>ENA-ORXB01003031-ORXB01003031.1-sediment-metagenome-genome-assembly--contig:-NODE-3031-length-12717-cov-3.385206_pt1 | contig 12717 bp, 11 predicted proteins | sample MGYA00237863_ERZ511475 | MGnify/ENA primary metagenome ERZ511475 (study PRJEB26305, sample SAMN06343858) | sediment metagenome | isolation source: hot spring sediment | place: Canada: British Columbia... | reverse complement strand
GCGGATCCCCTCCGAGCGCTCGTTGATCAGGATCACTCGGAGGCCGAAGCGCGCCTCGAGCCGCCGCAGGATCAACGACGAGGTGCCGTTCGAGCAATCGACGACGACCCGGAACCGGCGCAGCCGCTCGAAGTCGAAATGCTCGGCGAGCTCGCTCACGTACGGGTCGATCGCATCGGCTTCGGTGCGGAGCCTGCCGATCCGATCGTGCGCGACGAGGTCGAACTTGCGCAGGTGGTAGATGTCGAGCAGCTCGCCGGCTTCGGCCGTCGACAGGTAGATGCCGCCGCGCCCGAAGAACTTCAGCGCGTTCCATTCGGCGCTGTTGTGGCTGGCGCCGATCGAGACGCCGCCGCCGGCGCCGAGGCGCCGGATCGTGTGCTGGATCACGGGCGTCGAGACGACGCCCAGGTCCACGACATCGTGGCCGGTAGCCAACAGCCCGGCGATGACGCCCTCCCGCAGCATGACGCCACTGGCGCGCGGATCGCGCCCGATCACAACCGCTTGCCGGGGCTCGAGCAGCGTGCCAAAGGCGCAGGCAAAGTCGATCACGTGGTTGGCCGTCAGCCCGCCGCCGACCACTCCGCGCAGCCCGACGTGGGAGATCCGCAGCGACTTGGCGGCCATGGCCCCGGCGCCCCCCTCACTTGCCCAGCACCAGGGTGCCGAAGGCCTCCGGGACGTGGAAACTCTTTGAGCGAGTCGGCTGCCAGCTCATGTAAACCCGTTCCGGCGGCTTGCCTTGTGCGCGGTAGAAATTGATGCGCAGCTTGTTGCCGGGCTTGGGCGGCCGGGGGTCGATGCTCGCCAGCGGGATCTTCATCTCGCCGTACCAAATCTTGCGCGACGCATCGATGCGGGCTTTCACCTCGAAGCCGGAGTTCCATTTGAGATTCTCGTCGGCGTTGAGCTTGCGGCTGTCGATATCCAGGTCGATCCATTCCCCTTGCGGGGAAAGCTCGAACTCCTTGTAGCGGTGAATGTTCTCGAAATCGCTGCCCACGAAGACTTCAGCCACGTCCCACTCCCAAAGCCGGTTGGTGTCGGCGGTGGTCTGCGGGTTCGGCTTCAGGTGCAGTTCGCGGTAAGGGCAGACGAACAGGAAGTAGATGTATTTGTCGGTCCAGCGCGAACGGACTTCGGAGCGATGTCCGGCAATGGGCTTGCCCATGGGGTCGTTTTCGATCCAAACTCCGGAGACGACCTTCCAGAAGGGGGCCTCCGGGTCGGCGGTCGGCATCGCGTCGCGCTCGGCCCGAGCGCTCGTGATGAGACCGGCGGAATCGCTGAGAGCGGGGATCGTACCCATAAGGAACAGCAGCAAAAAGCGCGTCATTTCACTCCCAATATACGATCTAATAGGCTTATGGGGAAGCTGGTCTGTCTCGCGATCTTTCTGGCCGCCGATCTGGCCGGGCAAGCCGGGATGCGCTATCCGGCGCTGCCCGATTGGGCGGAGGCCGAACTGGATATCGCCTACGACCGTTATCCGGAAACTCGGCTGGACATCCTGCGGCGCAAGGAGGCCGCCACCGCCAGGCGCCCGGGCGTACTCGTCATTCACGGGGGCGGTTGGGTGCGCGGCGACCGCGAGGGGATGTTCAAGAACTTCTGTCTGCCCTACCTGGAGAAGGGATTCGTCGTCGCCAATGTCGAGTACCGTTTGGCGGGTGTGGCGCCGGCCCCGGCGGCCGTCACCGACGTGCTCAACGCGGCGCAATGGTTTCGCAAGAACGCCAAACGCTACGGCGTGGACGCCAATCGCATCGTGGCGACCGGGGCTTCCGCGGGCGGCCACCTGGCGCTGATGGTGGGGCTCGCGCCGAAAGGGGCCGGCCTCGGCCCTCCGGCCAAGGTGGCGGCGGTGATCAACTTCTACGGGATTACCGACGTCGCCGATCAGCTCGCCGGGCCGAACATGCGGGAATATGCAGTGCAGTGGGTGCCGGAGCAGGAGGGCCGCATGGAGCTGGCGCGGCGCGTCTCACCGATGACTTGGGTCCGGCGCGGCGCGCCTCCGGTACTGACCATCCACGGCGACGAGGATCAGACGGTTCCTTATGAGCACGGGGTGCGTCTGACGCGGCTGCTGCGGGAGGCGGGCGGCGACGCGGAGCTGTTGAGTATCCGGGGAGGCAAACACGGCGGGTTCGGCGACGAAGAGATGGCTCGCATCTACCGCGAAATCTTCCGGTTCCTCGAGGTGCGGGGCATCCTCAGCCCGCGGTAGGCGCGGCCGCAGCGGCTCAGGGTCTAGGGGCCGAAGCGGCCTCGACGATCTCGTGCCGCGCGGCGAGCGGCCGGCGGACGAGATGGCTGAACTCAAGGCGAGAGGAGGCGATGTTCCGTTCGGTCGCCCCGTACAGCCGGAATTCGGCTGTCGCATGCGGCTCGAGCCGTGCGGGTTCGACCAGCGTCTCTTCCGCCCATCCGACCGGCTCACCCCGGCCATCGAGGAACTCTGCGCGGACCCAAACGTTCTCTAGCGTTTCGGCCGAGAGGTTTTTCAGCCGGCCCTCGACGACCGCGAGGCCCCCGGTCTGGCGCAGCGAGGCGGAGGTCACCGCCAGAGCGGCGCTAGCAGCCGAAGCCGCGGCCGGCGCTGCCCGGGGGCGTGCGGCGAAGGAGGCCGCAAGCAGCAGGCCCCCGGCAAGGAGGACGATCCAAAGGCCCCAGGAGCCGGCCATGGCCTTCGAGTCGCCGCAGGGGGCGCAGTTGCGCCGAACTCGAACCGTAACTTCCATGGGCAGACTACGGCTGCCTCCCTCTCTTTATCTCTTCGGCAGACTTCCGAAGCTGTTAACGGGCCGCCGGTTCTAACCGTAGCCGGTGCCTGGCATGCGAGGTGACGGCTTCGCGGCTGAAAGCCAGCGGCGCATACTCGTGACGCGCCCAGGCATCGAGCAGATCCGCATAGTGAGGGCTTTCCGGTTGGCCGGACTGGCCCGGGGTGCTGGTGAAGACCGAGCGGTCCCAATCGGCCAGATCCATGATGTGGCGGTAGGAGGCGCCGCTCGATTGGCGGTAGCCCGGGCCGCTGGTCGAGTTCGGCGTGGAGCCGTCGCCGCCGCGCTCGACGGGTCCGAGGCTAAAGACCGCCCGGCGCACGGCGCTGTTGGCCAGCGGATGGCGAAATTCGACGGTGTGCAGCTTGCCCCAGCGCCAGCCGGCGGTATCGGCGCCGAGGAGCTTCTCGGCCTCTTGCCAGGCCTCCTCGAGCGAGCCGAACATCACTTCGGCGCGCCGGGCGGCAGGCGTTTGACGCAGGAGTTCGATCAGGCGTGGCAAGGGGAGATGGCGCAAGACGAGGTCGCGGTGCGGTTCGGACACCTCGGCTGCGACGAAGCGGGCGCGAAGCCGTGTGAGCCAGATCTCGAAAAGGGCCGCCGGGCCCGACTCCTTGGCGAGCACCCGGTCCCAGGCCTCGAGCATCGCTTGCGCTCGCTTCGCCGCAGGGCTTGCCGCGGCGGGCAACCCGGCCAGCATCGGAACGAGCTCCCGAGCCGGCAGCGACGTTTCATCGTGCTGAAGCCGCTCGAAGTCGGCCGTTCGGAAACTCTTGCCGGCTCGCAGCACCTCGTCGATGCGGGCGAAACGGTACGGCGGCGCCCAGTCGAAGGCCAGCTCATGCCGGTAGCCCTTGGGCAGGATGTTGTGATTCGCCGTGGCGATGTAACCCTCTTTCGGATTGAAGATCGCGGGCAACTCTTCTATGCGGCGCCAGCCCTGCCATTCGTAACGATTCGTATCGCCGGGCACCGGGAACAGTCCGGAGTGGCGACGAAGAGGCACCAGACCCATGGCGATCCAGCCGATGTTTCCCTCGACGTCGGCAAAGACGAAGTTTTCAGCGGGCAGTTTCCAGCGCGCGGCGGCTTGGAGGAACTCTTTGGCCGAGGCGGCGCGGGCCAGCGCCAGCCCGCCCAGGTAGCCGGCCGTGCCAGGTTCCTGGCCCGCCCAGCGCAGCGCCACGGCGCGATTGCGCTTGGGGTCCTCGAAGATTACCGGACCGTGGCGGGTCAGTTTGACCTCCACCGTCACCGGCTCCGCCTGGCCTTTCACTCGGATCTGTTCGCGCTCGATCCCCATCTCGAGCCACTTGCCTTGGTAGAGATATCGGTTCGGGTTGCTCGGATCGGTCCGCTCGACATAGAGATCGGCGACGTCGTAAGGAACGATGGTGAATCCCCAGGCGACGCGTTCGTTGTGGCCGACGGCGATGCCGGGCAAGGCCGGTTCGCCCGCGCCGATCACGTTCCAACCGGGCGCGACCAGATGCACCAGGTAGCGCAGAGCCGGCAAGGTGATCGGCCGGTGCGGGTCGTTCGCCAGGAGCGGTTTGCCCGTTGCCGAGAGCCTGCCGTCCACCACCCAGTTGTTGCTGCCCGCGGCTTCCTCCTCAAGCGCAGGGATCGAAATCGCGGTGCGGTACGTCTTGAGCACCTCCTCGTCCAGTCCCTCCAGATCGAGTCCGGGATCGGGATCGAGCCGGCGCTCCGGCTCGGGCGGCATGTAGCGAGCGACGGCGCGCAGTCCGAGTTTCGCCGCCAGCTCGGCGCGGGCGATCTCGAGGGCGATGTTGCGCGTCATCAAGAGCCCGGCGATGCGCAGCAGGCAGTCTTCGGCCTTCCATTCGCCCGGTTCGAAGTCGAGCAGGGTGAATTCGACGGGCAGCCGCTGGCCGGCGTGGCGGACGTAGGCGTTCACTCCGCGGGCGAAGGCCGCGCAGATGGCCTTCGTGTCCGGCGAATAGCTCTGCCACTCCGCCTCCATATCGCCCCGGTAGCGGACCAGGCGCGCGAAGCGGTCTCGCTCGACGTAGGCCGGTCCGAAGACCTCAGCCAGCTCTCCCCTGCCGATGCGCCGCCAGATCTCCATCTGATAGAGGCGGTCCTGGGCCGCCACGAAGCCCTGAGCGAAAAAGAGATCCTCCTGCGATTGGGCGTAGATGTGCGGGATGCCCCAGCGGTCCCGGATCACCTCGACCGGAGCCGCGAGGCCTTCAACTCGCAGGGTTCCCTCAAGCTGCGCCAGGCGCTCGCGCGCCAGTTGGCGCAGGCCGGCTTCGGTGTCCGGCGACGGCGCTTTGGCGCGGCACCCGGCCAGCGCCACAACGGCAAGTAAGATGAGCTTGCGGTTCATGGAAGCCCATCTTAGCGGATGCGGCGCCGCCAAGCCGTGCCTCAGGATCGGCCCATCAGGACCGAGCGGATTCGGCGTGCGACGATCTTCACCTCCCGCGGCTCCAGCATCCAGGCGTTGACGATGAGGTGCTCTTTCGAGCCGGGCACGACTTCGATCGAGGGGTTGCCCTCGCGCAGCCTGCGCACCACGTCGGGTACGCTCATGCCGAGTCTGGCCTCGTCCCACCAGATGTGCACGTGCGGGACGTGGTTGGCGATCGGCGGAACCTCGATCTTGGTCTCGACGGAGGGGATGGCGGCTACGGCCTCGACAATGAGCTTGGCCCGGCGGTCCAGCTCCTTGCGTTCCGCTTCCTCGTCGCGCTTGAGATACAACTCCACGGCCACCATCATGGCCAGGAGCTCTTCCTTGTTGACCTTCATGCCGCGGCCGATCGTGTCGGCATACGGCGGTCCGTTCAGGCGCGCCGCCTCGATCAGGTCCTTGCGGCCGAGCAGCAGACCGGCGCTTTGCGGCCCGCGCAGCCCCTTCCCTCCGGAGAAGCAGACCAGGTCGAAGCCCATTTTCGTGTACTTGGAGAGGTTCGAAGCCGGGGGCACATCGGCGGCGCAGTCGTTCATGGTGGGCACGCCGTGCTTTTTGCCCAGCGCGGCGAACTCGGCCGCCGAGATGGCGCCGGCCGGCTCGGCGAGGTTCAAAAACAGCATCATCGCCGTCCGCGGATTGACGGCGCGTTCGAGCTCCTCGCGGGTCTCGACTTCGACGAAGCGGATGCCGCAGTTGCGCACCGCGTGGTCGTAGCCGAAGCGGTGCTTCTTTTGAATGATGACCTCGTTCTTCATCCCGGTCGTATCCGGCAGGCGGTGGATGAACTCCGGGTTCTTGCCCGTGATGCAGGCGGCGGTGCCGAGCGTCAGGGCGCTGGCCGCGCCGGCGGTCACCATGGCCGCCTCGCAGCCGATGAGGGAGGCGATGCGCCGGCCGACGGCGTCGTGCAGGTCGATGAGGGGCACAAAGCTCTTGGAGGCATAAAGCCAGGCTTCGACCACCTCTTTGGGCATCAGCGAGGCCGTGAGCGTGGTGTAGGTTCCGGCCGCGTTCAGAAAGGTGCGGACGCCGAGTTCGCGAAAGTAGTCACGGCGCGCTGCGGCGTAGGCGGCCTGCCGGCCGAAGAGGCCGCCAACGAGCGGAAGGCCGGCCAAGCTCTTCAGAAATCCTCTGCGATGGGGCACGTCTGTCTCCTTATCTGTTTTCGATTCTTGCACGCTTCGGGGTTCAGACCCACTCCGGCGGATCCTCCGGGCGCTGGAAGCGGCGGACGCCGGCCTCATCCAGTTCGACGCCGAGGCCGGGCCCTTCGGGAACGCCCGCCGAGCCTCCCTGAATCTCGGGCGGATTCTTGGCCATCGCCAGGACGTCGCGCGTCTGGCCGAGGCGCGTCTCGCTGGTGAGGAAGTCGTGAATCGACAGCCCGAAGTGGATCGAGGCCATAGTGAGCAGGATGCCGCCGACGTTGTGCGTCGCCACGGGTATGCGGTAGAGCGCCGCGAGCGTGGCGATCTTGACGATGCCGGTGAGGCCGCCGCAGAAGGCGATATCCGGGTAGATATAGTCGACCGCCTGGTGCTGAAGGAACGGGTAAAAGCCGTGCGGCATCTCGAGCTTCTCGCCCGTCAGCAAGGGCACGCGTGAGGCCCGCTTCAGCGAGACCCAACTGTCGGAGAAGGCAACCGGCAGCGGGTCTTCGAGCCAGGTCGGTTCGATCTGTTCGACGGCGCGCGCGATGCCCACGGAGCTTGGAAGGTCGAACTCGTTGTGGCAGTGCACCATGATGTCGTATTCGGGTCCCAGCTCCTGGCGCACGTTCTCGAAAGCGGTCCGGATCTTGCGCAGGTCCTGATTGGACAATGTCGTCGTGTAGCGGCCTGAAGGGCGGCCGATCGGTCTGGCGGCGTCGATCTTCACCGCTTTGAACCCCAACGGATCTTCGCGCAGCTTGGCGGCCCAGTCGCGCACGGCGGCCTTCTCCAGCATGTCGCGCGGCTGGGAGTTGATGAACATGGGCACGCGCTCGCGGAAGGGCCCGCCGAGGAGCTGGTAGACCGGCCGGCCGCTCAGCCGACCGGCCAGGTCCCAGAGCGCCATGTCGATGCCGCTCAGCGCCGGAATGCGCGCCATGTAGGGGTGCATCAGGGTCGACATGCGGTGGAAGTGCACCTGAATCGCCAGCGGGTCCTGCCCGATGAGCAACGGGGCGTAACGCTCCAGCCAGGCCTTCATCATCGCGCCGCTCACGCCCGATTCGCCGTAACCGCTCAGGCCGGCGTCGGTGTCGATGCGCACCAACGTGTGCGCTACGCCGGAGACCGGCTTGAGTTTGATGCCGGTGATCTTGACCTTGCCCCGATCGGCGGCCACGAGCCGCTCGAAACGGCCCAGAACCCCGCCGCTCGGCAGGGCCAGTGCAGCTTTGAGGAAACTTCGTCGCAGCATAGCGAGGCGTATTCTAGCAGGACTCCCGGAGAAAGGACATGTCGAGTAGGATAGAGCCATGCGACGCAGAAGCTTTCTCTCGAGCCTCGCCGCGGCGAGCGCCTTTGCCCAGACCGGGAAAGTGGTCCGCAAGGGGCGACTGAAACAGGCGGTCACGCGCGGCTGCTTCCGCGGGACCAATTTTTCCCTCGAAGACATGTGCCGGGAGGCGGCGCGCCTCGGCGCGCTCGGCTTCGACCTGATCGGCCCGGCCGACTTCCCGGTGTTAAAAAAGTACGGACTCGTGCCGACCATGGTGCCGGGCGGCAGCGGCATCCGCGACGGCATCAATCGCAAAGAGCATCACGCGAAGATCGAGGCGGCCATGCGCCAGGCCATCGAGAGCGCGGCGGCCCACGGGGCGCCCAACGTGATCGTGCTGTCGGGCGAACGGCAGGGCATGTCGGATGAGGAGGGGCTCGACAACAGCGTGCTGTTCCTCAACAAGATCAAGAGTCACGCCGAGGACAAGGGCGTGACGCTGTGCGTCGAGCTGCTCAACAGCAAGGTGAACCACCCCGACTACATGTGCGACCGGACCGCCTGGGGCGTCGAGCTGTGCAAGCGGGTAAACTCGCCCCGCGTCAAGCTGCTTTACGACATCTACCACATGCAGATCATGGAGGGCGACATCATCCGCACCATCCGTGACAACATCCAGTGGATCGCCCACTTTCACACGGCGGGGAATCCGGGGCGGCACGAGCTGGACGACACCCAGGAGCTGAACTACCGCGGCATCGCGCGCGCGATCGCCGAACTCCATTTCACCGGCTACGTCGCTCACGAGTACACGCCGACGGGCGACGCCCTGCGGGCGCTCGATCAGGCGCTGTCGGTCTGCGACGTCTGAGGGCGGAGCGGCGGACCTGCTCGTTGCTATTCGACTGAGACATGGCTCTCTCAGCCCGGTTCACCGAGGCCCTGGTCTTCGCCGCGCAACTTCACCGCGCTCAGAGGCGCAAGGGCCCGGCCGAGATCCCCTACCTTGCTCACCTGCTTGCGGTAGCCGGAACGGTCATCGAGCACGGCGGAACGGAGGAGGAGGCGATTGCCGCGCTGCTGCACGACGCCGTCGAAGATCAAGGCGGGCTCTCCACCCGGGAGACGATCTTGAGGCTGTTCGGTCCTGAGGTCACCGAGATCATCGACGGCTCGACCGACGCCACCGTGTCGCCCAAACCGCCCTGGCGGGAGCGCAAGGAGAGGTTCCTCGCCCGCCTCGCCACGGCGCCGGCCTCGATCCAGCTCGTGGTGCTTGCCGACAAGCTCTCCAACGTCCGCTCCACCATCCGCGACCTGCGCCAGTTCGGGGGCGAAATCTGGAACCGGTTCCGGGGCGGCGAGCAGGGTACGCTGTGGTACTATCGCGCCGTGGTCAAGACCATACGCCCGGCGGATGCGCGCTCGGCCGCCTTGCACCGGGAACTGGAACTGGCCGTTCGCGAGCTTGAATCCCTGGCGGCCCAAGCGACGCAACCGGGGACCTGATCAATCGGCGAACGCTCGGGCGGAGTGGATGCCGTTGGATTCGAGTACCGCCGCCATCTTCTCGAGCGCCGACTTGTGGATCTGGGAGACGCGGCTCTCATTGATGCCGAGTGCGTTGCCGATCTCCTTCATCGTCAGCTCGTGGTTGTAGTACATGAGAACCACCTTCTGATAGCGCTCGGGCAAGGCGCCAATGGCCGTGCTCAATACGGTCCGAAGCTGCTGGAGGGCGCAGATCCGATCCGGCTGCGTGTCCGGCTTGCCGGGGAAGTCGGGCGGCGGCAGATCCTCGCCTTCGGCGCCGCGCCGAGAGGCCGAGAGCAGGCCCACGTTGCGCAGGTCGATCATCATCCGCCGCCAGCGGTCCTCCTCCACGCCCAGACGCTCGGCCACCTCCTGCTCGGTCGGATTGCGGTGCAACTCGGCGGCGAGGCTCCGCGTGGCGGCCTCGACCTGCTTGTGGCGGCGCCGCAGGTCGCGCGAGGCCCAGTCGAGCTGGCGAAGGCTGTCGAGGATGGCCCCCTTGATGCGGTGCTTGGCGTAGCTGGAGAAGGCGACCCTCTTGGCCGGGTCGAACTTCGTCACCGCGTCGAACAGGCCCAGAATGCCCGCATGGACCAGATCGTCCAGATCGACGTGTACCGGGAGGTTTTCGTGAACGCGCACCGCGATCGCTTTGACCAGAGGCAGGTGCTCGAGAATGATGCGGTCGCGCTTGGAGGTCTGGCCGGCCACAGGTTGCATCCTCTTCTTCGCTGGCATGTTCGGTTCCTCACAACGAATGCCGGTATCGGCCACCGGCAGGATCTCTGGCTCCGCCTGCTCCGGCGGGCGACAGCTCGAAGTGCAACCGGTGCGCCAGGGGCGGTGAGGGGCTGGCCGCAAGGGCCGGGCCGCTCCTGCCGGAGTGCGCTGGTTCCTTTGCGAGTCAACGAATTCCGCGCCAAGTCTCAGGTCTTTCCCCATCTCGTGCGCCGCGCCTCGGCGCCCGATCGCTCTCAGGGACCGCGCCGTCGGGTGCTGGGTTGAAACACCGGCGACGGTTTCCGCGTTTCATTCCGGCACGCGTTCCGGGGTGGAACACCTGAGGCCGGCGATCGGGCAACGGGCTGACGGAGCCTCCACAGAGGCCAGTATGCCGGAGGGAGGGCGGAAAGTATCTCGGGCGAAACAGGGGGCCGGGCGGGGATCTTGTCTGAAGGCGGGCGGGAGGGCCACTTATAATCCAAAGGGATAGGCGGACGCCGGAGCGGGTATCCCCCAGGGGAGAGACTCCCGAACCCACCGCCTCCCGAGGCCGATGATCCGTATCCGCGACCTCGACTTCACTTACCCCACCGGCGAGTTTCGCCTCCGCGTTCCCCAGCTCAGCCTTCCCCCCGGCTCACACGCCGCCGTCGTCGGACCGAGCGGGTCGGGCAAAACCACCTTGCTCAATCTGATCAGCGGCGTACTCATCCCCCAGGCAGGGCGCGTCTGGGTGGGCGAGCTCGAGATCACCTCGATTGAGGAAGCTGCCCGGCGCGCCTTTCGCCTGCGGCACATCGGCATGGTCTTTCAGGAGTTCGAGCTGCTCGAGTACCTGACGGTCCTCGACAACATTCTGCTCCCCTACCGGCTCAGCCGCCGGCTCAGGCTGGAGCCGGCGGTGCGGCGCCGGGCCGAGGCCCTGGCGGCGCGGGTGGCCATAGCCGACAAGCTCCACCGTCATGTGGACTGTCTTTCCTTTGGCGAGCGGCAGCGAGTCGGTCTGTGCCGGGCGCTCGTCGCCGAGCCTCGGCTGGTGCTGGCCGACGAGCCGACGGCGGGCCTCGATCCGGCCAGCAAGGCCCTCGTGATGGAGGCGCTCCTCAACGACACGCATTCACGCGGCGCCACGCTCGTTACGGTGACCCACGACGCGGAGCTGCTGCCCCGCTTCGATCCTCTCATCGACCTTCAGAGCTTTGCCGAGGCAATCCCGTGAGAGACGTTCTGTACTTGGCCTGGCGCTATTTGGCCTATCACCGCTCGAAGACGGCGGTGTTGGTGCTGTCGATCGCCCTCATCCTCTATGTGCCGACCGGACTGCGGGTCCTGATGCGCCAGGCGCGCCAGGAGCTCACGGCGCGCGCCTCCTCGACTCCGCTGGTGATCGGCGCCAGGGGCAGCCCGCTGGAACTGGTCTTGAAGGCACTCTACGCCGGCGGGCAGAATCCGCCTCTGCTGCGCTACGCCGAAGCGGAGCGCGTGGCCCGGACGGGACTGGCGCAGGCGATTCCCCTTTACATCCGCTACCACGCCCAGGGCGACCCCATCGTCGGCACGACGCTCGATTATTTCGCCTTCCGCGGGCTCCGGATCGAGGAGGGCCGCCAGATGACGCGCCTCGGCGACTGTGTGGCGGGCGCCGAGGTGGCGCGCCGCCGCGGCCTGCGCCCGCAGGATGCCATCCTCTCCTCGGCGGAGAATCTTTTCGATGTCGCGGGCGCCTATCCGCTCAAGATGCGACTCACGGGAATCCTGGCGCCCACGGGCACCCCGGATGACCGCGTGATCTTCGCCGACGTCAAGACCACCTGGGTGATCGAAGGGCTGGCGCACGGCCACGAGGACCTCGGCCGGCCGGAAGCCGCCCGAGGCGTGCTGGAGCGCCAAGGCGGAAAGGTGACGGGGAATGCCTCCGTCATCGAATACAACGAAGTCACCGACGACAACATCGGCTCGTTTCATTTCCACGGCGATCCGGCCGCCTATCCGATCACGGCCGTCATCGCGGTGCCGCGCGACGAGAAGGCGGCGACGCTGCTGATGGGCCGCTACCAGAGCGCCGGCGAGCCGCATCAGATTCTGCGCCCCCTCGAGGTGATCGAGGAGCTGCTGGAGACAGTGCTCACGGTGGAGAATTTCGTCGTGGCGGCGCTCGTGCTGGTGGGGGCGACCACGCTCGCCACCGCCGCTCTGGTCTTTCTGCTGTCGCTGCGGCTGCGGCGCCGGGAGATGGAGACGCTGGTGCGGCTCGGCGCCTCCCGCCGCCGGATCGGCGCGCTCATGGCGTCGGAGATCGCCGCGGTCATCGGCACGGCGGCGCTGCTGGCGGGAGGGCTCACTTGGGCGACGGCGGCGGCCGGAGGCGACTTGCTCGGCCGGCTCGTCCTCCACTAGCGTAGATCTGTGCGGATGCGGCTCTCCTGTGGGTGTGTCTTGCTGGCGGCGCTGGCGCTGGTGCCCGCCTGTAGCAAGAAAAAGCTCGAGCCCGAGCCGGCGAACAAGCCCCTCCTCTACACGACCAACTACCCGCTGGCCTATTTCGCCCGGCGGATTGCCGGCGAAGCGGCCGAGGTGCGCTTCCCGGCGCCGCCGGGCGTCGATCCGGCCTTTTGGGAACCGGAAGCGCCGGTGATCGAGGCCTACCAACAGGCCGATCTGGTGTTGCTCAACGGGGCGGGTTACGAGAGATGGGTCGACCGCGCCACGCTTGCGGCATCGCGCCTGGTGAACACCTCGGCCGCCTTTGAAGCGGACTACATCCCGTTGAAGGACGCCGTCACGCACAGCCACGGCCCC
>ENA-ORXB01003022-ORXB01003022.1-sediment-metagenome-genome-assembly--contig:-NODE-3022-length-12761-cov-25.367313_pt1 | contig 12761 bp, 10 predicted proteins | sample MGYA00237863_ERZ511475 | MGnify/ENA primary metagenome ERZ511475 (study PRJEB26305, sample SAMN06343858) | sediment metagenome | isolation source: hot spring sediment | place: Canada: British Columbia... | reverse complement strand
GTGCTGACCACCCGCAAGGAGGACGTGGAGGGCAAGAAGGAGGAGCCGAGGCCGGTGCGCAGGCGCCTGCCCGACACGCGCAGGTCCCTGACCCACAAGTTCTCCATCGAGGGGCACGAGGGCTACATCACCGTGGGCCTCTACGAGGACGGGTCGCCGGGGGAGATCTTCATCACTATGGCCAAGGAGGGGAGCACCCTCTCGGGCACCATGGACGCCTTCGCAACGGCCATCTCCCTGGCCCTGCAGTATGGGGTGCCGCTGCGCGACCTGGTCTACAAGTTCAGCCACATGCGCTTCGAGCCCTCGGGCCGCACCGAGAACCCGGAGATACCGGTGGCCCAGAGCATCGTGGACTACATATTCCGCTGGCTGGCCTCCCAGTTCCTCTCCGAGGAGGAGAAGGAGGAATTGGGGGTGCTCTCGCCGGCGGTGCGGGAGAAGCTGTCGCGGGAGGGGCCGAAGCAGTTGGCCCTGCCGGTGGTGGAGGCGCGGGCCAACGGCCACGCCCATGAGGACGCGCCCCCGTGCCCCGCCTGCGGCTGGATCATGGTGCGCCGGGGCGCCTGCTACTGCTGCGACAACTGCGGCACCACCACGGGCTGTGGATAGAGGACGCTGGGCACGGCTGCCTGCCCGAGGCCACCGCCGGCGCCGGCGGTGGCCTCGGCGTTACGGGCCGGCGGGGCGCTGGCCGAACGGGTCCGGTCGCCGGTTCTCGGTCGTAAGATATCGCTACGGCCATGGGACGATGGCATCCGCTGTCCGGGATGCTATGATTGAATAGGCGATGGCACAGGAGATACGGTCGGCCCAGGACATCATCCGCCTGCTCCGGGAGAACCCGCAGTTCCGGGACGAGGTGCGACGCTACGTCCTCAGCGAGGAGTTGCTGTCGCTGCCTGCCCTGGTGCGGGAGCTAGCCGCCAACGTCGCCGCCCTGGCCGAAGCCCAGCGCCGCAGCGAGGAACGCCTCTCGGCCCTCGAGGAGCGCGTCATCCGCCTCGAGGACGCCGTCGCCGCCCTGGCCGAAGCCCAACGCCGCAGCGAGGAACGCCTCTCGGCCCTCGAGGAGCGAGTCACCCGCCTGGAGGACGCCGTCGCCGCCCTGGCCGAAGCCCAACGCCGCAGCGAGGAACGCCTCTCGGCCCTCGAGGAGCGAGTCGCCCGCCTCGAGGAGGCACATCTACGGCTTGAGGAGCGGGTCACCTTTCTGGAAGAGCGTATGCTGCGTGTCGAGGAGCGACTGGAGGAGCTGTCGCGGGCTGTAGTCGGCCTGCAGCAGGCAGTGGCCGACCTGCAACGGGCCGTCGCTGCCCTGCAGAAAGAGGTCGGCACCCTCGCCAACGTCGTCGGCGGCAGCATCGAGACCGACCTAGACGACGTGTTGCCCTACGTCATGCGTCAGAAGGGCTATCGCATCCTGGGCGAGCCCCAGCCCATCTCCCTGGACGGTGAAGTGGACGTAGTGCTGCCGGTGCAGTCGCCCGACGGTCGCGACCTGTGGGTGGTGGCCGAGGCCAAGGTCAGGCTGCGGCGGGGCGACGTCTTTCACCTGGCCACCCAGTTGGCCGATGCCCAGTGGCGGGAGCGCATGCAGCGGGCCGGCATCGTGCCGCCCTATCTGCCCTACGCCTACGGGATGCGCGTCTACCCCGATGCCGTCACCGCCGCCGAGACCACAGGCATCGGTGTCCTCTCGCCCAGGGGCGAGGTGCTGGCCCCGAAGGAGGTCTCCTGACGGAACCGGGCCAGGTGTGACCGTGCGGTGATCGGGCTGAAGCGCGCATACGAGCCTCCGGCGCCCGAGGACGGCGACCGCTACCTGGTGGACCGCCTCTGGCCCCGTGGCCTGAGCAAGGAGGCCCTCCGCCTCACTGCCTGGCTGCGTGACCTGGCGCCCAGCGACGACCTGCGACGCTGGTTCGGACACGACCCGGCCAAGTGGCCCCAGTTCCAGCAGCACTATCGCCAAGAGTTACAGGAGCCGGCCAAGCAGGCGCTGCTGCGGGAGCTGGCCGAGAAGGCCCGCAACGGCACCATCACCCTGGTCTACTCGGCCCAGGACCAGGAGCACAACAACGCTGTCGTCCTCAAACAGGTGCTGGAGGAGATGCTGGCGGGGAGAGCATGATCTGGCCCTGGGACGACCGCGAGCTGGCCTGGCAGGTGGTCAACGAGGCGGCCGACGCCGTGGTGGTGGCCGACCGCGAGGGCATCATCCGCTTCTGGAACCGCCGTGCCGAGGAGATCTTCGGCTACCGGGCTGAGGAGGCGGTGGGCCAGAGCCTCGACCTCATCGTCCCCGAGCGACACCGCCAGCGCCACTGGGAAGGCTACCACCGCGTCATGGCCACGGGCGAGACCAGATACGGCCGCGGCGAGCTGCTGTCTGTGCCGGCCCTGAGACGCGACGGCTCCCGCCTCTCGCTGGAGTTCACCATCGCCCTGCTCAGGGACGCCGAAGGGCGGGTACAGGGGATCGCCGCCATCATGCGCGACGTGACCGAGCGCTGGCAGCAGGAGCGGGCGCTGCGAGAGCGCATCGCCGAGCTGGAGTCGCGCCTGGCCCAGGCACAGGCCCCGCAACCCTGAGGGCCCCGTTAGTCGTTAGAGAAAGCCCCTATAGTGCTATACTGGCACTGGTGATGGTCCGTGGCCGAGATCGCCCTCAGCGATAACGCCCGCGTCGTCCTGGAGCGGCGCTACCTGGCCAAGGACGAGTCGGGGCGCCCGGCGGAGACCCCCGAGCAGATGTTCCGCCGCGTGGCCCACAACATCGCCCAGGCGGAGCTGCTCTACCAGCCCCTGGAAGATCCCCACCGGGCCGCCTACTGGGAGGAAGAGTTCTTCCAGCTCATGGCCCGGCTGGAGTTCCTTCCCAACTCCCCCACCCTCATGAACGCCGGTCGCGAGCTGCAGCAGCTGGCTGCCTGCTTCGTCCTGCCGGTAGAGGACTCCATCGAGGGCATCTTCGACGCCATCAAGCACACCGCCATCATCCACAAGACGGGGGGCGGCACCGGCTTCTCCTTCTCGCGGCTGCGGCCCGAGGGCGACCGGGTGCGCACGACCATGGGCGTGGCCTCGGGCCCCGTCTCCTTCCTGAAGGTGTTCGACGCTGCCACCGAGGCCATCAAGCAGGGGGGCACGCGCCGGGGGGCCAACATGGGCATCCTAGACGTGACTCACCCCGACATCGAGAAGTTCATCACCCTCAAGGCCGACCTGCGCACCCTGACCAACTTCAACATCTCGGTGGCGGTGACCGACGAGTTCATGCGGGCGGTGGAGGAGGACCGCGAATACGAGCTCATAAACCCCCGCACGGGCGAGGCGGTGGGGAGGCGACGGGCGCGCTACATCTTCGACCTGATGGTGGAGAACGCCTGGCTCTGCGGCGACCCGGGCCTGGTGTTCCTGGACCGCATCAACGCCGACAACCCCACGCCGCACCTGGGAAATATAGAGGCTACTAATCCTTGCGGCGAGCAGCCGTTGCTGCCCTACGAGTCGTGCACGCTGGGCTCCATCAACCTGGCCAGGTTCGTGCGCGACGATGGCGGCCGGCCACGCCTGGACTGGGAGCGGCTGGCGCGGGTGGTGCCCGTCTGCGTCCGCTTCCTGGACGACGTCATAGACATGAACCGCTACCCCATCCCCCAGATCGAGGAGGCCACCAAGCGCACGCGCAAGATCGGCCTGGGCATCATGGGCTGGGCCGACCTGCTGCTGCAACTGCGCATCCCCTACGACTCGGAGGAGGCACTGGCCCTGGCCGAGGAGGTCATGCGCTTCGTCCAGGAGAAGGCCAACGAGGCCTCCCTGGCCCTGGGCGAGGAGCGGGGCCCCTATCCCGCCTGGGAAGGCTCCCGTCACTATCCCAGGTTCCCCTACCGCAACGCCACCCGCACCACCATCGCCCCCACGGGCACCATCTCCATCATCGCCGACTGCTCGTCGGGCATCGAGCCCCTCTTCTCGCTGGCCTTCTTCCGCCACCACTATCTGGACCCGGCCGACCCCGGCAAGCTCACCCGCCTGCGGGAGGTGAACAAACACTTCGTGGCCGTGGCCCAGGCGGAGGGCTTCTACTCCGAGGAGCTGATGGACTACCTGGCGGCCGGCGGGCGCCTGCGCGACCGTCCCGAGGTGCCCGAGTGGGCCAAGCGGGTCTTCGTCACCGCCCACGACATCGCCCCCGAGTGGCACGTGCGCATGCAGGCCGCCTTCCAGAGACACACCGACAACGCCGTCTCCAAGACCATCAACTTCCCCCGCGAGGCGACCAGGGAAGACGTGGCCCGCGCCTACTGGCTGGCCTACCGCGAGGGCGTCAAGGGCATCACCGTCTACCGCGAGGGTTCGCGGGAGGTCTCGGTCCTGTCTCACGCCGCCGCCAACGTGCGCGGCCCCGAGCAGGAGACGCCCGAGGTGGCGCGAGAGGTGGGCGGCCTGCCCACCCGTCCCCGCCCTTACCGCGAGCGGCTGCCCGACGAGCGCCGCTCCATCACCCACAAGTTCCAGGTGGGCGACCAGGAGGGCTACATCACCGTGGGCCTCTACGAGGACGGCCGCCCCGGCGAGATCTTCATCAAGATGGCCAAGGAGGGCTCCACCGTCTCGGGGCTGATGGACGCCGTTGCCCTGCTGACCTCGGTGGCGCTGCAGTATGGCGTGCCCATCGAGGACCTGGCGCGCAAGCTGAAAAACACCCGCTTCGAGCCCTACGGCCCCACCAATAACCCTCGCATCCCCTGGGCCACCTCGGTGCTGGACTACATCTTCCGCTGGCTGGAGATGAAGTTCGGGCCCGGGCAGCCCGCCGCCACCGCCGCTCGCGGCGACGAGCCCCTAGATCCCGCCATGACTCCCGCCGAGGAGACGGGCATGACCTGCCCCGACTGCGGCGCCCTGCTGGTCTACCAGGAGGGGTGTCTGCTCTGCCGCAGCTGCGGATACAACAAGTGTGGGTGACCGCCCCGAGGGGAGCATGAGGTCGGCGTCGGCATCGGAGCTGCCCCGCTACGAGTATGCCCGCCTGCGCCTGCTGCCCCAGTTGCTCATGTTCGGCCTGTCCCTCCTCTTCGGCTGGCGGCGCTCCTTCGCCGGCGACGGCGCCCACCTGATGCGGGCCAACCCCTTCCCGCGGCGGGTGGAGGGGCTGGAGAACCTGCCCGCCGACGACCGCTTCGTGCTGCTCATGAACCACTTCGACCGCCCGGGCCTGCACCCCTACCACTGCGCCATGATGGTGAGCTCCTTCCTGCGCCAGGCACGGCCCGCTGCCCCCGAGGTGCGCTGGACCTTCACCAGCGAGCTGCACGGGCGGCGCATCGGCCCCTTCCCCATACCTCTCTCGCTGATACGCTGGACGTTCCGGCGCATCGCCAGGGTCTACGACCTGGTGGTGATGCCCCGGCGGGAGGAACTGGTAATGGGGCGGGCGGCGGCCCTGCGCAGCCTGCTGCGGGCGCTGGACGAGGCGCCCGTGGGCATCACCCCCGAGGCCAGGGGCTCGGGGCGGCTGGTGGAGCCGCCGCGAGGCAGCGGCCTCTTCCTCCTGGCGCTGGCCCGTCGCGGCGTCCCCTTCCTGCCCGTGGCCGTCTGGGAGGAGGGGACGACGCTGGTGTTCCGCTTCGGGCCGCCCTTCCGGCTGTCCGTCCCCGAGGGGCAGTCGCGGGAGGAGGCCGACCGTCTGGCGCGGGAGCGAGTCATGACCGCCATCGGCCTGCTGCTGCCCCCCGACTGGTGGGGCGAATACGCCGAGGCTATCGCCAGGGCGCGGGCCGCGCCGGAGGCGGAGCGAGGTTAAGGGGCCGTGGGCCGCGAGAACACCGTCCGCAGGCTCTTGCGCGCCTTCAGGACGCCCTGGGCCTTCCAGCTGGTGGCCACCGCCCTGTTCGTGGGCCTGGTGGTCTGGCAGATAGACCTGCGGCAGGTGGGCGACTCCCTGCGCGCCGCCAACTACGCCTGGGCGGCCCTGGCCCTGGCCGTGAACCTGGTGACCAAGGCGGTGGACACCCTCCGCTGGCAGGTCTACCTCTCGCGGGTGGGCCAGGCGCCCTACCTGGGGCTGCTGGGGGCCTTCCTCATCGGCAACCTGCTCAACAACCTGCTGCCCATGCGGGCGGGCGACGTGGCCCGTATCCAGATCGTGGCCAACCGCTACGGTCTGTCGCGGGCGGGGCTGGCCTCGTCGGTGTTCGTGGTAGAGGCCCTCCTGGACGGGGTGACCTTCCTCGTCCTGCTGGCCATCGGGCTGGCGGTGCTCGACCTGGGCTTCGTGCCGCCGGCGCTGCTGTGGAGCGTGGCGGCCGCCTCCGGTGGCGGCTTCGTGGCGGCGGTCATGGCCAGCGCCTTCCTGCCCCGCCAGGTCCCCGGCTGGCGCTGGCTGAACAGCCTGCCCCACTGGCTGCGGTCGGGGCTCCAGGAGGGGTGGCCCCGCTTCCTGGACGGCCTGGAAACGATGCGTAACTGGCGCCTGCTGACGCTGGCCATGGCCCTCAACTTCGTGGGCTGGGTCTCCCAGGTGCTGAACTTCGCCCTCTTCGGCCTGGCCTTCGGGCTGGACGTGCCCCTGGTGGCCTTCATCGTCATCATGATCGCCGCCAACCTGGTCTCGGCCTTCCCCATAACCTTCGAGAACATAGGCACCTACGAGGCGGTGCTACTGGGGGTGCTGGCGGCCTGGGAGGTGCCCACCGAACAGGCCCTCGCCTATGCCATCGTCACCCACTTGCTGACCAACCTGTGGGTCATCGGCGTGGGGGTGCTGGCCCTGTGGCTGATGCGGGTGCGGCCCAGAGACCTCTTCTCGCTGGTGCGGGAGCCGGGGCCGCGGCCCCTACCGACGCCCCCGGGCCAGGGGTAAGGCGGTGGCCGACTCCCCGCTGCTCTTGCTCATCGCCCTGCACCTGCGCAGCATGCTGCCCATGCCCCTCGCCTTCTGGCGGGTGCGAAGGCTGGAGCGCGAGCTGAAGGGCCTGCCCGGGGTGCTGAAGGTGCACCGCTGGCTGTCGCGTCGCAGCCTGCTGCTGACGGTCTGGTGCGGCAGCGAGGAGGTGGCCGACGCCTGCCTGGCGGCGCCCGGGCTGGCCGAGCTGCGGCGAAGGGCAGGCGCGGGGGGAGGCATGCGTCTCTGGGCCGAGCGCTACGCCCTCCTGCCCGGCGCCCTGCACCTGGGTGCCACGGGAGCGCCGACCTCAGCGCACCCGCAGCGCCACCCCGATGGCCCCAAAGGGCGGGAAGCCCTGGGTGGCAGAGACGAAGCCTGAGGGGGACTCCAGGTCTCGGGGCCCGCAGCCCTGGCCCGGCGGCACGCCGTTGCAGGTGTGCACCGTCTGGCCGCCGCTGAAGTTGGCGATGCCCGTCCACAGGGCCAGGTCGGAGACCTTCCCGGGCACCGGGCTGGCGTTCCAGGCCGCCGTCCGCACCAGACCGAACACACCTATAGCTGTCAGATAGAAGTTCCAGTCGTTGGGGCCGAGCCAGAGACGGCGGGCCACCGCCCCCGCCGGCACCGGCGACGAGCAGCCCAGGTCGTTGCAGGCCTGCAGCCGGTAGTAGACGGTGCCCAGGTCCCACCAAGGCACCCCCACTAGCAGGGCGCCCGGCGCATCGGCCATGGGTATATCGCGACAGGAGACGCCGAAGGTGAAGTCGAAGTCCAGGGCGGCGCAGAGGCGATAACGGGCCGCCTGGGAAGGCTGCTCCCAGGTCACCAGCGCCTGCACGCTGTCGAAGGGCTGGATGGAGACCAGCCGCGGCGGGCCGGGCGGGGCCATGGGCGGCGGCGCCGAGGCTGGCGGCTGCCCCAGGGACAGGCGGCCCCAGCCGTAGACGTTGTCCTTCCCGGGCGCGCCCAGGTCCACCGTCCGCGACTCCAGGAACTGACGCAGTTGGGGCGCGCTCCAGCCCGGGTTGGCCTCCTTGACCAGGGCAGCGGCGCCGGCCACCTGCGGCGCCGACGCCGAGGTGCCGGCGAACCCGCCCGGCCCGTAGGTCACGGTGGAGACCCGGTCGGGGGCCACCAGGTCGGGCTTGACCCGGCCGTCCCAGGTCGGCCCCTGGGAGCTGAAGAACTCGATGTTGTTGGGGGTGCTGACGGGCACCGCTCCCACCGCCAGGGTGGTGGGCCGGTCGGCCGGAGGCAGGACGCTCCCCGAGGGCACGGTGTATTGCAGGCCCCCCACGCCGAACACGAACAGGTGCAGGCGGCGCGGCTGCGCCCCCGCCCTCTGGCCGATGGCGATATACAGCCGCCCATCGGCCGTGTCCAGCGACGTGATCTCCACCCCCTCCCTGGGGACGGCGCCCGGCGAGCAGTCCTGCCGGTCGTCGCTCGCGATCGCCTGGGGACCGCGGACGGGGTCGAAGTAGCCCACCAGCAGGGAATAGTCCTGACAGGCGCCGCCCCAGGCGTCATCCCAGAGAAGGAGGATGGCGAGGCAGGACGCTCTCGTGCTGCGGAGGCGCAGGTCGTTGAAAGGGTCGCCGGGGGCGAAGTCCAGCAACCTGTCGCCATCGCTGTCCCTCCAGTTCCCTGCCCAGTGAGAGTCGGCCGAGTTGCCGGCCGAGTTGACCCACAGGACGCCGGCCCTCGCCGCCCTGTCCACCGTCTCGACGAAGAAGTCGGGGGAAGTGCCGGCAGAGCCGTAGGGCCGGGCGCCCGGGAAGACGGCGGAGAAGTTGATGACGTGCACGCCCTGCTCCAGGAGCCAGTCCACTGCCTGGGCCAGCTCGACGCTGTTGCTCGCCTGGGCGAGGAAGAGCTGCGCTCCCGGCGCCACGTCGGCGACGAGCTCGGCCACCGCCGTGCCGTGCTTCGCCAGCTGTGGCGAGTCGCAGGGGTCAGGCGAGCGCGGGGCGGTGAAGTTACGGAAGACCGTGTTGGCGGGCAGCTCGCTGCCCAGGAGCGACTGATAGTCGGCGAAGGCATCTATGATGCCCACCTTGACGCCGCGCCCGCTCAGCCCAGCCTGTTGCCAGGAACTGGCCCCCAGCACGGACAGCCCCTCGGAGACGATGGCCTGGGGTCGCGCCCGCAGGGGCCTCCGCACCGCCAGCACCGACCGCTCGGCGGCCAAGGCCTCCAGCGCCGCGGGCGGAAGGAGCGCCTGCAGCAGGGGGCCGTAGCTGGACTGCACGCTGCCCCCCAGCCGGGCGATGGCGGCCTGCGCCGCCTCTGTCTGCCCCGGCGCCGTCTCCACCTCCACCTGCACCGGCCCGCCTACCGCGACCCCCTGGGGCACCAGGGGCGATGCCGGCGCTCCGAAGGCAGCGCGAGAGAGGGCGTAGAGGGCCGAGTCCAGCTTGGCGGGCGGACGAGCAGCCTCCAGGGCGCGGGCCAGGGCCATCCGCAGTCCGTCCTCCGGCCCCTGGGAGCCGACCCCGGTAGGCTCCCTACCCAGGACGACGCCCACGGCCAGGGCCACGAGGAGAGCAGTCAGCGACCACTTCATACCGTGGTTGAGTCCCAGTATAACCGAGGGCAGGCGCTACGGCCGTGGGCGGGCAGCAGCTTGACCGCCCTCGGGCCATTGCCTAGAGTGGGACGTGGGGTCGGGGTGTAGCTCAGCCTGGGAGAGCACCTGGTTTGGGGCCAGGAGGTCGCCGGTTCAAATCCGGCCACCCCGACCAGAGAGGGTGGCCGACTGACCCTGGCGGCCTCGACGCTCACGGTGCTGCCCTTCCTCCCCCTCCCTTAAGAACGCTCGACGCCGCCCTCCGGACTCGCCCGTAGGCCGTGACCCCCCGCAGCGCTGCTCCTGCGGTCGTCGGCCCTGGTGCTGCCTGTATCTTCTCCTGTGGGGGTCGTCCAGCAGAAAGGCCGTGCTGTCCGTGCCGGCCGGCGGTGCTGGACTGGGACGCCTGCCAGACCCGCACACGTCCTTGGCTGGACGTTGGCGCGTAATGTTGACGGGAGTCAGAACGTTACATTAAAGTGGCCGCATACAGGGCAGAGGCCCGGGGAGGGCAGCATGAAACGCTCGGCAGCCATAGCCCTATCGCTTTTCCTCGCCGTCCTCGCCCTGGCCCTGCTGACGGGCCGGGAGGGGATCCCTGGCGCCGTCGCCCAGACGGACATAGTGCCCGGCGAGGTGCTGGTCAAGTTCCGGCCAGGCACCCCCGGACAGGCCATCGCCGACGCCCACCGTCAGAACAGCGGCCGCGTCAAGGAGGAGATACCCGGCATCGGCGTCCAGGTGGTGCAGGTGCCACCCGGACAGGAGCGGGCGCGGGCGGCCGCCTACGCCCGCAACCCCAACGTGCTCTACGCCGAGCCCAACGGCCTCTGGGAGGCGGTGGGCATTCCCAGCGACCCGCGCTTCGGCGAGCAGTGGGGGCTACACAACACCGGCCAGAGCGATGGCACCGCCGACGCCGACGTAGACGCGCCCGAGGCCTGGGACACCACCGCCGGCAGCGGCACCGTCCTCATCGCCATCCTGGACACGGGCGTAGACCAGAGCCACGAGGACCTGAAGGCCAAGCTGGCCGGCAACGTGAACTTCTCCGGCTCCCCCACGGTGGACGACCGCTACGGCCACGGCACTCACGTGGCCGGCATCGCTGCTGCCGTGACCAACAACAGCCTGGGAGTGGCGGGCACCTGCCCGGCCTGCAAGCTGCTGAACGTGAAGGTGCTGAGCGACAACGGCTCCGGTTCCTGGAGCGCCATAGCCAACGGCATCAGGTGGGCCGCCGATAACGGCGCCAAGGTCATCAACATGAGCCTGGGCGGGTATTCGGCTTCCAGCACCGTCCAGGACGCGGTCAACTACGCCTGGGGCAAGGGCGTGGTGCTGGTGGCGGCGGCCGGCAACGACAACACCACCAGCAAGCTCTACCCCGCCGCTTACGACAACGTCATCGCCGTAGCCGCCACCGACCGCAACGACCGGAAGGCCAGCTTCTCCAACTACGGCGACTGGGTGGATATCGGCGCGCCCGGGGCGAGCATACTCTCCACCACCCCCGACCACCGCAGCCGCATCTGGGGCAGGGGCGTGAAGTATGCCTACGGCAGCGGCACGTCCATGGCCACGCCCTTCGTGGCTGGGGTGGCGGGGCTGGTCTGGGCGAGCACCTGCTCCACCAACGCGTGCGTGCGCTCGGCGGTGGAGGGGAACGTGGACACGCCCTCGGCCCTGAGCGGGCTGTGGCCCAGCGGCGGCCGGCTCAACGCCTGCAAGGCGGTGGGCGGCTCCTGCACGTATCACCCCGGCAGTCCCTAGCCGCGCCTGAAGCAGGCGAGGGCCTGTTCCCCGGAGGACGGCCCCGGGCCGGCGAGGGGCGCGGGGCGCGAGCTGGGCTGCGACTCCCGGCTCGCAGCTTGGTCCCTCCGAGCCCGAGGCGTCACGCGCGGGACAGCCTGGACAGAGACGGGCCGCCCGGATAACATCGGGGCGGCCCATGCTCGTCTCCAGGGTGGTGGCCGACCCCCGGCGCCTGCGGCGCTTCGTGCGCTTCGTCTCGCCGCCGTCGCACGCCCTGGCGCTGGACGCCTGGCTGGGCCCGGGCGCCCTGGCCACCGCCTTGGCGCCGCGAGTGCGACGCCTGGTGGCCGTCCAGCGGGACAGCCTGCCCGCGGGCTGGCGCCGCCCGGCCAACGTCGAGCTGGTGCGCGTGCCGGGACTCTCCCCGGAACTCCCGTTCCCCGACGAGACCTTCGACCTGGTCACCTGCGGGCGCCCGTTCCACCACTTCCCCCGGCCGCAGGAGGCGCTGGCGGAGATGTGGCGCGTGTGCCGTCCGGGGGGATGGCTGGCCCTGGAGGAGACGGTGGCGCACGAGCAGGAGGTGCGGGCCCGCTACCAGGACCGGCTGGAGCGGTTGCGCGACCGCTCCCACCCCCGTTACTTCCGCCTGAGTGAGCTGGTGCACCTGCTGGGGGAGGCGGGCTTCCTGCTGCGGCGCCTGCAAGTGGTGGACCTGCAGCGGGAGTTCAACGAGTGGCTACTGGGGGCGCGCCCCCGCCCGCAGAAGGTGGAGCTGATGCGTCGTCTGATGAGCGGAGGGCAGGAGGCCGACCTGAGCGGGCTCGACATAAGAGCGGTGGACGACACCTTCGTCTTCACGCAGAGGCTGGCCTGGCTGGTGGCGGAGCGGCTGGGCTAGGAGCGCCCCCGGCGCAGGTCGGCGATGAGCTTCAGGCCCTCTTCGTCGCCCAGGAGCTCGCGCCGCAGCTCGAAGATCTGGTCGCGCAGGAGGGCCGCCTTCTCGAACTCCAGGTTGCGGGCCGCCTCCTTCATCTGCCGCTCCAGGTCCTTGATGAGGCGGGCCAGCTCGTCCTTGGGCAGGGGGCCCGTGCGCCAGGTGGGCTTCTCCTCGGCCACCTGCCTCACCCGGTCGGTCAAGTCGCGCACCGCTTTACGGATGGACTCGGGGCGGATGCCGTGGCGGGCGTTGTATTCCAGCTGGGCCTTGCGGCGGCGCTCCGTCTCCTCGATGGCCTTGCGCATGGACTCGGTGATGGTGTCGGCATACATAATGACCTTGCCGTTGACGTGGCGGGCGGCCCGGCCCATGGTCTGGATGAGGGCCCATTCGGAGCGCAGGTAGCCCTCCTTGTCGGCGTCCAGGATGGCCACCAGGCTCACCTCGGGCAGGTCCAGCCCCTCCCGCAGCAGGTTGATGCCCACCACTACGTCGTAGACGCCCAGGCGCAGGTCGCGCAGGATCTCCACCCGCTCCAGGGTCTCGATCTCCGAGTGCAGGTAGTGGGTCTTGATGCCCATCTCCTGCAGGTAGTCGGC
>ENA-ORXB01003021-ORXB01003021.1-sediment-metagenome-genome-assembly--contig:-NODE-3021-length-12766-cov-3.138388_pt1 | contig 12766 bp, 11 predicted proteins | sample MGYA00237863_ERZ511475 | MGnify/ENA primary metagenome ERZ511475 (study PRJEB26305, sample SAMN06343858) | sediment metagenome | isolation source: hot spring sediment | place: Canada: British Columbia... | reverse complement strand
GACGGCATCGGCGGCGACGCCGAACTTGCTCGAGCCGAGGCCGGTCGAGATGTGCGGGTGGCTGCGGGCGTCGATGTCGGGGTTGACGCGCAGCGCCACCGGGACGCGCACGCCGGCTCGCAGCAGGTACTCGCGGATGATCCCGGTCGGTGCGAGCACCAGGTCACAGCGGTTGCAGAAGCCGATGGTGTACCGCCGGGTCACCGCCTGCGCCTGCTTGCGAAGAAAAGGGAAATAGTGCACGTACTCCTCGTAGAGGGTGTGGTAGGTAAAGACCAGCGGGAGCCTGAGGCGCTTTGCCCAGCGCGCCCCGAGACTCCCTAAGAGGAACGGCGAGTGCACGTGAATTAGGTCTAACTTCAGCGCCCTGAGGGTGCGGCCTAAGCGCACCGAAAAGGGAATAGCCAGCGCAAAATTAGGGTTTGTTGGCGCCGGAACCGAAAAGAACCGGTAAACCCGTTCCTCAGGTTCACACCGCGGGTACGATGGCGCAAAAATGAAACAAGAAACCCCCTTCTTTGTGAGCTCGGCCCGGAAGGTTTCCACCGAACGGACGACGCCGCTCACATACGGCCGGTAGCTGTCTAAAAAAAATCCCACCCGCAAAAACCCGTCACCTCCAGTTCCGGAAGCAAGCCATCATCCCCGTAATTCGCCTTGTTCCTTGATATTCCCTTTTTGTCGCCGGTGAAATCATAAGCGACGTCGTTAGCGCCATCACCCGCGCCCCTGACCCGGTCTGCTTGAAGCGGCGGCCTTCATCCAAATGCCTGAAAGGAGCCCGGTTTCCCGGCACGCGGCGGGCAAAAATCGCATCCCTGCCCGGCGGGGGACAGGGTTACGTCCACCTTATTATTGATTCAGCCTTGGAAGCGGCGGGGTTTTTATAAGTCGCGCGGGAGCGTTTGAAGAAAAAAAATACCCAAAAAAATAAAACCACCTCTTGACACCCCGTTCAAAAACTGATAATTTTAAAAACAAATTTAATACCAACCTGGGCTCTTATCCAGAGTGGCGGAGGGACTGGCCCAATGAAGCCCGGCAACCAGTCGGGGTGTTTCGTTAGAACACCACCCGGCCAGGTGCCAATTCCTGCAGAAAGAGAGCTTTCTTACGTTCTCTTCTGACAGATAAGAGTGCTACGAACAACTCGCAGCCTCTTCTTGTTAGAAGAGGCTGTAGTTTTGCCAGGAGCGGAGCGCCAGGTAAGGAAAGGGGAGGATTGACGTGTCTGAAAAAACCTTTCAAGAAATCAACACCAAAATCAGGGCCGGGAAGGCGGTGGTGGTAACCGCGGAAGAACTCGTTCAACTGGCGGCCGAAAAAGGCGTCAGCCAGGTAGCTAAAGAGGTGGACGTCGTCACCACGGGCACCTTTGGCCCGATGTGCTCTTCGGGGGCGTACTTCAACTTCGGGCACAGTGCGCCGCGGATAAAGTTTTACCGCGTCTGGCTGAACGGCATTCTTGCCGGCACCGGTTTTGCCGCCGTTGACGCTTTTATCGGCGCGACCGCGCTCCCCGAGGACGACCCCTTGAATACCACACACCCTGGCGAATTCCGCTATGGCGGCGGCCACGTGATTGAAGATTTCGTCGCCCGGAAACCGGTCCGCTTCAAGGCTATAGGGTACGGGACGGACTGCTACCCCCGCCGGGAGATTGAGACGGTGGTTACCCTGGATGATGTAAACGAAGCGGTGCTTTTCTGCCCCCGCAACGCTTACCAGAACTACAACTGTGCGGTAAACCTCGGGCCGAAGACGATTTACACCTATATGGGGGTACTGAAGCCGCATCTGGGGAATGCTCACTTTTCCACCTCGGGGCAGTTAAGCCCGCTGCTGAAGGACCCGTACTTCCGTACCATCGGCGTGGGCACCCGCATCTTCTTGGGCGGCGGCACCGGCTACGTGGTCTGGAACGGCACCCAGCACTTCCCGAGCATCCCAGCACTCCCGGAGGGAGCACCACCCGTTCCGGCAGGAGGCACCCTTGCCGTCCTGGGAGACTTGAAACAGATGAGTCCGCAGTGGCTGCGGGGAACAAGCATGCTCGGTTACGGCGCCACCCTCACGGTGGGTATCGGCGTCCCCATCCCCGTTTTAAACGAGGAGGTATGCTATTGGGCCTCTCGGCCGGATAGCGAGCTTTACGCACCCATCGTTGATTACGCAGAAGCTTACCCGAACCGCAAGCCCGGCAACCTAGGTTTCGTCAGTTACGCGGAACTCAGATCGGGGCGGATAACCCTGCAAGGAAAGCAGGTGCCCACCGCGCCTTTGTCGTCCTACGCCAAGGCGCGCGAAATCAGCAACATTCTTAAGCAGTGGATTTTGGAGGGAAAATTCCTGCTCGGCGAACCGGTCCAGCTCCTGCCCGGCCCGGATGCCGGTATTACACCAAAAACCCTTGAAGTTCGCGGTCCCGAAAGGAGGGACAGATAGATGGCACCGAGCAAAGTGGTTTTGCGCTTTCCCGCAGCCATCGCCGATAAACCGATCATCTTTCACCTGGTCAAGGATTACGACCTGATGATCAACATCCTCAAGGCGAACATCAACCCGCACAAAGAGGGGACGATGGTCCTGGACATTGACGGCGAAAAAGCGGCGGCGGGCCTTGATTTCCTGCGCGGGCAGGGCGTGATCGTCCAGCCGATAACCGAAGACGTCGTGCGGAACGAAGAACGTTGTACCCACTGCGGCGCCTGCACCGCGATCTGCCCGACCGGAGCACTGCACTTCGAGCGGCCGGCGATGCTCGTCCGCTTTGACAGCGAGGCCTGCGTCGTCTGCCAGCTCTGCGTGCGGGCCTGTCTGATGCGGGCAATGGAGGTCCGCATTTAGTTGGCGCGGCGGACCTACCGGAGACTCTTTCGCGAAGACGACCTCACCCACTTTCAGGTGAAGGTTAAGGAAACCGACCTGTGTATCAGCGTACGCGTCGAACGGTTTCACCCCGATCTCGTCTGGCTGGTGGAAAAAACGGTCAAAGAAGCGCGGGCGCGGCTCGAAGCCTACATTGAAAGGGACCCGGTTTTCCTGAAAACCCTGGAGCCGCACCGTGTTTTCCCCGACGCTCCGGCGATCGCCGCCGCGATGGCTGACGCGGCGGCAAAAGCTAACGTCGGCCCGATGGCTGCGGTCGCCGGCGCGTTCGCGGACCTGGTGGGGCGGCTGCTCGCCCGCTACTCCCGGGACGTGATCGTTGAAAACGGCGGCGACATCTACCTCAAGTCGACGCGCAAGCGCCGGGTAGGTATCTTTGCCGGCACGTCGCCCCTTTCCAACCGGGTGGCCCTGGAGATTCCACCGGAGCAAACGCCGCTCGGCGTCTGCACCTCTTCGGGCACGGTCGGTCACTCTTTAAGCCTCGGCCGGGCCGACGCCGCCGTAATCCTCGCCCCCTCAGCCACCCTGGCCGACGCGGTGGCCACCGCCACCGGCAACCTGGTGCAAACGGCCGCCGACATTGAAAAAGCGCTCGCCTTTGCCGGAAGCATCTCCGGCGTCACCGGTGCCGTAGTCGTTACCGGCGAACACATCGGTGCCTGGGGAAAAGTCAAGCTCGTCCCGGCGGCGTTGCCGGCCACCTGAATAGATAGAGCCCGCCTTCGAAAGAGTTGAGTTTTGCAACCCTCCCTTAGGCTTCAGTCTTACCCCTGACCGGCTCTAAAACCTTGATCGGCTGCGATACCGTGCCGAACCGGGCGAAGTTGAGCAGCCGCGTCTTCAAAACCTCGCTTATTTCGTACCTCTTGGGTACCAGGACCACACCCTGGCCGTCCGTTATCTCCTCGGCCAGCACCATCCCCGGCAGCAACTCGTCGAGACTGACGGTGCGGACAATGAAGCCCTCCTCCGCTTCCAGGCCCTCGGCCTCGAGCGCCCCCAGGACCGCCGGGTCGTACCAGTCTTCGTGGCTGCGCATCACCGCCACGGCCTGGGTAATCGTCTTCCCCGTCTGAACCAGCGCGTCGCAATCGAGAACCACCTTTAAAATCCGCGCGATTAAAGGAATTGCCTTTCCCTTGCGACCGTCAGGCGGAAAGCCCCCGCCGCTAAAGAGTTTGCACTGGTAGGCGATCGCCTCCGCAATCCCCTCGAGGCGCGGAATATTCTTCAGTAAATCCCGCGCCGCCTGCGGGTGGCTGTAAAAAACCTTTGTTTCTTCATCGGAAAGCTGCTGCCCTTTATACCTTTTCTCCAGGATCGTCTGGGGAACGGTTACGTGACCGATCTGGGATAGCATGGCCGCCAACTCCACTTCCCACAGCCGTTCCACCTTCAGGCGAACCCCCAGTCGCCTGGCTAAATGGCGGAGGCGGGAGGCCTGGTCAAACGCAAACGGACTAACCATGGAGAGGATATCCATAAGGACCTTGATGCTGCCCTGGAGCGTCTTTTCCAGAAGCTCCCGTTCTGAGATCACGAGCCGGTACTGCTCTACCGCCGCCTCAAGCACCCGGTAGAAATCCTCGGGTAAGCAGGGCTTGGTGAGAAACCGGAAGATGCTCCCCTCGTTGATCGCGTCAATCGCCGTCTGGAGCTCTGCGTACCCGGTAAGCATCACCCGGACCGTATCCGGAGCGATCTGGCGGGCAATGGAGAGAAACTGGATCCCGTCCATTTTCGGCATCCGGAGGTCGGAGACCACCACGGCAAAAGGCCCTTGCTTTTGCAAAGCCGCAATCCCGGCAAAACCGCTGTCCGCAGTAACCAAATCGAAGCGCCTGTACAGGCTCCTCTGCATAGCGGCCAGGAGGTTTCGGTCATCATCCACCAAGAGAACCCTGTCTTTCACGATTGAAGCTCACCCTTCCGGATGTTGTCACAGTAGTGCGCCCATTTTTCTATTCTATCGGTCAGTCCAAGCCGCGAAAGGTAATGAAAGTCAATAACCGGTGAACCGGTAACGCTGCGGGAAGAATCCCCTTGATGCCACAAGCCGTTTGCTACGTGTACAGCCGTTAAGGCCAGGAATTTATCCCCTACCAGCTTTGAAGGCTGGTGATGAAAAGCGACCGCCTCGACAACACTGTCGGGGATGCCCCACAGTCCCAGCAGGTAAGCTCCCACCTCGGCATGTGAGGTTCCCCAAAGCCCGTATTCGGCGGCAAAAGCATAGCACCCCGTTTTTTTCATCAGGTTCCTGACTGCGGCGGGATAGCCGGGCACCTCCAGCACTTCAATTTTCTAATATCATCATTAGTCAGACACCACAAAAACCTTCTTTTACTAGTTTTATCGCGGTCTTTGCCATAAGCTTTAACTTGGAACCCAACCACCCTAAAACCAGTTCATCAAAAATCATTAAGCCGCCCAAGCAGACAAATCACCGGCGGCCCCACCACCCTGCAATAATAAAATACTCCCCTCAGAGTGCTTGCGCGGGGAGCGAGAAACCGGTATAATTAATGTTGCAAGCAAACGTCGGAGTGGCGGAACTGGCAGACGCGTACGTTTGAGGGACGTATGGGGCATCCCGTGGGGGTTCAAGTCCCCCCTCCGACACCAGCAGAGACTTGAGACCCGCAGGCCGCAATGGTTTGCGGGCTTTTGGTTACTTCCGACAAGACATCCCTGTACCCGCCGAAAAGACCGCGTTTGACCAGGTCTGTTCCCTGCCTACCCTAAATGGGGTGTTATTATAAGGATCAAAGAAAAGGGGACGGTGTAGTTTAAATTCCAAAATTACTGTTTTGATAAAAGGATCCACCGTAGAGAATCAATGGAATTTATTCGCCCATTTTTCGCAAATTTCCTGCCGAATGGAATAATACGTTAAACCAGCAGCGGCTCAGGTACTCTCCTTCTGCTTATCCCCCTACCCGAAGCGGAGCCGGCCGGGGAAACCGGCCCTGCAGCCAAAACCGATTCCCGTTCACTAAAGCGCCGGGCACGGCACAGAAAACCGCCCCCACGCCGCAAGAATCGTCCCTTATGCACCTTCTGACGATAGAGCATATGAGAGGAGAAGGCAAAAAGTGGGGACGCGGGCCGCGCCATCCTCAAATCCTTCGGTCCTGCCGCCATTCAGCGCTCTTCGGAGGTATTAGCTTCTCCGATCCCAAGGGTGAGGAGGCTTAATATGACACCCGTACCGGCGCGAAAGAGCTGCCAGCTCCCCCGGGAGCACCCGTAAGTACCCGGAAGGGTCGGAGAGATACCGCTCCAAAGACTTTACGGCCCGGGGAAAGCTCGCCCGGTAGGCAACCATCAGACGCTTAACCGAAGCTGGGTAAGGGTTCAAGGCATCGAGGTAAACCTCCCGGACGCCGGCATCTCTCAGGGCAACTACCAACCGCTCCAGCACCCCGGGAGCATCCGTTATTCCGGGAAGGACGGGCGCGATAAACGCCCACACATCCACACCTGCGGCGGCAAGTTTCCCGGCCGCCCGCAGGCGCGCCGCCGGGGGTGCCGCCCCGGGTTCCAGCACGGCGGCCGTACCGTCATCAGGAACGGTCACCGTGAAGCCTACGGAGCACCTCCGGAGCTTCCTGAGCAGATCCGCGTCCCGCACCACAAGGTCGGACTTGGTGAGCAGTTCAATCTCTACATACGGATACCGCTCCACAAAGATCGCTAAAGATTTCCTGGTAAGACCGAATTCCGCTTCCGCAGGCTGGTAGGCGTCTGTAACCGTGCCTACGATGATCCGGCCCAAAAGCGCCCGCTTCCGCTGTAATTCACGAGCGAGAACTTCAGGAAAGTTCACCTTCGGGACGACAAAGCCGCCCCATTTCCCGGCGCGGCTCGCAAAGCGGAGGACCGTGTCGGCGTAGCAGTAGAGGCACCCGTGCGCACAGCCGAAATAAGGATTTAGGCAGTAGCGGTAGCCGCCGATGCCGGTCCGGTTGAGGGCCGTTTTGCAATGGATCGGCTTCAGAACTACCTCGGGCACTCGCGTAGCTCCATTCGTTTAAGTTTTAACGACTTAGTTTTAAAAATGACAACGTCTTATTCGCGGTGTTTCTCGAAACTCCTTCCGGTACGGGGGAAATTCCGCCGAACATTCCCGGGGGCTCTCTAATCCTGAAGCGATCCGGTAACCCATCAGCCACCCACATCAGCCTACCGGCGGCCGCATACCTGACACCCGATACCCGGGCCAGCGTGAGACCGGCGAACTCGCAAACGGGTGCGTCGGGACCCGTCATTCTTGAGGGCACTCTGGGGCGCTGTTTCCGGTAGGAGAGTTACGCCGTGGAACCATTAGGCAACCCAGAGCTGAGGTAAAATCTTGCGGTGCAGAAAAGGCTTTTTGACTAAATCTTTCGAACCGCTTGTATACTCTAACCAAATATGATAAAGTAACTATGTGCCTACACCGATGCTGGCTTTAAGAAACGGGAAAGTTCAGGTCCACGCTGAAACCTCCGGTCTTAAGCCGCCCCGAGTAGGAAGAATATCAGTAAAGGAGGTTTTAGCGATGTACCAAGACAAGACCTTGACCTGTCGCGAATGCGGGAGCGAATTCTTGTTCACGGCCAGCGAGCAAGAATTTTATGCATCCAAGGGTTTTGAAAATGAACCCCAGCGCTGTCCCGACTGCCGTGCGGCCCGCAAGCAGCAGCGAAACAGCCGCGGCGGCTACGGACGCCAACCCCGGGAAATGTACACCGCCACCTGTGCCAGGTGCGGTAAACCGGCGGAAATACCGTTTCGCCCGAGCAGTGACAGGCCGGTTTATTGCAAGGATTGCTACCAACCCGTCAGATCGCGCTGGTAACCATCCGAAAATGAAAGGCGGGATTTGTTCCCGCCTTTTTAATTTTCGTTCCGCTTCGCGCCAAGTAGCCACCGACTCGATGGCTACAGCAGAACCTCCAACCTCCGGCCTCCGACCTCTAAACCGGTCAGCAGAATCAATCTACCTGACTACTGCAGAAGCTTGCTGCCGGCAGGGCCTTACCTGCTCACGTTTTCGGAGCGTTTTGTTTTACCACCGGGTGTAATACGCCAGGGCCTTGGCGATCAGGGCGGCGGTTTCCCCACGTGTGGCCGTCGCCAGGGGACGGAAATACCCGCCGGCTCCCTGCACCACGCCGGCTGCGGCTGTCCGCCGCACCGCCGCAAGCGCCCAGCCCGGAATCTTCCCCTCATCCTGAAATACCGGACTCTCACCGTCCTTGAGCCCGAGAGCCCGGTCAACCAGCACGGCCATCTCCGCCCTGGTGATCGGCTTATCCGGCAAAAACCGTCCGTCCGGGTAACCGGCAATGATGCCGCGCGCTACCGCCGCTTTGACTCCGGGCACGGCCCAAGAAGGCACCCTGTCGCGGAAAGAGAGCGGGACGTCTCCGGGCTCAGCCCAACCGAAGGCGTTAGCTATAATTACGGCAAATTGTGCCCGCGTCACTGCGGCCTCGGGTCTGAAGGTACCGTCCGGGAACCCCTGGACGGCGCCGCGCATGATGAGCTGGAGCACCGCGGGACGTGACCAGTGGCTGGCCGTATCGCCCGGCTCAACAACCTCCTCCTCACGCAGCGCCACCACAATCTCCCCAAATCCTTCCACCCGGCCGAGCACGGGTCCGCTGCCGCCGCCCGTAGTCGGCTGGGGTAGCCACGTTCCGTCTGCCCCGCGGTGGAAGAAGACAATTCGGCCGGCGTCCTGACCGTTCGGCGTCCAGCGGAGCAAACAGCCCGTCCCTGCTGCTGGCGGCTTATAGGGCTGGAGAGACAGGCCGTCGAGGAACAGATAACCCGCCGGTAAATCAGCAGCCGTTGTTACGTTTTTTACCCCGACCGCGGTGCGCGCAGCAAACGCACCCGGTGCAACCCTGACGTCGAACTTCCCCTCCCGGGCCTCCGCTCCTTCCGGACCGATCCAGAGAAACCTCTGGCCGGACGGAGCGACTTCCACCGGAACCGAAGCTTCCAGGCCGCCGAACCGGGCAACCACTACCCCCGCCGCGACTTCGTTCCTTGCGCAGAAGACACCTTCCCGCACCTCGCCGGCGTCCCCCTGCACCGTCCAATTTACATAACGCGGCGATAGGGGCCAGGTACGCCCGTCCTTCCCGCGCACTTGCACGCTCAGTTTAACCTGGCCCCCCGGTTCCACAGCAATATGCGCCGGTGTTACCTCCAGGACAGCCATATCCTCTGTTCCGAGAACCTTAAGGGATAGCTTGCCCATCACCCCTCCGATTTTAGCGGCAATAACCAAGGTACCGCCGGAACGAGCCGTCAAAACATCACCCTCGAAACCACCGGAGCCCTGTTCCACCTGCCAGACCACATCGGAGGCATTGATGGTGTAAGGGTTAAAATATGTGTCGTAACCGCCCACCTTATACCGGTACGGCAACCCGGCCAGAATTTCATCCGGTCCCCGCACCACCAGGCCCGCCAGCTCTCCCGGCGGCGCGGTACTGAAGATACCCAGCGCATCGGGCACCCGCCTTTCCGCCCCCTTGGCCGGCGTGTTCACCGGCACCGGCTTGAATTCGCCCAGCGGGCGGGCCACCAGGCTGGTAGAACCCCCGCCGTCTAAATTCAGCGCCCGCCATACACCCAGTCGTTCCACCAAAAAGTCGGCCAGTTCCTCCTGGGTCACCCCCCGGCTTTCACTGCTCTGTTCAACGCCAACCAGGTACAGCGTGCCGCCCTCCCGCGAGATTCCTATCGCCGAGCGTGCCGCTCTACCTTTTATATTCTGGCTGAAAGGCTCCACCCGGCGCCCGTTTTCCACCAGCAGCGCCTGTCCTCCGACTGCCGTCCGAACTTCTTTTCCGTAAGGCTCAACCTGGTAGCGTACCGTCACCGGGTCACCGACCCGGAAGTTATCAAGGAGGAAGGCGACGGCCACCCCGTGCGCCCGTAAAATGTACCCGTCGGGCGGAATAGCCACCCCGGGCTGATTTATCCGGATCTCCCGCACTACACCGCCCGCTACCACCATCTCCACGATGCCCGGCAGTTCCGGTGTCGCCCCCCGGCTGGTTGGGCCCCAGGCCGGGGTGTACATCTGGAGGGAATCCAGATCCGAGTTCACCGGCTTTCCGTCAATCACCGCTTGGTAGGCCGGTTTGTTTATCCCGCCGAGAGGATAAAAGGAGAGGCCGTTGGGAGCCACCACCTCGCCGGAAAAACGGAAGAGGTCAATCACCGGCCGGCCGTCTTGCAGCAGCGCGAAGGAGTAATAGTCGCCGCGCCGCATCGGGCTGGTCAGGAACTCCCCCTCCCGAACGGTCATCCCCAGCGGGTGCTTCCCTTCCGACAAGTGAAAGAAATCACCGTTCAAGGCGGCCACCGCACCCGACCGCTCGGCCATCTCCCGGACGGTGAGGGTGTTGCCGAAGCTTCGGTTATCGGCTCCGATCAAGGTTTCCAGCCGCACGTAAGGGTGGCGCAGGTCAACCACCAGTACGTAAACCCGCAACGGCCCGTCACCGGTCTCTTGAAAGAACTTTTTCAGGGTGACGCCTGCCGTCACCGGCTCTTCAAACAGCGTTTCACTCCGGACGGCGTATGCCTCAGCCGCCCCCGGACCGGTAAAAAAGAAAATAATAGCAAGGATAAGTACCGCGCACACACGTTTTGCAGTGGTGAAATTGAACATTCTGCTTCTCTGCCCTGAAACACCTTGGGTAATGAGGCCTGTTCTTCTATCTTCAGGTACCATACCCCGAACCTCCGGGTAGAATTCTAAATCAGCAGTATAACCTAACAAAAGTCAGAATTGTTAAGGGGTTGCCACTTTCGCTAAGAACTCTCTTCTTCTCCCCCGGTTGCGTGAAGCAGGTATTCCGATAGGGCATACCGCCATACCACCGCCAGCGCACCTAAAACCTCGCTCGCTTCCTCGGCGATCACTTCCGCCGCTTTAGGCGGAGCCGCACCGCCGGGCGGCAAAGGCCCGGTTCCGGTAACCTGCGCCGGGGGTTCCGGCATACCCGCCGGGATGCCGCTCAGGCCCAGCACCCGGGCTACATAAGCCCGCGTTTCGGGATAAGGGGGGATTCCCCCGTAACGCGCCACCGCCCCCGGCCCCGCGTTATAAGCCGCCAGGGCGAGGGCTTCGTTTCCGCCGAACCGGTCCAGGAGGGAGCGCAGGTAAGCCGCACCGGCAAAAATGTTTTCCACCGGGTCAAAGGGGTTCCGCACCCCGAGTGCCCGCGCCGTTCCCGGCATCAACTGCATAATCCCTTGGGCCCCCGCCCGAGACACTGCCCGGGGGTTGAAGCCGGACTCGGCCCGGGCCACTGCCCGGAGTAATTCCACGCGCAGCCCGAAGCGCGCTGCCGCCGCGGTAAACACCTGCTCCAGCCCGGAAGCGTTATCCCTCCCGGAAGCAGCCGCCAGCGCCGCGTCAAAACCGTTTCGCTTCGGTGATATCCCGGACTCCGCACCCGTTCTTCCAGTCTCAGGCCGCCAGGTTACCCGCACCGCCTTCACCCCTTAAACTCCTCTTACCCATCTTTCGGCTCCGGGGCCCGATATTTTTACTAATTAATTCGGTCACAAACGCCTTTCTCCTGGTGACAGAAAGAAAAGTTGCGGCTAAAATTTATACGGAGGTGTCTTAAAAGAAGATGAGAGCCGCAACCAACATCAAAGAAGCCGCCGCCCATTTTACCGCCAACCGCGAGACCATTCCCGTCGCCGCCCTGCCGAAAGGAGACTACGCCTTCGAGGTTAACCCCAAAAACCACCTCTACTTAGTTGTCGAAAGAAAAGACACAGGGATACTCCTTGCTCGGATCACCCCCGATTTCATCAAGCTCAAGCCTTTAAGCGAAGAAGAACAGAAAAAAGCGCGGGACTTTGCTTACCAGCGACTCCAGCAAGCCGGACTTTTATAAAAACGGGCGAAAAGTGTTCCTTTTTTTACGCATTAAGGTATAATTTATAAAGGACAGCCTTACTTAAAATTTTAGGGAGGTGGTTTTGGTGCCGTACCTGTTGCCGTGGGACCCCTGGCGTGAGCTGCGCGAGATGCGGGAAGCGATGGAGAAGGTGTTCGGCAAATTCCCTAAATTCTTTGAGAAGGAGCGATTGGGGACCTGGGTGCCGGCGGTAGACGTATTCGAAGAAGACGACAGCGTGGTGGTCAAGGCGGACCTCCCCGGCGTAAACAGGAAAAACGTCCGCATCCTGGTCGGCGATGAAGAGGTCACCATTCAGGGAGAGACAAAGCGGGAAGAGGAAATCAAGGAGAAAAACTACTACCGGAGCGAGCGGATGTACGGAAGCTTTTCGCGTACGGTACAACTACCGGTAGCGGTGGAGCGGGAAAAGGCCAAGGCCTCGTTTAAGGACGGCGTACTCGAAATAATTATCCCCAAAGCTAAAGGTGCGCGGCTAAACCAGACGGAAATCAGGCCGGAATAGCGTGGCGCCCCGGAGACTTCCGGGGCCCCGTTTTTTTGCGAGCAAGCGGCACGGGGCCTGCCCGTACCGGTAAGACTCAATCGCGTACCTTGAAGACCATCCTTCCCGCCGGGCGCCGCGGCCGGCGGCAGCGCGCTGTGGGCGAGCATGATGGTGCGCGCCTCCTCGGTGCCGCTGTTCCTCGTGGCCTGGCTGCTTCGACCCCGCGGCGGCGAGCGTCGGCCGAGTCCCGGCGAGCTCGGGGTCGTGGCGCTCGTGGGGCTCGCCGACAACCTCGCGAACGTGCTGTTCGCCCTCGCCGCGAACACCGGGCTGCTCGCGGTCGTGTCGGTGCTGGGATCGCTGTACCCGGTCACGACGGTGCTGCTCGCGCGCGCGGTGCTGCACGAGCGCCTGAGCCGGTCGCAGTCGATCGGGGTCG
>ENA-ORXB01003019-ORXB01003019.1-sediment-metagenome-genome-assembly--contig:-NODE-3019-length-12782-cov-3.222590_pt1 | contig 12782 bp, 13 predicted proteins | sample MGYA00237863_ERZ511475 | MGnify/ENA primary metagenome ERZ511475 (study PRJEB26305, sample SAMN06343858) | sediment metagenome | isolation source: hot spring sediment | place: Canada: British Columbia... | reverse complement strand
TCCGGCTGGCCCGCGCGGCGGCCCAGGAGGTGCGGCGCCGCCCGGCGCTCGAGCTGGTGCGGGAGCCCGAGCTCTCGGTGCTGCTCGTCCGCCGGCGGGGCTGGGACGCCGCGGCCCTCCAGGCCTGGTGCGACCGGATGCTCGCCGAGGCCCGCGCCTTCGTGCTCCCCACGACCTGGGAGGGCGAGCGGGTGCTCCGCCTCTGCTTCGTGAACCCCCGGACCCCGCTGGAGCTGGTGCGGGACCTCCTCGACGACTTGGCCCTGGGCTGACCGAGGCCTGGCGCCTCGCCGGCCGGGGCCGGCGGCGCTCCGCCCCTACGCCCCGATCCGGCGGGCGATCTCCGCGAGCCGGGCGATCCGCGCCTCCGTCGGCGGGTGCGTGGAGAAGAGGTTCGCGAGCGTCATCGCGGCCCGACGGCCCCGGAACGGGTTCACGATGAACAGGTGGGCCTGGGCCGGGCTCACCGTGGCCGGCACCGGCACCTGGCGCGCGGCCTGCTCCAGCTCGCGGAGCGCGCTCGCGAGCGCCTCCGGGTCGCGGGAGAGGAGCGCCCCCGACTCGTCGGCCTGGTACTCCCGGGAGCGAGACACCGCCATCTGGATCAGCGCGGCCGCCACGGGCGCGAGCACCCACGCGATGAGGAACGCGAACGGCCCGAACGCGTTGTCCCGCTCGTCCCGGGCGCCGCCGAACCAGAACGCCATCCGTGCGAGGAACGTGATCGCGGTGCCGATCGCCGCGGCGATCGAGCCCACCAGGATGTCCCGGTTCGCGACGTGGGACAGCTCGTGGGCCAGCACCGCCCGGAGCTCCCGCTCGTCCAGGATCCGGAGGATCCCCCGGGTCACCGAGACCGCCGCGTGGCCCGGGCCCCGGCCGGTGGCGAAGGCGTTCGGCTGGAGCATCTCCGAGACGTAGATCCGGGGCATCGGCATCCGGGCCTCGGCCGCGAGCTCCCGCACGATCCGGTACAGCTCGGGCGCCTCCGCCTCCGAGACCGGGCGCGACCGGGTACTCGCGATCGCGATCTTGTCGGAGAACCAGTACATCGCGAGGTTGAACGCGAGGGCCAGCACCAGCGCCGTGGTGGCTCCCCCGCGCCCGCCCACCGCCGCCCCGACGAGCACGAACAGCCCGCCCAGGGCCGCGATCAGCACCCAGCTCTTGACCCGGTTGATCCCGATCACCGCTCGACCCTCCTGGGACGCTCCCTCCGACGGGAAGTGTCTCACAGTGGGTTCGCCGCGGGCGGACGGGGGGTTCGAGAGTCGGAGCGGACCGGGCCGGAGGCCGCGGAGCCCGGGCCGGGCGCCGCGGAGCCCGGGCCGGGCTCCCCGGAGCCCGGGTCAGGGCCCGACGAGCGTCGCGCCCTGCGGCGCCCGGGCCAGGAGATCGGGGAAGACGAAGAGCGCCACGATCGCGACGATCGCCAGGGCCACGACGCCTCGCACCAGCACCGGGGCGACGAGGGGGCGCTCCTCGCCGTCGGCGAACACCATCTCCCGGGGGATCGCCAGGTAGTAGTACAGGCTGATCACCGAGTTCACGACCATCACCGCGGCGAGCCACACGCCGATCCCGCCCCGCTCGATCGCCGCGGTGAACACGAAGAACTTGGCCCAGAACCCCCCCGTCGGCGGGACCCCGGCCAGCGAGACCATGAACAGCGTCATCCCCACCGCGAGGAGCGGCGCCCGCCGCACGATCCCCGCGAAGTCCCGGAACAGGAGGCCCGGCCGCTCCCGGGCCACCGCCACGCATACCGCGTAGGCCCCCAGGTTCATCACGGCGTAGATCAGGATGTAGGTGACGGTGGCGGCGAACGCCGCCCGGTCCGTGGCCGGGCCCGCCCCCGCCAGGGCGAACGGCAGCAGGATGTAGCCGGACTGCGCGATCCCGGAGTACGCGAGCAGGCGGATCGCCTGCCGCTGTTGCAGCGCGATCAGGTTCCCCACGGTCATCGTGGCCACGGAGAGCGCCGCGAACACCGGGGCCCAGGCGTCGGCCTGACCGGCGAAGGCCTGGAACATGAGCAGCAGCAGCCCCGCGAACCCCGCGGCCTGCGACGCGACCGCGAGGAACGCGGCGACGGGCACCGGCGCCCCCTCGTAGGTGTCGGGGGCCCAGAACTGGAACGGGACCGCGGAGACCTTGAACGCGAACCCCGCGACGACGAGGAGGATGGCCGCGAGGACCAGGTTCCCCTGCCCCGCCGGGAGCTCCGCGAGGCGGGCGGCGATGTCGCGGAGCCCCGTGGCCCCGGTCAGGCCGTAGACCAGGCTCATCCCGTAGAGCATCACCGCGGTCGAGAGCACGCCGATGAGGAAGAACTTCAGGCCTCCCTCCGTGGAGCGGACGTCGGCCTTGCGGAACGCCGCCATCAGGAACGCGGGGGCCGAGACCAGTTCGAGGGAGAGGAACAGCATCAGGAGGTCCCGGGAGGAGGGCATCAAGAGGCAGCCCAGGAACGAGGTGAGCAGCAGGAAGTAGTACTCGCCCTGGTAGTAGCGGCCCTCCCGGATGTAGCGGAGCGAGATCGCGAGGACCACCACCGCCACCACGAGGAAGAACACCTTGAACAGGAGCGCGAAGTCGTCCACCACGAACGCGCCGCCGAACGTGGTCCGCTCCTCGCCGACGAGCGAGAGCGCCGCGGCCAGGGCCCCCAGCACCCCCGCGAGCGAGAGCGGCATCGCGAGCCACCTCCGCGGGGGCCGGAGGAACGCATCGACCACCACGACCGAGAGGACCGTGCCCGCCAGGACCAGCTCGGGCAGGATCGCGCGGTAGTCGATGGCCTGGGGCATCTGGCCTCAGCCCCCCAGCAGCCCCGTGAGGGCCCGGACCGCCTCGTCGGTCATCCCGAAGACCAGGCGCGGGAAGACCCCGAGGGCCAGGATGAGCACCAGGAGGGGCGCCCAGGAGAGCCACTCCACGGGGAGGACGTCCGGGATCGGCTCCTCCCGCCACCGCTCGGGGAGCGTCCCCAGGTTCACCCGCTGGATCGTCCACAGGAAGTAGCCGGCGGTGAGGATCGTGCCGATCCCGCCCGCCACCATGAAGGCCCGGAACCACCCGAGCGGCAGCCCGAGCTCGGTGTTCGGGTTGAACGCCGAGAGGAGCGCCATCACCTCGCCCCAGAACCCGGCGAGCCCCGGCAGGCCCAGCGACGCGATCGCGATGTAGCTGAAGATCGCCCCCAGGCGGGGCGCCTTCTGGAGCAGCCCGCCGCCGATGTCCGCGATCATCCGGGTGTGGTAGCGGTCGTAGACCGAGCCGATCCAGAAGAACAGCATCCCCGTGATCACCCCGTGGGCCACCATGCCGAACACCGCCGCGTTGATCCCCGTGTCGGTGAGGGTGGCGATCCCGAGCATCACGAACCCCATGTGCCCGACGGAGGAGAACGCGATCAGCCGCTTGAGGTCCCGCTGCGCGAGGCACGCCAGGGCGGCGTAGACGATCGCGATGGCCGCGAGGGCCCCGATCCAGGGCGCCCAGGCCACTGCGGCGTCCGGCAGGAGGGGCAGGGCGATCCGGACGAACCCGTACGTCCCCATCTTCAGGAGGATCCCGGCCAGCAGGACCGAGCCGACCGTGGGCGCCTCCGTGTGGGCGTCGGGGAGCCAGGTGTGGAACGGCCACATCGGCACCTTGATCGCGAAGCCCAGGAACACCGCGGCGAAGACCACCATCTGGAAGCCGCGGCTGAAGCCGCCGGCGGCGGCGAAGGCCTGGAGCGCGGGGATGTCGAAGGTGTGCGGCTCGGGTCCGCGGAAGAACATGCCCAGGAACCCCAGCAGCATGAACACGCTGCCGAACAGCGTGTACAGGAAGAACTTGATCGCCGCGTACTCCCGGTTCGCGCTCCCCCAGATCCCGATCAGGAAGTACATCGGGACCAGCACCAGCTCCCAGAACACGAAGAACAGGATCAGGTCGAAGGCGACGAAGGTCCCCGCCATCCCGGTCTCGAGCAGGAGCTGCAGCGCGAGGAAGGCCTTGGTCCGTCCGGGGCTCGGGACGAACCGCCAGCTGTAGACGGCGCACAGGAACGAGAGGAGCGCGGTGAGCACGAAGAGCGGCAGGCTGATCCCGTCGATCCCGACGTGGTAGCGGGCGTTGATCGCCGAGATCCAGGGAACGTCCACCTCGAACTGTAGCCCCGACGCCCGTCCGTAGTCGAAGCCGATCGCGATCGCGGCTGCGACGACGAGCGCTGCCCCGGTGAACAGGACGCCGAGGGCCCGCACCGTCCGGTCCCGCTCGCCCGGCACGAACGCGATCACGAGCGCCCCCACCGCCGGCAGGAACGTGGCGACCGTGATCGCCCAGGTCTCCCAGCCGCTCATCGAACCCCCCGTCTCGCCTCAGAACCTCGTGAAGAGGAACGCCAAGAGGATCACCCCGGTGAAGAGGAACACGGCGTAGCGCTGCACGTTGCCGGACTGGACGTAGCGGAGGAGCCCGCCGGTGAAGCCCGTGGTCTGCGCGACGCCGTTCACCGCGCCGTCCACGGCCCGGGTGTCGACCAGGTGCACGACGGCCGCGAGGAGCCGCGCCGCCCGCGCGAAGGCGTGGACGATCCCGTCGAGGATCGCCCTGTTCGACCAGTCCACCGCCGCCGACAGCCGGTCCCGCACCGGCTGCACGATGCCCCGCCAGTACAGGTCGTCCAGGAAGTACTTCCGCTCCAGGAGCGTGTAGGCCGGCCCCAGCGCGCGGAGCGGTTCCCGCTCCCGCCAACGTGCGTACAGCCGGTACCCGGCCACGATCCCCAGGACCGCACCGGCCACCGAGATCGCCGCGAACCCGTAGGAGAACGGCTCGTGGTGGGCGCGGGTCCCGACGTGCACCCAGTCCGCGAAGACCGCCCCGAGCTGCGGGGCCCCGAGGAACCCCACGAGCACCGACCCCGCCGCGAGCACCAGGAGCGGCCAGGTCATCACGGGCGGCGACTCGTGCGGGTGGCCGTGGCCGCGGTACTCGCCGAAGAACGTGAGCAGCACGGCGCGGGTCATGTAGAACGCCGTGAGCACGGCGGTCGCCATCGCCACCGCCCAGAGCCCCAGGTTCCCCTCCCGGAAGGCCGCGGTGATGATCTCGTCCTTCGACCAGAAGCCGGCCAGCGGCGGGATCCCCGCGAGCGCGGCCGAGCCGATCAGGAAGGTCCAGAAGGTCACGGGCATCACCTTCCGGAGCCCCCCCATCTCGCTCATGTCGTTCGAGTGGACGGCGTGGATCACCGAGCCCGCGGCGAGGAACAAGAGCGCCTTGAAGAAGGCGTGGGTGAACATGTGGAACAGCCCCGGCGTGTAGCCCGCCTCGCCCAGCGAGAGCCCGGCGATCATGTAGGCGAGCTGCGAGACCGTCGAGTAGGCCAGGACCCGCTTGATGTCGTCCTGGACCATCGCCAGGAGCGCGGCGATCAGCATCGTGATCGCGGCGATCGTCGACACGAACCCCAGGGCGCCGGCGGCCCCCGAGAACACCGCGAACATCCGCCCCACGAGGTACACGCCGGCCACGACCATCGTCGCGGCGTGGATCAGGGCCGAGACCGGGGTGGGGCCGGCCATCGCGTCGGGGAGCCAGACGTGGAGCGGGAACTGCGCCGACTTCCCGATCGCGCCCCCGAACAGCAGCAGGGCGGCGGCCAGGAGCAGCCCGTGGGCCACCTCCCCCCGCTCCACCGCTCCCGTGATCCTGGGGATGTTCGCGGTGCCGGTGGCGAACACGAGCGTGAAGATGCCGAAGACGAACGGGACGTCGCCGGTCTTGGTGGTGATGAAGGCCTTGATCCCCGAGCTCGAGTTCACGTGCTCCTCCCACCAGTGGCCGATCAGGAGGTAGGAGCACACGCCGACCAACTCCCAGCCCACGAGCAGTTGGAACAGGTTGTTCGCCGCGACCAGGTTCAGCATCGAACCGGTGAACAGCGAGAGCGCAGCGTAGAACCAGGTGAAGCGGACGTCGCCGGCCATGTACCCGAGCGAGTAGACCTGGACGCAGAACGAGATCAGGGCCACCATCACGAACATCACCGCGGCCAGGCCGTCCACGTACCAGCCGATCTCGAGCGTGAACGAGCCCACGGGGGCCCAGGTGAAGCTCCGCTCGTACGGCCCGCCCCCCTGCACGAAGCGCCAGAGCGTGAGGAGCGAGAGGACCAGCACGGCGGCGACCGCGAGGATCCCGAACTCCGCCCCCCCGGCCGGCATCCGCTTGCCGAGGAAGACGATCAGGAAGAACGCCAGCAGCGGGATCAGCACGATCAGCCAGGCGAGCGAGAGCACGCCCGGCGGGGCCGCGGTCAGGGTCTCCGCCGCTACCACCGGAGGAGGTTCACCTCGTCGACGTTGATCGTCTCCCGGTTCCGGTAGACCAGGATCACGATCGCCAGCCCGATGCCGACCTCGGCGGCGGCCACGGCGATCACGAACAGCGCGAAGACCTGCCCGGCGAGATCGGCGAGGTACTGGGAGAACGCCACCAGGTTCAGGTTCACCGCGTTCAGCATGAGCTCGATGGCCATGAGGACCATCACGGCGTTCCGGCGGGCCAGCACCCCGTACACGCCGATCGAGAACAGCGCCGCCGAGAACAGGAGGGCGAGCGGGAGGCGGATCACCGTTCCCCCTCGTCCTTCCGGGCCAGCACGACCGCCCCCACGAGCGCCGCGAGCAGGAGGAACGAGACCGCCTCGAACGGCAGCACGTAGCCAGAGAAGATCACCGCGCCCACGTCCGCGGTCCGGACGTGGACCGTCTGGACGCGCGCCTCGGACCAGGGGAAGGCCGCGAGGACCAGCGCGGCGAGACCGATGAGCACCGCGACGGCGACCAGGGCGGCGAGGCCCCGCTGCTGGTTGTCCAGGGCCTCCCGGCCGATGGGCGCCTTCGTGAGCATGAGCCCGAAGAGGAACAGGATCACGATCGCGCCCACGTAGATCAGGATCTGGACCCAGCCCACGAACTCGGCGGCGAGCACCAGGTAGGCGGCCCCCACGCTCGCCAGGGTGACGACCAGGTACAGCGCGGCGTGCACCACGTTCCTGGCGGTGACCAACCGGAGCGCGGCGCCCACGCCGAGGAGCGCGACGATGCCGAAGGCGACCTCCTGGGGCGTCACCCGCGGCTCACCCCTCCTCCCCACCGGTCGGCTCGGCCCCCTCCTCGAGCTCGGGGGGCGGGAGCACGGTGTAGGTCCACTCCTCGAGCTTCTCCTTCTCGTGGGTGAGCTCCTGGATGTCGTGGACCGCGTACTCGAACTCCGGGCTCCAGAACAGCGCGTCGAACGGGCAGACCTCGACGCAGATCCCGCAGTACATGCAGAGCGCGTAGTCGATCGCGAACCGGTCGAGGACCTTGACCGACCGCGCCCGGCCCCCGGATGCCGGCTCGTGGGTCTCCTTGTGGGCGTCGATGTAGATGCACCAGTCGGGGCACTCGCGCGCGCACTTGTAGCAGACCGTGCAGTTCTCCTGCTTCAGCGCGATGACCCCGCGCGAGCGCGGCGGCAGGTTCGGCTTGACCTCCGGGTACTGCTGGGTGACCGAGCGCCGCAGCAGGTGCTTCATCGTGACGCCGAGGCCCTTGACGAGGCCGAGCCCCGTCGGCGGCCCCGGCCGCTCGGTCTCGACGATGTCCCGTTCCTCGCTCGCCATGCCCGCCCCCTAGACCGCGACCTTCACGATGCCGACGACCAGCACCTGCGCGAGCGCGAGCGGGATGAGCAGCAGCCAGGAGAAGCGCTGGAGCTGGTCCTCGCGCAGGCGCGGGTACGTCGCCCGCAGCCAGATGATGAAGAACGACAGCGCCCCCACCTTCGCGGCCATCCAGATCGGTGCGGGGATGGCCGAGAGCAGCGGCGGCGCCTGGTAGCCCCCGAGGTACAGGACGGAGGCGATCGCGGAGAACGCCACGATGCCGCCGTACTCGGCGAGCAGCATGAACGCGAACTTCAGGCCCGTGTACTCGGTGATGTGCCCGAAGATGATCTCGGAGTCGGCGATCGGCATGTCGAACGGCGGCCGCGAGAGCTCCGCCACCGCGGCCACGAGGAAGATGAGGAACCCGATCGGCTGGCTGAGCGCGAACCAGTACCGCTCCTGGGCCTCGACGATGCCGATCATCGAGAGGGTCCCCGCCTGCATCACGACGGACGCGGCGGCGAGCACGAGCGGGAGCTCGTAGGCCATGAGCTGCCCGGCCGAGCGCAGCGCCCCCATGAGCGAGAACTTGTTCGCCGAGGACCAGCCCGCCATGAGGACCCCGATGACCGAGACCGAGGACATCGCCAGCACGAAGAAGATCCCGACGTCGAGGTTCAGCGCGAAGATCTGGTCCGAGAACGGCACGACGACGAACAGCACGATGTAGGGGATCATCACGACGCCCGGCGCGAGCGAGAACACCCACGGGTCGGCCGCTGCCGGGATCACGTCCTCCTTCTGCACGAACTTCACCCCGTCGGCCACGAGCTGCGCCCAGCCGTGGAACCGACCGGCGTACATCGGCCCGAGACGCGCCTGCATGTGCGCGAGCACCTTGTGCTCCATGTAGCCGACGAGCAGCGGCGCGACGAGGAAGAAGACGAGCACCACCGCGGCCTTGGCGACGATCACCAACCAGTAGTTGGAGATCCACCGCTCGATGACGCTCACGCCGGCCTGCGCGATCACTCCTCCTCCTCCTCCTCGCCCTCGACCGCGCCCGGCCACGGCTTGGCCTCGCGCGTCATCAGCGGGAAGTCCTTCCGCAGCGGGTGCCCCTCGAACGGCTCGGAGAGCAGGAGGTTGACCGGCTGCGGGTGGCCCTCGAAGGTGATGCCGAACATCTCGGCCGTCTCGCGCTCATGCCAGTTGGCGCCGGGGAAGATGTCCGAGATCGTCGGGCAGACCGGCTCCTCGTGCGGCAGCCGGACCTTGATCCGCACGTTGTGGCGGTGGGAGGTCGAGAACAGGTGCGTCACCACCTCGAACCCGCGCTCGGGCCCGAGGTCGACCCCCGTGGTGAAGTCGCAGTAGTCGCAGGCGAGCTCCGGCTCGTCCCGCAGGAACGTCACGATCTCGCGGTAGCGCTCGGCCGAGACCGTCGCCACCGCGTGGCCGTGCTGGTCCTCGAAGGCGAGGACGTCGTCGCCGAACTGCGCCCGCAGCCGGGCCTCCACCTCAGGAGCCGGCAGCGGGCGCGGTGAGCTTGCCACGGAACTTCTCCCTCACGCTCTCCTGGGCGATCTTCTCCTGGAGCTTCACGATCCCGTGCAGCAGCCCCTCGGGCCGGGGCGGGCAGCCGGGGACGTAGACGTCGACCGGGATGATCTGGTCGACCCCCTTCGTGACCGCGTACGAGTCCCAGTACGGGCCGCCGCAGTTCGCGCACGACCCGAAGGAGATCACGTACTTCGGGTCGGGCATCTGGTCGTACAGCCGCTTCACGGCCGGCGCCATCTTGTCGGTGAGGGTCCCCGAGACCACCATGAGGTCGGCCTGCCGCGGCCCGTGCGCGAAGGGGATGACGCCGAAGCGGATGAAGTCGTGCTTCGACGTCGAGGCCGCGATGAACTCGATCGCGCAGCAGGCGAGCCCGAAGTTGAAGACCCACAGCGAGTACTTCCGGCCCCAGTTCAGGACGAACTTGATCGGCTGGATGTCCCCGAGCCCCAGCTGCTCGGTGATCAGACCCACCGGAGCACCCCCTTCCGCCACGCGTACACGAGACCGAGGGCGAGCACCCCGATGAAGATGGCCATCTCCACGACGGCCGTCATCCCGAGCCCCTCGAACACCCGGGCCCAGGGGAACAGGAACACCGACTCGACATCGAAGATCACGAACAGGAACCCGAAGATGTAGTAGCGGACCTGGGTCTGCGACCAGCCCTCGCCCACCGGATCGATGCCGCACTCGTAGGTCAGGAGCTTCTCGGGGAGCGGGCGGTGGGGTGCGAGCAGCGCCGCGGCCCCGAACGCGACCGCCACGAGCCCCACGCCGGCGATCAGGACCGCGAGGACGACCCCGTAGGACTGGTAGTAGGTCTCCACGCTTGTGAACGGTTTCCCGAGCGCCGGGATTCTAGCAACATCCTCACGGCCGTCCGGCCCCGCACCGGACCGCGAGGAACTCGGCCAGCTGGACCAGGGTGGACGCCGCCGGGCCGGCCGGCAGCCGCTCGGCGAGCGAGCGGGCGCGGTCGACCTCGGCCCGCACGACGGCCCGCGCCTCCGCGAGGGTCCGCGGGTTCCGGACGATCTCGAGCGCCCGGGCCAGGCGCTCCTCGGTCGGCGGCCCGTCCGACAGGAGCGCGGCGAGCTCGGCCCCGTCGGGCCCCCGCCGGAGCGCGAGGAGCACCGGCAGCGTGTAGACGCCCTCCCGCATGTCCACCCCCGGCTCCTTGCCGAGCTCCTCGGCGCTCGCGGTGATGTCCATGATGTCGTCCGAGAGCTGGAAGGCCGTCCCGAGCGCGTCCCCGTAGGCCTCGAGCAGCGCGACGTGCTCGGGCGGCGCGTCGGAGAGCAGCCCGCCCATCCGACAGGAGGTCGCGATGAGCGCCCCGGTCTTGCGCCGGATGATCTCGAGGTAGGCCTCGACGGTGTGCCCGACGTTGCCCGAGGCCTCGACCTCGCGGATCTGGCCGTCGCAGAGCGTCGCGATGGTCCGCGCGAGGAGCGCGATGACCTCCGGCCCGAGGTCCGAGCTGATCTCCGAGGCCCGGGCGAACAGGTAGTCGCCGGTGAGGATCGCCACGGTGTTGCTCCAGCGCGCGTTCACCGAGGGCACGCCGTGGCGCGAGTCCGCCTCGTCGATCACGTCGTCGTGGTACAGCGTGGCCGCGTGCACGAGCTCGATCGCGACGGCGCCCGGGATCAGGCGGGGGTCGGCAGGATCGCCGAAGTGCCCGGCGAGGAGCACGAGCATCGGCCGGAAGCGCTTGCCCCCGGCCTCGATCAGGTACGGGGCGGTCTGCGCGAGCAGGTCCGACTCGGCCACGACGGCCTTGCGCAGCGCCTCCTCGACCTCCTCGAGGCGGGCGCGGATCTCCGCCTCGAGCGCCGCATCGGGGGGCTCCAGCCCGGGGATCAGCCGCCGACCCATGCCCCGTAGCCTCTCACCATCTGATCACCGCCGCCTTGCCCAGGACGTCCGTCACGAGGCCGGGAAGCACGCCGAGCAGGAGCGTCCCGGCCGCCGGGAGCACGAGCACGAGCCTCGGCGCGAGCGAGGGATCCGGCTCGCGGTCCCCCACCGGCTCCCGCATGTACATCAGGACCATGACCCGCAGGTAGAAGAAGGCCGCCGCCACGCTCGCGAGCACGCCGAGGAGCACGAGCTCGACGTGCCCGGCCGCCACCGCGGCCCGGAACACGCTCACCTTGGCGATGAACCCGGCGGTCGGCGGGATCCCGGCGAGCGAGAGCAGGAACAGGCTGAGCAGGCCGGCGAGGAAGGGGCTCCGCCGGTACAGGCCGGCGTAGTCCTCGAGCGAGGTGCCCCGCTCGCCGTGGGAGACCACGAGCACGACGCCGAAGGCCCCCACGATCATGAGCGCGTAGGCGAGCAGGTAGAACAGGGCGGCGTCGATGCCGGGGGCCCCCGGCGCCGTCATCCCGATCAGCACGAACCCCGCGTGGGCCACGCTCGAATAGGCGAGCATCCGCTTGATGTCGGTCTGCGCGATGGCGAGGATGCTCCCCACGATCACCGAGACGGCGGCGAACCCCCAGATCACCGGCGTCCAGTCCCAGCCGAGGGGCTGCAGGGCGACGTCGAAGACCCGCAGGAAGGCCGCGAAGGCGGCGATCTTCGTGCCGGCCGACATGAAGGCCGTCACCGCGGTGGGGGCGCCCTGGTACACGTCGGGGGTCCACATGTGGAAGGGGGCCGACGAGACCTTGAAGCCGAACCCCACGGCGAGCAGGGCCATCGCGACGAGCGCGAGCGCCGGCACCTCGGTCCGCCCGGCGAGGGCGTTCGCGATGCGCGCGAGCGAGGTCGAGCCGGTGGCCCCGTAGGCCATGGCCACGCCGTAGAGGAAGAACGCGCTCGAGAACGCCCCGAGCAGCAGGTACTTCATCGCGCCCTCGATCGAGGCGAGCCGGCGCGAGGACCCGGTGAGCACGTACAGGCTGAGCGAGAGGATCTCGAGCGCCACGAAGGTGGTGACGAGGTCGGCCGAGGCCGCGATGAGGGTCATGCCCGAGGTCGCGAACAGCACGAGCGCGAAGAACTCGGGCCGCAGCTCGCCGTCCCGCGCGAGCGAGTGGTGCCCGAGCGGGAGCGCGAGCCCCGCGACGCCGAGGAGCAGCAGCCGGACGACCACGGCGAAGCGGTCCACGGCGACCGCGCCGGCGAGCGCCGTCGGCCCCCCGTCCCATCCCCAGAGCATCACCGAGGCCGCGGCCGCCCCGGCGACGCCCGCGAGGGAGATCGCGAGGAGCGCCGCGGGGTCCACCCGACGCACGAGCACGCCGGCGAGGAGCACCAGGATCCCCGCCCCGACGAGCAGGAGCTCGGGGGCGATCGGCGCGAGCTCGACCCGCGGGGTCACGGCGCGCCCTCCTGCGCGAGCGGGACCGGGCTCGGCGCGACGACCTCGCTCGCGCCGACGCCCGAGAGCACGCGGGCGGTGGCGGGCTCGATCCGGTCGAGCATCACCTTCGGGTACACGCCGATCGCGAGGATCGCCGCGAGCACGGGGGCGAGGACCAGGGCCTCCCGGAGCGACAGGTCGGAAGAGCGTCGTGTAGGGAAAGAGTGTAGATCTCGGTGGTCGCCGTAT
>ENA-ORXB01003017-ORXB01003017.1-sediment-metagenome-genome-assembly--contig:-NODE-3017-length-12814-cov-4.840700_pt1 | contig 12814 bp, 9 predicted proteins | sample MGYA00237863_ERZ511475 | MGnify/ENA primary metagenome ERZ511475 (study PRJEB26305, sample SAMN06343858) | sediment metagenome | isolation source: hot spring sediment | place: Canada: British Columbia... | reverse complement strand
ACAGCGCCTGTCCGACCCTGGACCCAGCCCCGAAGGGGCTTCGCCTCTCTTGAGCGCGGGGCTTTCAGCCCCGCGCGGCGCCGCGGGCGCGCCAGCCGCCTGCCGCCCGAGGCTGAAGCCTCGGGCTGAAAAGGGCAAAGCCCCCTTTGGGGGCTGGGGCCTAACGGCAACGTTCTCGTTTCGCCCCTACCATCGGCCGACAGGCCTGCCTGTCCGCCCCTGTGGCCCCCTCCCAAGTCGGCCTGCGGACCGACTTGGGAGGGGCAGAAAACAGCGCCACTGGAGGCGAACCGCCTCAGACCTGAACCGCCCCGGGGCTTACCTCCAATGGCGCTGCTTCCCTGTTTCAGGTATAATGGCCGCCGTTGTTGGTGTGTGTCAGAGATCGGAGGCCGGATGGAGATAGGTACTGTCCGCCAGGTGAACATCGTCGACGAGATGCGCGATGCTTACCTGGACTATGCCATGAGCGTGATCACCTCGCGCGCACTGCCGGATGTGCGGGACGGGCTCAAGCCGGTCCAGCGCCGTATCCTCTATGCCATGGGCGACATGGGCCTGCGGCACAATCAGCCTCACAAGAAGAGCGCCCGCATCGTCGGCGAGGTGTTGGGCAAGTATCATCCGCATAGCGACGCGGCGGTCTATGATGCCATGGTGCGCATGGCGCAGGATTTCACCCTGCGCTATCCCCTGGTCGACGGCCACGGCAACTTTGGGTCCATCGATGGCGACGGAGCCGCAGCCATACGCTACACCGAGGCACGTCTCGCGGCGATTGCCGAAGAGATGCTCGCGGATATCGACAAGGACACCGTCGACTTTGCCGACAACTTTGACGGCACACTGAAAGAACCTACGGTGCTTCCTTCGCGCCTGCCAAACCTGCTCGTCAACGGAGCGGCCGGCATCGCCGTGGGCATGGCGACCAACATCCCGCCGCACAACCTCGCCGAGGTTTGCGATGCCATCTGCTACCTGGTCGACCGGTACGATGAGATCGATGAGGTGGCCGTCGAGGACCTGATGCGCTATGTCAAGGGCCCGGATTTCCCCACAGGTGGTGCGGTTCTGGGCCGCGAGGGCATCATTGCAGCCTATGCGACCGGCAAGGGGCGCATTGTCGTGCGCGCCCGCGCCCATATTGAGGACCTGAAAGGCGGCCGGACGGCCATCATTGTGACCGAGCTGCCATACCAGGTCAACAAGGCCACCCTCGTCGAGCGGATCGCCGAGCTGGCGCGGAACCGGCGGATCGAGACGATCTCCGACCTGCGGGATGAGTCGGACCGGACCGGTATGCGCATCGTCATCGAGCTCAAGCGCGGCGCCGACGCTCAGACTACCCTCAACCAGCTCCTGAAGTGGACCTCGATGCAGGCAACCTTCGGGGTAAACATGCTGGCGCTGGTCGACGGCGAGCCGAGGGTCCTCTCGCTCAAGCGCATGCTGCAGCTCTTTATCGAGCACCGGCGCACGGTCATCACCCGGCGCTCGCGGTTCGAGCTCGAGCATGCGAAGCAGCGGGCCCATATCCTTGAGGGGCTACACATCGCCGTCAGCAACCTCGACGAGGTCATTGCCATCATTCGCCGGTCACGCGATGCCGACACGGCGCTTGCCAACCTGCGGCGCCGCTTCAAGCTGACCGAGATCCAGGCACGGGCGATCCTGGACATGCCCCTGCGCCGGCTGACCGCCCTCGAGCGGCAGAAGATCGAAGAGGAGCTGGCACAGGTCCGCAAGCAGATTGCCTACCTCGAGGACCTGCTGGCGCATCCCCGCAAGATCCTGGCTCTTATCCAGGAGGAGATGGCCGAGCTGCGTCGCAGGTATGGCGATGCGCGCCGCACCCGGATCGCAGAGGAGGAGACGGCCGAGTTCTCCGCGGAGGACCTGATCCCCTCGGAGGAGGTCTTTATCATCCTCACGCAGAAGGGCTACGTCAGGCGCGTCGGCGCGCGCAGCTACCGCGCGCGGGGCCGCGCCGGGGTACCCTCCAGCGATGAGGATCCGGCGGTGCAAGCGCTGCCGGCCAACACCATGGATAGCGCCCTCTTCTTTACGGACCGGGGGCGGGTGTTCCAGGAGAAGGTGCACCAGGTGCCGGACGAGAGCCGGCAGCCGCGGGGCATACCGCTCTCCAACCTCATCGGCCTCGAGAACGGCGAAACGGTCATCGGCATCGTGCCGGTATCGGACTATGAGGAGCCGGGCTGTCTTCTCATGGTGACGGCCCAGGGCAAGGTCAAGCGCACCGGTCTGGCAGAGTTCAGCACGGCGCGGACGAGCGCCATGGCGGCCCTGACGCTCGACGAAGGGGACTCGTTGCGCGCCGTGAGGCGCACCCGAGGCGGGCAGGAGATCATCCTGGTCACCGCCCAGGGCAAAGCCATTCGCTTCTCGGAAGAGGAGATCCGCCCGACGGGCCGCACCGCCGGGGGCGTGCTGGGCATACGGCTGGCCGAGGGGGATGAAGTTGCCGCTGCCGACATTTGTCGGGCAGGGGGCCAGCTCCTGATCGGGACACGTTTGGGCTACGCCAAGCGCACGCCGCTTGACGAGTATCCGGCACAGGCGCGCGGCGGCAGCGGGGTGCTGACCTTTGACAGTGCGCGCCTGGCACAGTGCGGGCCTGTGGCAGTCGCCCGGGTCGTGTTGCCTGGGGATGAGGTGGTGCTGATCTCGGCCGGAGGCGTGGTGCTGCGCACACCGGTCGGTGCGATCCCCGAGGCGGCGCGGACGGCCCGCGGCCAACGCCTTCTGGAGCTGCGGGCGACAGACAGGCTGGAGGTCGTCGTCGGGCTCGCACGAAGCGAGGAGGCGGCGCCGCCTGCCCCCGAGGTCGATGAGGAAACGCCGCTCGAAGAGGAGGACGAGTCCCCGGCCGAGCCTGTAGTCCCGAAGCGGCGGAGCCGGGCCGGCTCGTCGGGCAGCCGGAAGGGCGCCACCAAGGCCGGCGCAGGCAAGGGGCGTGCTTCCAGCAGGGCGGCCGGGGAAGGGGGCGCCGAGGAGGCCAAGCCCCGTTCCGGACGCGCCGGGGCCGGCACGACCGCCAAGCCCTCGCGCGCCAGGGCCGGTGAGGAGAAGGCCGGATCGGGGGCCGCGCGCACGCGCTCGGAGGGTGACTCGAAGGAGCGTGCCAGGGCCGGTTCTGGAAAGGGTGCGGGAAAAGAAGGGCGCAGCAAGGCCGGGCCTGAGGCCGAGGCTGCTAAGGAGCCGGGCCGTGCCCCCCGCAAGCCCGGTGGGGGAGCAGCAGAGCCAGCCTCGAAGGGCAGGTCCGGCAAGCAGCGGGGTCGGGCGCGCCAGTCGGGCTGAAGGGCGGCCGGGGGCCGGGCTGTGCGCCGCGATCGGGAGCGATGAGAGATGCTCGCTGAGACACTGCATGCCATGCTGGAGCGCGGTCCGGGCCAGTACGTCGAGTTTCTGCCCGAGCCAGGGGCGGAGGCGCTTGCCGAAGCGCTGGTGGCCCTTGCCAATGCCGATGGTGGCACGATCCTGATCGGCCTGCACCCCGACGGCTCGGTGAGCGATGCGCCGGCAGAGGACGTGGAGGCCCTGCTGGTGCGGGCGCAGTCGCTCTGCCGCCCGCCCGTCCCTGTAGGCTGGCGCACGCTGGAGCTCGCGGGCGGCGAGGCGGTCGCCGTGACGGTGAGCCGCTCTGCACAGGCGCACTCCCTGAGCGATGGGCGAGTGCTTGTCCGCTCTGGGGCGCGCAATCGAGTCCTGAGTCCGTCCGAGGCTCTGCAGCTTGAGGCCGCCCGCGGAGGGGCGAGCTTTGAGGAGGAGCCGGTCGCCGGAGCCACGCTCGCCGATCTCGACCCGGCGATCATTGCCGAGTACACTGCCAAACGCGTCGAGCGCGCACCGCGTGGCGAGCGCCTCTCAACTGAGGAGCTTCTCATCGAGGCGGGCGCCATCGGACGAGATGGCGTCCCCACCGTGGCAGGGATGCTGCTCTTCGGGCAGCGGCCGCAGCGCTTCGTGGAGCAATCCAGCCTGATCTTTGTACGGTTCAGCGGCACCGATCCGCGGGGGCCCGGCGGCATGCCCGGATATGGGCGCCGCGAGGAGCTGACGGGTCCGCTGGCGAGGGTGATCGAGGGGGCCTGGCGCGTGCTGTGGGAGGAGATGCGGCACGAGGCCGTGATCCCCGGCCTCGCCCGCGAGGAGCGGCATGAGTATCCCCCGTTCGCCGTTCGCGAGGCGCTGGTGAATGCCGTCTGCCACCGAGACTATGCCGTCAAGGGCCTGCGGGTCGAGATCCGCATGTTCGACGACCGGCTGGAGGTGATCAGCCCCGGCGGCCTGCCGGGTCACATCACGCTGGACAACATCGTCGAGGAGCACTACTCCCGCAATCCTCGTATCGTGCGGGGCCTATACTACTGGGGCTACATCGAGGAGCTGGGCCTCGGCGTCGACCGCATGATCGAAGAGATGCTGCGGGACGGGCACCCGGCGCCCGAGTTCATCAGCAAGCCGCATTCCTTCACCGTGATCCTACGCAATGCCCGCGAGCGGCCTCTGGGCAACTGGCCGGGCAACCTCAATCCGCGGCAGCTGCAGGCGCTGCGCTACCTGCAGGAGCACAAGCGCATCACCAACCGCGAGTACCGCGAGCTATGCCCGGACGTCAGCGCCGAGACGGTTCGCCTCGACCTCGTCAGCCTCGTCGAGCAGGGGATACTCCTGCGCATCGGCGACAAGAAGGGGACCTACTACATCCTGAAGTGAAGCCGGCGCAGCCTGCCGTATGGCAAGGAGGGCGGGAGCCTGCCCGTCGTGGGTCCCGGGCCATATCCCAAAAGATATCCCAAGATATCCCAATCCGCTTTTTGGGGTATGGGCACAGGCAGGTGCCGTCAGGTCAGCTGCCCGTCCTGCCAGGTGAGGTGCTCGACCGTCGGCTCGAACCCAAGGAGGTGTCGGACCGCTGCGCTGAGCACCTCCGGCTGGCCCGTCGTCAAAAAGAGCTGACGCCCTGAGCCCGCAGGCGGCTGGCCTTCGAGCACACGGCGGACCTGCCGGGCGACCGCCTCGGAGGGGTCGAGCACCTGCACCTGAGGTCCTGCCAGGCGCCGGATGGCGGCCGTTAGGAAGGGGTAGTGGGTGCAGCCGAGCACGATGACGTCGGCACCCCTATCGAGGAGTGGCTCGAGGTAGCGACGCAGGAGCGCCTCGGTCGCGGGGCCCTCGAGGTCGCCGGCCTCGATCTGCTCGACCAGGCCCGGGCAGGCCTGGGTCAGGACCCGTACTCCCCCGGCAAAGCGCTCGACGACCTCTGAGAAAAGCCGCCCGGAAAGCGTGGTCGGAGTGGCAAGCACCCCGATCGTGCCACTCTGCGTGAGCGCCGCGGCTGGCTTGACGGCCGGAACCATACCGACGAAGGGAACGCCCGGGAAGCGTGCTCGCAGTGCATGCAGGGCCGCTGCCGAGGCCGTGTTGCAGGCCACGACGATGCAGCAGGCACCCCGGTCGAGAAGGTGCCGGGCGATGCCCTCCGACAGGGCAAGGATCTCTTCGGCGGGGCGCGCTCCATAGGGGCAGTTCGCGCTATCCGCGAGGTACACGAGGTCCCGCTCGGGGAGCAGCCGCCGGACCTCGCGGAGGATGGTCAGGCCGCCTACGCCCGAGTCGAACAGGCCGATCGGGCTGTCGAGGGCCTGCTGAGTAGTCGCGTCGGCACTGTCGGGGATGCGCGCTGGTTCTTCTCTCATGCTCACAGCCATCGGTGACAGCAAGATCGTGCCACAGCCGACCGCGCAGGCTCAGCGCAGCCGGCGCCGGGCGGCGCAGGCCGCCACAAACTCGTCGAACAGCGCCTGCTGCACCGGGTCGCCGGCAGCCATTTCCTCGGGGTGCCACTGCACCCCGAGGATGAAGGAGCGGTCGGTGCACTCCAGCCCCTCGACGAGGCCATCCGGCGACCAGGCGACCGCCTTCAGCGGGGGTGCTATCTGCTGCACCGCCTGATGGTGGAACGAGTTCACCGCCAGCTGACCGCCGGCCCCTCGGCGTGCGAGGATGGCCGCCAGCCGGGACCGCTCGGCGACGGTGACCGGGTGCTGCGGCTGCGCGCGCGGCTGGTCGGCCGCCCCATAGTGCCCGAGAGCCCCGGGCAGCTCGGAAGGGATATCCTGCACAAGGGTCCCGCCGAGCGCCACATTGAGGGCCTGAATCCCCCGGCAGATGGCAAAGAGCGCCAGGTCGTCCTCGAACGCCCAGCGCGCCAGCAGTATCTCCGTCCGGTCGCGCTCGCAGTCGACGCCGCGGCACCGCCCGCTATCGGGCTGCCCGTAGGTCTGCGGGTCCAGGTCGCCTCCGCCCGAGAGGAGCAGGCCGGAGAGGGGCTCGTAGGCAGCCCGCAGGAGCTCGCCATCGGCGATGGGTGGAATGACCACGACCGCCGCTCCGGCGCGGCGTAGAGCCTCGACATAACGAAGACCAAGGCAGCAGCGCAGTGGAGAACCGGTGTCGCTCGCGAGCTCCCGGTAGCAGGTCACGCCGACTAGCGGCCTCATGCGGTGAGTGCTCCCTCTGGCTTGTTGGCGATCCTACGGCTCGTCGTTGGGCAGGGCAAAGGCGCCCTGCTTACTATACCAGATGCTCACGAGCACCGCCAAACCCGCGGCGCCGAGCAGGAGGTAAGCTGGCCAGGGGAGTTCCCGGTGCGCGACCAGGACGGGCGCGATGAGCAGCGAGACGAGGTTCATGACCTTGATCATGGGGTTGAGCGCCGGGCCGGCTGTGTCTTTCAGGGGGTCGCCGACGGTATCGCCCACGACGGAGGCCTTGTGGGGCTCGGAGCCCTTGCCGCCGTACTGCCCATCCTCGATATACTTCTTGGCGTTATCCCACGCTCCGCCGGCGTTGGCCATAAAGACGGCAAGGAGCTGGCCGACGAGGATGATCCCGGCCAGGAAGCCACCCAGCGCGCCCTCCCGCAGGGCAAAGCCGACAAGCACCGGACTCAGGACGGCGAGGGTGCCGAGGCCAACCAACTCGCGCTGCGCCGCCCGCGTGCAGATGAGCACGGCCCGCTCATAGTCGGGCTGCACCCGGCCCTCGAGGACGCCCGGTATGCGGAACTGCCTTCGCACCTCCTCGACGATGAGGCCCGCGGCCCGGCCTACCGATCGGATGGTCAGCGAGCTGAAGAGCAACGGCAGCGCGCCGCCGATGAGCATGCCGATGAACACGAGGGGGTTGGCGATATCCAGGCCAGAGCGCTGGAGGCCCGTGGTCTCCACAAAGGAGCCAAAGAGCGACACGGCAGCAATCACGGCCGAAGCGATGGCGATGCCTTTGGTGATTGCCTTGGTGGTGTTGCCGGCAGCATCGAGCTCGGCCATGATGCGACGGGCGGCGGGCTCCATCCCGGTAAGCTCGCCGATGCCGTTGGCGTTGTCGGCGATGGGGCCAAAGGCGTCCATCGAGACGTTGTTGCCGGTGTGAGAGAGCATGCCGATGCCGACCAGCGCCACGCCGTAGAGCACAAAGGTCACGCCGCTTCCGGCATAGATGAGCACGGAGCCAAAGATGGCGAGCACGATGATCAGGGCGGCCCACACGCTGCTCTCGTAGCCGACGGCCAGCCCGGTGAGGATGTTGGTCGCCGCGCCGGTGCGCGATGACTGGGCGATCTCGCGCACGGGCCTGAAGGCGGGATGGGTAAAGCGCGCCGTGTACTTGTTGAAGGCGATGGCCAGAAGGATGCCCATGGCCGTGGCGGCAAACACCCGCCAGTCATGGACGTAGAAGTGGGCGAGCAGGAAGAACGAGACGGTCGAGATAGCCGAAGAGAGGTCGTAGGAGATGTCCATGGCGCGGAAGGCATCGTCGCGGGTCGGCCAGAGCGACACTGCGTAGGTGCCGATGATCGAGCTGACGACGCCGATGGCGCGCACGAGCAGCGGGAACACGATCCACTTGAGGCTCGGAGGCTGCAGGGCCAGTCCGAGGATCATGGCCGAGACGATGGTGACCTCGTAGGACTCAAAGATGTCCGCGGCCATGCCGGCGCAGTCGCCGACATTGTCGCCGACCAGGTCGGCGATCACGGCGGCGTTGCGAGGATCATCCTCAGGAATGCCGACCTCGATCTTGCCGACGAGGTCCGCGCCGACGTCGGCGGCCTTGGTGTAGATGCCGCCCCCGACGCGCATGAACAGTGCGAGGAGGGTCCCGCCGAAGCCAAAGCCGAGCAGCACTTCCGGTGCAGTGCGGCCAAAGGCCATGAAGATGAGGGTGCCGCCAAGGAGGCCAAGGCCATCGGTGAGCATGCCGGTGATGGTGCCCGCCCGGTAGCCGATGCGCAGGGCGTCAGCAAAGCTGCGACGGGCTGCGGCTGCCACCCGCACCGAGCCCTGCACCGCCATATTCATGCCCAGGTAACCGACGGCGGCCGAAAAGCAGGCGCCCATGAGGAAGGCCCCTGCGCGGGCCAGGCAGATGCTCAGCGGCTGTGCGGCCAGCGCGGCGCTCAGGTACAGGCCGACGGTGAGCACGCCGATGAGCGGCACGAGGCCGCGGAACTGGCTGCGCAGATAGGCGTTGGCACCACGGCCGATGGCCTGCGCCACACTCTGCATCGTGGATGTCCCCTTGTCCTGGGCCAGGATGCTGCGGGCGAGCTGGAAGGCGTACAGGAGCGCCAGCACGGCGACGCCGAGCACTCCCCAGAGGCCGGCGGACTCGAAAGAAGAAGCTCCTTCCACGCGTCCTCCTTCCGAAGGTTGGGGCTGGCGGAACCGGCGCCTGCGTTGCACCTGCAGGCAATGAAAAAAGCCCTACCGGCGCGCAGGCAGCCGGTAAGGGCGGGGGGTTGAGGGCTCGGGCCGTGGCCTGAGTCTGGTGTGCACCAACAAGCTCCATTGCTCGCATGGCTGTTTACGATTTCATTCTATCGCGGAGCGGAGATGGTGTCAAGACAAGGGCAAACGGTAGAGGATGTGCTGTGATTCGCACTCCGGACCCTCTCGCCGCCGGGTCGGCGTGGCCCGCCGGATCCCAAAGACGACCACGCAGGTCACTTGACGCTCGCCCTGCCGCTATGGTAACATGCCCCCGGAAGGAGGCCAATGAGCTGGAGCCTGGATGATACGATCGTCGCCATAGGTACACCTCTGGGCGAGGGCGGCATCGGCATCATCCGGCTGAGCGGCCCGGAGGCCCGGCCGATCCTCGAGTGCCTCGTGGTGCCGGCGCGCCGCGGAGGGCACGGCTGGCAGCCCTGGCGCCTGACCTACGGCCACGTCCGCGAGCCGGCCGATGGGGCGATCGTCGATGAAGTCCTCGCGGTCTGGATGCCGGCGCCCCGTACGTATACGCGGCAAGACGTGGCCGAGATTCACTGTCACGGGGGTTACCTGCCGCTGCGGCGCGTGCTTGAGCTGTGCCTGCAGGCGGGAGCACGCCTCGCCGAGCCGGGCGAGTTCACCCTGCGGGCTTTCCTGAACGGTCGGATCGACCTGGCGCAGGCCGAGGCGGTCGCCGACGTGGTGCGGGCGAGGAGCAGGGTCGGCCTGCAGAGCGCCGTCGGGCAGCTGGAGGGGCGCCTTTCGCGGCAGGTGCGGGAGATCCGGGCCGGGCTTGTGGCGGCACTGGCACACCTGGAGGCCGCCATCGACTTTCCGGCCGACGAGATACCCGCCTTCGATCTCGAGGCTGCGCTTGCAAGGACCGGGGAGGCGATCGATCGGTTGCTCGGCGGCGCCGAGCAGGGGATCCTCTACCGGCAGGGCATCCGGACGGCCATCGTCGGGCGGCCTAACGTCGGCAAGTCGAGCCTGCTCAACGCGCTCCTCGGCAGCGAGCGTGCCATCGTTACCCCCGTTCCCGGCACCACCCGGGATACCGTCGAGGAGACCGCCCTCCTCGGGGGCATCCCGCTGGTGCTCGTCGATACGGCCGGCATCCGCAAGACGGCCGATCCCGTCGAGCGACTGGGCGTCGAGCGGAGTCAGCGCGCCATCGCTGCGGCAGACCTGGTGCTCCTGGTTCTGGATGGTTCCGAGCCCCTCACGCCGGATGACCGCGCTATTATGGACCTCGCGAGGGGCCGCCCGACGGTGCTGGTGGTGAACAAGGCGGACCTGCCGCCTGCGCCCGGCATGGAGGCACCCTCTGCCGGGCTGCCGACTGTGCACATCTCGGCGCTCACAGGCGAGGGGCTGGATCGGCTGGAGCGGACGGTCCTCGAGACGGTGTTGGGCGGGCGCGTGCAGGCCGGCGAGGCGCCGCTCGTCAGCCGGCCGCGGCACGTCGAGGCGCTCAGGCGGGCGCGGGCGCACGTTGCGGCGGCGCTGGAAGCGTACCGCGAGGGCTGGCCCGAAGATTGCCTGGCGGTCGACGTGCGGGGCGCCGTGTCTGCCCTGGGGGAGATCACGGGAGAGACCGTCTCGGAAGACCTGCTCTCGCGCATCTTTGGCGAGTTCTGCATCGGCAAGTAGCGCCAATGGGGGAGGGCGGCTTGAGGGTCGCGATTGTCTGCTCGTGGCTGAACCAGTACGGAGGGGCCGAGCGCGTCCTGGAAGTCGTGCATGCGATGTTCCCGGAGGCGCCGGTCTACACCTCTATCTACTGGCCCGAGGCCCTGCCGGCCAGCTACCGGGGCTGGGATATACGCACGAGCTTTCTGAACCGCCTGCCGTTGATCAAGCGCCATCACCAGCCGTTCCTGGCCCTGTACCCGCTCGGCTTTGAGGCGCTCGATCTCGAGGGCTACGACCTGGTGCTGAGCGTGACCAGCGCCTTTGCCCACGGGGTGATCGTGCCTCCGGGCACGAAGCACATCTGCTACTGCCTGACCCCTGCGCGCTTCCTGTGGTCCTATCCCGCCTATGCCCGGCGTGAGCGGCTGGGCAGGCTGGCGCGGGCGATCCTCCCCCTGGCGCTGCCGGCGCTGCGCACCTGGGATGCGCTTGCGGCCAACCGCGTTGATCATTTCGTGGCCATCTCGCGTGCGGTACAGGAGCGGATCGCCCGCTACTACAGGCGCCCGGCTCGCGTCATCTACCCTCCCGTTCAGACCTCGGCCTTTGCCCTGAGCGATGAGGTCGATGACTACTATCTGATCCTGGGCCGGCTCGTCCCATACCGGCGGATTGATCTGGCGGTGCAGGCGTTCAACGCTCTTGGTCTGCCGCTGATCATCGCCGGTGAGGGCCGGGACCGGCCGGCGCTCGAGCGCATGGCGCGGCCAAACGTCCGCTTCCTCGGGCGGGTCTCGGATGAGGAGCGCAAGAGGTTGCTCTCCCGCTGTCGCGCCTTCCTATGGCCGGGAGAGGAGGACTTTGGCATCGCGCCGCTGGAGGCGAACGCTTCGGGGCGGCCGGTCATCGCCTACCGCGCCGGCGGCGCGGTCGAGACGGTGATCGAGGGGGTCACCGGCATCTTCTTTGACGAGCCGACCCCGGAGGCGCTGGCCGAGGCGGTCCGCTCGCTGGATGCGGGCGCCTTCGACCCGCTTACGATGCGCCGGCACGCCGAGCGGTTTGACGTGTCGGTGTTCAGGGAGCAGCTTGGGCAGTTCATCGCCGGGGTCATGGAGGGAACGGCAGAAGACAGCTCCGTGTAGCAGGGCAACGGTCCTGAGGCCGCAGCACAACGCCGGAAAGAGGGAGGGCCGAACGTGGCATCGAGGCCCAGCTTTGAGCCGGAAGAGACCTGGCGCATGGTCATTGATCAGGAGGCGCGGTCGCGCGAGCTGTATGAGCGGCTGGCAGCCCTCGCGGAGGACGAGGCCGTTCGCAGCCTGTTCACCTTTTTGGCCGGCGAGGAAGCCAGGCACGAGCGCATGCTCCGGGACGAGTACGAGCGCGCCTTCATGCCGGACTTGTGAGGCGGCGTGACCGCCGGCGGCGCAGCCAGAGGAAGGCAGCCCGGTTATGGACTCTCAAGGCTTCCCACTGCACCCCCTTGCGGGGCTCCGGGTCCTCGACCTCACCATGCTCCTCCCGGGTCCCCTGTGCACGATGCTCCTTGGCGACTGGGGCGCCGATGTCATCAAGGTTGAGCCGCGTCTCGGGGGCGATCCGCTGCGGGGTGGCCCCGGGTCGCTGGAGATGGGCTCGGCCTATTTCCTGGGCCTGAACCGCAACAAGAGGAGCCTGGCCGTCGACCTGCGCCGTGAGGAAGGCCGTGAGATCCTGCGCCGCCTCCTGCCAGAGGCCGATGTGCTCGTTGAGGGGTTCCGGCCGGGCAAGCTCGCACGCCTCGCCCTGGGGTACGAGGATGTGCGCATTGTGAACCCGCGCATCATCTACTGCTCGCTCTCGGGTTATGGGCAGGAGGGGCCTCTCGCCGGGCGGGCCGGCCATGACCTGAACTATCTGGCGCTCTCGGGTGCGCTCTCGCTCTTTGGCGAGGCGGGCGGGTCGCCCCTGCCGCCCGGCCTGCCCCTCGCCGACATCGCCGGGGCCTTTATGGCGGCAGCTGCGATCCTTGCCGCGCTATGGCGGCGTGAGCGAGAGGGCGAGGGCGCCTACCTGGATGCCTCGCTCTATGAGAGCAGCCTGTACTGGCTGGCGCCGTTCGTGACGGCCGCCCTCTCCGCCGGGCTCGTCCCGGCGAGAGGCAGCATGCCCCTCACCGGCGCTTGGCCCTGCTACGGCATCTACCGCACGCGCGATGGACGGTACATGGCGCTGGCAGCGCTCGAGCCCTACTTCTGGGAGGCTTTCTGCCGGGCCGTGGGACGCGAGGACTGGCTCCCCCACGGCCGCGCTGAGGGAGCCGAGATCGGAAGAGCGTCGTGTAGGGAAAGAGTGTAGATCTCGGTGGTCGCCGTATCATTAAAAAAAAAAAAAAA
>ENA-ORXB01003012-ORXB01003012.1-sediment-metagenome-genome-assembly--contig:-NODE-3012-length-12845-cov-27.276551_pt1 | contig 12845 bp, 19 predicted proteins | sample MGYA00237863_ERZ511475 | MGnify/ENA primary metagenome ERZ511475 (study PRJEB26305, sample SAMN06343858) | sediment metagenome | isolation source: hot spring sediment | place: Canada: British Columbia... | reverse complement strand
TTTCTATGAACATGTAGCCCACACTAGGGCGCATTCTCCCGTCCAGAGCGGGGCGCCAAACAGGGATAGGACGGATCATCCCGCGTTCAGCCATGGCCCGCAACACCTCGCGAGTTCTCTCGTGAGTCCAGCCCAGCGCGCGCGCGAGCTCTCTAGTGGTGGGATAGTCCTGACCCGCAGCGCGGTTCACGAACTGTCGGATTGCCTCTACGAGGGCGGTATCGCTCTTTGCGGATTCGTCCTTCACAGTTCTACCCACGGCGCCTCACGCTCCTTCAGCGGCGGTTCCACGAGGTACGGTTCAACTATCACGCCAGCCGCCCCGGGGCCGCGAACCACAAGGTCTATCCATCCTACCCGAGGAAGCCAGGTGTAGCGCCTGCGTATCATAGACTGTTCGGATTGGGCACACCACGTAGGAGCGATCACAACTAGCACGTTGTCTGGCGTATACTCCCACCCTACAAGGTGCACATGACTAACCACAATCACATCGTGTCGCTCATCAAGCATGCGCGCCGCCCAGGCCCGTATTGCCTTCACTGCCTCGCGCTCAAGCACAGTGCCCATGTATAGCGCGTTTCCGCCGTCGGGGTGATGGCGGACAACAATGCGCACTTCTGGGTTGCGCACGTGTAGCTTGCATTCAGGCAGCACATAGCGTCCCGCTACTTCTTGCGCCCCTATCAAACGCGCCACAGCAGAGAGCCTGTGCGGCTCGTGGTACATGGTGCCCATGGTCACAAAAATCTTCCCAGCGCGCACAGGCGCAAGAACCTTGAGCAATGCCTCCTCTTGAAGATCCAGTTCTGTGCTGACTGTTCCTGCGCCGCGCACAGCTTGTTGACTGCCGTCGATCAGATCGCCATTCAACACCAAGACATCTGGCTTGGGAAGGGCCTTCCAGCCGCGTTCCCAGGCTCGCCATAAATACACTTGCCATGGGTTTTGTGGGTAGTGCTGCCCCGCGTAGCTGAAATTAGGCGGCCACAAGCCCCACATTGATCCTACGTGGAGATCGCCAACGATGCGGATTCGCGGTGCGCTTGTTCGCTTCATCATATGCGACTGACTCTTAGCAGGATGTCCCCTAGCCAAGTGGGCTGGTGGGTATGGGAGCCCTCTATTCTTGTTAGCCCGTGTGGGGCATACTGAAACGTGTAACTACCGGCTGAGGATATGCTAACAACCACCCTGTCTATCCAGTACTGCATGATTCCGCCCCACCTTGTCGTTTTGTCATAAACGACTGTACTATCGACCCAAAATCGGCGCCACCAATCTGGGTTACCCTCAGAAGACCACAGGGCATACCCCTCGAGAAGATAGTTGCCAGCCGCGGGGATGTTGACGGTCAGGCTTACGTAAGGCGTAAAAGTACCCGCCGAACCCGGTACAAAGGTCGCCCATTGCTCCCGCTGGGCATCAACTTCGGTTTTGGTGTAGTACCTGTCGTCGTGGTGGTGGTTTAACTGGGCCTCCAACCCCCCTCGCAGCCACCGGGTCCGCTTCGCGAGGGCAGCAAGGGCATGAAACAGGCTGTGTGGTTTAGCGGGGTCATTAGCCATCGCTGCAGGCTCGCCCGGTGCAGGTACTGCAATCACGTCCTGCCAGTCAGCTGGTGTATCAATCAGATTCTGCGGCATCCCACACCTCCTATACGATCCCTACGCGACCCAAACAACGTCTCCATCCCACCATGCGTCAGGGTCCTGTGGGTAGCTGTCCCATAGAGTGCCGTTGTCCCAGAAAAAGCCACCCACAACATGGGTGATCCTGACAAGCCTTGAGTGGGCCGCTTTTACATCGTTGACAAGAGCTATCACCTGTTCCCTGGACAGGTTCCCTAGTGGCGGACCTGCCACTAGCAATACCTCGAACTCTGCCCACCTGAGCCTATCTCTAGTCCACAACTCAGTTACCACGACCTGCTCATAACCCAATAAGCGAAACACCTCTTCGACTGCCCGTTTAGTGCCTCCCCATTGCCATATGCTCCATGCGGCCCGCACCCGTTCGCGATATGCCCAGTCCGCCTCGCCTGGAATTCTTGCGATGGCCCGCTCGCGACCAAGGCTAGGGATAGCATCATCCGGCGCAGCGTCTACAAGGTGGGCCGCAGTTGCATCAACTAGACGCTCAACTAGGGCGTCTAGGGTCTCTCCGTGTGCTTCCAGCCACTTTGCCCCGCGCTCCGCCCGCAACCATGGCGGTGCCAGGTCTAGTGCGTAGCGGCTGTACGGCCCGAGGTTGTCAGGCATATTACACCTCTTGCCATGTCAGAGTAGCGCTGATGTCTGCCACCTGAGTCTCAGTAATGGCCACGTCTTCCGCCGGCTGTGATAGAATCACGTTCACAACGCCAGGAGGCTCCATCAGTAGCTCGATGATCTGAGCTCTGTACACGGTCTCCCCAATGCCGACGGTCTGGTTGTAGCGCTGTATGTTCTCTAGGGCGCGCTGCTGTGCTGTGGCAAGAAAGCCACTCCTGACCTGGACAGTAGCTACGACGGACACCGGCACGGGAGTAGCTGCGTATATGCCCACATCAGCCGTTATAGGGCGGCGCTGCTGAATGAATGCGTCCACAGCAGCCACCACTTCCGCCCCAATGCCACCCACTCCGTAGATCACCACATCCACAGTCCCCTGCCCCCGCGGGTGCTGATCCCGTACCTTCACTCTCGTGACGGACGGATGAGCCTGAAGCGCCCAGAACTCATATGCCATGCGGGTGGCTCCATATCCCAACTCTGCCCATCTGGCACGGCATCTCTGGCGTAGCCTGTCATCAGACTCCTCGTCTGCCCCTGCCACCAGGAGCCAGCCGGGTGGGTTAGTCACGGTTACTCCGGGCAGGGGTGTAATCATCGTAGTGATCGTGCCAGTAGGTACGTTATAGGCAGACCCCGTGCGCTCAGCCTGTATGGTTACATCGAGGGTGCCCCCCTGCGGCAATGTACCTCCAGACACTCCCAGGAAGCGCAGTCCTGACGCTGTCGCAAACCACAGTTGGCCCTCTTGGATAGTGTAGGGCCCAAAACCTGGCAGGGCGGTAAGTCTGACGATGCCCTTGGCATATACGGCCGGGGCGCGCTGAAGCGCATACTGACTAGAGGCCACCAGGTCCAGCCACTTGCCCTGCGCTGTCTCCAGGAACCCGCCCTCTGCGATGCGCACAGCCAGCTCGCTTAGATCAGAAGCCATCTGTGCGTAGACCTCCAACAGCGTGCGCGCCACACCGCCGGAGTGCCAGTCCGTTACTGGGAAGCCTTTCTGAGCCAGGCGCGAGAGAAGGGCTTGGAGTTCTTCCTCGGGACTAGTTGGGCGCAGAAGATCACGCAGCACGGAGCACCCCCACGGTCACGCTGCTGGCTTCAAGCACGAGTGGGCTGGGCTCGGTTGCTAGCTCGAGTGTGAGATGCACCGTAAGCGTCCTCGTGGTTGGCTCAAATGATACCTGGGCCGTTGCCCTCGCTATACGAGGATCTTCCTCGGCCTGCTCTTCCGCCAGGCGAGCGATCTCAAACTGAACTTCTTCAGTTGCAGCCTCGTTTAGGTATCGCCGAAGGTCCACGCCATAATCGGGGTCATAAAACAGCCCGCCACGCGGCGTGGTCAGACGTCTGACGATAGCCTCTGCCAGGTTCGGTATGCCGCTATGGGTCATTAGTTCTAGGTCGGGCACAGCTGTCAGGTCGTCCCCGAGAGGCAGCGTGTACCCCCACTCCGCTTGCGCTACATAGATCCGCGCCCCGGTGGGAGGCGTCGCCTCTCCCTCTTGTGGAGGGGGCGGAATGGCAATTAGCAGCTGAATCACAGGGGAGCCGCGCAGCCAGTAGGCCATGCTGTCGGTAGATTGCCCGCTCATTTTACCCCCACGTTGTCCCATCTAGACCAGGCTCCTGGAGCGCTGGTGGTTTGCTCCAGGAAAACTTCTAGTACACCCCGCGTCGCGACACCCGCGACCGTCACAACGATTTTGTGCCACGCTAAGACGTTCTGGGCTTCAACAATAATGTCCGAGCTAATGCCTAAATCCGGGCTTGCTGCTACCCTCACTCGCGGTACGGGCGTAACCCCAGAATGCTTGCACCAAACCGAGAACTCGCGGGTACCCGGATCTACTGGCCAAAGAATCCGAAAAGCCCCTTGCTGTCGTAGTTCGAGACATGGCGGGGCAGAAGCGCCATCCTCGTCCTGTTTGAAGTATGGCACAGCCCAGCTCGGAGACCCTACGAGTCGCAGGCCTGCGTAGCGAGCGCACGGACCTCCCAGCACCGCCCGATATTTTGTCGTGGGCCCCACGGATCTCGGCCCTTCGTAGCGAGCGTAGGGCACCCCCAGCATCGTGCGATATCCAGTTGCAGGGCGTACCAGCGTCGGCATGGCTAGAAGACGTACCAGGTATCGGATACCTCAAGTGCAAACACCACCGTTCCAACCCCGGTGCCCCCCGTTCCCCACTTCAGAATAATGAACTCTCTTCCTGCTAATGGGCCGCTCCCGCTCAAGGTGGCCCAATTTGCGACGCCCTGGGCGCTCTTCCAGTTGTGTAGCGGAACCCAGTACCCCGGTAAAAAGCCACGGAGGTGCCCCGATTCCGTTAACATAACTCTGTCGATGTACCCGGCCCCATCCGGGCCGTTGGGATACACGAATGGCCCATTCCCCACGGTTGTGTCGATTGTCCCTGGGGGATACAACAGGCCAAGTTGAATCGGCCCGGGTGCCCCCTGGAACGTGGCAGGCACAAATAGCGCGGCCGTAGTCTGATACGCGAGGCCGGCATGCGAGGAGGAGGACGCACCGCCCGCTGCAAGCACAGCGGTGTTATCGTTCTGCCCTACCTGGAGCATGTCGCCGAAAAAGCCATGGTATGCCGCTGCAAAGTCGCCCCCGGTTGCATGGTACAAGACAAGGTGGAACGCCCTCTCGGAGGCTACAACGAGCCAGTCGCGTGGGGTTGCATTTGTAGTGGCCGACTTCCGCACAAACATGCCACTTGAAGACCTAGCAGGGAATGCGAGAGTACCCTGCCCCAGGGCAGTTGCGCCCCTCCAGCCCCAGAATGCTGCATAGTCTGGGCGATTCGCTCCGAACCCGGTGTTGCCGTTGTCAAGTATCTCTATGTCATAAGCCTCCCAGCCAGACCTTGGGGCCTGTCTGAAGTGTGCCCGTTGTGGAGGCGTAAGCCCATCCGTGTACGGCATGGACCACCCTGCTGGGGCCATGGTGCCATATCCGTCTACCAAACACGCTCTGAGCACACTAATTAGACTACCTGCCGTGCCGGACAGCACAGGGGCTCCGGGATCTGTGGATTTATAAACTCGTACTGGCATCGTCACTCCTCCTAGCTAAGCACGTCAACCGCTGTTTTGCTCAACCCCCAACAGCCACCCTGCTTTGACTTGCTATGAGCGCTGCCCCACAGCCAGCCACATCGCCCGCGCGTGCTACTGCGTTTCCCTCTACCTTGCAGCGCGCAGCACCGGTCGTGATAGCGGTGATACCGTGCCCGGGCACCGGGCAGCTATGTAGATCTCCTGCGCGGGCTACCAGCACACCTCCCACGCGCACCCTGCTACTCGCCGTGATCACCGTACCACCATGACTCGAGCTGTCGCCTAGTCTTACCACCTGGCTCACGGATTGATGCGCACCTCCCCGCTAGCAGCGTCTAGTTCAATCACCGCCGCCCCAGCCTCTAAACGCAAGAACTCTAGCTCACTACGCTCCCACGCAACCACCCAGGGCTTAGAGGGGTCACCCTCCTCGAATGCTACAAGCGCTACCCCTCCCGGCTTCACACGACAGCGCGCGCCAGGAACTGGAACACAATAAGGCACCCTGACCATGCTGGGCATGTTTGGGTCGAGCGGGCGCACATCCACGTGGTGGTCGCCGTGATCGTGGAGCACGACGGCAGGATATAGCGCCCCGTAAGGGCCAGCCGAGCCGCGCTCTGCCAGACGGGTGATGGCTGTAACTAGCCGCTCCACGGCCCTAGCACCACCTCCGTTCGGGGGCGCGGCCCAATCACGTGACGCACCTCTTCCACTAAGCTGCCCGACAGCAGATGTCCCGGCAACAGGTCCGGGGCTAGCCGGAACTCGACCCTGGCAGTTGCGGGATCATCCTCACTCCAATCCAGGTCATCCTCGCGTGGATAACTAGTGGGCTTTTCTAGACCCATCCACAGCTGCCCGTCTGGTAGGGCCCGCCATGCATACTGCGGCCCTAGCCACCGACGCAGGGCTTCCAGGGCCTCCCAGCAGGCCATGCGCGGTCTGGTCCAGCGAGCCAGCTGTATATCTAGGCCGTCCCCCACTTGTGGCGTCTCTCCTGCTTCCCGACAGGCATCTGAAAACACCAAACCCGCCGTGGCCTGGTGGTAGTATTTAGGCTCCAGCACCCTGGCGGTGCGGCCTGCCCCTCCCACCATCAGGACACGCCAAGCGCCTATGTCTTGACCCAGGCGCACGCAGGTCATAGCCCACCGTGATTGTACACCGTCAAGCTCTATCGCAACAGACACAGCGTCCCCGGCCGAAAACCGCGGAGCCTCGCTGGGGGCCAAGGCCAGACGCAGCATCGCGGTGGGCACCCCCAGCCTGGGGACCGTGAAGACCCCGCCCACCACGGCCAGGCCGCCAACGCTGATGATTCCCAGCTCCATGGTCACCACTCCTTCCCCGGCGCCTCTTCTTCCCGCGATCTCTCCGCCGGCGAAGGAAAGATGCTGAAGTCCGGCGGGGAATCCCCGCCGGACCCATCTTCTTGCTCAACTGTCAGCCCCTCCGACTCTGCGCAACCAGCGCATAACGGCAGCTGGTTCTCCCACAGATATTCCGCTGGCTGGCCGCAGCCCTCGCAGGTTTGCAGTACAGTTTTGAGCTCTTTCTGAATAAACTCTAGCCACCCGCGAATCGCCTCCGTGACGCAGATGGCACACATGTTCTCCCAATGGGGCAGGTCCAGCGGGGCCGCGTTCTTTTTACCGATCGCGCCCTTCTTGCAAATGACGCAGCGCCGCGGAGAAGCCCGGGAACCCTTCGCTTCGCCAGAGCGCGATGTGGCCACCATTAACGCCTCAAGGTCCTCCGCAATCCCCCTCCAGAGGGGCAAGATGTCCCCTATGGCACACGCGACACATTGTGTAACTGCGCCTCGCCTAAGGCAGTAACGAAGGTTGGCACAGGAATCGCATTCTACCCTCTCCATGATCACCACTCCTCCACAATGTCTCCATCCTCCTCTTCCTGCATTCTTCCCGCCAGGTAGTCGCGCGCGGCGCGGCGCGCAAGCTCGGGATCCTCCAGGTAGCGCCACCATGCGCGGCCCCAACAGATGGGGCGATACCCGCACCACCCACAAACCCTGATGTCGTCTGCTGGTACAAACACCTCCGACGCGATCCCTCCCGCCACCTGGTGGGTCACCCACGCAAGGCGCTGGGTGTCGACATGTCTACGAGGGAGAGTATGCGTTTCGATCTCGGGGCTCTTCAGCGCCAGGAGGCGATCCAGGCGGACCTCCTCGACCTGATATCCCTGTTGCTCCAGCCCGCTGGTGTAGGCAGCAAGCTGGAGGTCAGTTTGGATCTGTTCGGGGGCGAGCCTGCGGCGCGAAACCTTATGGTCCCGTATGCGCGCCCCATCACCACCGGTAGTCTCCACGCAATCCACCACCATTTCCAGATCCACACTCCCCACCTGGGCTTGGAAGCGATGTTCTACTAGTAGGGGCTGGATTTCAGGCGCCACGCGATCGTAGTGCAGGTTCACCAGGCGGGGGGTTTCCTCGCGTAGCGTGTTAGCCTCCCCCGGCTGCTCCCACCAAGTATTGGGGGCGAGGCGGTCGAATTCCTCGACCGCCGCGCCCTCTACCACGTCGCGCGGTGGGAGATCGCCTGCACGCTGTTTCTCGCGCAGCGCGACCTCAATCCCACGGTGTACGGCCCTGCCCTGCGTGATCGCCCCGGCGGGCTTCAACCGCACGCGGGCGATGTACGCGAAGAAGTATTGCAAGGAGCAGCGTCTATACGTCTGAATTGCCGACGGGCTGAGCCGCATCCTGTGCCTCCTTCAGGGCCTGGGCTACCTCCTGCGGGGTGGAAGAGTACAAAAAGTCGATCAGCCTGCTGGCCTGGGCCCTCGTGAGGTCCCGGGAGTGCTCGACGCCGTAGCGGGCTCGCACCAGGGCGCGGAGCCCTTCCGCACTCGGCTCAAACCCACCTTCTCTCGCAAGCTCCCTCCACCGCGACCAGATCGCCCGCAGCTGCGCATTTGTGACAGCGGGACTTGGGGGCGGCACCATGGGGGTGTTTGCGGGAGCATGGTTGGAAGGAACGACGGTTCCCTCCACCTCCTCTGCAGGGGTGGGTTGGTAGCCTGCGAGCACCACGACCCACGCGAGGGCCTGGCGCAGCGCTTTCGCGGCGGCCCTCGTTTGAGCCATAGACCGCAGCTGAAAGCTGGGCTTGGAATTCCAGCCCGGCTCGTCCGTGGTACACTGGGCTTCTGCGGCCGAAACAACGTGATCGCCCCGGCGGACTACTGCGCGTGCTTCCCATCCGTTCTCGAGCTGGCGCGTCCACTCGATCGAAGCGGTCATCGAGAAGAACGCGCCCAGAGTCTGCCAGGCCTCGAACCGCAGGTGGCGGCTCTGACCCAGCGCGACAACATACTGAGCCTCATTCTGTGCCACGGCTCGCACCAGAGCCCGCGCGGCACGGTGCGCGAGTTCCAACACCTGGTCCGGCTCCTGCACAGGAGCCAGAGCGTCCTGCGCTGGCTGGATAGACATTGTTACCCCTCCTCCCTGTTTTTCTGTTTTCTAACGCCTGGTTCCCCCTTCGCGGAGACGTTGTACCTCCTCGTCCGGAATGCGCCATAAACGCCTGATGCGGATGGCACGAATGTGGCCGCTCCGCACCAAGCGCCTTACGGTCGCGTAGCTCACGCTAAGTGCGCGAGCGAGCTGACCAATACTCCAGTATCCCCCCGGGGGCCGTTCCGGTCCCGAGAACATCGCTGCACCTCCCGTGCTGTTTTGTGCTAGTGGTAGCACACCTTGCCCCCGCTGTCAAGATGGTTCTCGGCCGCCAGGACCGCGAGCTGGTCTACGGTAGAACCGCGTTCGACTGCCATCCCGCAGCCGGAGGGCGATGTACCCCGCCGTCACCTCCTCCACCCGGTCGCCCGTGCTCATCAGCGCCGCCAGCCCCAGCTCGGACACCCACCCAGCGGTCTGCCAAAGCTCCTCGGGCGTCCATCCCAGCCAGCCACCCCTTTCCGGATCGGCGGACCCGGTCCAGCCTGCTTAGCACTAGATCGAGGGGACGCGAGGGGGATAGAATTGAAGATGACAAGGTTGTTCCTCCTTCTTTCTAGGGCCCGTCCGGCCTCCCCCCGGACGGGCTCTGTTTTTTAGCTTCTCCCCCCTGTCGGGCGCACAGACCCCAACGCCATTCAGCGCCTCTCGTCCCCTCCTTCGCCTTTGTGCCGTTCACTCAAGTCCCCGTACGCCCTAGCCTCTAGCTGCTCAAAAACGGAAGCTGGCACCCGCCACCGGGCGCCGATCCGCACGGCAGGGATGGCCCCCTGCCGCACGAGCTCGTAAGCGCGCTGACGAGAAATCCCCAGTATCCTCCCAACCTCCTTCGTGGTCAGAAATCGAGAGCTGGACACCGCTGCCCCTCCTCTCTCCTGGTTCCTCTTCGTCCCACAATAATACGCCCGGTAAAGCACGGTGTCAATCGAATACGCTGGGCAGGCCGGGTCCTGCTTGGGATAGGGTGGCGGCGCTAGGGGAGGGCAGCGGTGCCCGCCAGCGTGGGCGAGGGTGACGCCCCCCCGACACCTCCCGGGGCAAGGATGCCAAGATTGCCAAGGATGCCATGTTGGCACTCTTGGCATCCTTGGGGGAGGAGGCCTCACACCGCAGGGGCCAGGCAGGAAGGAGGAGCCCACGGGGGCGAAGAACACCCCTGAACGCGGCCGGCCTGTTGGAGCCTACCTACAAGGGGTTGGAACGAAGGAACGAACACGGGGGACCGGAACAGGCCGGCCGCGCTCCCTTCCTAGCGTGCGCGACCCTCCCCACGGCGCCGGTGGAGGGTCACATAATCGCTGTTATGGGACCCTAGTAGTCCGCCACCACGTCGGCGTCTGCCCTCCGGTCGTACCGCGCCGTGGTGGCCGTGTTGGCGTGACCCATCGCCCGCCGCAGCGCCTCGATCGACCCACCACAATCCAGGACCCGCGTCGCGAACGTCCTCCGACCCACGTGGGGCGAGAGCTCCCGCACCCTCCCGTTGGCCTCAACCACGACCCCCGCTCGCTTCGCGTGCCTGGCGAAGATCCGCGCGAAAACGCGGCGCGCGAGTGGTCGCGAGGGGTCGAGGGGAGAGGGGAACACTAGCGCCCCAGCAGGTGCGGTCTCTAACCCTGCTGCGTGTAGGTAGTCGCGCAGGAGGGATGCCACCCCATTGAGCGCCAGGGTACGCTCCTTGCCCCCCTTCCCCACCACACGGAGCTTCCAGCCGACCCCATCGCGTTCGATCTGCCCAACTGTGAGAAGCCGGATCTCGTCGCTCCGCAGCCCCAGCCGGAAAGCCAAGGCGAGAATGACGCGGTCGCGCTTCCCGGTTAGGGTCGAGGTGTTGGGAGCCGCTAGGAGCCGACGGACTTCGGGGGCCTCCAGGAATGGCGCCCGTGCCCTGTGCGCCTGGACCTTGGGGGCCTCCACGAGGGTGGCCGGGTTGGTGCGCACGAGCCCCTCCGAGGTCGCGAGCTTGTAGAACGTCCTGACGGCGGAGAGCTTGCGGGCCACGGTCGCGGGGAGCCTGTTACGGGCGAGTTCATCGCGCCAGCGCGCTATATCCGCGCTCGTCGCACCAAGGAGCGCCCGCACGGCTCGAGGGTCATCCAGCCCAAAGACGTCCTGCCCCGCCAAGAAACGGGCCAGGTCCAGAACATCGCGCGCGTATGCAGCCAGCGTGTGGGCGTTACGCTTGGCCGCAAGGAGCGCTCCCACGCGCACTCCCTGCGCCGCAGGGTGGGCGGGTAGAGTGGGTAGAGCCGCAAGCGCGCGGTCCATCACCGGAGCCTCCTCAGAATGCCGTACTCCCAATCTTCCTCCCCGATGGGCACCGTGCCTTTCTGGCTGGGGTCCTGGACGCGGTACCTCAGCCGGACCACAAGTGCCTCATCCTGGGGCTGCATGGGTGAGGCCTCGCGGCTGAGTGGGGGGCGCACGCCCGCAATTTGTGCGATGTGGTCGGCCGTCTGTGGGTAGCCAATCCTGCTCTCCCACTGATGGGCCCTAACCCACGCCGCCGCCTCGTCACGCGAGATGAGTCGATACTCGTACACCCCCTCGGTGGTGATCACTGCGGAGTTCAGCAGGTACCTCATCCCTCTCCCTCCCCTCCTTTCTTGGGCGCGCTTGTCGAGTGGGCTAGGACCAGATGGGCCGCCAGCGCCGCAGCGGTCGCGTAGGCCACAGGGCACCCTGGGGCCGGGCAGCGCCACTGACCGCCGGGGTCTGTGGCCACGTCCACCGGGGCCAACATGGCCTCCGCAATGTCCCGCGGAACCCGGTAGTGGTGCCCTACGCGCACTGCAGGCATTCGCCCGCGCCGAACCCACCTCCACACCGTTACGCGGTGGGTGCCCAGGCGGCGCGCAACGTCAGGGAGCGAGAGCGTGCCTGCCGCCTCTAGTGCGGTCGCTAGACGCTGTGCCGCCAGGCGCACCATCTCGCGCCCCGCCTCCGCCTGCAGGGCAGCCATCATGTGGCGCAACCACGAGTTCATGCGTCGGGGCCCCGATGCAACCAAAGCAACCAACGATTTCACGCGCACCGCTTCCCCTCAGTGAACCTCCCGCTGCCTAAAAAGCAGTGCCCCCGGGCAACGACGACAGGGGAGGCAAGCGGTGGTACGCAAGCCACGCATCGTAGTACTCTTTCCGCGCCCGCCTCCCCTCCTCACACCAGCGCCCTAGCCCAGGCTCGCACACGCAGCAGCCCCGCAGGTGTTGCTCGTAAGCAGTCAGGGTAGCGTCCAGCGCCCGCTTAAGGCGAACCTCTTCGTCCCCCTCACCGCCCCCGGGGCTTGGCCACGGGGTGGGTGCCCTGGGGGCCGGGTCCCCTGAGGGCTGGGTGACCTGGGCAAGGGGAGGCTCCGAGCCTCCCGGGGCAAGGATGCCAAGAATGCCAAGGGTGCCATGTTGGCATTCTTGACCAGCCTCTATGGTACCGGCTTGGCATTCTTGACCGGCCTCAACAATGCCAAGATTGCCAAGGGTGCCATGTTGGCATTCTTGGCATCCTTGGCATCCTTGGTCGAGCAGGGAGCTTCCATTGCCACCCATCCCGGCAGGGTGACCAGGGTTGCCAGGGGTGTCGTGTTGGCGTTCTTGGCATCCCTGGTCGAACCTGGCCGGGGGGCCGTTTAGCTCCCACGTCCAGGGGCCACCTCCCGCGGTCTTCCTGGACTTGACGCCCAGTATAGCTTTGGCGCGGGCTAGCGTCCTGTCGGCTATCCCGGCCTCTCGGGCCTCCCGCCGGATCTCCTTTGCCGTTCGCGGTCCTTCGGCCAGGGCCTCCCGCAGGAAGCCCACCGCCTCCTCCAGCGCCCCGCGCTCCTCGGTTCCAGGGGGCGGGGTCTCCAATAGCGCCTCCGCTGTCAGCCCCCGGAGGACATGGGTCAGGTCCCACACAAACCTGCCTCCCCACAGCGTGAACGCCACAGGGTCAGGGCGGGCGCCCACGTTGGACTTCGCCACGCAGGCTATGCGGCGTCGGTCGCTTGGGCTGGGGGCCCTGTCCTCCGG
>ENA-ORXB01003008-ORXB01003008.1-sediment-metagenome-genome-assembly--contig:-NODE-3008-length-12854-cov-9.551694_pt1 | contig 12854 bp, 9 predicted proteins | sample MGYA00237863_ERZ511475 | MGnify/ENA primary metagenome ERZ511475 (study PRJEB26305, sample SAMN06343858) | sediment metagenome | isolation source: hot spring sediment | place: Canada: British Columbia... | reverse complement strand
TCATACGCCGAGGCGTCGTTGATCTCGGGCAGCGGCAGAGCGACTTCGATGAGCTTCTTATTCATGTCCTTCATACGGTTACACCCAAACGCCTCAGCCACTCCTCTCCCCTCTCCGCCGCCGGGCAACTAGGCCCCAATTCATTCAAGAACCTGGAGGCAACCGTTGCTCCGCCGTGTCCAACGCGAGCCCGCATCCTGTAGGCGTCAGTGGGTGGCAGGCACGCGACGCTTGACAGAACCACGGTCCGTCGACTCCGTGTAATGGCCACGTAGAACAGCCGCCGTTGCTCTTCGACCATTCGGTTCTCCTCCTGCGAGCTCATTTGCGCGTCGGGCGTGGCAGGAATTAGTCCTTGAACACAACCTGCTACGATAACGAGGTCCGCCGACAGGCCCTTGGCCTTGTGAAGACTCATGACCCGTACGTAGGCCACGTCCGTCGGCATCTCCGGCTGTGTGATCGCAGTCCGAAGCGCCTCCAAAAGATCGTGAGCCAAGAAATCGCTACCCTGCGGCGCCAGTAGGCGCAGCCCCTCCGCCCACTTCTCGCCGGCAGGGAAGAGAGCATCGAGTAGGTCACGCCCGCCAAGCCCCTCCAACTGGGCCACACGCTCCTTTAGCTCGCGGTACCTGCCCACGAGTGCGCCCGTTTGAGGAATACGCAGCCCTTTCTCCAGGAGTCCATCGAGGACGTCGCGAGGCGGACTAGCCGTTTCCTCACAGTTCTGGCACAGCCGCCCCCAAGCTCCGGAACTCAGCGAGGGACTACCGAATCCGCACCAACACCGGAGCGCTACCCTATCGCCCGGTCTTGTTAGCAGCGTAAGGAGAGTGAACGCTTGCTGTGCCTTGGAGGCTTCCAGTTCCGTTGGGTCACCCTCCAGCGCCTCTTCGTAGAAGAAGCTATGGGCCGCAATCCCAAGGACTTTGAGGGCATCCCGTATCGCGTAGCCGATCTGGCGCCTTGGGGCGAGAACGAGGACGCCACCTGGGCTCGTCCGGCCGGATTCTACTTCGTGCTTTATGAACCGCGCGAGGCCCTCCGCCTCCTGCTGGAGGGAATCCCACTGGACGACGTGAACCTCTCCTTCTGAAACCCCCGGAGCAGCCATCAATGGCCGCGGTTCGGGCAACGTATTGTTGCTGATTAAAGCATTAGCTAACTCGACAACGAGCCTGGGACAGCGTTTGCACTCGTCAAGCGTAAGGTCGCGGGTCCCTGGGTTCTCCTGATGAAACCGCAGGATGCCCTCAGGGTGCGCGAACTTGAACGAGTAGATTGACTGATTCTCGTCGCCGACGACGGCTAGGTGGCCATCCCTGGCAAGCTCCCGGAGAAGGACCTGCTCCGCTCGATTGAGGTCCTGGTATTCATCCACCAGAACGTGGTCGAAGCGCGGAACCGATGGCGACGACGGATTGTCCCTCACGAACTTCAGCGCTTCCGGCACTATCTCCGCGACGAGCATGGCCTCGTGAAATCGCAGGCATTCCAAGAGGGCGTTCAGGAAGGCACGGTCTTGGGGATCCTGGGGCCATCCTGGTTCGTCAGACTGGAGCCGTGCCCAGGCAGCACCGAGAGCATCAAGCCGCTTCCGGAGTGTGCGAACGCCTTCGTTGTTGATGCCGTTCAGGTCCTCGAGAAGGAAGCGCTCCTCGAACTTCAAAAGAGGGCGGGGAACGCGGCCGGTCAGAGTGAGCACCTCGGCCCGTGAGAGGAGAGAAAAGGAGAAGCTGTGCAGTGTCCCCACACGCACTGTGTCCGCGCCGGGGATCTGCAGCCGCGAGAGTTCTGCCTCGAGGTCGCGCGCTGCTGTGCGGGTGAAAGTCGCGACGAGTATGCGCCCAGGAGCGACGCCTTCCTCGAGGAGACGCGCGACCCGCCTCATCAGGGCAAAGGTTTTCCCTGTGCCCGGCCCAGCGCGCACACATTACCGCCTGTCGGGAGCCCGCGCGACCTCCAGAGCAGGACCCGTGAGCCCTGAAGACCAGCTGCCTACGACCATCTGTGTCCCCCGTTGCACGCTTGAGACATCGTGTCCGACGAGAGGGGCGCCACCGAGGGAGACTCAGCCACTGGCGCGGAGCCGAGCCATTCACCAGGAATTGCACCGGAATTGCACGCGTGTACAATACGACGTGCAATTCCTGGTCGCTCTCTCTTCCTGCCGCTCCGGCTTATCATGCCCCCCTCCCTTTGCCTTTTGGGATCGCGAACCACCGGGCGCCTCGGGTTTTGCCCTCGACGCGGGCCCGCCCTTCGGAGCGCAGATCGTCAAGCAGAACCTGGATGGCACGCCGACCGAGTGCCGGGAGCACCTGCTGGAGCTCGGCCATCGCGCAGCCTTCCGGATAGGCGTCCTCGATGTGCTTGAGGAGCAGTGCCTTGTTGGTCTCCCGGTCCAGCCCGCGCCGACGCGTGTAGGCCCCGGGCTGGCCGACGAACCGGTAGAACCGGCGCGAGAGCAGGTAGCGGACGCCGCGGCCTCGGCCGATCCGTTCGATGACGCCCTGGTCCAGCAGCGGCTCCAGGCGCGACCTCAGGAACTCGGGCACCGGCTGCTCTCGGTGCACGAGATCCAGGACCAGGAAGTCCTCGGTGGCGAAGGCGGCCAGGCGGTCGCGACCGATCTCCTCGAGGAAGCGGAGGAACTCGGGGTCCTGGATCTGGCCGTGCAACGTGACCCAGACCGAATGCTCGCTCGTCCGGGAGAAATCCGGGAGCGGCTTGCTCTGCTGGATGCAGGTCCGGTAGATGAGGTCGAAGCCCTGACCCGCCCGCTCGACGAGCCCCAGCTTGCCCAGGACCTCGGCGATGCGGCGGTTGCGAGGATTCTGCTCCCAGAGGATGTTCTGTTCGTTGATCCCCGGCGGGAAGCCGCCCGGGCTCACGATCTCGATTCGCCGTGGATACTGGCGCACGAAGACCGAGCCACCGTGGCGATAGTCGCGGTGGCTCACGGCGTTGAGTAGGGCCTCGCGCACGGCGCGCTCGTCGAAGGTTGCCACGTCCCAGACGAAGAGGCCCTGCTGGAAGTGCTGGAGGTCGTTGCGCAGGTTGACGGCCTGCCAGACCTGGTCGAGGACGGGGAGAAAGCCGCGGCGGAACTCTCGGCGGTCGGCGGCCGGACCCGGGGCGTCGTTCGGCCGGTACTCGAAGATCACCTCGGCCTGCCCGAGGAACCGGCCCAGGGCCTCCCGAGTCCCGAGCATGATGAGGGCCGCGTATGTCGGCTGCCCGCCGACTACCAGTTCGGCATCCGCAAGGAGTCGCTCGACCGTTCGGGTGGCGATCCCTTGGGCCGGGGTCTTTCGCTCCCAGAGGGTGCGCAAGAGTTCGATGGCGTCGGGATCAAGATCCGAAAGCCCCGCCCCGGGGCAGATACCCGCCGAGAAATCGGGCCCGGCCTCGTTGTGGATCTGCCGGAGCCGTTCGTCGGACATCGGAACGAGAGCATCCCCGGCCCGCATCCAGAACGTGCCCCTGTCCTGCCAGGCCGTTCCCGGCAGGCGCGATGGAACATGGACGAGCACGACGCGCCGCCCCTCGTGCCGGTACTCCTCGACGGCCACGTGGTGCCCCAGTCGCTCGAAGATTCCGGCTTCGGTGCGCCCCGGCTCAGGGAACGCCCTCGTGCCGACCACCCGCCGCGGCCTTCCGTCCGTGACACCGAGGACGATGCTCCCGCCGCCCTCGTTGGCCATGGCGACGCAGTATTTCACCAGGTCGTCGAAGTGGAATCCGCCCGAAGCGGCCTTGAACTCGACGCGGGCTCCCTCGGGGCTGTCCAGAAGCGCGAGGAATTCCGCGGGCGTCGTCATCTCGGGCCTCTGCTCTGGATTGGGCTGCCAGCGACCCTCATCGCGCCCCCTTGCCCCTCACCTTGCGACCCGGGCGCCCTTCGGCGGACAGTCCCAGGAGCCTGGCGAGTCCTCGTCGGACCCGCGTTTCGTCGTCGGCGCTGAGGCGGCCGAGGCGGCCGCGCACCAGTCGGTGGTCCAGGGTGAAGAGCTTGAAGCGCACCTTGGAGGGCGCCGGTAGCCCGGCGGCACCGAGGTCGGCGATGGGGCAGTCGAGCGGCCACGGTGGATTGGCCGCCGAGGTGATCATGGCCATGACCGAGTGGCCGGCAGGGGTGTTGAAGGCGTCAGGGTCGGAGAGGACCAGGGCGGGCCGGTGCTTGGTGGCCTCGCGGTCGGTGAACGGGAACGGCACCCGCACGACCGCAAACCGCTCAAAGGTCACGGTACGCCTCTTCGTCGGCGGGGCTCGTCCACTCCGAGAGCGTCCCTTCCACCGCGCGCAGGTACTCGAGGTCCCATGGCTGTACGCGGCGCACCACGGCCTTCCTGCCCGGGGCGACCTCCCAGACGATCAGGTCGCCCGGCGCGATTTCGAGGGCCTCCCGGACCTCCTTGGGGATCGTGGTCTGGCCCTTGGAGGTGACTCTGGCGACGGCTTCCACGGTCCCGCTCCTTCCGGTGTGTATTGTATCCTTACAGTAAGGTATTCCTTACCGCCGTGCAAGCCTTGCTGCGCGGAAGCCCGATAACGGGCTCATCGCTCATCGCGGCTCCTCCGCCCGCCCCAGAACCTCCGCCAGGTCCTAGTTGACGCTCATGACGCGAAAATCCGGTTCGCGCCGGAAGGGTCGACGGACCTCGTGGACCCGGTGTTCGTCGCCATCGAGGACTCGACGACGGCCAGGATGCAGTCGTTCGGCTTGTTGAGTGAGCTGAAGATCTGGTTCACCGTGACGGTGACGGTGTCCGCGCCGCCGCTTCTCGAACACCCCCTTCGTGAGGACCTCAAGCTGCGGGGTCTCCGGCGGTGCCACGGTGGTGCCCTCGATCGTGCGCCAGGGCATGAAGCGATCTCGATGGGCGGTGAGCGTGCCAATGAGCGCCTCCAGCCCGTCGGAGACGACGAGCGCCTCGTTGTAGGCGAATAGCGAAGGGATCTCCTGCTTGTAGGTCTGGAGCTGCTGGTAGGCAGGCTAAATCTGAACGCCGCGGAGTGCCTGGACCTCCTTTACCAGGAGCGTCCTCAACCGCGCAGGGTCCTCACACAGAGCGAATGCCCATCGCCCAAACTCACCGTGGTGGTTCACCGCCCTCACCCACCGCCTCGCAGCAGCCTCCTTCTGGCGGTCTTGCTCCGTCTCGAAGCCCTTGATCTCCAGGATCACCTTGACCTCGTGCCCATCGTCGCAGCGCCAGCGGACAAGGTAGTCCGGCCGGTACTCATGGCGCGCGGCTTGCCATTCGTAGGGAATGGCGAAGTCCAGGTGATCGTTACGCGCATATGTGATCACCTCTGGCATCCGTTCGAGCTGGTACGCCACGCTGTGTTCCCACTTGGGTGCATCGAGCACCACGTGGCTGATGTGGCTCTTGGTCGTGCCCACGCAGGGACGCACGGTGCGGAAGAGGACCTCGGCCGTCGAGCCGAGCGGGCGGAATCTCTCGATCACCGGAAGGATGGGTGGCTCGCCCGCCTCGGTATCCGGCTCGATGGCTTCGGTCAGCCGCTCGATGATCCGCTGCTTGTACTTGAGCAGGGCGACCTCCTCCAGCGGGGCATCCTGTTTGAGAACGACGCGTTCTTCAAGGTATTGCCACACGGCGTTGAGCACTTGGGGAAAGAGCGCATGCCTTGCCCCCCAGTCCTCGCGCCTCTCTTTGAGCCGGCGCGTCAGCTCGGCCGCGATTTCGTACACCGTCGCCTGGAGCCGCTTCTCTCGGTGGAACGGATTGCGGTCGTGCGCCACCTCCGGACCCGGACCCAGACGGTCGGGTCGCCCGATCCGGTAACCGACGGCGGGTTTGACGGTCACTTCGGTCGGCTCGCTGCCCGGGTCGATCTCCAGGTAGGGGATGCCATCCAGGTTCAGCCGGATGCGGCTTTGTACATCGACGACGTACCCTTCCACCCGCGGAAAGGCGATCTCGAGGTGTTTTCGCTCGGGCAGCGCCCGGACCAGCGTGGAGACCTTCGCGACCTCGGTTCGGCTGACGGGCTTCTTCCTGACGGGGATCACCTCGAACGGAACGCCATAGACGTCCACGTACTCGGGCTCGGAGAAGTCGTCGTAGTTCAGTCGCCGGAGACCCCGCCCCACCACCTGTTCGCACAAGAGTTGGGACGTGAAAGCCCTGAGCCCCAGGATCTGGGTAACGTTCTGGGCGTCCCAGCCCTCGTTGAGCATCCCGACCGATACCACGCACCGAATGTGTTTCCCCGGAGGATCGCCTTCGCCCTCCCACTCGAGCTTGCCGATCGTGTCTACGACTTTGCAAAGGCGCTCTGCCGCCTCGGCCCTCGTCTCGCCCTCGATGGCCGTCTCAGCTTCGGCGAGAAGTTTGTGGTCGATTCGGAACGTGATCTCCCCGTTTGGGCCGTTGGCAAGCTCCGGCAGGACGTTGCCTCCAGCGATGTGCTCGTGGAGCAGCTTGGACAGATCGGTGTTGTCGCAGACGGCGATCATGACGGGAGGCACAGGGGATCCTGCATGCTGGAATTCGTCGAAGGTCTTCTTCCACTCCGAGGCCAGGGTGGCCAGCGCCCCCTCTGCCTCCCGGAGCACCGACTCGGGCTTGGCGCGACGGCGGGCGGTCTGCCGCTCCGAGGCGGGCAGCGCCTGGTTGATCGCCTCCCACAAGCGGAAGTACTTGGGGATGAGTGCCCCGGTGTTGTCGTCCACCGGCACGCGCGGAATCTTGACGATGCCCGACTCGATGGCATCCACCAGGCCAAAGTCCGAGATGACCCACGGAAATGGAGCTCCCTCTTCGTAACCACTACCTTTGATGTAAAAGGGCGTCGCAGAAAAGTCGGCGCAGAAGTTGATGCCCCGGGCGGCGTGAATGCGGTCCAGCCCGCTCACCCACACCGTGGCCTCCTCGCGCTCCGCGATCTCGTCGGCGGAAAGTTGGGCCTTCACCTCCTCCGGCAACGGCGCCGGACGATACGCATGGTGTGCCTCGTCGTTCACCACCAGGATGTTCTGTTTGGTGCCAAGCTCGTTCAGCACCCGACGGCAAAAGGCGGCGTCGCTTTCCGTGCCCCGCTGCACTACACTCCTGGAGCGGCTGTCGTCCTGCGGCTGGAAGAGATGCCAGTTCGTGACCTCGAATTTGCCTTGCTGCAGCCGTTCGAGCAGCCCGCGGGGCACCAGGTCGAACTTGTCGTAGTAGTTGCCGGGCTTCCAGGGGAGAAGCACCTGCAGACGCTCCCGGATGGTCAGGTTCGGGCAGACGAGGAGCACGGCGTCAGAGAATCGCCGGTCCTGAGGGTTGGCCAGCTTGTTGAGAACCTGCCAGGCGATCACCATGCCCATCACGAGGGTCTTGCCGCTGCCCGTCGCCATCTTGCAGCCGTAGCGGGTAAGCCCATTGTCCTTGGGGACGGTGAACCCTTGCTTTTCCGCCGGCGAGGCCTCCACCAGCCAGATGAGGGTCTCGGCAGCTTCCCTCTGGCAGAAGAAGAGCTTGCGCTCCCGCTCGGGGTTGTTCCAGTGGGTGAGCAGCTGACGGGTGATCGGAGTAGCGCCCGGGTACCCCCGCACACGCCACGCTTTGAGCCGTTCCCGAATGGTGTTGACCAAGTCCAGCGGGACGAACTCTTCCTCCAGCATGGCCATCTGCGGCCCGCGCGTCCGGGCCTTGAAGTAATAACCCGCTGGCCGACGCCCTTCCTTGAGCACCGGCTGCCCCTCTTCATAAGCCCAGTAGCGCGTGGGCTCCTCGAACGGCGAGTTAAGGATCGGGTTGTCGACGAGAAGAGACATCACTCCGCTCCCGAAATTGGCAACCTTCGGATTCGCACCCGAACATCTTCTAGCACCACGACGCTCCCCTGTTCCTGGTATTCCGCGACGCTGGGCAGATTCGCGAGAAGCAGCCGCATCTGGTGATCCGGCTCCGACCCAACGCTCGGCGAAACAGGATCACGGACGGCTTGCTGGTCCTACGCTGAGCCAGCAACACGCCGAAATCCGTATCCGCCGAAACGAGGACACGGTCCTCCTGGGCTGCGCGGTCGAAGATCTCGGCATCCTCGGCTGCCTGCATCCCGTACTCCCTGACGTGCACCGCATCATGCCCCTCTCTCCGCAGGCCCTCCGCAACCTGGGGCGACAGGGCATTATCCATCAGAAACTTCACGGCACTGTCAGTGGCAGCTCACGCTCCCGGACTGCCTCCGCCGCGTAGCGGAGCGCCTCGCGGATGTCTTCCGGTTCCAGGTCGGGATAGGCCGCAAGGATCTCCTCGTCCGTCATCCCATCGGCCACCACTCCCACGACCGTCGCAACCGGGATTCGCAGCCCTCGAATACAGGGCACGCCGCCCATTTGGTGGGGATTGACGGTGATCCGCGTGAACTTCATTGCGCAAACCTCCTATCTTGCGTAGGTCGCCCTCTCCAATGGTAGTACTCGGATGACCTCGTTCCCTCGAAAGTCGATCACCTTCACCGCGATGCGCTGGTGCCCACCGGGCTTGAACGGAAACGACACCGTGCCCCGCATGCTCTCGAAGGCTTCAGGGTCAATCTGGGCCTTTAGGGCACGCTGGAGCTTCTCCCAGGCGTCTTCGTCCCCGGGGAAGAAGGCCTGGCAGATGTGGAAGATCATGCCGTTGTAGTCGGTGTCCAGGAACCAGGCAGCGACATCATCGCCTCGGGTGCTGTGCACCTCACCCGTCAGCGGGTCGTAGACGTCTACGCCCCGCAGCTCCACCACGAAGGTACCGTCCCTCTGTTTGGTTGTGTTCGCCCGCCGGGTCCAGCCCGTCGCCGGGCACCTGCGGGTCGCCCGTGAGCTGGAGAAGGGGGCGAGCATGATCGTCTGGAAGTCCGGGATCGTCATGGCGCTCCAGCTTGCGAACTTCCCTCGGCGCTTCGTTGCCCGTGCCTCGGGTCCACCGTCGCCGGCATCTCATCCGGCTCGGAGGAGCTCCACGAGCTCCGCTACCACGCGCACCTCGCCCTCGTCGGCGTCCCGCAAGAGGATGGGCGGGAACTCCGGGTTCTCGGGCTCGAGGCGGATCTCCACGTGCCGCCACCCCTCGGCGTCGGTGGCCTTGCGGCTCCGGTAGCGCTTCACGGTGTAGCTCCCGCCAGTCTCGGGGTCGTGGATGTCCCGGTGCTCGACGAGCACGACCTTGCCCTGGCGGCTTCCCTCGACCGGGCTCCGGAAGAGGCACCAGGAACCATCTGGGATGAGCGGCTCCATGGAGCGGCCCACGACTTGGGCGACGAACATCCCGCGGCCCAGCCGTCTCGAGGTATCGGGCACGACCCAGTCCTCTGCGTCGACATCCTGGGATCCCCCGAAGGCGCCGGCGGCGGCCTTGAGCGTGAGGAGCGGCACGCAGGTCCGGTACTTCTCGTCCTCGCTCGGTGTGACCCTGCGGAACGGCGGGGCCGCCGCGACCGGTGCCTCCGGGGCCGGCGCGGCCTGCTCAGCCCATTCGGCGCCGAAGAGCTCTGCCTGCTCCAGGACCGTGCGGGTCGCCTTTTCCTGTTTGTCCGGAGGGTAGCCGTACTTGCGCAGCACCCGCCTGACGAGGCGGCGCAGGTTGGCCTGGACGTTCGCACGCTCGGTCCAGTCGATGGTAACGTTGCGGCGGATCGTCTCGACCAGTTCGCGAGCGATCCGCTGAAGCGTCGGCTCGCCCAAGACCTTGACGGCGCTGTCGTTGGTCTCGAGCGCGTCGTAGAAGGCGAGCTCCTCTTCGGAGAGACCCAGGGCTTCGCCCCTGCGGTCCGCTTCGCGCATCTCCTTGGCGAGGACGATCAGCTCCTCGATCACCTGCGCCGCCTCGACCGCCCGGTTCTGGTAGCGCCGGATCGCCTGCTCGAGGAGTTCGGCGAAGGAACAGGCCTGGACCACGTTCTTCCGTCGCCGGGTCTTGATCTCGCCCTCCAAGAGCTTGCGCAGGAGCTCCACGGCCAGGTTCTTCTGCGGCATCCCCCGCACTTCGGCCAGGAACTCCTCGGAGAGGATCGAGATGTCGGGCTTCTTCAAGCCCGCGGCCGCGAAGAGGTCCACCACGCCCTCGGGCGCGATCGCGCGGGAGACAATCTGGCGGATGGCGTGGTCGAGGTCTTCTTCGGTTCGCTGCTCGCTCGGGGCGCGCTTGGCGAGCGCCGCCCGCACCGCCTGGAAGAATGCCACGTCGTCGCGGATGGCCAGTGCCCTTTCGTGCGGCACCGCGAGCGCGAAAGCGCGTGAGAGGTCCGAGACGGCTTGGAGCAGCCGGTCTTTGCCGTTCTCCTGGGCCAGGATGTGCTCCTGGGCCGCCGGCAGCAAGACGAGTCGTTCCTCGGGCCTGCCGGTCTTCCACGCGGACCAGTCGAAGCCATGGAAGAGGCCGCAGCAGATCTCGTACTTCTCTTCCATCACCGTCACGGCCTCGGCCTGGTCGATCGCGGTGCGCCCCGTGCCGCCGCTTTCGGTGTAGGTGGCGAGCGCTGCTTTGAGTTCGTGGGCGAGTCCCAGGTAGTCCACCACCAGCCCTCCGGGCTTGTCCCGGAAGACCCGGTTCACCCGGGCGATGGCCTGCATGAGGCCGTGGGCGCGCATCGGCTTGTCCAGGTACATCGTGTGGAGGGACGTAGCGTCGAAGCCCGTTAGCCACATGTCCCGGACGATGACGAGCTTGAACGGGTCGGCAGGATCGCGGAAGCGGTTGGCGAGGAACTCCCGGCGCTGCTTGTTGCGGATGTGCGGCTGCCAATCCGGCGGATCCGACGCCGAGCCCGTCATCACGACCTTGATCTGGCCCTTGCCGTCGTCGTCGTGGTGCCAGTCGGGACGGAGACGCACGATCTCGTTGTAGAGCTCGACGCAGATGCGCCGACTCATGCAGACCACCATGGCCTTGCCGTCCAGGGCCCCGAGGCGCTGCTCGAAGTGGTCCACGATGTCCTGGGCCACGAGGCGCAGGCGCTTCTCCGCCCCGACCACGGCTTCAAGCCGCGCCCACTTGGTCTTGAGCCGCTCCTTCCGCTCGACCTCCTCGCCTTCGGTGACCTCCTCGAACTCCTCGTCGATCCTCGGCTTCAGCTCCTCCGGAAGGTCGAGCTTGGCCAGCCGGCTCTCGTAGTAGATGGGCACCGTGGCCTTGTCTTCGACCGCTCGCTGGATGTCGTAGATGGAGATGTAGTCGCCGAAGACCGAGCGGGTGTTGCAGTTTTCCAGCTCCAGCGGAGTACCGGTGAACCCGATGAAGGAGGCATTCGGCAGGGCATCGCGCATGGGGCGCGCGAAACCGTCGATAAATCGTACTGGCGGCAGGAACTTCTGGATCGTGGTGAAGATGACGCCGCCCGCCTGCCGGCCTTGGAGCAGCTCGCGGAGTTCCGCCCGGCTCTCGGCCTGGATCGGATCCTGTCCGAGGAGGTCCCGGCAGCGGGAGAAGACGCCGAAGAGCTGGCCGTCGAGGTCGTTGCGGTCGGTGAGGACGACGATGGTGGGGTTCTCCATGTCGGGGCGGCGGACGATGCGGCATGCGTGGAGTTCCAGGAGCGGGTGCCATCCTGATAGCAGGAAGTCGCGGCGCCGGCCACCAGAGCCGGTTGAAGTCCTCGGGGTGGATGGGGTAGGCGGCCGTGGGGCGCGCCTCGTAGTCAGCCTCGCAGCACTCGGGCGGCAACTCCGTCTGCTGGGTGCGATAGAGGTTGGCGAAAGCCTGGCTCCGTCTCATCCGTCTCGGGCGCGGCTACTCACCCGAGTCCCTGTCAGACGCGTGTCCCCCGCCAATCTGCTCGATGCGGAGGCTGTGGCCCAGTCCCAGCTCCTCCAGCACGGTCCTGAGGTCTTGGACCACGGCGGCCGCACTGGCCGCTTCGACCTCGCAGGTGAACTCGGCACGGGCCTGGAGGTCCTTCAGAGCGCGAAGCTTCGGGATCAGCTTCGTGCCCAGACGGTTCCAGACCTCGGGCGGCACGGGACCGGCGATCCGGATGGCCTGGCGGCCTGCCGGAGGTGGGGAAGGCCCCGGTGGTGCGGGCCCAGGCCGAGGGCCGGGTTTACTCGGCTCCGGTTGCCCGGGAGGAGAGATGACCGGCGGAGCGCCCTTCAGGGACCGGGCGCGGTCCTTGCGAAGCAGGTACACATCGTGGTCAAAAACAACCTCGTCGGGTGGCACGGGCTCGTGGAACCACACCCGCTGGCAGGTCCCATCGGGGCGCAGACCGGCGGCCAGCCCGAACTCCCCTCGGGCGACCCACTCGGGAATGCGGGCCCGGAGCGTCCCCTCGGGGTCGGTCAGCCTGGTCAGCGACCCGTCGAGGAACGCCTGCCGCAGCGATATGAGCGGCCAGGCGCCGCTCTCCTGCGACGCGGGAGGCCATCGGCGGTCGATGTAAGAGGCCCCCACGGACTCACTCAGTAAGCCTTCGGCCCTCAGCGCCTCCAGGATCCGCCCACACAGCGTCTGGCCGCTGCTGGCGTGTCCGGCCCCGAGATCGATGACCTTAAGACCGTCCGGCTCCCGCGGGTCGGCCACCGCCACCACCGTGTAGCCCGCCCACACCTCGTCACGGGCGTCGTCCCGGGCTTCACGCACCTTGGTCTGGACTTCCGCCACCTCCTGCCGGTCGTAGTCCTCGCCCAGCACCCCCGCTCGCACGTCGGAGGCGACCCGCTCCAGGGCGAGCCACATCTCCACCGCATCCTTGAGGCTGCGGCCCGGGCGCTTGAGACAGAAGATCAAGGCTCCGGGATGCTGACGGGCCTGCCCGCCCCGGCTGCGCACCCACTCGGCAACCTGGGCCCGTGCAGACTCGGACCACTCCACCTCGGGGGCCATGACCACCAGCCTCAGCCTGGGGGCGTCCGAGAC
>ENA-ORXB01003007-ORXB01003007.1-sediment-metagenome-genome-assembly--contig:-NODE-3007-length-12857-cov-4.348279_pt1 | contig 12857 bp, 9 predicted proteins | sample MGYA00237863_ERZ511475 | MGnify/ENA primary metagenome ERZ511475 (study PRJEB26305, sample SAMN06343858) | sediment metagenome | isolation source: hot spring sediment | place: Canada: British Columbia... | reverse complement strand
TAGTCCGCGCGGAGCTGCTGCACGTGCTCCCACACCATGCGCCGCGCCGCCGGGTCCAGCCCCACCGTCGGCTCGTCCAGAAACAGCACAACGGGCCGATGCAACATGGACTGTGCGATCTCCAGCCGCCGGATCATGCCGCCGGAGTACGTGCGCACCAGTTGATCGGCGGCGTCGGCCAGGCCCATGAAGGCCAGCGCGTCGCGCACGCGCTTTTCGCGCTCGCGGCGCGGGATGTCATAGAGCTTGGCGAAGATCAGCAGATTCTCGTAGCCGGAAAGCGTGCCGTCGGCGGACACCATCTGCGGCACATAGCCAATCAGCCGCCGCACCTGGCCGGCGTGACGGGTCACGCTGTAGCCGGCGATGTGTGCATCGCCAGAAGTGGGCGGCAGCAGCGTGGTCATCATCTTGATCGCCGTGCTCTTGCCCGCCCCGTTCGGCCCCAGCAGCCCGAAGATTTCGCCCTGTTCCACAGACATCGTCAGGCGGTTCACGGCGACCAGCGTTCCGAATTGTCGCGTGAGTTCTCGTGTTTCCAGGATGGGCACTCTGTTCACCTCTCGTGTGGTTCGGTGGCCGTGTCCAGCGCGAAGACCCGCTGCAACAGGTGCATGGCGGCGATCACCGTCTCGCATTCCTGGGGAGAAAGCGTCGCCAGGCGCTCCATCAGCCGCGCCCGCGTGGCTCCGGCTGCCGCGTCCAGCACCGTTTGCCCATCCGGCGTGATCCCCAGGATCATCCGGCGACGGTCGTCGGGGGCGCTCGCCCGCGTGAGCAGGCCGCGCTCCACCAGCCGGTCAACCAGCCTGGAGGTCGAAGGCAGGGTCAGGCCGAGGTGTTCCGCCACGTCCGACAGCGAGGCCCCGGCGCGGCGACTCACGTAGAGCAGAGCGCGGAACTGCGGCACCGACAGATCGGGCGAGCGGTGACTGCGCATTTCGACGCGGATCAGCCGCATCACCAGGGGGACGGTTTCCATGACCGCCCCGGCACATTGCTCGGTCATCGGCGGATCACTTTCCTTTTCTAATAGTTGCATATTCTAAGTATAGCTAATGACGGGCAATTCGACCAGGGTGACTGTCCTGTGAGCTGCCCCTCACCCCCTGCCCCCTCTCCCACTGCGACTGCGTCGCGGGGAGAGGGACTTAGGGTGAGGGGATATCGGTGAGGTTTTCACAGTCCCTGGTCAAGCATTTACGTCCGGGTCTCAGTGACTGTCTGGGAGGGTTTCGCGGGCATCGGCAGCGAGAAATAACTTATGAGAATAGTTGTTCTCATCAGTGATCAGCGCCTGTTTTTCAGGGGTGTGCAAAGGCCCTCAGCGCCTCGCCGCCCACAGCAGTGGACACGGCTTTGTGGGGGTTGCCGCCCTTGATCATAGGGCGATACGCCCCTACAGGCGCGGGAGGCCAGAGTGAGGGCTGTTCCAGTCGATCGAGTTGGCATCTGCCTGGCAAGACGATTATGATGAGTAGTAGGAGTGAGCATGACTCTTACCCTTGTTCCGGACAGCCAGTGAAAAGGAATTCTCTCATGCAAGATTTAACCGAGGCTTTTGTAGAACTGATCCGGCGCGCCTCCACGCAGTTGCCCGCCGACATGGAACGCGCCCTGCGCAAAGCCCGCGACCAGGAAGAACCCGGCTCGGCGGCCCAGGGCGCACTCGACACCATCCTGAAGAACGTGGAGATGTCCCGCGCCCGCTCCAGCGCCATCTGCCAGGACACGGGCACGCCCATTTTCACCATTCACTATCCGCTGGGCGTCTCGACGCGCGCTCTGGCCGACCAGATTCGCCGCGCCTGTGCCATCGCCACCGAACGGTCGTACCTGCGCCCGAATGCCGTAGATGGCCTGACGGGCAAGAACAGCGGCGACAACACCGGCGAGGACTTCCCCACCATGCACTTTGAGGAATGGGACGAGGAAGGGATCAAGGTTGATCTCATCCTGAAAGGGGGCGGCTGCGAAAACGTCAGCACGCAGTACGAGCTGCCCAACAGCGAGCTGGACGCAGGGCGCGACCTGGAAGGCGTGCGGCGCGTCGTGCTCGACGCCGTGCACAAGGCGCAGGGGTTGGGGTGTTCGCCCGGCGTGCTGGGGATCGCCATCGGCGGCGACCGCGGCACCTCCTACCTCAAGAGCAAACGGCTGCTGCTGAGGCCGGTAGACGACACCAACGAGCAGCCCGAACTGGCCGCGCTTGAGCAGCGCCTGCTGGAGGAGACCAATCAACTGGGCATCGGGCCGATGGGTTTCGGCGGCAAGACCACGGTGCTGGGCGTCAAGATCGGCACGCTGCACCGACTGCCCGCTTCTTTCTTCGTTTCTGTGGCCTACATGTGCTGGGCCAATCGTCGCGCCAGTATGCGCGTCATCGGGGAGGAGATCACCTATGCGTAAGCTGACCGTCCCCATCAGCGAGGCAGACATCCGCGCGCTGCGGGTGGGCGAGGCTGTGAGTCTCAATGGCGTGATCGTCACCGCCCGCGACGCCGCGCACAAGTACATGATCGAGAACTTCGTCAAGACGGGCGGCAATCCACCCGCCACCGAAGCCGCGCTCTACCAGGAACTCAAGAAGGTGCTGGCGGGCGGCGTGATCTACCACTGCGGGCCAGTGGTGCAGCAGACCGACGGCCAATGGTCGTTCGTCGCTGCCGGGCCGACGACCAGCATCCGCGAAGAACCCTATCAGGCCGACGTGATCGCTCACTTCGGCGTGCGGGCGGTGATTGGCAAGGGCGGCATGGGCGCGAAGACGCTCAAAGCGTGCCAGGACTACGGCGCTGTCTACCTGCACGCCATCGGCGGAGCGGCCACCTTCATCGCCGAGAGCGTCAAAGAAGTGTTGACCGTCTACAAGCTGGACTTTGGCGTGCCGGAAGCCTTCTGGGTGATCCGCGTGGAGGACTTCCCGGCAGTGGTCACCATGGACAGTCACGGGGGCAGCCTGCACGAGCTGATCAAGGAGCAGTCCGCGCAAAAGCTGACCGAATTGATCCGCGGCTGACAGCAACGGCCATACGCCCCCCTATTCCAGCGACATCTCGGTGTCCACGCAGTCCAGCAGGGGGAGCAGGTCTTCGCGCACCTTGGGCTGGCGCTTTTTGCCGTAGTAGAACGTGTCCGCCTGGCAGACGTGACGCACCCAGGCAAAGGGGTTGTCCCACTTCGACCCCGGCTGCTGCGCCTCGTAGCGCGTGCGGCGCACCAGCGCCAGCGCCGACTTGAGGTGATACAGCGGGTCTTTGCGGGCCAGCAGAGGGTCTGGCTCTGGGGCCTGGCGCAGAAACTGCAAGGGCCCCGGATACAGCAGGCGACGGAAGACCAGCCGCAGCCATAGCCCCGGCCCGCCCGGCCAGGCTTCGGGGTGCTCCTTGAGAATCCAGGCCCACATGGTGTAGATCGGCGTATGGGCACTGCGCGGGAAGCACCCTTCGCGCTGCAGATTCCTGGGTCGCAGCGGTTTGAGAGCAACGCTCAGTTCCGGGATGGCGTGTTCGGAGTCCCAGCGTAGCTGGCCGAGCGTCTGCAAGGCCCGCTCAAGGCGCGTCTCCAGCACGGCCAGTTGATGGATTTCGGCGCGTTCGCGGGCGCGACGTTGCGGATCGCGCCCCTTGGGACCCTGCGCGCCGGGCAGCGGCGATTCCTGGCCCCACTGCACGCCGTATTCGTGCACCATCTCCAGCCAGAACAGATCGTCTGTCTCCAGGCGATAGGTCGCGTCGTCCAGACCAGCATCGGGGGCAGTAGAGGGAGTGCGCCGCACCCCCCGGCAAGGAGGCGGTACCAGCCGCTCCAGCCAGTTGCCGGGGCTGGAGGGGTGTCGGTCGTGCGCCAACGGGTCAGCGGCCACCCAGTCCACATTCTTGGGGTCCTGTCCGGTGATGCGGGCCGAGAAGCGGGCATCCCAGCGCCGCCCAAAGATGCGCCGTCCGCGCACCAGTTTACCGGGCAGCGAGAAGACCTTCTCCACCAGGCTCACCCGCGCCGACGCCGGATAGCCCTCGATCTCCCAGGCGAAGTAGGACGCTGACGATCCCCGCGCCACGTAGACCAGGGGCCGCCCGGCGGCGGTCTTCTGGACATCCGTCCACAGGCGGCGGTAGCCGTCTTCGTGCGTGGCATAGCCCACGTCGAGCACCTGCACACCCGTCAACAGGGTCGTCTCATCCAGAGGGCGCGCCTCGGCGAAGACCTGCTCGCCGAGTTCCAGCAGAATGGTGATCACTTCCCAGTCGCCCTCGTGACGGTTGGCCCAGTCGTCGTAGTAGTAGTGGAACCAGTATTGCAGCGCCACCCGCGAGCGCCGCACGTCATACGGCCCCTGGGCTGGTCCCTGGCGCAGCAACGCTTCGGTGGCCGAAAGCCGCGCGTCGAGGGGCGCGCGTCCCTGTATCAAGCGCCCGTAAACCACACATCGCCGCACGTCCGGCGCAGACTCCGCCAGCAGTTTGAAGTAATGCCGCCAGAAAGCGATGTTGTCACCGCGCCCCAACGGCAAATCGAACCCCTGCAGGCGCTGACTGAGTCCCTGCTGGATCAGGCGCGTGCGGATGGCCCGCCGCAATTCCTCTGCTGTCAGGCCGGCGTAGCGCGGATCGTCGCCGTATACCTGCACCGCCGCTTCGACCTGCGCCTCGCTGATGGTCAGGCTGACCGCGGCGATTTCCTCTTGCAAGCTGCGTCGCCGGAACCAGTGTCGCGGGTGGCTCAACCGGTAGAGGGGGCGGTAACGGGGCCGCGCCTCCTGCAGAAAGAACTCGACCGCGCGGGGATGATAGGAGCCGCGCATGGTGTAGATGGCATCACCTTCGTCCGGATAGGGAGCCTGTTGCTCAAGCTCTGGAAAGAGCACCAGCACCGGCGCGTAGCGCTGCAACAAAATCTGGCGCTCGGCAGGCAACAGATATCCGCGCGAATCGGGCATGGCAGCAAGCTCCTGAGGGAAGGTGGCGGTGCAGGGCGCTTGAGTTCATTATAAGCCCTTCCTGGCCACAACACAGCGGAGAGAGGGAGTAAGTATCGAGCTAAGTCCCCTCTCCGCGTGTGGAGAGGCGAATTCAGGGGTGAGGTAAATCCGCGCGCAGCGGGGCTTCGCATATGGTCTCTCAGGGCGCGCGCCAGCGATAGAGGATGTATTGCACGTCGTCGGGGTTGCCCGTCCGCCAGACTTCCTGCAGATGGTCGGCGACGAACTGCTCCCACGCCGTCCAGTCCGCCGGATCGTATAGCGCGGCGTGCTCCTGCTCGAACGTGCGGCCAAACTCGTAGACCAGCAGATAGTCCGCGCCCGCGGCCCGCCATTGCGCGGCGATGGCCGCCGGACTGCCGTCGTCCACCGATCGGCGGGCGTAGTACCAGCCGTCCATCAGCGAATCCGGCACGCAGCGCAGGCGCTCGCCGTCGCAATAGAGATAGCGCGGCTCCCACAAGAAGCGCACCGTCACCCCCGGCGGCAGGGCGTCCAGCTCGCGCATGGTGGCGTAGTGCCAGCCCAGCGCATGTTCCAGATAGGCCCGCTCGTAGCCCTCTTCGCCGGAGAAATAGAGCGGGACGCGCCGCTCGCCCCACAGCCGCAGCGCCAGCACCGCCGTCAGCGCGAGCGCCAACGCGACCAGCGCCCGTACCACGAAGCCCAGGTGTATTGGGCGCGGCGGCAACGCCCACAGCGCACGCAGCGCCAGCGCCGCGGCGATTGCCAGCGGGCCGAAGAGGTACAACACCAGCCGCGTTTGCAGGTTGATATACGAGCCAAAGGCGGCGCTGAGCCACCATGCGGCCAGGATCACCGCCGCCCATAGCCCGGCCAGGCGCAGCCAGTCCCGCTCCGGCTCGCTCAGGCGTCGCCGCACCAGGAGCAGCAGTGGGATCAGGGCCAGGAACAGCGGGCCGATGTCCGCGCCATACGTCCCCGCCTCCTCCAGGCCGAGCACGGTCGCCGCCAGGGGCAGCAGGGGCAGTTGCCAGGCGTCGTCGCCATAGATCAGGCCCGATCCGGGTTGGCTGTACCAGTCCTGGCGGATGCTGTCCATCTCGGCGGCGTCGAAGATGAAAGGATAGAGCGGGTTGTGATACCACAGGGCGTTGCGCACCAGCCAGGGCAGAAAGACGGCGAAGGCCGTCAGCGCGTAGGCCGCGCCATAGATCAGCGCCGCCCGCCAGCCGTCGGCCCGTCCGCGCCACAGCACCACAACGCCGAAGGCCAGCGCCAGCCACAGGACGCTGTATTTCGTCCCCAGGCCGAAGCCCGCCAGGGCCCCCAGCAGCGCCACCAGCCGCAGGCTCTTTGGGGAGGTAGGAGTGTATGGCCATATGCCGCTGCGACGGGCCGCTGTCCCCTCATCTCCCCGCGCGGCAGGCGAAGGGGTGTGCCTGTACGAAACGATAAGCTTCCCCTCGCTCTGCGACGCAGTCGCGAGGGAGAGGGAATTGAGGGGTGAGGGGACACCGCGCCCCTCCCCCCAACGCTCGACGACATTCAGCCCCACCACCGCCAGCAGCATCGGCAGCAAGTCTACATAGGGGACGCCCATCTCCGTCCAGACGGTGCGCGCGGAGAGCAGGATCGCCGCGGCCAGCCAGCCCGTCGCCGACCCGCCCAGGCGGGCCGCCCGTTCGCCCACGGCCAGCAACAGCAGCGCGCCGATGCCCCAGTGCAGCACCGCCGCGCCCGTCAGGCGACCGGTGAGGGCCAGTTGCGCGGCGAAAAGCGTCTCGACTACCTGCGGGAAGCCCAGGAAATGATTGTGCGGCGCAGCATAGAAGCGCCCCTCCCGCACGTATTGCTGCGGCCCGGCCAGGTGATAGGTCAGCGCGTCCCATTCGCCGGGCGGCAACCAGGCCAGGGTCAGCGCCAACCCCGCCAGTCCCAGGACGATGACGGCCAGGAAACGTTCCCAAGGCGGGCGCGGTAGGGACGGGCGCAGCCATACCATCACCTGACGCAGCCAGGTCAGCTCGTCGCGCCAGGTGAGGAGGGCCAGGATCAGCAGCGTGCCACCCACGCTCCAGCGGGTGAGCGCCAGCGCCCCAACCCCCAGCAGGATCAGCGCCAGCAGCGGCAGGCCCAGCGCAACGGCGCAGATTGCCCCTGCTGTGCCAGGCCAGGCCAGGCCCAGGCGGCGCAACAGAGCGCCCCCGACCCCCGCCCCGACGGTCAGCAGGGCGAAGGCCACGGCGCTATCGAGCAACGCGCCGCCCAACGCTTCGGCCAGCGGCGGGGTGATCGGCTTGTGCACCCAGTAGTACAGGCCCAGGATCAGCGTGACCCAGGTCAGCGCGGCCAGCGCCACCGCCCACTGCCTCAACGCCCCCCGTGTGCGCACCCCCCTACTCCTTCATCGCGCCATGCCACACGGCGTTGAGCGCCTGCAGGGTCACCAGGTTGCGCAGCGGATAGCCGCGCTGCAGATTGGCGGGCGTCAGGTCACCGGAGTCGGTGAGCGGCAGGCTGAGATGCCGCCCGTCCTGGTTGAGTCCGTGATTGGGCAGCGCTTCCAGCGCCAGCCACAGGTTCATCAGCGGCACGTCGTAGTCGTGGGCCACCTGGGCCACGATCTGGTTGTAGCGCACGGACTGTTCCCAACGCTCCAGGTTGCCGGGAAAGGTGCTCAGCAGGGGGATCACGCCCGCCTGAATGGTCTCATGCACGATGCGGCGCAGGTTGCGGTCGAACTGTTCGGCGGGGGTGAAGAGCAAATCCTGCGCCCCGAACATGATCACCGCCACGCTGGGACGGTGCACGCGGTATTCGCAGCGCAGGGGCGTTTCGCCCGGCAGACACGCCAGCGGGTTGGCGAAGACGGGGTCGAGCACGGCGCTGGTCACCAGGCCGTCGTAGGCGGCCAGGCTGTTCAGCGCCCACGAAGCCGCGAAATGGTTGACCAGCGGCTGCAGGTAGGTATACGGCCCCAGATTGTAGCGCCCCAGGCCGAAGGGGCTGAGGAAGTGCTGATTGTCCGAGATGCAGTCGCCCACTTTGGAGACGGTGTGCGGCTCCATGCCCAGGATGCGCCCCTGCTGGTAAATCTGCGGGGCGCGGCCCAGGTTCACCGGCACGATGGGCAGGGTCGTCAGGTCAACCGTCGCGTAGATTGCGCTCAGGTTGGTGGGCGTGGGGACGAAGATCGTCTCGCCGCTCACCAGCAGGCGGGGGACGCTGGTCTCCGAGGGCAGGGTCAGCCGCTGCGTTTCGATCCAGCCGCGCACACTGCCGTCGGCGTTGTGCCCCAGCACCCAGGCCGCATCCGCCGTGCGCGCTTCCAGCATCACCTTGGCCTTGGGCGTGAGCACGCCGACGATATGCGCCTGGCGGTCGGGGCTGGCGTAGACGGTCAGCGCGTAAGGGGTCAGCGCCTGAATGGTGCTCTGCTGGGCGTCGGCCCGCCCTCCGCCGGTCAGCAGGGCCGCGATCCAGAAGATGGCAAGAGTGGCGCAAACAAGACGGCGTAGCATGAGAGCAGGTCGTATCCTCCAAGGCCCAAAGGCAGGGTGCATTCGGATTTGGGGGCAAGCACTCAGCACAGAAGTGATCTCAGGAAGACTTTGCGAATTCCGCCAGTTTACCTCACCCCTAAATCCCCTCATATATTGGAAACAAGCTCAGACGGTAAAATAGGCTGTCTCTCCACACGCGGAGAGGGGACTTAGCCAGATACTTACTCCCCCTCTCCGTGTATGGAGAGGGGGCCGGGGGGTGAGGTTTTCAAACGATCTCCGAAGCCTGCCCAAAAAAGCGAATGCACCCGTTCGGCGGGGTGCGTGCAAAATATGTCAGGTAGTTTGCTGCGCTCTGGTTTACCTCACCCCTGCCAGCCTAGACTGGCTGAGGGGGCGAGCCGAGCAAAGCGAGGCTGAGGGTGAGGTAAATGCTCCCGTGTCAAGCGGATCGCTGACAACCTTTGCATGCACCCCGAACCATCCCGGCCAGGCGAACAGCGGCGTTATCATGCCGTTGTTTGTTCTGCGATAATAGATGAGTGGCTTGCTTGACATTCAGGTTGAGAAAACGTTATAATTTCGTCAGCGAACGTGGGGAAAAAAAGTAAAGCCGCGCCAATCTTCTCGCGTACACGAGTTGGCGGCTTAACTTTTTTCATACTCTGTGAGGCTCCCAGCGTGTCTACTTCGCCCGACCAACACTATGTGAACCGGCGAGTCCTCAAGATCAATGTGGGGTTCCTGTTGGCGGAAGGGGTGGGGTACTACCGCGATATGGTCATCGAGTTGCCACGGGTGCAGCTCGATGACGATCTGACCCTCGACTTTCTGCGAGGCAACCTGCGTTTCAGCCGCAATTCACGGGGCATCCTGGTACAGGGACAGCTAGAGACTCACGTGCTGTCGGAATGTACACGCTGCTTGCGCCCCATCTTCGTGCCGGTGAAGCTGGAAATCGAGGAGTTATTTGCCTTTCCACCTTCCGGTCTGGTGGCGTTTTCCGTGGCCGAGACGGGCATCCTCGATCTGGCTCCGCTGGTCCGCGAAGAGGCGATCCTGGGTGTGCCTATGGTAGCACTCTGCCGGCCCGATTGCGCTGGTCTGTGTCCGCAGTGTGGGCACGATCTCAACGAAGGGCCGTGCGAGTGTGTGCGGGAGCGGATCGATCCACGCCTGGAGATTCTGCGCGCACACCTGCGATCTGGGCGCTCTCCAACAGGCGACGAATGAAATAAAGGACGCGCATAAGCAGCGCGAGAAATACCAAGGGGGTGGACGTTGGAAGAGCATACCTTTGATGTCCAACGAGACAGTGATGCTTCTGTCCGCGCCATCATGGCTGTGTTGCTGGAAAAAGCCGATCAACAGGGGTTTGTGACCACAGACGACATCATAGACGCGATGCCCGACAGCGACGAGGCCATGGAGCAGCTAGAGGAAGTCTTTTCGTGGCTGCATACCGCGGGGATCGAGGTCTTTGGCGATCGACCTGATGCGCTTGATCTCGAAGCATTGGAGGAAGTGCTTGACGAAGACGAGGAAGATGAAGACGCCTACGATCTGAGTGGCGTGGCTTCCGACGACACAGTTGGTCTCTACCTCAAAGAGATGGCACGGGTGCCTCTGTTGACCAATGAGGAAGAGGTAGAGCTGGCCATGCGCCTGGAGGCGGGTAACCAGGCACGTGAAAAGCTGGCCCGCCTGGATGGGCAGCTCGATGAGGAGACACGTCAGGCGCTAGAAGCGATTGTCGAAGATGGCCGGGCCGCTCGCGATCATCTGATCAAGGCCAATACGCGGCTGGTGGTCAGCATCGCCAAGAAGTACATGGGGCGGGGCGTGCATTTTCTCGATCTGATCCAGGAAGGCAACCTGGGTCTGATGAAGGCAGTCGAGAAATTCGACTATAAACGCGGCTATCGCTTCTCGACATATGCGACCTGGTGGATTCGGCAGACCATCACGCGGGCGATCGCCGACCAGGGCCGCACCATTCGGGTACCGGTGCACATGTCGGACCGCATTCGGAGGCTCTACAAGACTGCCCGGCAGCTTGAGCAAGAGAATGGGCGCAAGCCCACGCCCGAAGAGATTGCCGAGCGGATGGGGTTGGAGCCGCGTAAGGTGCAGTGGATGCTCAAGGTAAGCTGGCGTCCGATGAGCCTGGAACGTCCGGTTGGTGAAGAGGAGGACAGCGAACTGGGCAGCTTCATCGAAGACCTCAGTACGCCGACGCCCACGCAAAGCGCCTATGAGAATCTGCTGCGCGAGAAGGTAGAGGAGGTGCTGAGCACACTCACCGCCCGCGAGGCACGAATCTTGCGATTGCGTTTTGGGTTGCAGAACGGGCGTAGCTATACGCTGGAAGAAGTCGGACAGAAGTTCGGACTGACGCGGGAGCGAATCCGGCAGATCGAGGGGCGGGCTTTGCGCCGACTGCGCCATCCTCGCCGCTCGCGACACCTGCGTGATTTCACGTAACAGATAGCATTGCTGTCGGTCGCATTTTGTCAGAGCGCTACCCGCTTTGGGGGCGCTCTTTTGTTGCGAAGTGCGGGCGTGTTGACATCCCTCTCTAATCTCCGTATACTCCGAACCGTCTCAGGACTTATCGCCGCCGCTTGCCGCGCGTGAGGAGGCAGGGGTTATGCAGGGGAGCAGCAGCTTTCGCTTGGTTGTGCGTCGTGGCCCGCAGCCCAATCAGGTTTATCCGCTGGAACAGGGCATCGTGACGCTGGGGCGAGACATCACCAATGACATTGTGATCAATGACCCCGAAGTGAGCCGTCATCACTGCCGCCTGACGCAGGGCGTAGGGGGCTACACCATTGAAGACCTGGGTTCGACGAACGGCACGTTTGTCAACGGGCAGCGGCTGACCGGGCCTCGCCCGCTGTCTCCAGGAGACATGGTGGGCCTGGGCGAAACGGTTACCCTGGCCTACGAACTGGCAGAGGCGGGTTACGCGGCGGCCCCTGGCCAGGCGGCCACCATGGTTGGTGGGCCACAGCCTGGGCCAGCTCCTTATGCCCGACCGGAAGCTCCGTACGGGCCTCAGCCGGCAGGGGTTCCCCCTGTAGTTCCTGCCTATGGGGTTGCTCCAGCGCAGCAACCCTACGGTGTTGCCCCGCAGCAACCGATGGGGTACGAGTACGGTTACCAGGAGGAATCCTATGAGGAAGGCGGCGGGGCAGGTCGCTGGGTCGTCCTGGGGTGTGGCTGTTTCCTGGTGCTGTGCATCGTGACCTCGGTGATCGGGGGTATCATCATTGACGCGAAATGCTGGTGGGATGACATCCCCGTCATCTCAGAAGCGTTCGACCTGGGCATCCGTGAAGGGGCAACGTGCCGCTAGCTGACATCTCGGGGTCGTGCCAGTGAGTAACCTGCTGTCAGTCGAGGAGGTACTCACGCGCGTTCTGGCGCGGATACGGGTTCTCCCATCGGAAAATGTATTTGTCGCCGATGCTCTGGGGCGGGTGCTGGCCGAAAATATCACTGCCCCATTCGCCGTGCCGCCTTTCCGCAACTCGGCCATGGATGGCTATGCAGTGCGCGCGGCGGATGTGGCCAATGCCACACCTGAAACACCCGTCTATGTGACTCCCATCGAAGATATCTCCGCTGGCCGAATGCCGGAACGAACCGTCGGGCGAGGCGAGGCCGCGCGGATCATGACCGGCGCGCCGCTCCCCCCTGGAGCTGACGCAGTCGTGCCCGTCGAAGATACTGATGATCGCTGGCGTGTGGAAGGATACACGCCACTACCGTCGCGCGTGGCGGTTTTCCGGCCTGTGGCTGCCGGTGGCAACGTGCGCCCTGCCGGGGAAGACATTCAGGCTGGACAGGTCGTCTTGCAGGAAGGCACAGTTCTGCGGCCACAGGATATCGGCGTCCTGGTCTCGCTGGGATTCAGCACACTGACTGTGCATCGGCAACCGCGCGTCGCCATTCTGGCAACAGGAGACGAACTGGTCGAAGTGGGTCAGCCGCTGGCTCCCGGTCAGATTCACAACAGCAACAGCTATATGCTGGCTGGCTTGGTGCAGCAGTGTGGCGGTCTTCCGTTCCGCCTGCCGGTGGCACGGGACACTCTGGACGAGGTGCGTACTCGCTTCGAGGAAGCGCTGGCGCTACAACCAGACTTCGTGCTGAGTTCGGCGGGGGTGTCGGTGGGCACTCACGACGTGGTGCGCGCCGTGGTCGAACAACTGGGGCGCATCGAGGTATGGCGTGTAAACATCAAGCCGGGCAAGCCACTGGCCTTTGGACAGGTTGGCGGCGTGCCTTTCTTTGGCCTGCCCGGCAATCCGGTCTCGGCGATGGTGACGTTCGAGTTGTTCGTCCGGCCCGCCCTGCGCAAAGCGCTCGGAATGGATCCGCTGGCCGTGCCACTCACCACTGCC
>ENA-ORXB01002998-ORXB01002998.1-sediment-metagenome-genome-assembly--contig:-NODE-2998-length-12906-cov-5.551017_pt1 | contig 12906 bp, 19 predicted proteins | sample MGYA00237863_ERZ511475 | MGnify/ENA primary metagenome ERZ511475 (study PRJEB26305, sample SAMN06343858) | sediment metagenome | isolation source: hot spring sediment | place: Canada: British Columbia... | reverse complement strand
GCAAAGTAGTCCTGAGGGGATGAGAGTATCTGATAAAGGGAAGAAAGTATTTCCTTTGCTTCTTCAGTTCCTAAAGCCTCAAGCTGAGCCTTAAGCCTTAGCAGGTCAGGATAACTTACCCTTTCTTTAATTGACTGAAAGTTAAAATGAGGGCTTTTCCCTTCCTTTTCTGCAAAAAGAATAAGGCTTTGAACCACAATAAGGGTTACCTCATATGCAATGTTTACAAAGAATTCCTCTTTTGCGCGTATTCCTGATACCACATGGGATACTATTTCTTCGGGCATAAAGTAGTGAGAAAGGGGGTCAAGACTTATTGATGAGTCAGGAAATATGGGAGAGAGGAACATAAGCTCACTTTCTCTTCCTTCACTTCTTGCTACCTCAACAATCTTAGAGAGAATTTGAATATCCCCTTTTGGGTCAATCCAGAGGATTGAATACCCTTTCTTTATGTCCTGCTCTATGATGGATTCTGCAAGACGTGTTTTACCTGAGCGGGTAGTACCCATTGTGAATATATGTCCCTGACGGTTGGAATCTGGGATGGATACCGGTATGGATTGGGTATCCCCAAGTAGAGTACCCTCACCTATAAGGGTTTCCTTAACTGGGAAGTTTTTCTTTTTTCTTAACATGAATTACATACTATAGCCATCTTTTTAATGTTTGTTTTAAGAAAAAATTGTAGGGAATGAAAGAAACAGATGTAAGATAAAAAAAATGGCAAGATTAAAGTGGATTTTTGCCGTTTTCCAAGGAAAACAAACTTCAGGTTAGTTATAAATTATCTTCGAATTTTCCTGATTACCCATTCTCTAAAGAATACATCTGCCAAGGAGTAAGTACCATTCTCCTTCTCGATTACACCATCTTCGCTCAGCCTTTGAAGCACCCTTTGAACAGTTGCAGGAGAACCAAGCCTATACCTTTCGATAAACTCCCATGAAAATGGTCTTATGCTTTTTTCTGTACAAAGCCCCTCTATAAATCTCTTTTGCTTGATCGTTAACGAATCCCAGAGAGTGGTATAGGCATGTTCCTCTCTTGCAAGAGCCTCAAGTAGTGCTTTCTCAACATCTGCCAGGCTAATCTTTCTCTTATCCAAATTCATTTCCCAAAGAATGCTACAAAGCATCTGTGTATAATATGGATGCCCATCTGAAATTCTAATAATTTCTTGAATTACACCTTCCTCCAGTTCAAAACCACCACTTTGAAAGTGGTTCTCTATAAATCTTTTAAAACTTTCAAAAGATATCTTCCCTAAAGGAATATGTGAACCAATGCGATAAAGTGGGCGGTTTTTATCATGAAATATCTTTTCCATAAGATGTCTTTTACTGCCTAAAAATGCATAACTCACCATATCATGATGTTGAATGTTTGTTCTGATTTTCTTTTCTATCTCATCTTCATCTTGAAGGTTCCCTATTTCCTGAAACTCATCCAAAGCAACAATAACTCGCTTTTTTCTCCTAGAAGCTATCTTTTGAGGCGCTTGAAGGGCCTCTTCAAATGCTTCTTCTAAGTTCTTATGTTCAACTTTGATTTCGTATTCTATCTCCGGGCCACCTCCCGCTCCTATAGATATTTTTGGTATGATTCGTGTAAAGAGTTCCCTTAGTTCGCTTAAGATTTTTTCCAGTCTGCCTGTCAAGACAGTAGATACAGCTTTTGCATAAATTCTTATAAGTTTTTCTCTAGTAGTTGCTGGATACAGGTCAATATAGATTGTTAGAAAACCTTTTTCCCGAAGCCCATCGAGGACGTTAAGAATAAGCGATGTCTTTCCATACCTTCTAGGTGAAAAAAGAATCACATTCTGCCCACGTGAAAGTTCGTTTGTTAGAACCTCTATCTCTTTCTCTCTATCTGCAAAATACTTTCCTTTTACAACTTTTCCATAGATAAAAGGGTTTTCCATACGATAAATCCTTAATTATCCAATTTACATAATTATAATTATAATACTTGCATTATGCAAATTGCATAATTAGACCCATTTCTTTTATAAAGCTACTATTTTTTCTTTCCAGATATCACTGACAGAGAAGCTTCAGTTTAAGAGCTGAGGCAGTATCTAGCGGAAATCCATCTCCTTTTACTACAAGAGTTGGAACAGTTCTCTTCCTTCCGTTGTAGCACTCTATTGCTTCGTATCTAAAAGGTCTTACCTCCCCTCGCTCTATTACCCTTTCCATTGAATGAAGAAGAAGGCTACGTCCATAAGAGTCTACCTCTGCATGGGTGTTTGAGGTTACAAATGTAAGAGAATCAGGAGTTCTAAGCACTGCAAGGTGTTTTCTTCCATTTCCAATCACCGTAGAGTGTTCCCCTCGCATTACACTTCTTTCACACTCATGCATTAGTGCCCGAACTGTTAAATCATTTAGAGGAAACCTTGTTCTTCTTTTTTCCTCACGGGATGAAGCAAGAAGGAAACAAAGAAACCTCTTTCTTACCTCCTCTCCCCTTGGTCTATAAAGCCCAATCATACTCTTCCCCTGATAAAGCTTCCATAGAGGCTTTTCTAAGTTTCCCTCTACCTTTCCAAGAAGAAAAAGCCCTAAAGCTGAGTAGAAATCAGAAAGGTTTAGGATGTCAAACTCTCCCTCATATGGCTTCCACTCTTCCTTTTCCCCCTGAGGCTTATGTGCAATCATACCTTTTACTATTAGCTTCTTTCCCTGAAGGGCTATTTTTCCTTCTGCAAGGTGAATCATTGTTTTCCCTCCTTTATGCAAGTTTATGGGGAATATTACAGATTGCTTTTAAAGGGACAAAGGGGTAAAAAATGGCAAGAATTCCAAGTGAACTTGCCGTATTCAGGGGGATTGAAAGATAAGCATGTGTGGTTAGAATAGGCAAAAAGAAGGATAAAAAGGATAAGAGGTAAAAAGGGAAAATGGTAAAGGATATAAAAAGAATTACTTACTTTGAGTTTGCCTATCCAGCTTTAAAAAAGATTATAGAGGGATTACTTGAGCTTGCAGAGGCAGAAAGTTATCTAGGGGAAGATGGGTATTTTCTTCTTCCACCGTATTTTAGAGAAAGAATATCAAAGCTTAGGGATGTAATAACAAGGGTTCGGATTCCTGATAAAGCAAGTGAGATTGAAGTATTTTTAAACTGTTTTGATTCCGGGAATTTTTCTCCAATCCTTAAGCGCAGGGAACGTGAGCTTGATGTATGGTACATAGGAGCAAGGGCATATGAGAGAGAAAAGGCAAAAAGGCAAAGAGGATAAAAGGGAAAAAAGAAAAGAGATAAGAGAAAGGATAAATAGACTCTTTAAGATAGGACTTAGATCAAAAGAAATCTCTAAGATTTTAGGAATCCCCTCTAGAACCGTAAGATACTACCTTCAGGGTGCTGAGTTCCCTAGACTGCCTCTAAGAACCAGGGTAACCCCAAGAGACATAATCTGGATAGAAAGGCTTCTTGCCTCAGGGGCAACTATAGAAGAGATTTCCGAAATCTTAAGACTAAATGGAAGAAAAGTGTTTAAAGTAATTCGGGATCAGGGATTGGCAAACACCCAATCCCTAAAACCCAACCCCTAACCAATGCCTGAAGGAAGAAGAAGTTCAGTAATATTTTCCACATCGTCCCCTGTACCAAAGCCTGCGGGACTGATTGATGCAATCTCTGAGATTCAGCAGTACTACATAATAGAGAAAACAGGACAGGATATTCCCCCTGAGTTTCTTACCATCCGGGGGGTTATGACTTTCTTTACAGTAGGATTTAAAAATGGCTTTATAGAAGGAATAATCCTTGGACTCTTTCTTCCCATTGCATGGGGTGTATGGGAAGATAAAATCCCTGTTTTTGGCTCAGTTGAGCATGACTTATTTACAAAACTCTTTATCTTTATGCTCTCATTTGGAATAAGTCTTTCTCTTATGCTTCTATTTGGAATAATACTTTCAAGATACTACATAGGGAATCTTACAAGAAGGGCAATAAACTCACTTGTATGGGGAAGGGCTATAAGCCTTACTGTAAAGGGGCTAATTATATTTGCCCTCTATTATGTGCTTGTACTTTTTTGGACGCCTGAGAATATCTGGAAGGTGGGAGAGTATGTATGGAAGAGTAATCCAGAAGGGTTTTATGAGAAGGCAATGAGTCTTAGGCATGCAGTATGGATGAGTGCATGGATGCAGCTTGTTACCTCTCCTGTTTTAAGTGTTATTCCATTTGGGTGTCTTAAGGTAAGAAGGAAGCAACTTGGCTAAATACAGTGAACTAAGAAGAATATGTTATAATTGATTGTATGAAAACCTATGCTTTTAGAGTAGTAGTTGAACCGGATGATAATCGCTGGCATGCCTATTGTCCAGCCCTGGAAAGGTATGGAGCATCTACCTGGGGAAACACAAAAGAAGAAGCATTTAAACATATTCAAGAAGTGGTTCAAATGATTGTAGAAGAACTTATTGAAGACGGAATACCTCTTCCTGAAGAACCAAAAGAAGAGGTGGAAGTATTTCCGGAATCTAGAATAGCAGTAACTATCTAAAGTGCCTTGTCTATTGATTACAGTCAGTTAAGAAGCATAACCGCAAGAGAGATTATTAGTGCCCTTATCCGTGACGGTTTCTATTTGCGAAGTCAAAAAGGCAGTCATCAACGTTATCGTCATCCTGATGGAAGGATGGTTACAGTTTCTTTTCATCATCCTTCTGATACTTTTCCACCCAAAACCCTTAAGAAAATGATTGAAGAACAAGCACGTTGGAATGAAAAAGACCTTAAACGTCTAAAGCTTATAAAGTAATAGGAGATGAAGTTTTTTGATTACAGATCAGGATAAACATTACTTTATACTAAGAGTTGCAGATAGTATCTCCAGACCACTTGAGGTAACATCATAAAGTTGAAGCCTTCTCAGCGGGAATGATAAAAATACTTGTCACCCCCTTAACCAAACACTATCTCCAGAGCTTTTTTGCACTGCTCAAGCTCTTGCTCGGAAATTTCCCCTATCTTTTTTAAAAGCCTTTCCCTTGCAACAGATCTTATTTGAAATAAATCAATAACAGATTCTTTATCAAGGTTATTCATCTTATTGGGAACTAATTTAACCATCCATGGAACTTTTTCATACTCTGGTTTATAACCTGTTATAGGTGCTATAACCTTTAGTGGTAAAACACCAATAGCATCATTGCTTAGAATAACACAGGGTCTAGTCTTTTTTATCTCTGCCCCCAGCGTGGGGTCCAAATTAATCAGCCAAATTTCTCTTTGTTTCAATCTATAAACCCTTCGCTATCAAGAGAAGTAAAAAGTGTAAGCTCTTTATTCCTCTCATACTCATCCTTCATCATAAGAGCTATCTCTTCTAATTTTTTTCTCTTATAGTTTCTTATAAACTCTTCAACAGCCCTTCTTATTAGCTCTGATTTGTTTATTTTCATTTCATTCTTAATACTCTCTATACTTTCTATCAGTTCTACAGGTATTGCAATGGTTACTCTTTCAAACCTCTGTTCTGATTTCATGTAAAATACCTCATAAAATTAATATGAACTTATTTCATAATTTTATTCATAAGAAAATTTTTGTCAACTAATGAATATATAATTACGCAGGGTAAATTTTAAGAAGTTACTGTACCTTATATTTCTCAACTTGTATTAATCCAATCCCTAAAAAACATACGTATATATAAACAAACTACCAACAGGAGGTTTTAAATGATATTTAAGCCAAACTTAAAGCGTCGATATTTATTACAAAAGCTATTGGCAAAAAATAGGGATAAAATCGAATCTAACCTAGTTGAAAAAGAAATCAAAAAAGGTGTTTTCTCCACGAAAATGAACCGCCGCGAATTGCTTTACAACATTGGACTTGCAAGTGCTGGTATAACAGTCGGAACCATAATCGGAGCATGCGATGATAATAATAGCAATGCAAATGATAATAGAGATTTAGATATACTCAACTTTGCTTTGAACCTTGAGTATCTGGAAGCTGAATATTATCTGCGTGGAACATTCGGTATGGGATTGAGCAATGAAGACCGTGGAATAGGAGCAGGTGAAGTAATTGGAGGAAGGCAAGTACCGTTTAGTAGCGGAAGTTTAATTGAGCAATATGCAAGAGAAATAGCTGAGGACGAACTTGCTCACGTCAGGTTCCTTCGCTTGGCACTAGGAGATGCAGCAGTACCAAGTCCTGACATTAACTTTACAGATGCTTTCAATTCGATTGGATTTGATCCTTTTGAAAATGAATTTAATTTTCTCCTTGGAGCTTTCGTATTTGAGGATGTTGGAGTAACAGCTTACAATGGAGCGGCTCCGCTTATCAAAGATAAAAATATACTTGCAGCCGCTGCAAGTATTCTGGCAGTTGAGGCTTACCATGCAGGTGAGATTCGAGTAGTTCTCTTTGCACTTGGTCAAAGTAACCCTAGCCTCATTGATACTGCTAATGCTATCTCAAATGCCCGTGACAGTTTAAACCCAGGGGTTGATAAAGACCAACCAATTACTGTAGATGGAGCAACAAGTGGAGATGCTAATATTGTTCCCACAGATTCAAATGGATTGGCTTTTAGTCGAAGTACAAAAGAGGTACTAAACATAGTCTACTTGAATGCAAATACTGAACCGGGAGGATTTTTCCCAAATGGACTAAATGGAAGCATTGCTTAAATTTGTACAAACATATAGAACTCAACAGTCAGAGTTTTTAAACCCTGTCCGAATTTCAAGGAGGAAAGAACGAATGCCCAAAGTAAAAGTAAATGGTTTAAATATCAACTACGAGAAACAGGGATCAGGTGAACCTCTTATCCTTGTACCCTTTTTAACTGCCGATCATACCTGCTATGCTTTTCAAATTCCAGTTTATCTTTTTTTAGCTTTCCAAGACCCCAAAGTGTAAGCTTGGGGATACGGAAAGCTAAGCCCGTAAGGGCTTGATTGTATTGTTTTCTGATATATAATCTGCAATGTTGAGGCTAAGTTACAAATTCCGACTCTACCCCAATAAAACTCATCTTCAAAAACTTGAATCCACTCTTGAGCTTTCGAGAGAACTCTATAACTCTGCACTTCTGCATAGGATTTCTGCTTGGCAAAAAGCTAGATACCATGTTACCTATACTGAGCAGGCTAATTCTCTTGTAGAGGTTAAGCAGGTTAGACCTGAGTTTGAAGAAGTTCATTCCCAGGTACTTCAGGATGTTCTTAGAAGGTTGGATAAGAATTTTAAAGCGTTCTTTAGAAGGCTTGGCAATGGGGAGAAGCCAGGGTTTCCAAGATTTAAGGGTAGAAACTGGTATAAGAGTTTTTGTTATCCTCAAAGTGGGTGGCAGTTTCTTGGTGATAGAAAGATTCAGATTTCTAAGATAGGGATAATCAGGGTTAAGAAGCACCGTAATTTTCCTGAGGGTGCTAGACTCAAGACTCTTACTCTTAAAAAAGAAATTGATAGGTGGTATGCGATAGTTAGTTTTGAGATTCCAGATAGAAAGGATAAAGTTGCTATAAGGAATGCAGTAGGGATTGATATGGGGATTAGGAGTTTTGCAGTTCTTTCTGATGGTACTTTGATTGAGAATCCCAGGTATCTTACCAAATCTGAAGCTAAACTTGCCGAAGCCCAGAGGGTGTTTTCTAGAAAAAGGAAGGGAACTCGTGCTAGAGAGAAAGCCAGAGTTAGAGTGGCCAAGATTCATAAAAAGATAGCTAATCAAAGAAATGATTTCCTTCATAAGATTAGCAAAAAACTTGTAGATACCTATGACCTGATTGCATTTGAGGACTTGAAAATCAAGAATATGATGCAAAATGGTAATCTTGCTAAATCTATTGGTGATTGTTCTTGGGGCAAATTCCTTGAATACATCACTTACAAGGCTGAGAGTGCTGGTAAGTATGCTATTCGGGTAGCTCCAAGGGGGACAAGCCAGAACTGTAGCAACTGCGGTACTAGAGTTCCTAAATTGCTTTCTGATAGGGTTCATATTTGCAATAAATGTCATATCGTTCTCGATAGAGACCTTAATGCATCACGTAATATTTTAAGGTTAGGAACTAGCCTTCTTGGGCTAAGCCCAGGAGAAGCTCCCTGCGTAAGCTGGGAGTAGTTCACTTGTCTGAAGCTATACATACCCATGAAGTGGCTGATCGTACCATATGCGAATAACTCTAGAAAACCTTGCCAATTCTTCTACTTTTCCTAAGGGCAATGTGGCTAAATAGGAATTAATTATTTGCAAATCATCCTTTACCTTTCCACCAAGCTCTTCTACCTTTTTTCTATCCTCATCCTTTAAACCATCAACAGTCTGAACAATAATACGTGTTGCTTTAAGAAGAGAAAGAAACTCAACCAAATACCTATCAAGCTTTCCTTCTTCCCTAAAATCCCCTCTAAAAAGCCCATGATCCCCATCAAACCTTATCCTACCTATCATATCATTCCTAACTAACTCATAAATAGCATCTGAATGCACATCAACTGCTAAACTGTTATCAAAATAAACACTTTTTATCTTTATCTTACTATCCTGTAAATTCTCTATTAAAAGATTTAGAGACACTTTAGGAAATGGCTCGATAACTAAAGGAAGAGTATCAATATATTTTATGAGCTTATCCAAGGGAGGTATTATCTTAGAAGCCAAAATAGAATCATCTTTTGATTCTCCCATGGCTAAACCTCCTTCTAAGTGCAGGTTAGCTTAACATAAATTTTAACCTTTTCTTTGCTCATAAAAGCATGATTATATCTTAGCTCATCGCCGATTTAAATTCGCATGAATTTAAAGATAAACTTTTCCTTGCTTGTCTTAGGAACTTCTCCAAATGGTTTCTAAATCCGTATTTCCGAATAAATAACAGATGGCTTCCACACTTTTCCTTACAATCACTAGAACCAAACCCCGGAGCTATTATCCGTCCCTTAAATAGAGCCTTAACCATTTGATTTACTCTACACTCAATCTTATCCTCACTGGTTAAAATAACTATCCCTTTAATCATTCCATACCTTAAAAAAAAAAATAGTCTATATGTCATCTTAGTTTCTTATTTTGACCTGTGTGCCTCCTTACCCTTTGGCTGATCCCGTTTATAGCACTTCCCGTATAGACATAGTAGCCATCTGGAAAGAAAAATACTCCTAGCTTTCCCACCTCTATATACCTTGATTCCTTAAGCTCAGTTATAAGAAGGTAAGCTCCCTTTTCAAAACTCATTACACCATGTTTGATTCAGGTTATCTTCAAATTTGAATTTTAACGTATATTCTATATGAAGGGGATTATCCCATGTTCCATATGTTTGCATTAGCACCATTAGCCATATTTATTGTTCTTTCTGGATGCAACAACCAGGATAGTAACGAGAATGAGCGTCTATTTGTTGTTCGTGTAGCTGATGAAAGATTTGTTACTAAGCTCGTTACCAAGGAACAAATTGAAGTAGCAGAAGCAATCCTCGAAGGAAGAATTCCTCAAAAGATAGTAGTTGGAACACTTGCAGATGGCAATGGTGGTTTTAATCATGATCCCCTCTCAGGTCGTAATTGGAGCTGGCACCTTGTTCCAGAAACAGTTTCTTTTGCTGATCAGGCAATTGAGCTATGCGATGGGAAACCTTCTGATATTGAAGAGAACAAAGAATACTGGCTAGAAACCGTAAAACAGTTCTGCCCATGGGATAGCAAAATTGAATCAGAGCTAAGCAAATAGGATTTCTACCTGTTAATTACCCTTACTGCTTTTGCATTATCTGAAGTCTTAAAAATACATACGCAGGATTTGCCAGAACCTGTTGTCCCATATAAATAGTTAACATTGATACCGGCATCAGAAAGCTTCTTTGCCACTTTCTCAAGCTCCCCGGGTTTATTTGGCATCTCAACTGAAACTACATCTTCTTCCTTAACCTCTATTCCCATCTTAGCAAGTGCCCTTTTTGCCTTTGCATTGCTATCTGCAATTAACACAAAGTTTGCATTACCATCTACTTCATATGCCCATATGGAAGTAATATTTACCCCTGCACCTGAAATGGCAGAAGAAACCTCTGCAAGTAATCCAACTTTGTTTGGCATAGTAAAACTTAACTGCTTTACCCTCCTTGCCTTTGCCATACCTCCATCCTCCTTGATTTTTTTAAATTAGGATTATATCAAAAAGAAAAATTCCTTACTATACAATAATCTAAATCACCTTCCTGCCCTTCTAAATCCTTCCCTTTGTGCTTCCTCTTCTGTAGCAAAGCACCTTTCAGGCTTTGTCCTATCGTAGAATGCACTACCTGGAACATGATATATCCTCTCCCCTCTTCTATTAATATTCCCCTTTATAGGCCTCTCAGGAGGACATGAAAACCCATAGCTTTGGGTTTGAGAACTCGATTCTACCTGCAATTGGCTTTCTGTTTCACCCCAAAGCCCTTTCCCATTTTCTACAGCATACCTATAAGCTTTTCTTAACCTCTCTTCATACTTAACATTTGGCGGAATCGTAAGAAGCATGGCATACCCCTCACGGACAATAACCTCATTTAGCATCCTCCCATCAGGAAGCCATACATAGGCAAGGGTTCTTCCATATTTATCCTTAGGCTGAACATCAAGCTCTATCTCTACTTTAGTCCCAACAGGTATAAGGGATTGGGTAAACTTCTTTGCCCTCCTTCCCAACTCAAGTATGGTTTTTGTATCACCCAAAGACCTCTGCTTTTCGATATGATGATTAAGAGAGCTTTCAGGGGTATCTATCCCTATAAGCCTTATCTTCTCTCCTGAGCAAAGGAAGGTATCCCCATCATAAACCTTTTCAACCACACATTGATAGGCATGGGTTATCTGGGGAAGTAAAGAGAAAAGAAGTATAAGAAAAAACAGTTTTGTTTTTTTCACGCTTTTTATCCCTCCCTAATTCTTGATTTTTTTTATTATTTGTATTACATTATAGCATTATGTATTACAACACATCATCTAAGGAAAAAATACTTACAGTCAGGATCTCTAAAACCCTTGCAGAGAGAATAGATAATACCGCAAAGAAAGTGGGGATAACAAGAAGTGAGCTAATCAAAAAAGGAATAGAGAAAGTACTTGAAGAAATGGAAGATAAAGATACGGATGAAATAAAAAGAGCTACAGCTTTGATGATGCAAGGGAAATCAGTAAAGCTACCTCCCTCTGTATGGAAAGATATAGAGAGCAAACTAAAAGAATCCGTTCCAATCCATCATACGTTGAAAGAGGCGATGGAATTCATAAGAGGTAGAGAGTGGCAAGAAGACTAAGGGTATTTCTCGATTCTGACATATTCATAAGAGACCTGAGATTTAAAAGAGATGAGCACTATGAAATAAATAAAAAGCTAATTGAACTAGTACAAAGAAAGAAAATACTTGGTTATACCTCTATCTATAATCTCCTTGAAATATGCGGTTATTTATCGTTTAACCTGACTTTAGGGGACCTCAGGAATTTATATGTAGGGTTCCCCGGTAGATATAATTTAACAATTATCTTCCCGGATAAACTGTCCGACTATATTTTGAAACTCGATATTATAAGGATTTTTGGCTTTATTGAGAAAAAGATGTCTTTTAGTGATTCCCTTATCTCTGATACTGTTGAGATCTACAGGGACAAACTGAACTTTTTTATAACATGGAATGCAAAACACTTTAGGGACAAACTAAGTATTGAGGTTGTAACCCCACACGAATTCCTGGAAAAACACAAAACATAAAATTAACTTAATTTCTCTCCTATAAGCTCAAATAGAATCTCTCTTGAATCACCAAAACAAGGTGCAAGCTTTGTTACCTCTGCTTTAAACACCTCCCAATGAAAATATGCCTTTTTACTTGCCTCAACCGCTTCTTCTATCCGTCCGCTAAGCGTCAACTCCCAATCCCTCGATTGATACAAAAGATACTTTACAAAGTGAAAATAAGCTCTGGCAAAAGAAGAAGGTGGCTTTAATCCTCTACTTTGATCAGCAAGCTCACTAATTAAGCTAACTCTCTTTTCTAAATACACTATAACATCCAGGTCAGTATCCTCTCCTTCCGCAAGTTGCTTTATAAGCTCGTGCGCCTCAGCATCTAGTTCATTAAAAGTCTTTTTATATTGAAGCAATTTTTTGGCAAAGGAAATAATGTCTTTATCCATTTAGGATTAGGATTCTGTCTTAAACACAGCAAAAAATCAACAACCTACTAGCTAACTCTATACTTGCAAAATAATTTTCTATGTGATAATCTTTGGCTGACTTTCCTATAAATCCCTAGAAAAAGCTCCCTGAGATACTATGAATCACTACTCGGGAGGCTATCTCAGGGAGCTTATTACATATCCACTTAGTAGAAGGCAAAATAATTCTACCCAAGTTGCATAAGCTAACAAGAGGTGGACTCGTAAGCATTTTCGTATATCTCCTTTAGATAATCAGGAAGAAGATAAGAAGGGTACTCCCTTTTGGCAATCTTATCCAAGTGCCACCACCAAAAATCAAGAGGTCTTTCTTCCTGAAAAGGTTTATCTGCTCCATACTGTAGAACCTTTTCTATTAGCTCTATATCTATCTGTTTTACCTTCTCAGAAAGCCCTTCTTCCTCTATTTTTTGCCTTATCTCAAGAAAAGGTGGGGCTGTGTAGTGATCCTGAGCATGAGAAAATCTGCAATCAACTGGGCCTGTTTTTACCGCCCATTCCCAGGCTTTTATCAAATCATATGATGTGTATGATAACTTTTCTTTTTCCTTCATCTTTTATATCAATTAGTGTATTTTATAAACCAATGCAAGTTGCCCAGATTAAGGGAATTTTAGAGAGAATTATCTACGAGAACGAAGAAACGGGATTTATTGTTGCAAAGATAAAAGAAGACGGAAAGAAAGAGCTAAC
>ENA-ORXB01002992-ORXB01002992.1-sediment-metagenome-genome-assembly--contig:-NODE-2992-length-12955-cov-3.206787_pt1 | contig 12955 bp, 9 predicted proteins | sample MGYA00237863_ERZ511475 | MGnify/ENA primary metagenome ERZ511475 (study PRJEB26305, sample SAMN06343858) | sediment metagenome | isolation source: hot spring sediment | place: Canada: British Columbia... | reverse complement strand
TCGTCTGCGGAATCCGCATCGGGGAGCACGTGACCCTGGATGACCTCTTCGCGCAAGGCTATTCGGCCATTTTCTTGGGCACGGGAGCGACGATCCCTAAGCGTCCGAAGATCGAGGGGATCGAACTCAAAGGGATTCACGATGCGCTCCCCTTCCTCATTCGGAACAATGTGGAGCAGCGGTTTCTCCCACCCGGCGACTGGAGACGAGACGATCTCACCGGGAAGACGGTCGTCGTTCTCGGCGGCGGCGATACGGCGATGGATTCGTTGCGCACGGCGCGGCGATTGGGGGCGGCGCGCGTCATCTGCGCCTACCGTCGAGATGAGGAGAACATGCCGGGCAGCCGCCGCGAGGTGAAAGCCGCGAAAGAAGAAGGCGTGGAATTCCTCTGGCTCACGAATCCCGTTCGCTTCATCGGCGATGAGAACGGGTGGGTGCGCAAGGTCGAGTGCATCCGCATGGAGTTGGGGGAGCCGGATGAGGAGGGACGTCGAAAGCCCATCCCGATTCCCGGAAGCAACTTCGAACTGGAGGCGGATATGGTGATCATCGCCTTCGGATTCGATCCCTCGCCCGTCTCGCTCGAGGATCCGCGACTCAAGCGCACACCCTGGGGAACGTACGAGGTGGATGAGAACAAGATGACCTCCTGGCCCGGCGTCTTCGCCGGAGGCGATGTCGTGCGAGGTGCCGACCTTCTGGCGACGGCTCTGCGAGATGGCCGCGATGCCGCGGCGGGCATCGATCGGTATCTGCGCGCACGTTCCCGTTAAACGCCGGCTCCTGGCGAGGGATGAAAGGCGCGCCTTGCCTCGCGCCTCCCGCGCGAATAGACTTCTCCCTCGATGACGCTCGTTGAAGAGGGAAGATTGGTGGACGATCTGAAGGCCGGGAGGGAGGAAGCCTTCGGCCTCCTGCTGGATGTCTACGGTCGTCGGCTCTATAACTTCGCCCGTCGGATGTGCCGACACGATGAGGACGCCCGTGACGTCGTGCAAGAGACGCTGCTGGCGTTGGTCCGTTCCCTTCACGCCTATCGCGGCGAAGGCTCGCTGCAAGCCTGGCTCTTTCACGTCGCCGCCAACGCCTGCCGCAAGATGCGTCGGCGGGGGAAGTTCGAGCCCGAGCAGGAATTATCCCTGGAGGCTTTCTTCCCCCCCGGTCAGGATCAGAGCGCGGAGATCCCCGATCCCGCCTCAAATCCCGAAGATCGGCTCCTGCGTACCGAATTGAACGCTCGGCTCGAAGACGCCATCGCCGAGCTGCCGACGAAGTATCGAAGTGTCCTGCTGCTGCGCGATGTGGAGCACCTCTCGACGGAGGAGACGGCGCGCGCGCTCGGGCTCACGCCGCAAGCGGTCAAGACGCGACTGCATCGCGCCCGACTCTTCCTGCGCGAGCGCTTGGCGCCCTATCTTGTGGCGCGTTCGACCCCAACGACGTCTGAGCCGAAGGAGTGACGATGTTGACCTGTCGCCAACTCTTCGAGCGCCTCTCGGAATTCCTCGATGGAGAGCTATCCGAAGAGGTGTGCGCGCACATCCGCGCGCATCTCATCGAGTGCGCGCCCTGCCGCAGCTTCTTTCGCACGCTGGAAGAGACCGTGCGCCTTTGTCAGCAACTGCCTCCCCCTCCGCTCCCCGAAGAGGTCCGCCACGACCTGCAGGAGCGACTTCGCGCGGAGTGGCGCCGACGCTTCATGCGCTTCGAACGATCGAATTGATTCACCCTCGCGCCTCGCCTAAAATGTCCCGCGTGCGGAATAGCCGATCTTCAAAGCGAGGAGGAACACGCCATGTCTGGATTTCGACGGATGCTGGGAATCGCGTTCGCGTTCGGGATGATCCTCGCCTTTGGCGAAGCAGAGCGTGGGCCTCAAGGGGATTCGCGATGGCTCCCCCGCTCCTCCGAAGCGCGCTCCCGGCAAGGGGCGACTTGCGTCGAATGCCATAAAAAGGTCACGCCCAACATCGTCTCGGATTGGCAGTTGAGCAAGCACAGCCGGAACGGGATTGATTGCGCCGTCTGCCACGGCGAAGAGCACACGTCGGCCGAAGATGTGGAGAAAGTGCGCATCCCAACTCCGGAGACATGCGCGCCGTGCCATGAGACACAGGTCGAACAATTCAAGCGGGGCAAGCATGCCCTCGGATGGGCGGCGATGAAGGCGATGCCGACGACGCACTGGCTCCCGATGGCGCTGACCGAAGGGATGAAAGGCTGCGGCGGGTGCCATAAGATCGGGCTGAAGACAGAGGCCGAGATCCGCGAGCTGAAGCGTCAAGGCGCGGGCTTCGGCGTCGCCTCCTGCGATGCGTGCCACACGCGACATCTCTTCTCGGCGGAGGAAGCGCGCCAACCGCAGGCTTGTCAGACCTGCCACATGGGCTTCGATCATCCGCAGTGGGAGATGTACTCGTCTTCCAAGCACGGCGTCCGATACCTCTTGAAACAGAACAAGACGCTGCCGGAGACGGTCGCCGCGCCCACCTGTCAGACCTGCCACATGCCCGAAGGGGACCACGCTGTGCGCACGGCCTGGGGATTTCTCGCCGTGCGGCTGCCGCTGCCGGAAGATAAACAGTGGGCCGCCGATCAGACGACGATCTTACAGGCGCTCGGCGTGCTCGATCCCGAAGGCAAGCCGACGGCTCGCTTCGACCTGGTGAAGCAGGCGGATGTCGCGCGTCTCACACAAGAGGACTGGCAGAAGGAGCGCGAGCGCATGCTCCGAATTTGCAATCAATGCCATTCGCTCCACTTCGCGCGCGCCGAGTTGGAGAAGGGCGATCAGATGATCCGGGAGGCCGATCGCCTGCTGGCCGAGGCCATCCGCATTGTCGCCGATCTCTACAAGGACGGCATCCTGAAAAAACCGGCCCACTATGCCTATCCCTTCCCCGATCTCCTCGCCTTTCACGACGCGCCGACGCCGATCGAACAGAAGCTCTTCGTCATGCATCTGGAGCATCGCATGCGAACGTTTCAGGGGACGTTTCACGCGAATCCCGATTACGCGCTCTGGTACGGGTGGAGCGAGATGAAGCGCGCGCTCACGGAGATTCGGGCGATGGCCGAAGAGCTGCGGCGCGCGCATCAGCCGAGGAAACGCTGAGCCGAGGCCGCAGCCGGATCCGACCCGACTATGGTTCCGAAGGCGCTTCCGGCTGCGGCCGCAATTTGCGGACGCGGTGGTTGAACGTATCGGCGATCACCAGGTGTCCGTCCGGGGCGATCGCCAAGCCCGTCGGGAAATTCAGAGTCGCGACGCTCGCCAGTGTGCCATCGCCGCCGAATCCGGCGGTCCCCGTCCCGGTCACCGCGCTGATGTTCCCATCACTGCCGATCTTTCGTACGCGGTGGTTTCCGGAATCGGCGATGTAGATCGTCCCCTCGCCATCTACGGCGAGTCCGCCCGGCGTATTCAATTCGGCATCTTTGGCCGCGCCCCCATCTCCGCCGGAGCCCGGCGTTCCCTTCCCCGCGATCGTCGTGATCGTGCCCGTTGAGAGATCCACGCGCCGCAGGCGATGATTGCCCATATCGGCGATGAGGAGACGACCGTCCTTATCGAAAGCGAGCGCCGCCGGCGTATCGAGCGCCGCCGCGATGGCCGGTCCGTCGTCCCCCTCGAACCCGCGCTTCCCCGTCCCCGCGATCGTCGTGATCGTGCCGTCCAGGTCCACGCGGCGCACCCGATTATTCCCGGCATCGGCGATGTAGAGTCGCCCCTCCCCGTCCACAGCGATGGCCAGCGGAAAGCGCAGTTCGGCGCGCGTGGCCAAGTCCCCATCTCCGGAGAATCCAGCCCGACCCGTTCCGGCGACCGTCGTGATCACGCCCTCCGGAGTGATCTTGCGCACGCGATGGTTGAACGTATCGGCGACATAGAGATTCCCGGCCGCATCTACGGCGAGCCCGCGCGGGAAATTCAATCGCGCTTCGACGGCCGGCCGATCATCGCCGTTGAATCCGGAGACGCCCGTGCCCGCGATCGTCTCGATGCGCGGATTCTCCTCGTCCAATCTCATGCGGCGAATGCGATGATGCTGCGTGTCGGCGATGTAGAGGCGACCTTGCGCATCCACGGCCACGCCATAGGGCAGATTGAGTATCGCCTGACGCGGATCCCCCCCATCCCCGATTCCCCCACCGGCTACCGTGCGGATCACCCCCTGCGGATCAACGGCGCGCACCCGATTGTTCCCGGCGTCGGCGATGAAGATCGTCCCATCAGCACCCAGAGCGAGCGCCACCGGCATGTTCAACCGCGCCTCCAGCGCGCTCCCGCCATCTCCGGCGAATCCTCGCGCGCGGCTTCCGGCCACCGTCGCGATCACGCCCGAGGGATCAATCTTACGCACGCAATTGTTCCCGGAATCGGCCACGTAGAGGTTCCCGGCGCTGTCGAAGAGCACATGCATGGGGACATTCAAACTCGCTTGCGCGGCCGGCCCTCCATCTCCGGAGAACATCGGCAGGCCGGTTCCGGCGATCGTCGTGATCGTCCCCCCGGAGACTTTGCGAATGCGATGATTCCCGGCATCGGCGATGAAGAGATCGCCCGAGGGCGAAACGACGACGGCCACCGGCGAATTCAACTGCGCCGAGGTCGCTGCTCCCCCATCCCCTCCGAATCCCCGCGTCCCATCGCCGGCGACCGTCGAGATGTTCCCGCTGCCGTCAATCTTCCGAATCCGGTGATTGCCCGTATCGGCGATGTAGATGTTACCGGCGGCATCCACGGCGAGGCCGCGCGGACTGCTGAGCTGCGCGTTCTTGGCCGATCCGCCATCCCCTCCGAAGCCTGCAGACCCTGTCCCCGCGATCGTCGTGATGACGAGCGTCCCATCCTTCCGCTCGATCCGGCGAATCCGGTGATTCGCCGTATCGGCGATGAGCACATTCCCGTTCGGATCGAAGGCCAGACCGCGCGGCGACCAGAGCTGCGCCTTATCCGGCGGTCCATCATCGCCACCGAATCCGTTGACTCCCGTCCCGACGATCGTCGCGATCATCCCATCGCGACCGACCTTGCGAATGCGATGGTTCTCCGTGTCGGCAATCAGCAGTTCCCCCTCCTCGGTCACCAGAAGCGCCGAGGGCGACGCCAATGCGGCGTTAAGTGCGCTCTCGCCCTCGCCGATCCCCCCTCCGACAATCGTCTCGATGATCAACGGTCGCGTCTCCTGCGCGCGAAGCGGCAGGACACCGTGAGAGAGCCCCACGAGATACCCGCTTATGAGAGCGAGAATCTTCGCGCGTCTCCTCATTCGCTCGAGCATACGGATCCTCCTCGGTGGGAATCTGCGGGCGCCGCGCGCGCTCACCCTCCTCCCCCAGGGGGCACAAAGGGGCCGAAGACGATGTACACCGATCCGGCGCTCAGGCGAACGCCGCCTCCTTCTGGGGCGCTCACCAAGAGATCGAGAACGCCATCTCCATTGACATCGCCGAAGGCGATGAAACTCCCCGCGCGCTCTCCGTTATTCGCGCCAAAGACGATGAAATCCGGTTGCCCGGCATCGCGCGCCGTGCCACTTCGGGCGATGTTCCGATCGAAGAAGACGTAGGCCTCGCCAGCATCAATCTTCTGATTCTCCTTGGCATCTCCCCCGGGGGCGCCGACCACCAGATCCGCGATGCCATTTCCATCCAGGTCCACGGCGGCGAGCGCTGCGCCGAACTCATCGAAGGGTTCGGCCCCATAGAGCACCACATCCGGCGCCGGCGCTACAAGTCCCGCGACATCGCGCGCGGTCGAGGCGGCGAACGTTCCCCCTCCGAAGAAGATGTATACCTCGCCCGCATCCGGTCGCTTTCGTTCCGGCCCATCCGCCTGGAGCGCGCCAACGATGAGATCGAGAAGGCCATCTCCGGTCACATCGGTCAGAAGCAGCGTATATCCGAGCAAGTCCTGAGCCGCTGCGCCGAAAATCACGACATCGGGTCCGGCGGCCGATCCCGGCGCGACATCGCGCACAGTCCCCCGAACCAAATGAACCCCCCCGAAGATCACATAGACCTCTCCGGCTTCTGGCCGCTCGTTCTGCGGACCATCGGCCAGTGGCGCACTCGTCACAATATCCGGTATGCCATCCCCGTTCACATCCCCAACGGCAATCTGAAAGCCGAAGAAGCTGAGGAGGCCGGGGCCGAAGATCGTCACGTCCGCGCTCGCCGGATCGGCCAGGTCGCGCGCCAGACCACTCCTCCACTCGCGCGCACCGAAGATCACGTAGAGCGTCCCGGCAAAGAGGCGGTCGCCTCGCGGCTGAGACGACGTCGCCGCTCCCGCAATAATGTCTGCGACACTATCCCCATTGACGTCTCCGACCGCGAGCGAGGAGCCCAGCGAAGCCGTGGGTTCCGGCCCGAAGAGCACCACGTCGGCCCCGGGAGCGACCAAGCCCGCCATGTCGCGTATGGTTCCGCGCGCCAAATGCGGACCGCCGAAGACCACGTAAATCTCTCCGGCGCCCGATCGTAGCTCTCCGGGTCCATCGGCTCCCGGAGCGCCCACGATGATGTCCGCGATGCCATCCCCATTGACATCCCCGACCGCGAGCGACGTACCCAAGCGGTCGTTCGCATCCGCCCCATGGATGACGATGTCCGCACGATCGTGCAAATCCCGCGTCGTCCCGCGAATCAAGTCCACCCCTCCCAGCACGATGAACACGCCACCGGCATCGAAACGAAACCCCTCCGGCCCGTTGGCCAACCGCCCGGCGACCACAACGTCGTCCACACCATCGCCATTGACATCGGCCACGCGAAGGATCTCCAAGCGATCGCCGCTCGATGCGCCATTGAGGGTGACGGAAACGGCGCCCGGCGCACCGAGATCGAGCGTCGGCGGCGTCGCCTGCTGCCCCCACCCCACGCCGACGCCCCATACAAACAGCATATGGCTTGAGACGGCGAGCACAGCGACTTTTCGGACGAGAGCGCTCGCCTCCTTCAAAAGAGCCCACTTCATCTTCCCCGCCCCAAAACGATCTCGCGGAAGATCACACTTCGGCGCTCGAACGAGAGATCGCCTCACCCGCCCTCCTGTCGCACGTAATCCCCCGACGTCCCCCCCGTCTTTCGCTCCAAACGAATATCCGTGATCGTCATCTCCCGATCCATGGCCTTGCACATATCATAGAGCGTGAGCGCGGCGATGCTCACGGCCACAAGCGCTTCCATCTCCACACCCGTTGGCGCCGTCGTCGCCACCGAGGCCGTAAGGACGATGCCGTCCGCCTTCATCTCGGCTTCGACATCTATGTGCGTGAGCGGAAGCGGATGACAAAGGGGGATCAACTCCGCCGTCCGCTTGGCCGCGAGAATCCCCGCTAATCGAGCCGCCTCCAGCGGATCGCCCTTCGGCGTCCGCCGCTCTCGGATGGCGCGCAACGTCTCCTCGCGCAGGCGCACGAAGCCGCTCGCCACAGCCCGCCGTTCGGTCACGGGCTTAGCGCTCACGTCCACCATTCGAATTCGCCCTTCGGCATCCACGTGGGTGAGGTCTTTCACGGCGATCCCCCCCACGGCAGCAGGAGTACGCGCGCGCGCTCCCCCGCCTTCACCGACGCCACACCTTCCGGGACAATGAGCAGCGCGTTCGCGCGGGCGAACCCCACGAGATCGGAACTCCCTTCCCAAGGGACGCGTCGAACGAACGCTCGGCCTTCGGCGAACCACACGAAGGCCGGCAGATAACTCCGTCGCTCGGGCGAATGCCGAGCCTCTTCGGTCATCGTCGCTTCCAAGAGGGGAAGGTGCGCTTCCCGGTATCCCAACATGCGACGAAGCGCCGGAAGGACGAAGAGCAGGAACGTCACGACGACGGAGACGGGATTGCCGGGCAAGGCGAAGACCGGCTTCCCCTCGAAGAGGGCAAAACAGAACGGCTTGCCCGGATGAAGGCGCACCCGCTCGAAGAGCAGGCGTGCGCCAATCTGGCGCAGCGCGACCTTCACCAAATCGGCTTCGCCCATCGAAACCCCACCGGTGATGAGGAGCCCATCGAAGCGCTCCAGAGCCGAACGAATGGAGGATTCGATCTCCGAGAGATCGTCGGCGACGATCCCTAACGGATGCGCCCCCACGCCCGCCATCGTCAAGCAGGCGCGAAGCGTCGGGCTATTGGAATCGCGAATCTGAACGGGCGAAGGACGCGCGCCGACGTCCACCAATTCGCTCCCGGTCGAGAGCACGCCCAGCGTCAACCGGCGCGCGACGCGAACCGTCGCATAGCCGAAGGAAGCGAGGACAGCGATCTCCGCCGGACCAAGGCGAATCCCCGGCTCGAGCACGATCTCCCCCTCCCGCGCCTGACTCCCACGTCGCGTGATATGCTGTCCCACCGAAACGGGTTCGCGAAGAATCACCCACTCGCCCTCGCGCTCCGTCTTCTCGACGCGTTCAACGGCATTCGCTCCCGATGGGACGGCCGCTCCCGTCATGATCTTCACCGCCTCGCCCGGAGCGATCGGGCCGGAGAAGGTCATCCCGGCCAATACTTCTCCCACCACGCGCAAGCGCACGGGCGCTCTCGCCGTATCCTCGGCCCGCACGGCGTAGCCATCCATCATGGCGCGATCGAAAGGGGGAAGATCCATATCGGCGCGAATCGGTTGACGCAAGACTCGCCCTAACGCTTCGGCCAGCGGAACCGTCTCCTCGCCGACCGGAGCGACGCTCTGCAAAATGATCGCTTGCGCCTCCTCGACCGGAACCACGGGCGATACGATACCAAACCTATGGCGCTGCTTCAAGAAGACGGGATGCCCACAAAGAGAGCCGTGCGATGATCTCGCTCGCCATCGTGGATGCACCGGATGCACCGAGATCTGCCCGCGCATTCGGTCCTGGGATCCACGCGCGCTCACCCCAGGCTGAATTCGGATGCCCACCTCGCGGGCTCGCATGGTTGACAGCGGGCATCCTCAGACGTGCTCGCCGCCCAACGCCGCACCCGTTCATCCGCCGACGCGCCCACGATAGAGCGCATGCGTTCCGTCCGCGTCAGCGAGGAAAAGGTCCATCCGCCCATCGCCGTCGAAATCAATCCATGCCGCTCCACGAGGGAGAGACACAGGCTCTATCGCGAATCCGCGCTTCCCCACGATCCGACCGAACGTCCCATCACCCCGATTGCGGAAGAGGAAAACGACTCCCGCCTTCGCGACGAAAACGTCCGTGCGCCTATCCCCATCGAAATCGGCGACGGCGAGCACGCCATCGCTTCCCTCATCCGCATATCCGGCGACCTCCGGGTCAACGATATCGAACGTCCCATCGCCTCGATTCCGATACAAGACATCCTGCCCCTCTCGAACTACGAAGATGTCCAAGAGGCCATCGCCATCGAAATCGAACCAAGCGACGTCCGCGCTGATCCCTTTCTGGAGGATTCCGGCCGAGGGCGCGATGTTTTGAAATCTTCCGCCGCCGAGATTGCGATAGAGGAAGTCCGGCCCTTCATTCGCCACATAAAGATCCAGGCGTCCGTCTCCGTCGAAATCTCCCCATGCGGCCGCGCGCCCCTTCGCATCTTCCGCGAGACCGGCTGAAGTCGGATCGAGCGCGACGAACGTTCCATCGCCCTTGTTTCGGTAGAGGACATCCTGCCCATCGTTGACGACGTAGAGATCCAAATGCCCATCACCATCGAAATCGCCCCATACGGCAGCGCGGCCGGAAGCGCGCTCGACGATTCCCGAAGCGGCAGTGACGTCGCGAAATGTTCCCCCTTCATTGCGGAGCAAAAGATCCTGTTCCTCATTGACGATGTAGAGGTCCACGTCCCCATCGCCGTCGAAATCCCCCCACGCAGCGGCACGTCCCCGGCCGAAACGCGGGATTCCAGAGGCTTCGGTCACGTCCACGAGTTTCCCGAGATCGTTTCGGAAGAGAACATATTCTCCCTCTCCGATGAGGAAGAGGTCGGGGAGATCATCCCTATCGAAGTCGCCCCACGCGAGCGCCCGGATCCGGCGAGCGAAAGGCGTGGCGAAAGCCTCCCCCTGAAAGAAACGAAGCGCTCCGGGGATCGGGAATGAGGCCGTGAAGATCTTGTCTCCAGTCGAATTCCTATCTCCATTGGCGGCATTCCCGGCGGCGTAAAACGTCACGCCTCCGACGTCCGACATCGGTGCCTCCCAGGCGATCGGCCAATGATCGCCTCCGGGCTTCGGGAAATCCGCAGTGCTCTCCGAGGTATGGAACATGTACTGTCGCCGACCTCCAGGTCCGCCGATCTCCCGCTGCGTCCGCACCGGATCGGCCCATCCCAGATTCCCCTCGACGACAAGGAATTCCCCAGCCGGATCATTCTCGGAGCTGGTGAGCGCCGTCAGTTGAAATCCCCATCGCCGACGATCCGGATCAGGATGGGTCACCGATAATTTCAGGAGGTATCGCTCGCCGGGAATATAGCCGACGGGCAGCCCCTCGAGCCGTACTTTCCCACGATCGTCGGGATTCTCTCGGAATCCTTGATGGCAGGATGTGCACGTCGGTTCTCTCGGTTCTCCCGGAGCGCCCGTGAATCCGGGAGGCGGTCCGCTGGAGAGGGCCGCGACGAAGGTGGCGAAAGCGAGGACGCCGATGAACCAACGCAGCGCATTCATCGCCCAATCTCCTGAAAGAGATGTCAAACTTCCAGCAACTCCCTCGCCTTGACCGTAAGGCGTTGCATTCTATCACGCTCATCGTGCACGAGAAAGAGCGCCTCCTCCCGAAGAGCTGTGAAGACCGCCTGGACGAAAACCCTCAGCGTGGTATACAGTTTAGTGAACGTCGAAGCAGGAGAGCGGACGATGATCGTCGTGGACCAGCTGAATTTTCCGAAAGTCGAAGCGTTGGAAGTTGAGATCGTCGAGCGGAAAGGGATCGGGCACCCGGATACAATGTGCGATGGGATCGCCGAAGCCACGAGCGTCGCTCTGTGCCGCTACTATGAGAGAGAGTTCGGGCGCGTCCTCCATTACAATCTCGACAAGGCCTTGCTCGTCGGCGGGCGCACGATCTCGCGCTTCGGTGGGGGGGAGATGCTCGATCCCATCCTCTTCACGCTCGTCGGGCGCGCGACGCTCGACGTCGCGAACCGGCGCGTCCCGATCGAGGAGTTGTACCGCGAAGCGGCGAGGGCGTGGATCGCGGGGCATTTTCGGCATCTCGATCCCGAGCAGCATGTGCATTTCCAGTGCGTGATCCGACCGGGAAGTGCCGACCTCGTGGATCTCTTCCAACGCGCCACGACGACGCCGCTCGCCAACGACACCTCGTTCGGTGTCGGCTATGCCCCGCTGACTCGACTCGAACGGGTGGTTTATGAGACGGAACGATTTCTGAACTCAGAGCCGCTCAAGGCCACCCATCCGGAGATCGGGGAGGACATCAAAGTGATGGGGATGCGGCGGAGCGAGGAGATCGCGCTCACCGTCGCCATCGCCTTCGTCTCCGCTCACGTTCGCGATCTCTCGGATTATCAGGAGAAGAAGCGGGCGATCCAGAGCGAGATCGCGCACTTCGCCGAACAGCTTGTGGACCGTCCGGTCACCGTGTATGTCAACCCCGCCGATGATGAAGCGAAAGGTTCAATCTATCTCACGCTCACGGGGACGAGCGCCGAAGCGGGCGACGACGGGCAAGTCGGGCGCGGGAATCGGGTCAACGGGCTGATCACACCCTTTCGCCCGATGAGCCTGGAAGCGACGGCCGGGAAAAATCCCATCAGCCACGTGGGGAAGCTCTACAACATCACGGCCCGACGTATCGCCGAACAGGTCCTCGAAGAGATCGAGGAGGTCGAAGAAGCGTACTGCTATATCCTCAGCCAGATCGGCCGGCCGATCACGCAGCCTCAGGTCGTGAACCTGAAGCTGCGCGCGCGGCGGCTCACGCGCGGCTTGCGTGGTCGCGCTTCCCAACTGGCGATGGCGAAACTCGATGAGCTGCCCTCCCTCTGGCGCCGGCTGATCGCGGGGGAGATCAGCGTATATTGAGCCTCCGTCGGCGCATCCCGACGCCTCTTCAGGAGACATGGAACCGGAAGTAGATCACGTCGCCCTCCTGCACGACGTAATCGCGCCCTTCAAGGCGAATCAAGCCGTGCTCGCGCGCCTTGGTGATGGAACCGGCCGCGATGAGCTCTTTGAAGGGGATCACTTCGGCGGCGATGAATCCGCGTTCGAAATCGGAGTGGATCAACCCGGCCGCCTGCGGAGCCTTCGTCCCCGCCCGCACGGCCCACGCGTGCACTTCCTTCTCGTTGCCGGTGAAGAACGTGATGAGCCCCAGTTGCCGATAGGCGGCGCGGATGAGTTCCCGCACGCCCGTGCTGGTCACGCCGAGGCTCGCCAGATATTCGGCCGCCTCCTCCTCGGTGAGATCGGCGAGCTCCGCCTCAAGCTGTGCGCAGAGGACAACCACCTCCGCTCCCTCGGCGTGCGCGCGCTCGCGCACGCGCGCGACCCATGGGGTCTCGCGCCCGAGATCCTCTTCGCCAACGTTCGCCGCGTAAAGCTTCGGTTTGGCCGTCAGAAGGAAAAGTCGCCGAACGACGGCTCGCTCTTCCTCGGAGAGGTCCACTCGGCGCACCGGGATCCCAGCGTTCAAGGCCGCTTCCAGCTTCTCCAAAACCGCCAGCTCAAAGGCGACCGTCTTGTCGCCGACTTTCGCTTGCCGTTGCACCTTCTCTTTCCGCCGTTCCACCGTCGCCAGATCCGCGAGCGCCAGCTCCGTCTCCACCGTCTCCATGTCGCGAATCGGATCGAGCGCCCCCTCCACGTGCGCAACGCGCTCAGCCTCGAAACAGCGCACGACTTCGACCAAGGCATCCATCTCGCGAATGTGCGCGAGGAATTGATTCCCCAATCCCTCGCCCCGATGCGCGCCGCGCACCAAGCCGGCGATGTCCACGAACTCGATCGTCGAGGGGACGATCACCGAGGTC
>ENA-ORXB01002991-ORXB01002991.1-sediment-metagenome-genome-assembly--contig:-NODE-2991-length-12965-cov-3.560211_pt1 | contig 12965 bp, 21 predicted proteins | sample MGYA00237863_ERZ511475 | MGnify/ENA primary metagenome ERZ511475 (study PRJEB26305, sample SAMN06343858) | sediment metagenome | isolation source: hot spring sediment | place: Canada: British Columbia... | reverse complement strand
CGCCCCGGTCGAAGACCACCTTCTTGATTCCTTTCGCCAGCGCGCGTTCGGCCAACAGTTGTCCGATGGCGCGGGCGCCGGCCACGTTTCCGCCGCTCCGGGTCGGCGCGCCCTTCTCCGTCGAAGAGGCGGCCGCCAGCGTGCGCCCGCTCATGTCGTCGATCACCTGCGCGTAGATGTGCTTGAGGCTGCGAAATACGCACAGGCGCGGCCGCTCCGGCGTGCCCCGGATCTTCTTCCGGATCCGCCGGTGGATCCGGAGGCGGTGCGCGTTGCGGGAGACTTTCCGAATCATGGATTACTTTCCTCCTGCGCCGGCCTTGCCGACCTTCTTGCGCAGCTTCTCACCGGTGTAGCGAACGCCTTTGTTCTTGTACGGATCGGGCGGGCGCAGAGCCCGGATGTTGGCCGCCACCTGTCCCACGAGTTGCCGGTCGCGCCCGCTGACCACCAGGTGCGTCTGCTTCTCGACGCTGAGGTCGACGCCCTCAGGCAGCAGCATCTCGATCGGGTGCGAGTAGCCCAGATAGAAGGTCGCAATCCGCCCCTTGACTTCGGCCCGGTAGCCGATGCCCACAATATCGAGCTCCTTGGTCCAGCCCGCCGAGACGCCCCGCACGGCGTTGGCCGCCAGCGCCCGCGTCAGCCCGTGCAGGGCCGCCAGCTTCTCGTTGTCCCGCACCAGGCGGAGCTGGCCGTCATCCTGCTTGACCTGGATGCCCCGCGGCACCGGCACCGTCAGGCGTCCCTTCGGCCCTTCGATGACCAGCTCTTGGCCCATCTGGACCTTGACGCCCGCCGGGATCGGGATCGGTTTGTTGCCAATTCTCGACATCGCTCACTCCCTGGCGCTCACCACAGCTGGCACAAGATCTCACCGCCGACGCCCGCCTTGCGCGCGTCCTTGCCCGTCATGACGCCCTTGGGCGTCGTCAGGATGTTGATGCCCAGGCCGCCCAGCACGCGCGGCACGCTCCGCGCGCCCACGTAGACCCGGCAGCCGGGACGCGAAACCCGCTGGATTTCGCTGATGACCGGCACGTTGCCCGGCGTGTACTTCAGGTAGATCCGGATCAGTTTCTTCGAGCCCTCCTCGGCCGTCTTGTAATTGAGGATGTATCCCTCGTTCTTGAGGATCCGGGCGATCTCCATCTTGAGCCGCGAGGCGGGCACATCCACCTTCAGGTGGCGCGCTTGGAGCGCGTTCCGGATGCGCGTCAGCATGTCGGCAATGGGATCCGATGTCATAACACTACCTCCACCCCCATCCGTCGCCCTCTCACCAGCTCGCCTTGATCACCCCCGGAATCTCGCCGGCCAGGGCCAGCTCTCGGAAGCAGATCCGGCACAAGTTGAACTTGCGGATGTAGCCCCGGGGCCGGCCGCAGCGAAAACACCGGTTGCGATGCCGGCAGCCGAGTTTGGGCGTGCCCGCCGCCCTGGCGCGCGCCAGCTTGCGGTCCTTGGCGATCTTTGCCGTCGTTGCCATCGAGTTCGAGTCCTTCCTCCCGCGGCGCCCTTTACCGGACGCCGGCAAACGGCATCCCCAGATGCTTGAGCAGCGCCAGACCCTCAGCATCGGTCTTTGCCGTCGTCGTGATCGAGATGTTCATGCCCTTGGTCTTCTCCACCTTGTTGTAGTCGATCTCCGGGAAGATCAACTGGTCGCGGATGCCGAGCGTGTAATTGCCGCGGCCGTCGAACGACTTCGTCGACACGCCCCGGAAATCGCGCACCCGCGGCAAGGCGATGTTGGTCAGCCGGTCGAGGAATTCATACATCCGGTCGCCCCGCAGCGTCACCATGCAGGCGATGGCCATGCCCTCGCGCAGCTTGAAGGCCGAAACGCTTTTCTTGGCTTTAGTGATCACCGGGCGCTGGCCGGTGATCTGCGCCAGCTCCCGCACGGCGCCGTCGAGCAACTTCGGGTTCTGTGTCGCCTCGCCCACGCCCATGTTGATGGTGATCTTCTCGAGCTTGGGCACGGCCATGATGTTGCTGTAGCCGAATTCCTTGATCAGCGCGGGAACGACCGTCTTGCGGTAGTACTCTTTCAGCCTTGCCATAGCCGCCTACTTCTTGTCGAGCACCTCTGCCGTCTTCTTGGCGATGCGGATGCGCCGCAGCCTGCCGCCGACCATCTCGAGCCGGTAGCCGACCCGAGTGGGCTTGCCGTCGGCCGTGAGCAGCATCAGGTTGGAAAGGTGGATCGGGCTCTCGCGTTCGGCGATGCCACCCTTGATCTGCTGTCTCGGGTTGGCGCGCGTGTGCCGCTTCACCAGATTGATGCCCTCCACGAGCGCCGTCCCCTTCTCGCGGTTGACGCTCAGCACCTTCCCCGTCTTGCCCTTGTCGCGGCCGGCGATCACCTTTACCAGGTCGTCCTTGCGGATGCGCGTCTTCCGCAACACGGCAGGCTTGGCTTCGCTGCGGGCCATCAGAGCACCTCCGGCGCCAGCGAAACGATGCGCATGAACTTCTTGTCGCGGAGCTCGCGGGCCACCGGGCCGAAGACGCGCGTGCCGATCGGCTCGCCGTCGTTGTTGATCAGAACGGCGGCGTTCGAGTCAAACCGGATGTAGGTGCCGTCCTTGCGCCGCGTCTCCTTCCGCATCCGCACGATGACGCAGCGGACCACTTTGCCCTTTTTGATCTGCGAATCCGGCGCCGCCTCTTTCACGCTGGCGGTCACCACGTCGCCCAGGCCCGCCCGCAGCCCAACATGACCGCCCAGGGGAAGGATGCACTGGAGCTTCCGGGCTCCGCTGTTGTCCGCCACTTCGAGGATCGTTCGCATTCCAATCATAGTGCTCTCCTTACCGAAACCGCCGCCGCGCCGGCCGCCCCCGTCAGGCCTCCGGAAGCTCCTCCGGCGCAACGGCGCCCACCTGGACGCCTCGGCGGAGGATTTCGCTCAGCCGCCAGCGCTTGAGCCGGCTCATCGGCCGGCACTCGATCAGCCGCACCACGTCGCCAACCCGCGCTTGGTTGTTCTCGTCGTGGGCGTAGAACTTCTTGCGCCGGGTCACCACGCGCCGGTAACGCGGATGGGGCACCCGCCGGGTCACCTCGACGACGATCGTCTTGTCCATTTTCGCGGAGACGACCTCTCCCACCTTCACGTTCCTCCGGCCTCGCTCCTTGGGTTCCGCCATGACCTACTTCCTCTCCTGAGCCGCCAACTGCCGCTCCCGCCGCACGGTGAGCACGCGGGCCAGGTCTTTCCTGAGAGTCCGGTACTTCTTCAGACCCTCCATCTGGCCCATGCCCATCTGAAACCGCAGGCGAAAGAGCTGCTCGCGGATCTCGCGCTCCTGCGCGAGCAGTTCGTTGTCGTCCAGTTCTCGAATCTTCTCCGCTCTCATGTCGGCGCTTGCACCTCCCGCCTAGTCGAACGGCCTCCGCTCGACCATCTTGCAGGGCACCGGCAGCTTCTGCGCCGCCAAACGCAGCGCCTCGCGCGCCACCGGCTCGGAGACGCCCTCCATCTCGAAGACCACCTTGCCGGGACGCACCACCGCGACCCAGTGATCGGGGGCACCCTTGCCCTTGCCCATACGGGTCTCGGCCGGCTTCTTGGTCACCGGCTTGTCGGGGAAGAGCCGGATCCAGATCTTGCCGCCGCGCTTGACGTAGCGCGTCATGGCGACGCGCGCCGCCTCGATCTGCCGGTCGGTGATCCAGGCCGCCTCGAGCACCTTCAGGCCGTAGTCGCCGAAGGCGACCGACGAGCCGCGCCAGGCGGTGCCCGTGCGCCGGCCGCGCTGCTGTTTCCGGTACTTGACCTTCTTGGGCATCAACATGGCAATGCGCCTCCCAACTTCGCTCCTTTAGCTCGGATGTGGCTCTTCGCTCGCCCGATCGGCCGGCGCAGAGCCGGACTGGCCGGCATCGCCGCCCTTGCTGCCATCCAGCTCCTGCTTCCAGGCCGGCTGGGGCGGCGCCAGGGGCGGCACCAGCGGCTGGGCCGTCCTGACCGGCTGCGGCAGCTCGCCCGGAGCGGGCTGCACCGGCGGACCCGCCGGGGCTTCCGAAGCCGTCAGCGATGGCGGCGCCGGCGCCGGCTTCCGCTCCCGGCGCGGCGGCAGGCGGCGGGGCTCCGGCTCGCCGCGCAAAGCCGGCCGATAGCCGCCGTCAAAGATGTCGCCCCGATAGATCCACGTCTTGACGCCGATCACCCCGTAGGTGGTGAACGCCTCGGCAAAGCCGTACTCGATGTCGGCCCGCAGCGTCTGAAGCGGCAGCCTCCCCTGCAAGTACCACTCGCTGCGCGCGATCTCGGCCCCGTTCAGCCGGCCGGAAACCCGGACCTTGATCCCCTTGCAGCCGAAGCGCAGGGCGCTGTCGACGGCCTTGCGCATGGCGCGCCGGAAGGCCACCCGCTTCTCCAGTTGCAGCGCGATCGATTCGGCCACCAGTTGGGCGTCCAGCTCAGGCTTGTGCACCTCCTCGATGTCGATGTAGACCTCCCGCTTGGTCTTGCGCGCCAGCTCCTGCTTGAGCTTTTCGATCTCGGCCCCCTTGCGACCGATGATGATCCCCGGCCGCGACGTCCGGATCGTGATGCGGAGCTTGTTGCCCGGCCGGTCCACTTCGATCGAGCTGACGCCGGCGGCCTTCAGCCGCTCCCGCAACGACTCCTTGAGCTCCAGATCCTCCTCGAGCAGCTTGTGATAGTCGTGCTTGGCGAACCATCGCGACCGCCAGGTCTTGGTGACGCCCAAGCGGAATCCATACGGATGCGTCTTCTGCCCCATCGTTACTCGCCCTCCTGGCCCTCCTCCGGCGTCCCCACCGCCACGACGATGTGGGACATCCGGCGCTGATAGCGATAGGCCCGTCCCATGGGGGCCGGGCGGATCCGTTTCAGGCGCGGCCCCTCGTTGACGTGAGCCCGCGTCACCACCAGGGCGTCGACATCGATGTCGGAGGAGCGGTTCTCGGCGTTGGCGATGGCCGACCGCAGCACCTTCTCGATGACCGGCGCCACCCGCTTGTTGGTCGCCTGGAGAATGGTAATCGCGTCGCCCGCCTTCTGGCCGCGAATCCGGTCGATCACCAGCCGCGCCTTCTGCGGCGAAACCCGAACATACCTGGCTTCCGCTTTGACCTCCATCGTCACTCCTTGCTCACGACGCCCGCCCGCTCTTTTCCGACTTGCCGGCGTGACCCTTGAAGATCCGCGTCGGCGCAAACTCGCCCAGCTTGTGACCCACCATGTTCTCGGTGATGTAGACCGGAATGAACTTCTTGCCGTTGTGCACCGCGATCGTGTGGCCGACGAACTCCGGCAACACGGTCGAGCGCCGCGACCAGGTGCGGATCACCTTCTTTTCGTTCCGCTCGTTCAGCGTCGCCACCTTCCGGATCAGGTGGTCGTCGGCGAACGGCCCTTTCTTGAGCGAACGCGACATGGCTATTTCCTTCTGCTCAGGATGAACTCGTCAGTCCGCTTGTTGTTGCGCGTCTTGAAGCCCCGCGTCGGCTGGCCCCAAGGCGTCACCGGGTGCCGGCCGCCGCTCGTTTTGCCCTCGCCGCCGCCGTGCGGGTGATCGACCGGATTCATCGACACGCCGCGGTTGTGGGGCCGGCGGCCCAGCCAGCGCGAGCGGCCGGCCTTGCCGAGCGAGACGTTTTCGTGGTCGAGGTTGCCCACCTGGCCGATCGTGGCCATGCATTTCACCGAGACTTTGCGCACCTCGCCCGAGGGCAGCTTGATGAGCGCGTACTCGGCGTCGCGCGAAACCAGTTGCGCCTGCGCCCCGGCCGAGCGCGCCAGTTGCGCGCCCTTGCCCGGACGCAACTCGATGTTGTGAATCGTCGTGCCCGGCGGAATGTTCTCGAGCGGCAGGGCGTTGCCCACCAGAATGTCGGCCTGCGGCCCGGAGACCACCGTCTGGCCGACCCGCAATCCGAGCGGGGCGATGATGTAGCGCTTCTCGCCGTCGGCGTAATGGAGCAGCGCGATCCGGGCCGAGCGGTTCGGATCGTACTCGATGGAAGCCACCCGCGCCGGCACGCCCGTCTTGTCCCGCTTGAAGTCGATCACCCGGTAGCAGCGCTTGGCTCCCCCGCCGCGGAACCAGATGGTGATCTCGCCGGTATTGTTGCGGCCGCCGCTGCGCTTCTTGCCCCGGGTGAGCGATTTCTCCGGCCGCTCCCGGGTGATCTCCTCGCGCACCAGCACCGTCTGGAACCGCCGCGTCGGCGTCGTCGGACGATAGGCTTTGATCGGCATGGGGGTTGGTCCTCAGATCTCCGCGTACTCGGGCACCTTCTGGCCCGGCCGCAGCTTCACATAAGCCTTTTTCCAGTCCGGGCGGTAGCCCTGGAAGCGCCCGCGCCGGCGCAGCTTGCCCACCTGATTGGCGGTCCGGACACTGGCCACCTTCACCTTGAACAGCTTCTCGACGGCCGTCTTGATGTCGGTCCGCGTGGCCTCGAGCGCCACCTCGAAGCACAGCGTGCGCTCGGCCTCCTTCTTTTCCTCGCTCTTTTCGGTGATGATGGGCCGCCGGATGACGTCGTAGAGGTTCATTTCGCAAGGGCCTCCGAAAGTTTTCTGGCCGCGGCCTCGCTCATGAGCACCTGCTCGTGCTCGAGCAGGTGGTAAGGCGTCACCTCGCGGGTGGCAAGCAGCGTGACGCCGGGCAGATTGCGCGAGCCGAGCTCGAGCTTGTCGTCGGCCGGGTTGTCCACCAAAAGCACCGTGCGGCGCGCCTCGAGCGCCTCGAGCACCTTCCGCACCGTCTTCGTCTTGTGGTCGGCCAGATCGAAGGCCTGCACCACCTTAAGCTGCCCGTCCTGAAGCTTCGCCGTCAGAGCCGACCGCAGCGCTCCGAGCAGCATCTTGCGGGGCAGCCGATAGCTGTAATCGCGCGGTTGCGGTCCGTGCACGGTACCGCCTTTGCGCCACAGCGGGCTGCGAATCGAGCCCACGCGTGCGCGCCCGGTGCCCTTCTGCCGCCACAGCTTGCGCCCGGCGCCCGACACCTCCGCGCGGCTCTTCGTCTTCACCGTGCCCCGGCGCCGGCAGGCCAGAAAGTGGCGCACCGCCTCGTACAGCAGCGCCTGATTGACCGGGGCGGCAAAGACGCTGTCGGCCAGCTCGACCTGGCCGACCTTCTCGTTGCGCAGATTCACCACGTCAACTACCGGCATCGCCTTACCTCTTCGCCCGCCGCACGATCACGTAGCCGCCGTTCGGACCCGGCACGGCGCCTTTAACCATCAACAGGTTGCCCTCTTCGTCCACCTGGACGACCTCGAGATTCCGCACCGTCACCCGCTGCGTGCCCATCCGCCCGGCCATGCGCATGCCCGGAAACACGCGCGAGGGAAAGCTCGAAGCCCCGATGGAGCCGGGGGCCCGATGGAACATCGAACCGTGCGTGGCCGGGCCGCCGCGGAAATGGTGCCGCTTGACCAGACCCGCAAACCCGCGCCCTTTGCTGATGCCGATCACGTCCACCTTGTCGGAGGGCTTGAATTCGCTCACCAGCACCCGGTCGCCGGTCTTCAGGTCGGCGTCGCCCGGCCGCAGCCGCAGCTCGCGCAGATAGCGGACCCCGTCCACGCCGGCCCGCTTCAGATGGCCGGTCGTCGGCTTGTTGATCCGGCTCGGCTTGACGTACTCGAGCAGGCCGAGCTGCACCGCGTCGTAGCCGTCCGTCGACGGCGTCTTGCGCTGGACGACCACGCAGGGGCCGGCCTTGAGCAGCGTCACCGGGATGACCTGCCCGTCCGGCCGGAAGATCTGGGTCATTCCGATCTTTTTGCCAAGAATTCCTGGGCTCATCGTGCTCGTTTGAACCTTACCTTCCAAACGCCTTGATCTCGACGTCGACGCCGGCCGGCAGATCGAGCTTCATGAGCGCATCCACCGTCTCCTGCGTCGGCTCGAGGATATCGAGCAGCCGTTTGTGTGTCCGGATCTCGAACTGTTCCCGGCTCTTTTTGTCCACGTGGGGCGATCGCAGAACGGTGAACCGATTCTTCACCGTCGGCAGCGGGATCGGGCCCGCCACCTGCGCTCCGGTCTTCCGGGCCGTCTCGACGATCTCCGTCGTCGACTGATCGAGCACCCGGTGATCGTAAGCCTTCAACCGGATGCGAATGCGCTCTCGTAAGGCCATGGCGGCTGGTGTCCTACTCCAGGATCTCGGTCACCGTGCCGGCGCCCACCGTGCGGCCGCCCTCGCGGATGGCAAAGCGCAATCCCTTGTCCATGGCCACCGGCGTGATCAGCTCCACCGTCAGGTTCACGTTGTCGCCCGGCATCACCATCTCGGTCCCCTCCGGCAACTCGACCACCCCGGTGACGTCCGTCGTCCGAAAGTAAAACTGCGGCCGGTAACCCGTAAAGAACGGCGTGTGCCGCCCTCCCTCCTCCTTGCTCAAGACGTAGACCTCGCCCCGGAACTTCTTGTGCGGCGTGATCGAGCCCGGCTTGGCCACCACCTGGCCCCGCTCCACCTCGTCCTTGTCGATGCCCCGCAACAACAGCCCCACGTTGTCGCCCGCCACCCCCTCGTCCAGCAGCTTGCGGAACATCTCCACCCCGGTGATCACCGTCTTCTGCGTCTCCCGGAAGCCCACAATCTCGGCCTCCTCGCCCACCTTGATCCGGCCCCGCTCGATCCGCCCCGTCACCACCGTCCCCCGACCCTGAATCGAAAAGATGTCCTCGATCGGCATCAGAAACGGCTTGTCCACGTCCCGCACCGGCAAGGGAATATAGTCGTCCACCGCCGCCAGCAGCTCCTCGATCCCCTTCTCCCACTGCGGCTCCTGATTCAGCGCCCCCAGCGCCGACACCCGCACCACCGGCACCTCGTCGCCCGGAAACTCGTACCGCTTCAGAAGCTCCCGCACCTCCAGCTCCACCAGGTCCAGCAGCTCCGGATCGTCCACGGCGTCCACCTTGTTCAAGGCCACCACGATCGAGGGCACCCCCACCTGCCGCGCCAGCAAGATGTGCTCCCGCGTCTGCGGCATCACCCCGTCGGTGGCCGCCACCACCAGAATCGCCCCGTCCATCTGCGCCGCCCCGGTGATCATGTTCTTGATGTAGTCGGCGTGCCCCGGACAGTCCACGTGCGCATAGTGGCGCTTCTGGGTCTCGTACTCCACATGCGCCAGCGCAATCGTGATCCCCCGCGCCCGCTCCTCCGGCGCATTGTCGATGGAATCGAAACTCCGAAACTTCACCCGCGGGTTCTTCTTCGACAACACCTGCGTGATCGCCGCCGTCAGCGTCGTCTTGCCGTGGTCGATGTGCCCGATCGTGCCAATGTTGACATGCGGCTTCGTCCGCTCGAATTTCTCTTTGGCCATAGCGTGTCCTGACTCTCCTGTTGCCTGTCGTTGCTAGCGCGTAACCTTGCCTTGCACTCTGTTGACGATCTCCTCGGCGATGCTGGCGGGCACTTCCTCATAGCGCCCGAAATGCATCGTGAAACTTCCCCGCCCCTGGGTCCGGGACCTCAGGGCGGTGGCGTAGCCGAACATCTCCGCCAGCGGCACCATGGCGCGGATGATCTGCGAGGTGCCGCGCAACTCGACCCCCTCGATCCGGCCGCGGCGGGCATTCAGATCCGAAATCACGTCGCCCATGTGCTCCTCGGGCACCACGACCTCGACGCTCATCACCGGCTCGAGCAGCACCGGATGCGCCTTGCCGCCGGCCGCCTTGACCGCCATCGAGCCGGCGATCTTGAAGGCCATCTCCGAGGAGTCCACCTCGTGGTAGCTGCCGTCGAGAAGGATGGCCTTGACGTCAGCCACCGGATAGCCGGCCAGCAGCCCGCCCTCGAGCGCCTCCTCGATGCCTTTGGCCACTGCCGGAATGTACTCTTTCGGGACCACGCCGCCGACGATCTGGTCGACGAACTCGAAGCCTCCGCCCGCCGGCAGCGGCTCCAGCCGGATCTTGACGTGGCCGTACTGGCCCCGGCCGCCCGTCTGGCGGATGAACCGCCCCTCGGCCTCGGCCGGTCGCCGAATCGTCTCGCGATAAGCCACCTGCGGTTTGCCCACGTTGGCCTGTACGCCGAACTCGCGCAGCATCCGGTCGATGACGATCTCCAGATGCAGCTCGCCCATCCCGGACAGGATCGTCTGCCCGGTTTCGGGGTCAGTCGCCACCTTCAGCGTCGGGTCCTCGGTGATCAGCTTGCCGATGGCCATCCCCAGCTTCTCCTGGTCGGCCTTGGTCTTGGGTTCGATGGCCACCTGGATCACCGGCGCCGGGAAGTCAATCGACTCCAGCACCACCGGGTGGCGCTCGTCGCAGATGGTGTCGCCCGTCGCCACCGTGCGCAAGCCGACCGCGGCCGCAATGTCGCCGGCGAAAACCTCTTTGATCTCCTCGCGCTTGTTGGCGTGCATGCGCACCAGGCGGCCGATGCGCTCTTTACGAGCCTTGGCCACGTTGTAGACCGTATCGCCGGTGGCGAGCGTGCCCGAGTAGACCCGGATGAAGGCGAGCTGGCCGACAAACGGGTCCGTCATGATCTTGAAAACGAGCGCCGAAAACGGGGCGCCGTCTTCGGCCGGCCGCTCGATCACCGTCTCGCCGTCAAGGCAAGTGCCCTGAATCGGCGGCACGTCGGCCGGCGAGGGCAGGTAATCGACCACCGCGTCGAGCAGGTTTTGAATGCCTTTGTTCTTGAAGGCGGCTCCGCAAAGCACCGGGAAGATCTTCTTTTCGATCGTGGCCTTGCGGATGCCGGCGCGCAGCCGTTCGGAGCTTACCGCCTCGCCGTGCACAAACGCCTCAAAAACCTGGTCGTCGTACTCGGCGACCGCCTCGATCAGTTTCTCCCGGTAGTCGGCCGCCTGCTCGCGCAACTCCTCAGGGATGTCGATGTCGTCGTATTGCGCCCCGAGCGTCTCATCCCGCCAGACGCGCGCCCTCTGCGAAACCAGGTCGACAACTCCCTTGAAATTGTCCTCGGCGCCAATAGGAATCTGCACCGGCACCGGGCGGCACTTCAGTCGCTCGACAATGCTTTGCACGGCGCCGAAGAAGTTCGCGCCGACGCGATCCATCTTGTTGATGAAGCAGATCCGCGGCACCCGGTACTTGTCGGCCTGCCGCCAGACGGTCTCCGACTGGGGCTGCACGCCGGCGACGGCGTCAAAGACGGCGATGGCGCCGTCCAGCACGCGAAGGCTGCGTTCCACCTCGGCGGTGAAGTCCACGTGCCCGGGCGTGTCGATGATGTTGATCTGATAATCCCGCCACTGACAGGTGGTCGCCGCCGAGGTGATGGTGATGCCGCGCTCCTGCTCCTGCTCCATCCAGTCCATCACCGCGGTGCCTTCGTCCACCTCGCCGATCTTGTAGGTGCGGCCGGTGTAATAGAGGATGCGCTCGGTCGTCGTCGTCTTGCCCGCGTCGATGTGCGCGGCAATGCCGATGTTGCGCATCTTCTGGATGGGAACGCTCCGCGGCATGGCCTCACCACCGGTAGTGCGCGAACGCCTTGTTCGCCTCCGCCATGCGGTGCACGTCGTCCTTCTTCTTCACCGCGCCCCCGCGCAGGTTCGCCGCGTCGGTGAGCTCCGCCGCCAGCTTCTCCGCCATGCCCTTCTCCGGACGGGACCGCGCGTTCTGAATCAGCCAGCGGATCGCCAGGCTGGTGCGCCGGTTCGGCGGAACTTCCACCGGAACCTGGTAGTTGGCGCCGCCCACACGCCGCGTCTTGACTTCGAGCACGGGCTTGCAGTTCTCCACCGCCTTCTTGAACAGCTTCAGCGGGTCGTCGCCAGTGCGCTCGCGGATGGTGTCCATCGCCGTGTAGAAAATGCGCTGCGAGACGGTCTTCTTGCCGTCCCACATCATCGAGTTGATGAACTTCTCCGCCAGCGTCGAGTTGTAGACGCTGTCCGGCGGGATCTGGCGGACTTCGGCGCGTCGTCTGCGGGCCATTCTCTACAAGCTCCTTTACTTCTTGGCGGGCGCGCCGGCCTTGGGCCGCTTCGCCCCGTACTTGGAACGCCCCTGCATGCGCCCCGCCACGCCGGCCGCATCCAGGGCGCCGCGAATGACGTGATAGCGCACGCCGGGCAGGTCCTTCACACGGCCGCCGCGGATCAACACAATCGAGTGCTCCTGGAGGTTGTGGCCGACGCCCGGGATGTACGTAGTCACCTCAATCCCGTTGGTCAGCCGCACGCGGGCCACCTTGCGCAGCGCCGAGTTCGGCTTCTTCGGCGTGGTCGTGTACACACGCGTGCAAACGCCCCGCTTCTGGGGGCAGCCCTGCAAAGCCGGGCTCGCCGTCTTGTAGCGCGGCGGCCGGCGTCCTTTGCGCACAAGCTGACTGAATGTGGGCACCTTCTTCGCTCTTCTCCAAACGAAATGTTCGTGTGGCCCTGGCCGACTGTTGCCGAGGCGCCTGCCTTGTCTTCCTCGGCCGGAGAGCGCCTCCGACCTTCACGCTTCACCGGCAATCCGGTGAAACCAGCCTCTCTCGTTTGCGTTCAGTTCTTTCTTCGGACCAGCCCATGTTCCCTTGCCTGCGGGGCAAGGAGAACCTCGGGGCCGGCTCCCGGCCGGGCGCTTCCAGGCGTTCTGCCCCAGTGTTCCTTGCGGCTTAGCTGGAGTGACGCACTCGCGTTGAAGCGCGGTAGCGCGGGAGCAGAAGACGACCCGCCAAACTCTCTCCTAGTATGCCGCACGGCCTCCGCGGCTGTCAAATCGGGCGACAAGACGCCTGCCGTTTGCATCACTCACCGGCCGGGCGGAAACCCGCCCCGGCCAGAATCACGCCCAGCCGCCGGTTGTCCCCGGGGGGCGAAAAGGTCCTGTCCACCTCGATTTCAAACGTCGCCGTATCGCCTTTGACGGCAACCGGGGCCGATGAGCGCAGCCGGTAGCTGCCGGAGCGTTCGTAACGAGCCTCGGCCACGCCTCGCCCGTCGACTCTGACGGCCACCCGCCGCGGCGTCGCACCCTC
>ENA-ORXB01002985-ORXB01002985.1-sediment-metagenome-genome-assembly--contig:-NODE-2985-length-12991-cov-4.125058_pt1 | contig 12991 bp, 10 predicted proteins | sample MGYA00237863_ERZ511475 | MGnify/ENA primary metagenome ERZ511475 (study PRJEB26305, sample SAMN06343858) | sediment metagenome | isolation source: hot spring sediment | place: Canada: British Columbia... | reverse complement strand
GGGCTCGAGGTAGGCCGGGTAGCGCCCCGTGCGCAGCGGCCGCGCGCCCAGCAGCCGCCCCGTCCGCTCGGTCAGGTCGAGCGCCGTGCGCCCGGGGTCGAGCGCCGCCACGCCGGTGACGAACTGCGCCTCCCAGGCCTGCTTCAGGCTGGTCCCCTGCCGCATCACCACCGAGCCGACGGTCCCCACCACTCCCCGCCGGTAGGCCCCGCTCCTCCCCGCCGTGCTGGCCAGGCGCACCTCCTGCTCGCGCTCCACGTAGCCGGCCAGCACCACCTGCTGCACCCGGGCGTCCTCGCGCAGCGTCCCCTCGAACCCCAGTGCCGCGCCGATCTTGGCCGCGAGCGGCGCCTGCAGCCGGTCCCCGACCAGGTCGTGCTCCCCCAGCGCTCCGCCCGTGGGGAGGAAGCCCTCGCCGGGCGGCTGGAGGACGGCGTTCTCCACCGCCTCGGTCAGCGCCCACTCCAGCGCCGCCGGGGTGAGCTCCTCGCTGTAGGCGTAGCCGACGCGCCCGTCCACCACGACGCGCAGGCCCAACCCCCCGCGCACCGCCTCGGTGAGCTGCTCCACCCGCCCCTGGAAGGCCCGCGCCGAGGTCTCGCGCGTGCGCGTCCCCAGGACCTCCACATGCACCCCGCGGGCGCGGGCCTGCTCCAGCACGTAGCGCGTCGCCTCGTCGACGGTCATGCCGCGCCTCCCGCCCTCGCCGGCCCCCGGCCGCCCACCGCGGTCACGCCTCGCCGCCCACGACGATCGCCGAGACCAGGACGTGCGGCTGCCCCACCTCGGTGGGGATCGACCCGGAGAGCGAGCCGCACATCCCCGCGCCCAGCGCCAGGTCGTCGGAGACCGCCACCACGCGCATGATCGTCTCCGGCCCCTTGCCCACCAGCATCGCCCCGCGCACCGGCTCGGCGATCTCCCCGCGGCGGATGCGGTAGGCCTCCTGGACCCCGAAGTTGTACTCGCCCGACCCGGGCCGGACCTGGCCGCCGCGGAAGCCCACGGCGTAGAGGCCGTCGTCCACCTGGGCGAAGAGGTCGCGCAGCGGGGTCGTGCCGGGGCCGATGAAGGTGTTGCGCATGCGCGAGGTGGGGGCGAAGGTGTAGTCCTGCCGCCGCCCGGAGCCGGTGGGCCGGTAGCCGGTGCGCAGCGCGCCCCAGCGGTCCACCAGGTAGCTGCGCAGGATCCCGCGCTCGATGAGCACGGTGCGCTCGGTGGGGGCGCCCTCGTCGTCGAACTCGCTGCTCCCCCAGGCGTGCGGGACGGTCCCGTCGTCGATGTAGGTGACGACGGGGCTGGCCACCGGCTCCCCCAGGCGGTCGGCGAGGACCGAGGCCTTCTTGGCCACCGAGGTCGTCTCCAGCAGGTGGCCCACCGCCTCGTGGAAGATCACCCCGCCGAAGCCCGGCCCCAGCACCACCGGCATCGTGCCGGCCGGCGCGGGCCGGGCGCGCAGGTTGGTCATGGCCTGCTCGCCCGCGCGGCGCCCCAGCGCGGCCGGAGGGTGGGTCTCCAGCAGCTCCAGCCCCACGCTGAGCCCCTGCCAGGCCACGCCGGTCTGCACCACGCCGGCGTCCTCGGCGATGGCCGTCACGCGCAGACGCGTGCGCACGCGGCGGTCCTCCACCCAGGCGCCCTCGGTGTTGGCCACCAGCACCTCCTGCTCCCACTCCTCCAGGACGCTCTCCACCTGCCGCACCTCGGGCGCCACGCGGGCGGCCCCGTCCGCCTCCAGCAGCCGCTCCAGGCGGTAGCGGCGGGGATGGGCGTCGAAGGGCACCCGCGGGGTGTGCAGGCCGCGGGCACGGGCGCGGCGGAAGTCGAGCCCGCCCGCGCCCCGCTCGTCCACCCGCCCGGCCTGACCCCGCAGCGCGGTGAGGGTGGCCGCCAGCGCCAGCAGCCCCTGGGGGGTCAGGTCGTTGGTGTAGCCGTAGGTGACCTCGGTGCCGTGGAAGAGGCGGAGCCCGGCCCCGTACTCCAGGCCGCTCGTCGCCTCCTTCACCTCGCCGTTCAGCACCCGCAGCGTGCGCCGGCGCCAGCGCTCGGCGTACACCTCGGCGAAGTCGCTGCCGCTGCGGCGCGCCCGCGCCAGGACGTCGCGGACGAGCGTCTCGTCGAGCACCCGGATCCCTCCTCCGCCGGCCGCCCTCAGCCGGCCACCGCGGCCGGCTCCGGCGCGGTGAGCCCCGGGAGGTCGCGCAGGAAGGCCAGCACCTCTTCGGGGTCGCGCAGGTAGTAGGCCGCCGCCGTGGGCGCCTCCGGCGCCACCGTCACCGTGACCCCGCGGGCCAGCAGCGCGCCGAAGGCGTCCTCGTCGGTGCGGTCGTCCCCGATGTAGATGGGCACGACCCGGCGGTCCCACTCCGGACCGTAGCGGTGGTGGAGCCACCAGAGCACCGCCCGCCCCTTGTCCCACGGCAGGCTCAGCCGCAGCTCCAGCACCTTCTTCCCGCGGGTCAGCCGCACCCACGGGCGCGCCCGCGCCACCAGCGCCCCCACCACCTGCTTCACCCGGTCCACCTGCTCGGGGGCCACGAGGCGGTAGTGGACGCTGCTGCCGAAGCCCTTCTCCTCCACGATCACCCCGGGGATCTCCGCCAGCGCTTCCCGGAGCTGGGCGGTCAGGTCGCGGATCTGCCCGCGCAGCCGCTCCGCCGCCTCGGCCACCGGCGGCTGCGCCGGCCCCTCCACCTCCAGGCCGTGGTTGCCGAAGTACAGCACCCCCTCGACCCCCAGCAGGCGGCGGATCTCCGCGATGGCGCGGCCGGTGACGATGGCCACCTCGATGCCCGCGGCCACCAGGGCCTGCAGGACCTGGCGCACCTCCGGGCCGGCCACGGCGTCGGCGGGGCGCGGGGCGATGGGGACGAGCGTCCCGTCGTAGTCGAGGAAGAGCGCCGGGCGGCGCCGCTGCAAGAGCGCGCGCAGCCGGGGGAGGTCCCCGAGCAGGTGGCGGGTCTCCTGGCGGCGGGCGATGAGCCGGGCCGCCGCGGCCACGATCTCCTCCATCCACCAGTAGACGTCGTGCTGGCGCAGGTAGGCGCGCATCGGCCGCAGCCGGGCCCGCCGCTCCTCCAGCGGCATCTCCAGCGCCCGCCGCAGCGCCTCGGCGAAGCCCTCCTCGTCATAGGGGTTGATGATCAGGGCGTGGGCCAGCTCCTCGGCCGCCCCGGAGAGCTCGCTGAGGAGGAGCACGCCGCGCTCGTCCACCTGCGCGGCGATGAACTCCTTGGCCACCAGGTTCATCCCGTCCTGGAGGGAGCTGACCACGGCGACGTCCGCCAGGCGGTAGAGCGCCGCCACGGCCACGCGCGGCATCGGCTCGGGCAGGTAGAGGACCGGCGTCCACGCCGGCGTGCCGTAGCGGGCGTTGATCTCCCCCACCAGCCGCTCCACCTCGGCCTGCAGCTCCTGGTACGCCTTGATGCGCGTACGCGTGGGCGCGGCCTTCTGCACGAAGACCACGCGGTCGCGCCACTCGGGGTGGCGGCGCAGGAAGCGGTCCACCGCGCGCAGGCGCTCGGGGATGCCCTTGGAGTAGTCGAGGCGGTCGACCGCCGCCACCACCGCCCGGTCGCCGACCTCGGGGCGGGCGCGCCACCGGGCCATCCAGCGCCGCCCCGCCGGGGAGGCGGCCAGCTCCTCGAAGCGCTCCACGTCGATGCTGATGGGGAAGACGCGCACCGTGGTGCGGTGTCCTTCCAGGTCGACGACGCCGTTGGCGAAGTCCACGTCGGCGTCGGGCAGCTCCCGCTCCACGCACTCGAGGAAGGTCTCGCGGAAGCGCTCCAGGTGGAAGCCGAGCAGGTCGTTGCCCAGCAGCCCCCGCAGCAGCGGCGCCCGCTGCGCAGCCGGCATGGCGCGGAAGACGTCCCAGGCCGGCCAGGGGATGTGCCAGAAGTGCGCCAGGAAGAGGTCGGGGCGCTGCGCGCGCAGGAGGGCGGGGAAGAGGGCCAGGTGGTAGTCCTGCGCCCAGACGAAGGCGCGCGGCTCCGCCTCCTCCGCGGCCGCGGCGGCGAAGAGGCGGTTGGCCTCGACGTACCCCTCCCAGTAGCGGCGCAGGAAGCGCGCCTTCGTCACCGCCAGGTGGCACAGCGGCCACAGCGCCTGGTTGGCGTAGCCGTAGTAGGAGGTCTCCACCACGCGCTCGGGGAGCCAGACCCGGCGCAGCAGGTAGCGCGGCGCCTCCGGCGGGACGGCTACGCGGTCGTGGACGTCCACCGCCTCCCGGTCGCCGCTGCCGCTCCCCCAGGCCACCCAGACCCCGCCGAGCGCCTGCATCACCGGGTCGAGGGCCTCGACCAGCCCGCCCGGCGGCCGCTCCACCTCGAGCCCGCGCGGCGTCCGGCGGTGGACGTAGGGCTCGCGGTTGCTGACGACGACGAGCTGCCGCCCCGGCAGGCGCGCCCGCAGGACGTGGGCCACCGCATCGCGCCGGCGCGGCACCGCGGCGGGCGCCGGGGTCCCGGGTCCACCGGCGGCGGCCGGCGGAGGGGCGGCGGCCGGGCGGTCCGGGATCGGGCGGTCACGGAAGTCGGGCATAGGCCAGCAGCGTCAGGAACTCCACGAAGTCCGGCGTCAGTACGAGCGCGTCGAGGATCTCCGCCGCCTCCGCCAGGCGGTGCCCGGCCGGCGCCTGGGCCTGCAGGCGTGCCAGCTCGGCCTCCCGCACGGCGCGGTACCCGTCGGGCGTGACGCGGCGGCCGTCTGCCATCACCGCCTGGTGGTGCACCCATTGCCACAGCTGCGAGCGGGCGATCTCGGCGGTGGCGGCGTCCTCCATGAGATTGTAGATCGCCGCCGCCCCCACGCCGCGCAGCCACGAGTCCAGGTACTGGAGCGCCACGCTGACGTTGTTCACCACCCCGCGCTCGGTGATCTCCCCGCCCGGGACGCGGATGTCGAGCAGGTCGGCCTCGCTCACCTGGACGTCCTCGCGCAACCGCGCCTTCTGGTGGGGGCGCCCCTCCAGCGCGCGCTCGAAGACCTCCCGGGCCACGGGGACCAGGTCGGGGTGGGCCACCCAGGTCCCGTCGAAGCCGTCGCGGGACTCGCGCTCCTTGTCGGCGCGCACCTGGGCCAGCGCCACCTCGTTCACCTGCGGGTCGCGGCGCGAGGGGATGAAGGCGGCCATGCCGCCGATGGCGTGGGCGCCGCGGCGGTGGCAAGTGCGCACCAGGAGCTCCGTGTACGCCCGCATGAAGGGGACGGTCATCGTCACCTGGGCGCGGTCGGGGAGCACGACGTCCGGCCGGTGGCGGAACTTCTTGATGATGCTGAAGATGTAGTCCCAGCGCCCGGCGTTGAGCCCGGAGGCGTGGTCGCGCAGCTCGTAGAGGATCTCGTCCATCTCGAAGGCGGCCAGGACCACCTCGACCAGCACCGTGGCCCGGATCGTCCCGCGCGGGATGCCCAGGGCGTCCTGGGCGAACTGGAAGACGTCGTTCCACAGGCGCGCCTCCAGGTGGTTCTCCAGCTTCGGCAGGTAGAAGTACGGGCCCGTCCCGCGCGCCAGGAGCTCGCGGGCGTTGTGGACCATGTAGAGGCCGAAGTCGAAGAGCGCACCCGCCAGGGGGACGCCGTCCACGGCCACGTGCTTCTCCTCCAGGTGCCAGCCGCGCGGGCGCACCAGCAGCGTGGCGGTCTGCTCCTGCAGCCGGTAGACCCGGCCGTCGGGGCTGGTGAAGGTGAGGCGGCGGCGTACGGCGTCCTGCAGGTTCACCTGACCCGTCATGACGTTTTCCCAGGTGGGGCTGAGGGCGTCCTCGAAGTCGGCCATGAAGACCTGCGCCCCGGAGTTGAGCGCGTTGATCATCATCTTCCGGTCGACCGGCCCCGTGATCTCCACCCAGCGGTGCTCCAGGTCGGGCGGGGCGGGGGCCACGCGCCACGCCGCCTCGCGCACCGTCCGGGTCTCGGGGAGGAAGCGCGGCCGCTCGCCCGCCAGCAGGGCGGCCTGGCGCTCGGCCCGGCGGCGCAGCAGGTCGCGGCGCACCGTATCGAACTCCGCGTGCAGGTCGGCCAGGAAGCGCCGCGCCTCCGCGTTCAGCACCTCCTCCGTCCCGGGCGGGGGCGGGGTCAGGACCTCGAGCGTCGGGGGCATGGTTCGTGACCTCCGGATGAGCTACGGGGAGAGTTCCACCCGGGCGGCGCGCTCCCCTCGCGGCGCAGGAGGAGCCCGTCCGGGAGGACGCGAAGGGCACAGCGACGCGATGCCGCACCCGGCCTGGCTCCAGGAGCTGGCGCGGCGCGTCCCGCGGGAGCGCCTGCTCACTCATCCGGAGGCGCTCGCACCCTACGAGTCGGACGCGCTCACGGGGTTCCGCGCCCGGCCCGCGGCCGTGCTGCTGGCCGAGGCGAAGGCGGAGGTGGTGGAGGCGGTGCGCCTGTGCCACCGCCACGGGGTCCCCTTCGTCGCCCGCGGCAGCGGCACCAGCCTCTCCGGCGGCAGCCTGCCCGTCCCGGGCGGGCTCGTCATCGCCCTCAACCGCCTGAACCGCATCCTGCGCCTCGACCCGGACGAGCGGCTGGCCGTGGTGGAGCCGGGCGTCATCAACCTGCAAGTCTCGCACGCCGCCGCGCCTTTCGGGCTGTACTACGCCCCCGACCCCTCCAGCCAGCCGGTGTGCACCATCGGCGGCAACGTGGCCTTCAACTCCGGCGGGGCGCACTGCCTGAAGTACGGCATGACCGCCAACCACGTGCTGGGGCTGGAGGCGGTGCTGGCCGACGGCGAGGTGGTGCGGCTCGGCGGGGAGAGCCTGGAGGCGGTGGGGCCGGACCTCGTGGGCCTCTTCGTCGGCTCGGAGGGGCTCTTCGGCATCGCCCTGGAGGTGACGCTGCGGCTCCTGCCCCGTCCGGAGGTCTACCGCACCCTGCTGGCCAGCTACCGCTCGCTGGCCGCCGCCGGGGAGGCGGTGGCGCGCATCGTGGCGGCGGGGATCCTGCCGGGAGCGATGGAGATCATGGACCGCCTGGCCATCGAGGCGGCCGAGGCGGCGGTGGGGGCAGGATACCCGAGGGACGCCGCGGCCCTCCTCATCGTGGAGGTGGAGGGAGAGGCGCCCGAGGCCAACGCCGAGTTTGCCCGACTGCGCGAGGTGGTCGAGGCCTCGGGCTCAGCTGAGGTCCGCGTGGCCCGCGACGCCGAGGAGCGGGCGCGCATCTGGAAGGGACGCAAGGAGACCTTCTCGGCGGTGGGGCGCCTCAGCACCGACTACATCACCGGGGACGGGGTCGTCCCGCGCACGCGCCTGGGGGAGGCGCTGGCCGAGATCGAGCGCCTCAGCGCCCGCTACGGGCTGCGCGTGGCCAACGTCTTCCACGCCGGCGACGGCAACCTCCACCCGCTGGTCCTCTACGACGGCCGCCGTCCCGGAGAGCTGGAGCGGGCGGAGGCGCTGGCGGGGGAGATCCTGGAGCTGTGCATCCGCCTGGGCGGTTCCATCACCGGCGAGCACGGCGTGGGGATGGAGAAGCGCGACTTCCTCCCACGCATGTTCGGCCCCAACGACCTGGCGCTGATGCGCCGCCTGCGCCGCGCCATGGACCCGCGCGAGCTGGCCAACCGGGGGAAGGTGCTCGGCGAGCCGCTCCCCGCCCTGGCCGGCTGAGCCCGCCCCGGTGGTCCACCCGGCGCCCCTCCTGGTCCGCTCCCCCGAGGAGGCCGCCGAGGCCGTCCGTGAACACGCCCGCCTCCTGCCCCGCGGCGGCGCCACCAAGCCCGCGCTGTGCGAGCCCCCCGGGGAGGTTGCCGCGCTCGACCTGCGCGGGGTGCGCGGCATCGTCGAGTACGACCCCGCCGAGTACACCTTCACCGCGCTGGCCGGCACACCGCTCGCCGAGGTCGAGATCCTGCTCGGCCGCGCGGGGCAGTACCTCCCCTTCGACCCGCCCTTCGCGGCAGGCGGGGCGACCCTCGGCGGCACCGTCGCCGCCGGGCTGAGCGGGCCGGGCCGCCACCGCTACGGCGGGGTGCGCGACTTCGTCATCGGCGTGCGCTTCGTGGACGGCACGGGGGCGCTGGTGCGCGGGGGCGGGCGGGTGGTGAAGAACGCCGCCGGCTTCGACCTGCCCAAGCTCATGGTGGGGAGCCTGGGGCGGCTCGGCGTGCTGGTCGAGGTGAGCCTGAAGGTCTTCCCGCGCCCCGAGGCCACCGCCACGGTGCGGCTCGACCGCCCCGCGCTGCCGGAGGCCCTCGACACCCTGGTACGCCTCGAGCGGGCACCCTTCGACCTGGCGGCCGTGGACCTGGAGCCGCCCGGCCGCCTGTGGCTGCGCCTCGGCGGGAACGCCTCGGCGCTGTCGGCCCGGATCGACCGCCTGCGCGCCTTCCTGGGAGGCGGCGAGGTGGTCCCCCCGGAGGAGGAAGGGCGCCTGTGGGAGGCGGCGCGGGAGTTCGCCTGGGCGCCGCCCGACGCGGCGCTGGTGAAGGTCCCGCTCACGCCGCGGCGCATCCCCCCGCTGGAGGCCGCGCTCGAGGGGCAGGCAGGACGTCCGGCCACGGGCGACGACACGGGGGCCGCGGGCCCATCTCCGGCCGCTACCCCGCTGCGGCGCTACAGCGCCGGCGGCCAGGTGGCCTGGGTGGCCTGGCCCCGGGACCTCGAGACCCTGCACGACCTGCTCGGTCGACTGGACCTGCGCGGCCTCGTCATCCGCGCACCGCGGCCTCCCGCGCGCCTCCTGCTGGGCGTCCCGCTCGAGCAGGCCTTCCTGCGGCGGGTGAAGGCGGCGCTCGACCCCGAGGGCCGCTTCCCCGAGGTGGCCTGAGTGCACCACCGGATCCCCACCGCCACCCTCGGCCCGCACGGCGCGGGCATGGTCCGGGCCATCGAGACCTGCATCCACTGCGGCCTGTGTCTCCCGGCCTGCCCCACCTACCAGCTCCTGGGCGAGGAGATGGACTCGCCGCGCGGGCGCATCTTCCTGATGAAGGACGTGCTGGAGGGGCGCCTCCCGCCGGACGAGGCCACGCTGCAGTACGTCGACCGCTGCCTGGGATGCCTGGCCTGCCAGGCGGTCTGCCCGTCGGGCGTGCACTACGAGGCGCTCGTGGTCCCCTTCCGGGCGCACGCGGAGCGCCGCCGGCGGCGGCCGCTCTTGGCCCGCGCGGTCCGCGGGCTCGCCCTGCGCACGCTCCCCTACCCCGGCCGGTTCCGCCTGGCGGCGCGCGCGGGGCGGCTGGCGCGGCCGCTGCGAGGTCTCCTGCCGTCGCCGCTGGCGGCCATGCTGGAGCTCCTCCCCGACCACCTGCCGCCGCCGGCTCCGCTGCCGGCCGTCGTTCCGGCGGAGGGCCGGCGCCGGGCCCGTGTGGCCCTGCTCGTGGGGTGCGTGCAGCGGGTCCTGGCGCCGGAGATCACCGCCGCGGCCGTGCGCGTGCTCGCCCGCAACGGCGTCGAGGTCGTGGTCCCGCCCGGCCAGGGGTGCTGTGGAGCGCTCCCCATGCACGCCGGGGCGGACCGCCAGGCCCGGACGCTGGCCAGAGGGATCCTGGCCGCCTTTCCCCGCGACGTCGACGCCGTCGTCACCACCGCGGCGGGGTGCGGCTCGGCCATGAAGGCCTACCCTCTGCTCTTCGCCGGGGACGGCGAGGGAGCGGGCGCGGAGGCCTTCGCCCGGCGCGTGCGCGACGTCAGCGAGTTTCTCGCCGCGCTCGGCCCACGGCCGCCCACCCGCCGGATCGAGCGGCGCGTCACCTACCACGATGCCTGCCACCTGGCGCATGGCCAGGGCATCCGGAGCCAGCCCCGCGCGCTGCTCCAGGCGATCCCCGGCCTGGAACTCGTCGAGGCGCCGCAGGCGGACTGGTGCTGCGGCAGTGCGGGCATCTACAACTTCCTGCAGCCGGCGATGGCGCGCGAGCTGCAGCGGCGGAAGGTGGAACACCTCCTCTCCGTGCGGCCGGAGGTGGTGGTCACCGGCAATCCTGGTTGCCACGCCTGGATCGAGGCGGGGCTGGCGGAGCGCCCGGGGGCGCCGCCGGTCCGCCACACGATGGAGATTCTCGCCGAAGCCTACGGGATCGGGGAGGCGTGAGCCGATGAGCGATCGAATCGGGGTGGCGATCCTCGGCGCGGGCGGGATCGCGCGCACGCACGCCCGCGCCTACCAGCAATTCCCCGACGCATGCCAGCTCGTGGCCGTGGCCGACGTCTTCCCCGAGGAGGCGCAGGCGTTCGCCACCGAGCACGGCATCCCCGTGGCGAGCGGCGATCCGGAGGCGGTGCTCAGCCGCGACGACGTGCACCTCGTCTCGGTGTGCACGCCGCCGTTCGAGCATGCGCCGCTGACGATCGCTGCGCTCCAGGCAGGCAAGCACGTCCTGTGCGAAAAGCCGATGGCGGGATCGCTGGCGGAGTGCGACGCGATGATCGCCGCCGCCCGCGCGGCGAATCGCACGCTCGCCGTGGTCTTCCAATATCGCTACGAAGCGACCGTGCAACGCCTCAAGGCGCTCATCGATCACGGGAAGCTGGGGCGGATCCTCTTCGCCAAGCTCGACGCCCTCTGGTGGCGCGGGCGGGAGTACTACGACGTCTGGTGGCGCGGCACCTGGGAGAAGGAGTGCGGCGGTGCGACCCTCAATCACGCCTGCCACCACCTCGATGTCTTTCTCTATCTCCTCGGCCAGCCGACCTGGGTCACGGCGATCACCGAGGACTACGCCCACGGCATCGAGGTCGACGACTACTCCACCGCGCTCGTCCGGTTCGAAAATGGGGTGACGGGGACGATCGTCGCCACCGTGGCGGCGCACCACAACCTCGATCGGATCGAAATCTTCGGCGAGCGGGCGAGCGCGGCGCGACCGTGGGAGGTGCGGGCGATGCGATCGCGACCGCAGGGCGGCGGCTTCGGTCTGCGCGATAGCGAGCGCGAGCAGGAGCTGATCGCCTGGGCGGAGGCGAAGGTCCCCGAGCCGGAGTACCAAGGCCATGCCGCCGAGATCGCCGACCTTCTGCGCTGCCTGCGCGAGGGCGGGATCCCACGCGTCCCCGGCGAGGAGGGGCGCCGCTGCATCGAGCTGATCTCGGGAATCTACCTGTCGGCCGCCACCGGCCAACCGGTGACCCTTCCCCTCGGGCCGGAGTGCGACTTCTACACCCGCGAGGAGATCCTCGCACGCGCGAAACGCCACACCATCCAGCGATGAAGCCACCGATGACCATTCGCTACGAACAGGCCCTCCGTCTCGCCGCGATGCGGCTGACGGGTGCGGCGACGCCGCTGGCGCCTGGCGGCCCGGAGCGGATCCGCGACCTCATCGTCGAGTGTTATCATGGACTTCGGCTGGCGGAGGAGGCACTCCGCGACGAGCTGGAGCGGGAGGAGCAGAGCCCCCGCATCGGCCTGCGCGGCGAGTAGGCGGCGGGGCCAGGACGCGACGGAGAGGATCGACCGGAATGGGGACCGGCTTCGGACGGGCGCTCTGGATCGGCGCGGGCGGATTCCTCGGCGCCAACGCACGCTATTGGCTGGGAGTGTGGATTCAGAATCGACTGAAAACGAGCTACCCGTGGGGCACCTTCGGCGTCAACGTCAGCGGCGCGTTCCTGCTCGGGTTGCTCATGGCGGTGCTGTCGCAGCGGCTCCTTGCTGATCGGGCGTCGGAGCTCCAACTGCTGCTCGCCGCCGGGTTCCTCGGCTCCTACACGACCTTCTCGACCTTCGCGTTCGAAACGCTGTCGCTGGCGCAGGAGTTTCGGTGGGGCGCCGCGATGGCGAACGGTCTCGGCAGCCTGGTGGCAGGGCTGATCGCCGTCTGGCTCGGGAGTCAGCTCGGCCGCTGGCTGGGATGAGTGGGAGATCGCCGGGCGCCGGCGACAGCGCGGTGTCGTCACCCGCAATCGGCGGGGGTGGCCATGGCCACGATCGAAGTCGATCGCCTCAGCAAGACCTATTTCGCCTATCAGAAGGAGCCCGGCCTGGTGGGCGCCGTGCGGGCGCTGTTCCATCGGCGGCGGCTCGATATCCCCGCCGTGCGCGAAATCTCCTTTTCGGTCGACGAGGGGGAGCTCGTCGGCCTGCTCGGCCCCAACGGCGCGGGGAAGACGACCGCGCTGAAGATGCTCTCCGGCATCCTCTATCCGACCTCGGGGCGGGCGACCGTGCTCGGCTACGCCCCGTGGGAGCGGCATCCCGACCTTCTCCGCCAGATCGCCATCGTGATGGGGCAGAAGAACCAGCTCTGGTGGGATCTGCCGCCCTCCGAGTCGTTCCGGATGCTCAAGGAGATCTACGACGTCCCCACCCCCATTTACCGGCAGCGTCTCGAGGAGCTGACGGAGCTGCTCGATATCGGCCGCCTGCTCGACATCCAGGTGCGCAAGATGTCGCTGGGCGAGCGGATGAAGTGCGAATTGGTGGCGGCGCTGCTGCACGGACCGCGGGTCCTCTACCTCGACGAGCCGACGATCGGCCTCGACGTCGTCAGCCAGCAGCGGATCCGCGACTTCATTCGTCGCTACAACCGCGAGCAGCGCGTGACGATCCTGCTCACCTCGCACTACATGCAGGACGTGCAGGAGCTGTGCGAGCGGGTGATCATCATCGACCGCGGGCAGATCATCTTCGACGACGCGCTGGCGCGACTGGTGGAGCGATATCGCGACGTGCGGCGGCTGCGGCTCGTGTTCGAGCGCGAGGTCGCACGCGAGGCGCTCGCCGCCTTCGGAGAGTGCGTCGAGTACGAGGGGCTGCGCGCCACGGTGGAGGTCCCCCGCGCTCGCAGTGCCCGACTAGCGGCGGAAATCTTGACGACCTTCCCCGTCGCCGATGTGACGATCGAGGGGCCCGAGGCCGAAGAGGTGATTCGCGACCTGTTTGCCGGTCGCGCGGCGCTCGGGTCCGAGCGACAGGAAGCAGGGACGGCTGCCCGCGGCGAGTAGCACGACGAGCAGGGTCACGATCCCCATCTCGACCCAACGTTCGGAGCGAAGCATCGATCCCTCTGGCGCGAAGACGTGCCACTCGATAATCGGGCAAT
>ENA-ORXB01002984-ORXB01002984.1-sediment-metagenome-genome-assembly--contig:-NODE-2984-length-12995-cov-2.665815_pt1 | contig 12995 bp, 7 predicted proteins | sample MGYA00237863_ERZ511475 | MGnify/ENA primary metagenome ERZ511475 (study PRJEB26305, sample SAMN06343858) | sediment metagenome | isolation source: hot spring sediment | place: Canada: British Columbia... | reverse complement strand
TGGCCCTACTGGCCCCAGACACCTCATCCGCCGGCACCGGCCCCTGGGCCATCGCCGCCTTAACGCGCCATCCCCGCGCAGGTGCCACTGCTGGCCTAGCGGTGCGGGCCTGAAAACAGGCGAGCAAGTGTTTTACGAGGGCACGACGTAATACACTACCGCTGCGGTTTGCGGCCGGGCAGGCTAGCACTAGCACCGCGGCCCAACAGGCGGATGCCCAAAGCGAATACCAAGCCTGACCCAAACAGCAACAATACGCCCGGCTCCGGCACAGCAGAAACCGCATAGCCACTGAGGCCGGTCACCGTAAAGCTGGCGTAATGGCCGGTGTAAACCAAATCCTCCGCGGCAAAGCTCGACCAGCGCGAACCGTCGTAGTGCCACAGGTTCAGTGCATCGCTGGACAACCCCGGCCCCACCGCCAGAGAAAGACGGATCGGATCGCCCGAGGCATAACCGCTCCCGCCGACCGTAAACTCCCAGCCGCCGAGCACCACATCCCCCGGCGGCAACAAGCCCTCCAGCCTGCTGAGCACCGGGCCGCGGATGGCCGTGGCCGCCAACTGCACCTGGCCAGCCTTGTGCAAAAATGAACAGCCTACAGCCCAGCCGGTGACCGGATCGTCGATGAGCGCGCGCTGCACCTGGCCCAAATCGAGCACCAGCGGCGTGCCTGAACTGCCCGACTGAACGGCCGAGGCGGTAAACACACGGCTTGCCGAATCCCATGTGCCGCCGACAGCCTGATAACTGCCCGATCCGCTCCATGTGCCGGCGAGTATTGGCCTGTGCTGGCTGCCCGGAGGGACTTCCGCCCCGGCGAGAATCCGCACTTTACCGTTGTTGGTAATCGGCCCGGTGCCGCCGCCGACGGAAAGCACGCTGCCGCGGCCGACGTCGATCGTCAGGAGCGACTGATTATTGATGGAGACGCTTGACGCGCTGACCTGTCCGCCGTCGGTGATGATGAGTCTTCCCCTGCCCAAGTAGCCCACTAAGAGGTCCCCTGAGTTCGTCCACTTCGAACCGCTGCCGCGAACTGTGGCGGCCCCCTGGGCGGTAGAGTAGCAGCCAACAAACCCGAGGCTGCTTGACACCTGGCCGCCATCTTCCACCACGAGCCTGGCCGTGCCCGAGTAACCCACGTATAGGCCCTCCGAGTTGGTCCAGCTCGAACCGCTGCCGCGAATTGTGCTGGCCCCCTGGGAACCAGACGAGTAGCCTAGATAGCCGGCCTTGGCCGACACCTGGGCTCCGGCCACGACAGTCAGCGTTCCCCTGCCCGAATGCCCCACGTAGAGATCCGCCCAGTTCGTCCACTTGGACCCGCTGCCGCGGACCACGGCCATGCCGTGGGAGTCAAGCCGGTTACCCACATAGCCAACGTTGTTCGCCAGCCGACCGGCGTCTTCCACCAAAAGCGTTCCCGTGCCTATATGGCCCACGGAGAGATTCCCCGAGTTTGTCCACGTCGAGCCGCTGCCGCTTACGGTGGCGGTGCCCAGCGAGCCTACCCAGTAGCCAATATAGCCATCGGAGCTGGAGACCTGTGCTCCAGCCTGCACCGTTAACGTTCCGCTGCCCTGGGAACCCACGTATAACTCCCTTGAGTTGGACCAAATCGAGCCGCTACCGCGAACCACAGCCGTACCCTGCGAGCCGGGCGCGTAGCCCAGAACGCCGAAATTGGATGAAACCACTCTGCCGTCGGCAATCACCAGGGCGCCCACTGCTAGGTGACCTGCGCCCAACCCGCCTCTGCCGTCCACATCCAAAATCAGCGACCCACCTGTGCCAAACGGTAACGTCTGCTGCAAACCGCGCGTGGCATCGAAAACCAGATCGGCATCCAGGATCGCGCCGTTGGCCGTAATCGTGCCATTGCCATAAAGATTGCTCGGCGTGGCATAGAGTGTACGTGCATAAGCGGAACCGCCATTTTCCACCGTCAGCGTTCCTCTGCCAGCTTCTCCCGTGTACAGTCGCCCGGTGCTTATCAAGCTAGAGCCGCTGCCGCGAACTACGGTCGTGCCACCGAGGCTCGCATCCCCGCTGGAAACTTGGCCACCATCTTCGACCACGAGCGTGCCCCTGCCCTGAAAAGAAACGTAAAGGGTGTACAAGTTGGTCCATTTCGAGCCACTGCCGCGGACTACGGCCGTTCCCACCGAGTTAGAGTGGTATCCAAGATAGCCGAAGTTGGATGAAACCGCTCTACCATCGGCAATCGTCAGCGTGCCCAACTCTCGGTATCCGGCGCCCAACGAGCTGCTGCCGTCGATATCCAAGTTCAGCGTCCCGCCGCTCCCAAACGGAAGCGTCTGCTGCAATCCGCGCGTGGCGTCGAAAACCAGATCGGCATCCAGGACCGCGCCTTTGGCCGCAATCGTACCATCACCGTAAAGATCGGTTGACGATGCGAAGAGCGTGCCTGTAGAAACAAAGCCGCCGGCCTCGACGGTCAGCCTGCCTGTGCCTCCACGGCCCACGTACAGGCCCGACGAGATCGTCCACTTCGAGCCACTGCCGCGGACTGTCACGTTGCCCTGCGAACCTGTCTCGTTGCCCAAGTAGCCGGACGGACTCGACACTTGGCCGCCGGCCTCGATGGTCAGCCTTCCCGTGCCACCACGGCCCACGTAGAGGCCCGACGAGGTCGTCCACTTCGAACCGCTGTCGCGGACTGTGACGTTGCCCTGCGAACCCGTCTCGTAGCCCAGGTAGCTGAAGCCACTGGACACCTGGCCGCCGGCCTCCACGGTCAGCATTCCCGTTCCATACCAGCCCACGAAGACGCTAGACGAGTTCCACTGCGAGCCACTGCCGCGTACTGTGGCCGTGCCAGTTACGCCCGCGTTGTAGCCCAGGTAGCCGTGCGTAGAACTCAGCGTGCTGCCGCCATCTACCGTCAAGCTGCCGTTCCAGCCCCTGCCCACGTAGCCGGTCGTAGTGCTATCCCAAGGCAAACCAGGCTGGACGTCGCCGGTGACGACAATGCCAGCCTGAACATGATAAGACGGCAGAACAAAACACACCAAAGCCATCGCCAACAGCCACCACGGCCGGACCAAAGCGGGGCCGACTCTAATGACTTCCACCGCTACCATAATTTGCCTCCCAAAAATCGATGCCACTCGACGCAACAACGTGCTAAATCCGCCCGCCTGCTGCACGCTGCGCGCAGAGGTACACTCAACAGAACTTTGGGGGAACGACCCGACCGGAGATCCGCCTGGCGCAGACTTAACCGTCTGCAAGCTCGTGCAACAATGGTCGGGTCAGCGCTGCCTCAATGACGGCCGAATAGAGAAGCCCGAAATACACCCACCAAGCTACCCCATCCCACCCAATTTGTCAAGGAGAAAACATACCAGAGTTGTTCCCCATGCCCCACACTTCTTGGGAATCCCGCGCCGCTGTGTTACAGCCCGGCTTGAACTGCGAACTTGGCCAGCGCGTCGCGGCACTTGGCTTCCAGGATGCGGCGGATCTGCTGGTTCTTGACCCGGGGCAGCGACCGTTTCACAAACTCCGAGAAGTAGTCGTGGAAGTACCGGGCGTCTTCGGGCGAGCGGATCGGCTGGCCGTCCACCAGCACGTAAAAGGGGCTGGTGTGCGCGAAAGCGAAGGCAGGCGAAAGGTTGGGGTTGTCGCCGCGTCCCAGGCAGCGCACTGCAAGCCAGCCGCTGTGGGGTGCGACGATCTTCTCGTTGCGGCGGACTTCCATGGCAGGCTCAAGGTCTATCTGCTTCAGTACGCGCCCCTGGTACACGATGTCGATGCGCGATATGGGCGTGGCGGAAACGGCGTGGATCTCCACGTTCAGCGCTCGGCCCGATGCCACCGACAGCTCCGCGCCGGGCTGCCGGCCATCGACGGTCACAAACAGCAGCGGCCGGTTGGTCACGAAAGTCCTGCCTTGTTTAAGCGCACTGAGCCAGTTTTCTACCGTCAACTGGCCGTCCAGCTTCGCATAGACGCGGTTGTAGCCTTTCCACACGCCAACTCCCATGCCGACATTGTCGGTGCCCGCCGAGGCGGGAAGACGGTAGCCGCAGTTGAGAAAACGATACCAGACGCCGAAGTTGCCGTTGGTGCCATTGTGAACCAGGCGCTGCCAGAACTCGGCTTCGGTGCCCCGGTTGGCAATACTGCAATAAGCGTTTTCCAGCACGCCGTAAACGTCGATCCAGCCGTTGGCCACGTACAGCGGGTAGTACCAGATGCGCGGCGGGTCGTGCATGTAGGCGATCGTGGTGGCCCCGGCAGCGTGCGCCTGCTCGACCAGAAACGGGGCGCGCACCAGGAACGATGTGCGGAGGTCCGTCGATCCACCGGGACGATCCGGAGTGGCGAAATCGTCCTCGGGCCAGGGGGCGTCGCCCAAACGCAGTTCCAAAGGCCCAGGCAAGTTCCACAGGAAGCAGTCCCACTCGATGGCCGGCAACTCGGTCACCAATAGGTGATTGGCGTCGGGCAGTTGCGTTACCTTTTGGCGTGGGCGGTAACTCAGATGTACCTCGCTACAGATGGGAACCGCGGCCAGATTCAGGTCTTCGGCCAGCATCAGCGCGGCATCGGGCATTTGGTGCAAGTGCTCGTCGGCGCTGTACCAGCCCATGGCTAACGGATCGATCAGCCGGCGAAGCCGGTACGTCTTTTCCGTGGTTTGTCCGGCCGCGATGTCGATCGTCTCGTGCACTGTGGCAAACGCCGGTCCATGCGCGATGTCGATCTGGGCCTGGCCGGCACCGACATCGATGCTGAACGAGCCGCTGGTGTAGAACCAGTCGCCGCACACCGGTTTCGTGCCCTTGTATACGGCGCTCTGTCGCGTCGGTTGCCCGGGGAGCAGAACGTAACGCCCAGTAGCGTCGCGGAGGTGGACTCGCGCCGGCAACAACCGGCCTGCTTCGTCCACCACTTGGACCTTCAGCGTACCCACTGCCGGCTGTTTCGGTGCGGCACGGTCAACGGCGCCCCGAACACCATCGCCGGCGAGCGTCGCATCCGAATCGCTAAGCTGCTGCCTGCCAGTTTCGGCCACACGTGCCGGAGCCGCGCTGGCCGGTCCATCCCAGCCGCGCACCTCCCACAGGGCTGCGGCGGCCACAATCGCAAACAATGCAAACATACTGGGGCGGGCCATTTGCTGGTCTCCTGGAAGACTACAGTGTGCCATCGCTGGCGGCGCTGGCGACCCAATGCAGTGGCGGCTTGCTCATTGCTGGGACACATGCCGGCCCTCGGATTGTAGTCGCTCCGACGGCCGAACATAGTGGCGACGGTGTCCAACATCAGCATCTCGATCTGTCGGCTGGCGATGTCGAAGTTCGACATCGGCCGCATCATGGCGGGGACCTTTGCAGGTCGAAGTAAAATACCTGGTTCTTGTCCTTCGGCGTGTTGGCTTCTTCCGGGGCGATTAACAGCGAGTTGCCGACGATGGTCTGCGCCAGCACCGAACCGTCCGGCCCGGTGACAAGAAACTCGGCAGGATGCACAAAAACGATCGGCAAGCGTGTCTCGCGGGACCGCGCTTGCAGGATCCAGTCGTTCGCCTTCGGACCGAACATCCCGCCCGATGGACACAACAGAAACTCGGCCCCCTGCTGCTTCATCTTGGCTGCGATTTCGGGCAACCTCCGGTCCGCGCAAATCAGCACGCCGATCCGACCGTAAGGCGTCGCAAACACCGGCGACTCTGTGCCCGGCCGATTGCGCACCAACTCGTGCTCCAAGTGCTGCTTGCGGTACTTTCCCAGCAGGCGTCCTTCGGGCGAGATGAGCACGGCGGTGTTGTAGCGGGCCTCTCCGTCGGCCTCGAGCATCCCGGCCACCAACACGATCTTCAGCTCGCGCGCCAGGGCTGCCAGCCGCTTGAAATATGGGCCGTCGGGAATCGGCTCGCCCAGCGCGCGGTACTCATCCAAGGGGATCGACTTGTCGGCAATCGCATAACCGTCGAGAAAACACTCGGTGGTGCAGACGATTTGCGCGCCCCGCTGGGCCGCCTGGCGGATCATGGCCTCGGCGCGGCGCATGTTGGCTTCCTTGTCGGCGCGAATCCATTTGAGCACGATACCGGCAATTCGCACCACCTTCCCTTCGCGCGCCGCTTCGTCGCCCCGCAGTTCAGCGCTGGCAGCCGGCTGGGCGCACTGCGGCTGGGCTGCCGCAACCGCGCTGGCAGCCAGAAAGATCAACGCGATCGTCGCCAGTCGTTCCATCGCGATTGCTCCGCAAACACCACTCGGCTAATGTCCGCTGGGGAACTCAAACCTGCCGGAACGATTATACACTCCGCACGGGCAGGAATGCACCGTTCTCGATGGAAAAACATATCATTTCACCCCGCGCGAAGCATAACTCCAGTAGTGCATTGTCAGACAGCTTCGGCAATGAATACCGGAATCCCGCTTGGCCAGGGCGAGCGTTGGTAGAGTGTGCTTTGGCCGAGCGGGCCAGGCAAGACTTACACGTCGGTCGAGCCGATAGATCGTCGGACCGGGCAAATCGTGCCGAGCGACGGTCGGCCAGCGCGCCGAAGCATCACTGCTCGGTTGCAGGCGCGATCTCCACCAGCGGTTTGACTTTGCCCGACCTGTAGAACCGCGCCAGTAGGAACTCCGACACCAGGTTGTGTCCCAGCACGGTGCGATTGGCACAGCATGCAAGCGCCCGGTAGATGAGCCATTGGCGCTTTCCCACTGCCACGCGATAGGCGACGGCTATGTCCTCGTCTTGGGCCGAGAGCGATTCGGCCACGGTCAACTGCCGCCAGGTGAGCCGACGGCGGAAGCGGGAACGCTTCAAATCGAGGAACAAAGGGGCCAGCAGCGCACTTCCGTGCCGAGTCTGGCAGAGCATCATCGAGCGGTCTGCTGCGAGCAACTGTCCGCGCTGGTTCTGGCAGCGCCATTCCGGCAGCGCCAAGGGGAGCACTACCGCCCGGCGCTTTCCCGAGCGCAAGTATGCCTCCCAGTTCTCCCGGGCAGGTTCGAGGCGAACTTTCTTAGGAAGTTGCCAGATCGCCTGGTATTGAATTGCGGCTGGCCGATCGGCGATCACCGCATCGGCCAGGAATGCGAAGCGGTCGTTTCGCGCCAGAAAGAGATGACGCTGGAGTCGCACTTGCTGGCTCAGATGCAGTTCCAGTTCCAGGTAATCGCCGTTGGCGTCGGAATGCCGCAGGACCTGTTGCCAGTCGGAAACGGCGTGCAACAATTGGCCGTCGCGATGGATGACCACCTCCCAAGCACCGGACAGCAACACAGCGCGCCGCAAGCCCAGCTCGATCCGGAAGCCTGCGCCAGTCGCCACCGCCAGATGCACAGAGCCGCGGCCGCCGCGCAGCACAGTCGGCTCGGCTGAGGAGCGCTGGACCAACTCCAAGTGCTGTCGCCTGAGCGGTGATTGGCGGCGCGGGTCCTCCGGCACGCTCGGCCCCGGGCACGCGTCCCCCGAATACCGCATATCAGCGCAATCCGGCGGCAACGGCAATGCCGAACGGAGATGTTCTGAAACGCTTGGACCTTTGGGGGTCATAACAGGGCACTGGCCTAACACATAACCAAAGAGTGTAACATTACGCGGCCGATGGCGGACGGTCAATCACCGCGGCGTCGAAAGATTCGACAGCCGCGCACAATAAACCGGCAGGGCTGCCGTCCCCGCAGCGCGCTGCGTGCAACTTCAGACAGTGTTACCCGGAAACAGTATTGCCCTCAGCCGTCATCAGGCCCTAAGTTATTATTAGCGGGCGCGAAGTCCTGCCGCAAAACGCCAGGCCGGATTGACTACAAAGCGTTTTCGCTTTGGCAAGCTGTTTGCTGCTAGTGGAGCTGGAAGTAGGTGCGTGCCGCTGCCGGCTCGGTGGGCGCACATGCGCGCATGGCCGTTTGCTCTCGACACTTTGCGGGAAAGGAACACACGAGAATGAGAAACTCGATCGGCCGAAACAGTTTGTGGATGGTAGCCGTTTGTTTATCGGCGGTGATGCTTTGCGGTTGCGGTTCTACTGAGCCGCCTGGGAAGACGGCCCAAAAGGACAAATCGGCCAGGCAAACCCAGCAACAGACTCAGCAGCAACTCGCCAGCGGGGAACATACAGCCGGTAAGACCGGAAAGGGCGATCAACCGCAGCACACCCACAGCGCCGAGCAACCTTCCGGCAAGAAGCCCGATCGGCCAAGCGACGAACCCGATCCAAAGCCCGAGCCGAAGACGGCGCCCCAGCCGCAGCCAGAAGAAGTCCAGCAGCCGGCCGAGCCGCCGTTGCCGTATCCCGCCCCTGGCACAACACCAGATTCCAAGCAGCCGATACCGTCGCAGCAGCCGATGCCGTCGCAGCAGCCAGAGCCGGCGCCGAAGCAGCCAGAGCCGGCGCCGGAGGACAGTCCGCAAGAAGACTTGCCCGCCGAAGACAAGCCCGAAGACCTTCAGCCGCTGGTCGATCGGCCCAAGGACCTACAGCGTCTGGACCCGGTCAAGCCGCTGTGGTTCGACAAGGCACGCAAGCGGGTAGTGATGGTGGGCCGTGTGGTGCAGAACAATGTGCCGCTGGAGGTGTTCGCCTGCATCAAGAACACCAAGGAGCACGAGGCGATACTTTCGGTGGATGTCAAGGCTGCGGCGGTTCACGCGGCCCTGCTGGCTGCCGGGGCCAATCCCGGTCATCCTGCCCGTTGGGACCCCAAGTACACTCCGCCCACAGGCACGGAAATCGAAATAACCGTGGTGTGGAAAGGCGCCGACGGCAAACTGCACAGCGCCCGGGCGCAAGACTGGGTGTACGACACGCGGACAAAAGCCCCGATGCAATATCCGTGGGTATTCGCCGGCAGCGGGTTTTTTGTGGACCCGGATACGGGGCAGCGCTATTATCTGGCCGAAGGGGGCGACTTCATCTGTCTATCGAACTTCCCCGGAGCGATGCTCGACATTCCCATCGAAAGCACCGACGCCGATGCCAGCCTGATGTTCCAGGCCAACCAGCAGCGCATCCCTCCACGCGGCACGCCGGTAACTGTCATCCTCACGCCGAAGATCGAGCGGAAAGCCGACGTGCCGAAGGATGCCGCCCCAGAAGAAGCCCCGAAACCACAACAGCCGCCTAGCAGCACCAACGAGCTTCAGAAAGAATCAAAAGAAGCTCAGTCGGACAATCCATAGCCGATGCACGCTGCCGGCGCGGCCGCGAAGCACCGCGGCCCTGATATGCGGCAGCTTCGCAGCGCAAGAGGCCGTCGGTTACGCTTCCGCCTGGTTGGCGGCTTGCGCATCGTGCAGCACGATGACCTGACGCCCTACGACCACGATCAATCCGGCCAACAGAACGCTCACGCTACCCAGCACCACGTATATCAGCCAGGGAAGCCGTTCGGTCAGCGGCAGTTGTGGAGGGACGTAATCGGGGTTATCTTCGCGCTGGGCGAGTGCCGCCCGTGCAGGAGTCGGCTCCAAATCCGTAGGCAGGTTGCGGGCGAAATCGTAGTAAGGGGCATCGGCCTGCGGGTTGCCGTAGTACAGCCGCAGCGGTTGGGCCAAGTCCTTCGACCAGGCGAAGACCACCTGTCGGGCCGGCGCTCCGTAGCGCACCCGCTGTAACTTCAGCGGCTCGTTGCGATGGTCTATGACCACCAGGCGCAGGCGCTTGGCCGGCAGTTCGGGTAACTCGACAACCACCGGCGCTACCGCCTGGCCGGCCTTGCGGTGCATAGTCCCTGCATGAAAGGCAGCGAACTGTTCGCCATAGGGCCTGGGATTCCACGTTTGAACTTCGTAATCGCGGACGAACTCGAGGTCGTCGATGGTCAATTCCAGTAGTTGGCAGGGAATGTTCTTTCCTCCCAGGTCGATGATCCACGCCGAGGCGGGGCCGCGGCCATGGCGGATCGGCTCCCGCTGGTCGAGCTTCGCGTCCCACATCACTATTTCGCCCGGCAGCTTCACGGTGTGTAACACTTCGACCGTTCCCATTGCCGGCGTGTCGTCCTCGTCATACTGGTCCCGCAGCACGCGCACTCGCAAATACCGAAGTCGGCTGGGCGGATAGCTGACCGTTTTTTTCTCGACGAACTGGCCGTCGATGTTGAAACGCATCACGAAGCTCCTGGCCAGCACGCGCCATTGCGCGCGGTCGTCGCTGCCTTCGACGGTAACTTGCCGGCGGAACTCCATGCCGCCTAGATCCAGCCTGACCATGTTGTGCTCCGGATCGGCCACTGCCAGTTGCAAGGAAACCTCGTGTTCATCAGGGCGGTCTGTGAAGCGGTTGAACTCTCTGGCAGGGATCGGCTGTCGTCGGTCTTCAGGCCTCAAAACGCGCAAGGCGTAGGGAATCTCTTTGCCCGCCGCATCGTACAACCGCAAGTCGGCCAGGTCCTCCCTGGCGCCGTCGAAGACGCTTGGCTGAAGGACGAAATCGACCCATTTGCACCCGGCGGGGATGTCCTCGGGCAGCTTCACTTCCTGGAAGAACTGCCACCGGGCCAGGGGTTCGCCGCCCAGAATCGGTTCGCCGCTAAACAGCATACTCATGCACAGGCTTGCCGCCATTGCCGTCAGCAGCGGGCGTAACAGCCGCGGGCGCGCAGCGGTACGCCGGTTTCGCAACCAGGCAAACGCCGTATAGCAATGTACACTTATCATTTGCGGTTCCTTCAATCTCGCTTGGCCGTTTGCAACTCCAGGCGGATGCGCTGGTAGGCCCGTGCCGCCAACCCCAGCAGCACGGCCAGCGCAAAGAAGGCCAGAATACGGTAGATGCGATCCAGAGCCGCCATATCGACCAGAAACACCTTGGCCACCGTCAGGCTGTAGAAAGCCATGGCCAGCCAGCGCAGTCCCGCGTGGCGCCACACAAATCCCAAGACCAGCAGCACGCTGGCAAACAGCGCCCAGAACACCGACAGCGTCATCTGTCCCAGCAACAGCCAATCTACATCTTCGAGCAGGAACCACTCCAGCCGGACTCTTAACCGGTCCAGCGTGCGGAAGAAGCTGTGCAAGTCCAGAGACAGCGCCAGCCACACGCCTGTCACCAATAGCAGCAACGCCGCGTAGACGGCCTTCTGCTCGTAATGATGAAGGCGGTCCAGCCACCGCCGGCCGGCAACAATTCCGGCAAGCAAGCAGCCGAAGATTACCAACGGGGGCAGCACAGCCTGATTGGCCACCGGCAGAAACAGTTCCGGCCGAGAACCCCAAGGAAGCTCGCCCAACGCGCGTCGAATCGCCAGCAAGGCCAACACTGCGGCCAGCGCCCGCAAACCGCCGGCGCCCACCCGCACCCCGAACCACCACAGCACGGCGGCCTGGGCGGCCCAGCCCAGACCGATCCATTCCACTTCGCTGGCTGTGCGTTCGGCCTGGATGGGAATGGCCACGGCGATGAACCCGGCGGCAATGGCCAGCATCAGCTCTACCTGATTAAAGGCCAGTTCCTTGCGGCGCAATTCCACGTAGCCGAGCACGGTGTACAGCGCGGCCATGGCCAGCGCCCCCGAGCTTAGCCAGTCGCCATAGTCTTCCACCAGCAACGTGTAAGCTGCAAGCAGCCAGAATATGGCTTCCAGCACCGGCCGGACCAGGGCTTGCCAGGCGGCTGCTCCTGCGCGCTGCCGTGGCGCCAGCACGTCGTGCCCCAGATACAACAGCAGCATCCCGGCCTGAAAACCCAAGGCCCAAAGGAGCTTCTCGGGATGATAATTGGCGTAGTACCACAGCCAGAACAGCCCCTGGGTGCCAAGCATGGACGCCAACCCCAGCGCCACCCAGCGGCGGAGGCTCATCAGCAACACCACGCCGAAGTTCAGCACCAGCAAGTACGAGAACAGCACCATGTACCGGTCGTGTTCCGAGCGGAGCAGAACCGGCACCAGCAATCCGCCAATTATCGACACCAGCGCCAGCGGCCAACCGTTGTAGGCTACGGCCAGCAAAGCCGACTGGAGCACCACCAGCACCAAAAACACAAAGGCCGCCTGTTGTGGCAGCAGTTGAAAGAAGCCGAAAGCGCTGTAAACAGATAGATACAGCACTACTATTCCGGCCGCCGAGAACATCTGCGAAAAGTGCAACCATCCGTGGCGGAAGTAATACCAGCCGGCAACCATCAGTCCTGCCGCCACCGTGGCGCCGAACATCACCTGGCCTTGCGGACCGATCCACTCCTGGAAGGCATGACGCAGGAAGAACGTCGCCGCGAATACCAGCGCGGCCACAGCGGCCCATCCCAGCGCCTTGCGGCCCAGGAAAAGCTCCCACTGCACAGCATCGCCGGTGGGCAAGCCCTCGCCTGGTTCCGCCACGACAGCCTCAACGACCGGCACAGGCTGCGGCGGAAACGGCGCCGCTGGCGGCTGTTCGACTGGCGCTGGCGGCTGGACTGGCGTCGGCGGTTGTTGGGCTTGCGCCGGCAGTTGTTCGACTGGCACCGACGGTTGTTGGACTGGCGCGGGCGGCGCTACGGCCTCGGCGCGCTTCAGCAGGCTGCCCAACTGCGATTCGAGCCGTTCGACCCGCTGTGCCAGCGCCTGCACTCGCCCTGCCCTAACCAGCGATACTATCGCCACAATCAACGCCGAGATGGGAAGCCCGAGAACAATTGCAATTATCACCAGCGCCAGCAGCAGCCACTCCCGCAGGCGCCGCGGCAGCCGCTGGTCCGCCGGCGCGCGTTCGAGCAGCCGCACCGCGCTGAAGGGCAGTTCCGGCGCCGTCCGCCGCCGCAGCAGGTGCAGCACGATCGGCACGGCCGCGGCGAGCGCGGCGACGAGATAGACGGGGTGCAGGAACGCCACGCCCGCCTCCGCTACTGCCGTCGCGCGCGCGTCGCCAGGTAGGCGACCAGCGCCGCGTCGAGCGGCTGCGCCGTCGACAGCCGTACGTAGTCGATGCCGGCGCCCCGCAGCTCCCGCTCGTAGAAGGCCAGCATCTCGGCGAGCCGGCGCAGGTACTCCTCGCGCACCGACGAGGGGACGGCGAGCACC
>ENA-ORXB01002983-ORXB01002983.1-sediment-metagenome-genome-assembly--contig:-NODE-2983-length-12999-cov-4.940721_pt1 | contig 12999 bp, 6 predicted proteins | sample MGYA00237863_ERZ511475 | MGnify/ENA primary metagenome ERZ511475 (study PRJEB26305, sample SAMN06343858) | sediment metagenome | isolation source: hot spring sediment | place: Canada: British Columbia... | reverse complement strand
CCTGGCAGCCGGCCAGTGGAGGTGAACGCCTGTCGGAAGGGGGCGCCGTGCGCACCGAGGCGAGCGCTCTGCTCCGTCTCTTCGACGGGAGCACCGTGGAGGTGCAGCCGGGGACCGAGCTTGCGCTGGTCAGCCTGCGCTCTGCGGTCTGGGGCAACGGGCGACGGGTGACGATCGCACAGCTCAGCGGTCAGGCCCTGTACGACGTCCCGAGACGCACCGGCCCCTTGGGGGCGTTCTCGGTACGCACACCTTCGGCCCTCATCACGGTGCAGGGAGCCCGCTTCACGGTCTCCGTCAGCAATACAGGCGAGACGACCGTAGCAGTACTCGCGGGGACGGTCAGCGCCAGCGCCGGGGGCTCGCGGCTACGCGTGCGAGCCGGTGAGGCCGCGGCCATCTCGGCCGGCGGCGCCATTCGTCTGCACGGAGGAGGCGCGTCGGAGGGTGAAAGTGCAGGCGAGGCAGAGCCTCGCCCCTCGTCCGGCCCCGTCGGATCGGGGCAAGGTCCGCAGCCCCGGTCGGGTCCCTTCCCGTCACCCACTCCGCAACCCTCCGGCCCCGAGCAGGGCCGCACGGGGCCGAGCGACCCATCGGCCACGGCTCCCGGGGCGGGAGCGCAAGGAACTGCGGCCGCCGGCCCGCAACCCCCACTGACGGACACACCACGGGCCGGTGAGGGCCCCGCGCCGACACAGGGACCGCGTGCGGCCGGGTCCGAGCCCCCTGGCGGGCGGCAGTCAGGTGAACCGGCCGCTCCGGTGACGCCCGACGGTAGCGCTACCATGGGGTCCGCCCCGTCGCCGCGGCGCTAGAGGCAAAGGGCGACGCCCAGCCACCAAGGCCTAGCCCTCTCGCTGGAGTCGCTCGTGCCCGCCCTCTGGCAGCCATGACAGGCCTGCCGGCCCATCCCCCTCAGCCCAGATGCTCCGATGTATCAAAGAGAGCCCTCCGGCCCTCTTGATTGCTGCAGCGCAAGCCTGCACGGACGGACGAAGCCAAGAGGAGGGCAACATGAGAAGGTCAAGATGGTTACTGACGCTCGGGCTGGTGCTCGCAACCTGCGTGACCATGCTGGCCGCACCGCTGGCGGCCTCGGCAGCGGGCAAGGGCCCGGCCCAACTCGTCTTCTTTGGCGAGATCGAGAGCTGCCCCTCGGACGGCCGCCTGGGCCTCTGGAGCATCGGCGGACGCGAGGTCACGGTAGCTGAGACAACCCGCTTCGTCGAGACCTGGGGAGAAGCCGGCGTTGGCGCCTTCGTCCTGGTCAACGCCCGGGTGCTTGAGGACGGCACCCTCGAGGCCGCCCTCATCCATGTGCAGCCGCCGTTCTTCCGCTCTATATGTCGCTTCGGGCGGACCGTTGCGCAGCGGGTGGCCTTCCGGCAGCGGGGTGGTGTCCAGAGCCAGGAGAGGACACAGGCCCAGACCCGCGACCAACTCCGCACCCAGGAGCAGACCCAGACCCGCCTCCAGCTACAGGATCAGACCTGCTCCCAGGAGCAGGATCGGACCCGCACTCAGACCCAACAGCAACTGCGGGATCAGTCCTGCCTCCAGGACCAGGCCCGCACCCAGACGCAGCAGCAACTCCAGGATCAGACCCGGACCATGACCCAGGACCCTGCCTCTCTTCAGAGCCAGACCCTTGAGCAGGAGAGGACCCGCACCCAGACCAGGGCCGGCGCCCGGCAAGGCAACGGCGGCTGATCCCCCACGCCCGGTCGCCGGTACGCAGGGCGGGGCGGCTGCGCAGCCGCCCCGCCCTGCGGAGAGGCAGATCGTCGCCCTCTGCTCGTTTCCTGTGGTGCCGCAGAGGTGGGCAACAGGGCGCTTCGTTGAGAGACTTGTGCGATGGGGGCAAACCTGGCTGGAAGAGCGCCGGCTCAGGCATGCCGGCGCCCGACGCCCAGGCGCAACTGCCACACCCTCACCATCGCCTCGAGGAAGATCCGCATCGACATCTTGGAGCGGCCCGCCCGCCGGTCCACGAAGGTTATTGGGACCTCGACCATGCGAAAGCCCCTCTGATAGCAGCGGTACTTGAGCTCGATCTGGAACGAGTAGCCGTTCGAGAGGATCGTGTCCAGACCAATGGTCTCCAGAACCTTGCGCCGGTACCCGTTGAAGCCCCCTGTGCAGTCGCGGACCGGCATCCCCAGGATGGTCCGGGCGTACAGGGACCCACCGCGGCTGATCACCTGCCGGAGAATCCCCCAGTTCACCGTCCCACCACCGGGCACATATCGCGAGCCGACGACCACGTCGTGGTCCTCCAATGCCCTCAGTAGCGAGGGCAGCCGTGCCGGGTCGTGGGAGAGGTCCGCGTCCATCTGGAAGACATTCTCCACACCGTGCGCGAGGGCATACTTGAACCCCGTGACGTAGGCACTGCCCAGCCCGAGCCGGCCCGGCCTGTGGATCACGCGGATGCGCTCCCATCGCCGGCCCAGCTCGTCCGCGAGCTCGCCGGTCCCGTCGGGAGAGGCATCGTCGACAATGGTCAGCCAGAACTCGTGCTTCAGCGCCAGAATCTGGCCGACCACCTGCTCCAGGTTCTCCCGCTCGTTGTACGTGGGCATGATGATCATGTTGGGCATTGATCTACCTCAGGGCACCCGTGGGCGGTGGGCCGCCAACCGCAGGGATACCGGCGGAACTGGTTGCGGAGGCGGTGGGCATTATCGTCCCGACCGCCCGTAGTGTCAACATTACGCTTCTGGACCTCCGGCAGACCGCCACCCAAACCACGCTCTTTGACAGGGATTCGCTCGAGGTGCTATTATCCCTTCCACAAATCCGAGGCCCGGGCCGCGCCCAGGGGCATGGGCCTCCAGACTCGGGGATGTCGCAGACCATGGCCAAAGCTGGAGTCTCACCTGCTCTGGGGGACGCCCCGGAGGGACGGAAGAGAGGCATCTCAGGCGCGCGTTGGGCTGCCGTGATCGTGCTCCTCGCCGGGTTGTTTCTGCGGTGCTCGGGACTCGCTGCGATGGAGGGCATGCTCAGCTTCGACGAGGCCTACAACGGCCTTGATGCACTATCCCTCCTGCACTCTCCTCGCCTCACCCCATTTCTGACGGCTAACAACGGGCGCGAGAGCCTCTGGGTGTATCTTCTGACGCCCTTTGTGGCCACCTTTGGTGCGCGACCTTTCGGGCTGCGCCTCGCTGCTATCTTTGCGGGAGTCCTCACGCTGGCCGCTCTCTTTGCCCTCGGCCGGCAGGTCCTGCGGGAGCGCGGTGCCATCTGGGCGGCGGCGGCTCTGTGCGTCCTCTACTGGCACGTCCAGTTGAGCCATATGGCGCTGCGGGCCAACCTATTCCTGCTGATCGGCACCCTGGCCCTCACTGCCCTGGTCCGAGCGGAGAGGCTGAACCGGCGGCGTGATTGGGCGCTGGCCGGGCTCGGCACCGGACTGCTCGCCTACACTTACTTCTCGGCCGACCTGTGGGTGGCCTGCATCGTCGCCCTGCTTGGCTTCCGGGCGCTGCGATCCCCGCAGAAGAGGACGGGCGCCGCCATAGCAGCGCTGGTGGCAGTGGTCGTCCTGGCACCCATGGCCGTCTATGCCCTGTTGCACCCCTCGGATGTGCTCTACCGGGCGACCAGCGTCCAGAAGCTGGCCTTGTCAGACATCCTGCAGAACATGCGGCTCTGGGCAGGTGCCTGGCTCAAGCGGGGCGATCCGTTCCCAGAGTACAACATTCCGGGCCGCCCGATTCTCGATCCCGGGCAAGCGATCCTGCTCCTTCTGGGAATTGCCTGCCTCCCGTTTGCGGTACGACGCCGGTCTCTGTGCGCGTCGATCCTGGTGCTGGCGCTTGTGTCGCTCTTCCCCTCGCTCATAAGCGATCAGGCACCCCACACGCTGCGCGCTTCCGGGCTTGTCATCCCCCTCGCTCTGGTGCTCGGCGCCGGCGCGTGGGGAATCGAACGCATCAGCCGTCGCCTCGCCCACCCTGGACTCGCCGTTGCCTTGCCGCTTGCAGTGCTCACCGCCTCGGGACTGGCAACCTCTCGCGACTTTACGCAGCGCTGGCTGAACAACGGCGAGGTCTTTACCAGGCTGGAGGCGCACATCAACCGCGCCGTCCTCGACCTGAAGCGTCTCACGCCGCCCGGGATGCCGGTTTACTTCTCGCCGCTCTCCCCTTCACATCCGGTGGTGGCCTTCCGCAGCGTCGACCTCTCGCCGAGGCGTACAGGGGCCTTCGACGGGCACTACTGCCTCGTCCTCGCCGACGAGCCCGCCGCCTACGTCTCACTCACTCTCTTCGAGCCCGAGTTCGGGGAGACCCTATCTCAGTGGGCGGACCTGACGGTCATTGCCCAGGACGAGGCTGCCTCTCCGCCTCGCTACACGGTGTACGTAGCCACGCCGCGTCGGAGCATTCTGGACAGCACGCCCGGGCCCTATGCCTTCGGGGATGCGCTGCAGCTTCGGCCGCTCTCCGCCCTGCCGGCGAGTGCGCACGCGGGCGACGTTCTCACCATTGACCTCGGCCTTCGTGCCCTGCGGCAGCTGGACCGTAACTACAGCGTGTTCGTACATCTCTACGGCAACCCCACGCCGTACGAGGGAGGCCAGATGTGGAGTCAGGGCGATAGCCAGCTCCACCCCTCCTATCCGCCCCCCTGCTGGCGCACCGATGAGACCTTTGTGCAGCGGTTCTACCTGCCGATCCCTGCGGACCTGCCAGCCGGGCGCTACACCGTGGCCGTTGGCCTTTACGAATCGCCCAGCGGACCACGACTTCCGGTAACCGCACCAGGGCCGCAGCCCTGGGACTATGTGCCGCTGGGGCAGGTGGAGGTCCTGCCCGATTGATGGAAACGAAACCCGTCGGTGCCGTGGGGCTGGTCCGCCATCGCCGTGCCTGGGCTGTGATCGTCGTTCTCCTGGCAGCCACTCTGCTCCGGTGTTGGGCCCTCGCTCCAATGGAGCGTATGCTGAGCTACGACGAGGCCTACAACGGCGCCGATGCCCTATCGTTGCTCCAGGCGCCCAGAGCGACACCGTTCCTGCCGACCAATCAGGGCCGCGAGAGCGGCTGGGTGTATCTGCTCACGCCCTTTGTCGCCGCCTTCGGCCCGCGGCCGTTCGGGCTGCGCCTGGCAGCAGCGATGACGGGCATCCTGACTGTGGCCGCCTGTTATGCCCTGGGCAGGGAGCTTTTCGGTCGCAGGGGTGCGGTGTGGCCGGCCGCTGCCCTGGCCGTGCTCTACTGGCACGTCCACACCAGCGCTCTGGCCCTGCGCGTGAACCTCATGCTCCTCGTAGGCACGATGGCAGCCGCGACCCTGCTGAGGGCGGAGCGGACCGACCGCCTCTCAGGCTGGCTGGCAGCGGGCCTGTGCACGGGGCTACTCGCCTACACCTACTTCTCAGCCTACGCCTGGCTGGCCTACATGCTGCTACTCCTCGGCTGGTGGTTGATCCGTCGCCCCAAGCACTACGGCCCCCTGCTGTGTGCGGCTACGACCGCCGCCGTGTGCCTGCCCATGGCACTGTATGCGCTCCAGCATCCTGAACAGGTACTGCAGCGTGCCGGGTCGGTCTGGGTGCGGGACCTGCCGGGAATCGCTCATAACCTCGTTCTCTGGGCGTCCGCCTGGTTCCCGCCGGGGAGTGGCAAGCCGCTTTCGGATCCCCTCGGCCGACCGATACTGGACCCGTGGTCCGGGGCGCTTTTCCTCCTGGGCCTGATCGCGCTGAGGTCAAAGACGGCAAAGCGCTGGCACGGCCCCTGGGTCGCCGGCTGGGCCGGAGCAGCCCTCCTTCCATCGTTACTGAGCGCCGAAGCGCCACACTCGCTGCGGGGTGTCGGCCTGACTGTGCCGATCGCCGTGATCGCGGGGGCCGGGGCTTTTGCCGTGGCGCAGCAACGCTGCAGAGCCGCTCCCTGGTTGGGTTCCCTCATCCCCCTCCTGCTCCTGACCGCCTCCGGAAGTGTGAGCGCCGTCGACCTGAGCCGCTGGCTGCAACGCCCGGAGACGGTGACGGTCATGGAGGCCCACATCGGTGAGGCCATCGACTGGCTCAAGACGTGCGCCCCGAGGGACACGCCGGTCTACTTTTCGCCGTTCTCGCTCGATCACCCCGTGCTCATGTTTCGCACCCCGGACCTCGCGCCCAGACCCGTACGCGCCTTCGACAGCCATCAGTGCCTGGTCCTTTCCGAGCGCGGCGCCATCTATGTCTCTGTGAAACCCTTCGAGCCCGACTTTCAGGCCAGGCTGTCGCGCTGGGCCGATGTGCAGCTTCTGGGCGCTCCCCGGGCAGAATCGCCGGCCTCCACTTTCTACATCCTCCTCCGGGCGACTCCACGGCCGGAGGCGGTTCAGGGCACCGGCACGCCGGCTACCTTTGGCGATGCCCTCCAACTCGACCTGCTGGAACCCCTGCCGGAGGCGGTCCGGGCAGGAGAAGAACTCCACGTGTGGCTTGCTGCAAAGACGCTTCGTCCACTGGACCATCCCTACAGCGTTTTCCTGCACCTCTACGGGAATCCCACGCCCTATGAGGGCGGCACAATGTGGAGCCAGGGGGATTGCCAGCTCTGCCCTTCGTACCCTACCGTGCTGTGGCAGCCGGATGAGACGGTCCTTCAGGAGTTCGTGCTGCCGATCCCGCCCTCGCTCCCGCCGGGGCGCTACACCGTGGCTGCAGGGGTCTACGAGGCCCCGGCAGGGCCACGCCTGCCCGTGACGGCCCCCGCGCCTCAGCCGTGGGACTATGTGACCCTGGGCGAGATCCAAGTTTCCTCCGGCTAGAGAGTGGGGCCAGTCGGCCTGCAAACCGACTTGGGGTGGAGACCCGCCAGCAGCAGAGATGAGGTGCCCCCAGACTCAGCCACACTCGGGCACACCCGTATCTGTTCAGGTTCCGCGACGAGCCGGCGCGAAGCCGATCCCGAGGGGCAGGGCCACCAGGAGCCTGCCTCCGTGCTATGCACTGAACGCGAGCCTGAACAGCTACGGCACACCTCCCCATTTGACGCGATTCTTCAGAAGATGCTATCATCTCCGGCCATGGACAAGAGGGGCTCTCACGTGGGCAGGCGCGTCACCGCACTCCTTGTGCTCGCGGTCCTCACCGGGTTTGCCCTGCGCGTCTACCTTCTCGACGCGCAGGAGCTTTGGGGCGACGAGGCGATGAGCACGTGCATCGCTCAGCTTCCGCTCGCGCAGGCGCTCGCCCCGCGGATCGACACCCATCCGCCGCTCTTCTACGTTCTCCTCAACCTGTGGGTGCGGGCGGCTGGCATGAGCCTGTTCGCCCTGCGGCTCCTTCCGGTAGCGCTGAGCCTGCCCGGGATCGTCTTCGCCTATCACATCGGCCGACGGCTCGTCGGTCCGCGCACCGGGCTTGTTGCCGCCTGGCTTGTGGGCCTCTCCCCCCTCCAGGTGTACTATGCGCAGGAGCTGCGCATGTACTCCCTGGTGGCAACGCTCGGCATGGCCTCGATGCTTGGGGTGATCTGCCTGCTGCAGGCCGAGCGTCCGCGCCCCGCAGCCTGGGCAGCCTATCTGGCGGCAACGCTGGCCGCCACATACAGCCACTATCAGGCCTTCCCCCTGATCGCCGCACAGAACGCGGTGGTCCTTGCTGCCTGGCGCAAGCGGCCAAGGCGTCTCCTGGCATGGTGCTGCGCGATGCTGGCGCTGGCCATCGCTTACCTGCCATGGGCACTCACGCAGCTCCGCTTCCTCGGAGAGCACTCCAGCGGCAAAGCCTACGCGCTGTCCCTCCGGCGTCTCGGCGCCATCGCCTGGCAGGGCCTGCAGAGCTACGCCCTTGGGCTGACTGCATCCCCCCGGCTGGCGACGGCCGGCACCCTGTGCTGCCTGCTCCTCGCCGCCCTGGGAGCCTTTGCCCTGCGACGTCACCGGCAGGCCCTGGCCATCCTCGTCGCCTGGCCGGCGGCCTCCATCGGCCTGTGGTGGCTGGCGGACCCGCTCATGCCCTTCTACCACTCGCGCTTTGTGATGGCTGGCGGTGCCGCACTCCTCCTCCTCGTGGCCGCGGGCGCCGACCAGCTCTGGCGCTCAGTCCGGACGCGCCCGGCGCTGCTTGCCCTGCCGGCTCTCGTGCTGCTGCAGGGGCTCGCCCTGCGCGGCTGGTACACAGACCCGGCCTACCGCAAAGGCGACTACGGGCAGGCCCTCGCCGGCATCGCCTCCCGCTTCCAGCCGGGCGATCTGCTGCTGCTGAACAACCGCGAGCAGCTCTGCCTGTTCGACTACTACCGGCCCGACGACCTTCCCTGGGCGGTCGTCAGCCCCGGAGATGCCCTCACCGCAGAGGGCACGGACCGGGCCCTGAGGCAGCTGACGGATGGCTACTCGCGCGTATGGCTCATTACCTATGGGCACCTGGAGGTCTTTGATCCCCAGCGGCGCGTAGAGCAGTGGCTGGGTGCGCACGGCTACTGCGCCTACTACCAGTCCCACCAGGGCTTTTACGTCAACCTCTACCTGCTGGGAGAGCCCCCGCGCATGCCTACCGTCGAGGCCCCGGTACAGTTCGAGGACGGCATACGCCTGCTGGGATATGACGTGCGCCCTCAGCCGGTGCCCGCGGGGGGTACGCTGCTGGTCACCTTCTACTGGCAGGCCGACACTCCGCCGCACGCCGACTATACCATCACGGCACAGCTGCTCGACGAGCGCGGGACCCTCGTCGCCCAGTTCGACGGCCAGCCGGCCAACGGCGCCCGCCCAACCAGCGGCTGGCAGCCGGGCGAGACGATCGTCGACTCGCGTGCCATCTCTGCGGCCGGCCTCCCGCCCGGCACGTACGACCTCTGGGTCGGGCTCTACACCTGGCCCGACATCGTTCGGCTCAGGCTCGCCGACGGCTCCGGGGCAGACGCCTGGCACGTCAGCAAGGTCCTGGTTCAGTAGGGGCCTTTCGGCCTATCCCATCCGGAAACGCCCGACCACACACCCCGGCCCCGGCTGGCCTCCGCCAACCGAGACCTCGAAGGTGCCGGGCTCGAGGACACGCTCTCCATTGTCATCGACCCGGGCAATCTGTTGCGGCGACAGGCTGAAGGACACCGTGCGCGCCTCACCCGGCTGCAGGTGCAGGCGCGTGAACCCCGCCAGCGCCCGCAGGGGGGCCGGGCCGCCGGGCTCGAGAGCCCGCAGATAGAGCTGTACAACCTCGTCACCTTCCCGCGGGCCGATGTTGCGCACCTCCGCCGTGACGGTCACGCTCTCGCCCGGAGCGATCTGCTCGGGGCTCACCCTCAGGCTCGTGTAGGCGAAGGTCGTGTAGCTCAGGCCAAAGCCGAAGGGGAACAGCGGCTGGCCCTGGAAGTAGCGGTAGGTGCGCCCGGCCATGGCATAGTCGGTGAATGGGGGCAGATCGGCTTCCGAGCGGTAGAAGGTGATAGGCAATCGCCCCGCCGGGTTATAGTCGCCCCAGAGCACCTCGGCGATGGCCGTGCCCCCCTCTTCGCCCGGATACCAGGCCTCGAGGATGGCCGGTATGTGTGCCGCTGCCCAGTTCAGGGCGATCGGGCTACCGTTGAGCAGCACGAGCACCACCGGCGTCCCCGTTGCATGCACCGCCCGCAGCAGCTCCTCCTGAACGCCCGGCAGGTCCAGGCCGACCCGGTCGCCCTGGCTGCTTCCGCCGCCGGCAACGCCCTCGCGCTGACCCTCCTCGCCCTCCTGCGTCTGGTCGAGGCCGAGCACCAGGATGGCGACATCGGCGTCGCGGGCCGCCCGAACTGCCTCGGCAAACCCGGCCGTAGAGGTCCCGGCGAGCTCGCAGCCCTGAGCGTAGCGAACCTCCGTATGCGCGCCAGCCCTGGCACGGATGCCCTGGAGCGGTGTCACGGCCACCGAAGGGGTGCCGTTGTAGTTGCCGAGCAGGACAAGCTCGGCATCCGCGTTGGGGCCGATCACAGCAATGGTCCGCAGATCGCCCCGGAGCGGCAGCAGGCTGCCCTCGTTCTTCAGGAGGACGATCGACTCCCTCGCTGCCTGAAGGGCGAGGGCGCGGTGCTCGGCGCAGTCGTTGACGCTGTAGGGGATCTGGGCGTAGGGCACGCGCTCGGGGGGATCGAACATCCCGAGGCGCATGCGCGCGGTGAATAGACGCCGCACGCTCCGGTCGATCTCGGCCTCGGTGATCAGGCCCCTCTCGACGGCTTTGACGAGCGCAGAGTAGGTCACGCCACAGTTCAGGTCGCAGCCGTGTCGCACGGCGAGGGCTGCCGCCTCCTCTGCTGTAGCCACGACTTTGTGGCCATGGTAGATATCGCGGATCGCTCCGCAGTCGGACACCACATAGCCGTCAAACCCCCACCGCCTGCGCAGTATCTCCTCCAGCAGAGTGGGGCTGGCGCAGCACGGCTCGCCGTTGGTGCGGTTGTAGGCGCCCATCACCGAGGCAGCCCGCCCTTCCCGCACGCAGGCCTCGAAGGCAGGCAGGTAGGTATCCCACAGGTCGCGGGCGCTCACGCGGGCGTCGAACTCGTGTCGGGCGTGCTCCGGCCCGGAGTGCACGGCAAAGTGCTTGGGCGTGGCAACGAGCTTGAGGTAGCGGGCATCCTCACCCTGGAGGCCGCGCACAAAGGCCACGCCCAGGCGAGCCGTCAGGTAGGGGTCCTCCCCATAGGTCTCCTGCCCGCGGCCCCAGCGCGGGTCGCGGAAGATGTTGATGTTGGGCGTCCAGAACGTCAGGCCCTTGTAGCGGCCACGGTCGCCACGGCGCAGCGCCTCGTGGTGCTTGGCCCGGGCCTCATCGGAGATGGCCACGGCGATGCGGTGCATCAGTGCCACATCCCACATCGCCGCCAGGCCAATGGCCTGCGGGAACACCGTCGCGATGCCGGCCCGGCCCACGCCGTGCAGGCACTCGTTCCACCAGTCGTACTCTGGAATGTCCAGACGCGGGATGGCCGGCGCTGAGGACATCATCTGCGAGACCTTTTCCTCGAGCGTCAGACGCGATACCAGGTCGTCCACGCGGGCGGCAACGGGAAGGTCTGGGTTCTGGAAGGGGAAGCTTGTCTCTGGCATGGTGGCCTCCTCTGGAAGCAGAGCACTGGTTCAGGGGCTGACATTGATCTGATATGAGATTACACCCGAAGACACGCGCGGCCAAACGCGGAGGCGCGGGCGACTGAGGCAATCGCCTGGAAACAGACTCTCCGTCCTCTTCATTTGACGCACGTCCGCTCTCGATGCTATCATGCCCGTCATGACCACAGGAGCCTCCCTTCACCAGGCACGCTGCCTCTGTCCGCTGATCCCGGCACCGCGGGTCCTGGCGGTCCCGCCCGACCCGTCGGCGCACGGGCCCCGAGTGCCGGCAGGGGCCTCGCCTGTCCGCAAGGTCGTGGCGCCGTGAGACGGCATCGGCGGGACGTGCTGGCCCTCTCGGCGCTGGTGCTCCTCATCCTGGCCTTCTTCTGGCCTCTCCTCTCGGGGCGCTACCTAATCCCGCGTGGCGGCGGCGACCTGGTCTCCTTCCTGTGGCCGACCTATCGCTTTGCCGCCCGCTCGCTGCGCCAGGGCGTGGTGCCGCTGTGGAACCCCACACTGTACGCGGGGATGCCCTTCGCCGCCGACAACCAGTCCGGCCTCTTCTACCCGCCGAACCTCCTGCTCTTCCTGATCGCAGGCGAGCCGGGATACGGGACGATGGAGGCGCTGGTCGTTTTACACATGGTGCTGGCCGGCGTCCTCATGTACCTGCTCCTGCGGGACCGCGGCCTGACCCCGTCAGCCTCCGTTTTGGGCGGCCTCTCTTTCGCGCTCTCTGACCTCTTTGTGACCCACATCGGCAACCTGAACCTCAACGCGACCATCGCCTACCTACCGGGCATTGTTCTGCTCGCGGACCGGGCGCTCCTCCGCCGCTCCCTGGGCTACGCCGCAGCAGCGGGCGCGCTTCTGGCCGTCGCTGCGCTGGCCGGGCACGGGCAGATGCTGACCTTTCTGGGGATGAGCCTGGCGATCCTGGTCCTCTATCGCATCGGCAGGGCTCTCCGGGAAGGCGGAGGTGCCGCAGCAGCACGACTGGTTCCGGTCGCCGCGCTCATTGCCGTCACAGGGCTCGCCGGCGCAGCGGTCGCCCTCCTGCCCTCCCTTGAGCTGGAGGGCTACAGCATGCGCGGGGGCGGACTCTCCCTCGAGGAGGCCAGCCGGTATGCCCTCCCCTGGCAGGCGCTCGTCGGCCTGATCGTGCCGCGGTTCTACGGGCGCGGCCCACACGGGTTCTGGGGGTCCTGGGAGAGGGTGGAGGTCGGGTACCTGGGGGTCCTGCCGCTCGCCCTGGGACTGGCGGCCCTCCTGCCGCGGCGCCGGGAGGAGAAGGGACCCGAGGGTTTCCCGGCAGGCCTGTTCGCCATCGTGGCGGTCGTGGGGCTAACGCTCGCGCTCGGCGACCGCACGCCGGTCTTTCGCGTGGCCCACGCGCTGCCGCTCCTGAGAAGCCTCCGCGCGCCCGCCCGCGCCATCGTCCTGACCAGCTTTGGACTGGCCGCTCTCGGCGCTTTTGGGCTGGATCGGCTCCCTGCGTCCCGGCACCTGCGTCGCGGCACGCTGCTCCTCCTCCTTGCAGGGCTGGCTGTGACCCTGGCGCTGCCGCGGGTGATCGCCGTGCCGCCGGAGCGGGCCGTGTCGGTGCAGCGTGGGGTGTGGCTGGCTGCCGCCTGCTGTGGCGCAGGGCTGATCTGGCTCGTGGCGGCTGCGCGCCGGCCGCGCGCCCGCTGGCTGGGCACCGCAGCAGTCATGCTCGTGGCCGTCGACCTCATCGCCAGTGGGTCGACCGTCGAGATCGACACCGGCGACCCCTGGCAGGGGTATCGCCACCCCGACGTGGTTCAGTGGCTGCGCCAGGACACCGACCTCTACCGCATCGACTCGAGCGCCGCCCATCTCTGGCAGCCCGACGCCGCCGCGGTGCATGGGCTGTACGACATCTCCGGCATCCACAACCCGCTGGGCCTCGCCGCCTACGAGACCTACCGCTGG
>ENA-ORXB01002979-ORXB01002979.1-sediment-metagenome-genome-assembly--contig:-NODE-2979-length-13016-cov-58.977046_pt1 | contig 13016 bp, 13 predicted proteins | sample MGYA00237863_ERZ511475 | MGnify/ENA primary metagenome ERZ511475 (study PRJEB26305, sample SAMN06343858) | sediment metagenome | isolation source: hot spring sediment | place: Canada: British Columbia... | reverse complement strand
TGATGTCACTGAGGAAGTCTTGGGAGTTTTTTGTCCCAGGTCGGGAAGAGGGGTCGGAGGCGGAGGACTTTCCTGCAACCCCAATCCCACGCTTGTGGATAACGGGCTGCCTCCATGTTCGGATGCCCAGGGCGATGGTGCCGCTGGTGGCAGCCCACAGCAGGCGCCTGCTCAAGACACTGAGCTACAAAAACAACAGGAATGTGCGGAGGTTCTGGTGGATGCGCTGCTGAAGCGGGACAAGCTCGCTCCGTTTGTCGTGGGAACACCTGAAGTGAAAGCAGTGCGAACATCCAAGAATGATTTCACGGCCTATATAAGCCTAGAGTTCCTGGAACCCATACCGACGTTGCTTCCCAGCTTAGGAACTTTCGCCAAATTCGGCTCTGGTTATCGGAGTATAGCCGGAGTAGGACAGCCAGGGCTTGAAATCGTACCGGATCCGCTGGATCCTAAACGCACGACTGGAATAACCGTGGGAAAACAATTTAGATCTGATATAGATTTCGTTACTCCTGCTGGGCCTCTTTGGTCTTTGCCTTTTTCTTTGTTGGGCCACTTTTTCCGAGACGTTCTAAGGTTGGGGGCAGTTACGCCATGCAACGCGCTGAAAAATCTTCGCCTCTAAGTGGGTTTTTCCTCTTGGCGCGATGGTTTTCTCGGGTGGGGATCGGTTCCCTGCTTTTCCTGACCGCGTGTACGTTGTGTTGTGAGAGCATTTGGAGCGATAAGTTACAAATTGCGCTCAGGCCAGTGTTTGAATACAGTCCTAAGCCTTGGAAAGCAGAGGACTGGCCGGTTATTCAGCTCACGCCTGATGGCAATCAGATCCACTTTCTAAGGGGAGCAACCTTGCAGGTAATTGACCGCGACCGCCGAAAGGTCGTAACTACGTTTGACTACGGTCAAATACCGTGTGCGGGTGCCCGGGAGTTCTACTCTTGGGTGGTACTGGCTGACCGGAACCAGATCGTGGCGAACTATTGTCTGTCCCTGCTTTTGATTGACGGCCAAAACTTCCAATTGAAAAAAGTTTTAATACAGCGCAACGAACAACAAATGGTTCTCTTCTTTTCGGTATCCCAGAATGGAACCCGGGTTGCCGCCCACGTCGATGTGTCGAAAGGGCGTGAGCGTGAAACACATCTTGTTTTGTTCGATACGCACACATGGACAGGACAACCTTGGTCTGCGGAACCAACTTTGCCCCCCGGTGTGCGTGGCCCGACACTCAACCACGATGGGCAGCTCATTGCCTTTGAGCGAAGAATCAGTTTGTGGTCGGATGATGGGGAAAGGTGTGGGTTGGAAGTACGTGAAGTAAGCACGGGAAGAGTTCTTGCGGAATGGTGGAATAAAGCGACTAGAGAATCTCCTTCCGGCCTTCCCATGGAGGTTCAAGGTTGTCCCGAGGGGCTGACTTTTGTCCCTGGCCAAAGCGCGCTGCTTGCTATGCGGCTTGGCGAAGCGATCGTGCTCTGGGATTTCGAGAAGCAAGAGGTTAAGCGTGTGTTGAAACCTGCAAGCCCACCTTCGGTGAATGAGTTCCTGCTTTCGCCCGATGGGAGCTTGCTCGTGCTCAATGTGTCGAGCCCCCTCGACAATGCCCCTGATGCTTTCCAAGAAATGGTCGCCTGGGACGTAAAAAGCGGCATTTTGTTGTATGAAAGTAGAAAGGTGAAATGGTCACCCTGGTTGGTCTTTTTTGAAACTATTTTCCGGGGGCGCGATGTATTCCTGAAGGGAACTTTTAATCTCATCAACTTTTCTGCCGATGGAAAATATCTTTTGGTGAGTCGATACAAGCAGCTAACGTTGTATGAGGTGGTCCGCCCCGCAGCGACGCAATGATCTTTCTGCCTGCGAGCCGCGGCAGAGCCTGATAGCGGGGAGCCGTACCGGTCTAGGGGATGGTCAGGGGTCTTTAGAATGAACCTGTATGCGGGGCAGCGACATCCACATCGTGCTCCGAGAAACTGACCGAAAAGGTGGGGAGGCTGCGGCGAAGCTTTCGAGGGTGCAGTTTTTGGATGCAACTCCTTTGAACTCGCCTGGAGTTTGGAAGTTTAAGGTGCGGAGTAGGACTGCATTGCAATCCCTCCCACGCCATGGAGAACGGTCGGGCACGGGCGTCGGCCCGCTGGCGGGCTCCCGCAGCGACCCGCAATCGCTCACCCGCTATGTGTACGTAATGAACGACCCAGTGAGTTTGGCCGACCCCCTGGGATTGCTGCACGATTGTGCATTCTATCGTTGGGTGCGCTATCGCGACATTGGTCTTGAGCGCGACGGAGAATTCTTGGAGGGTTATTTCTGTGGAGGACCTCTGCCCCGGCCCATTGCAGACGACGGGGGACTACGTTACGGCCCAAGCGGCCCGCAGCCGGCGCAGCCGTTGCAAGAGAGTCCAAAACCTCCACAGGTTCGCTGCATTGGACCCGCGCACATAATCCGAGGGAATCCTAACCACGTTGGCAGGGAAGGCGCTTTTCCCGGAACAAGGATTACCAGGGCATCCGCTGTGATTATCCCGCAACAATTTGGAACGGATACGGCTGGGATTCGACCTTACATTGAACAAATCAGTGGGACGGTGACCTATTTTCTTCCTGCTAGTGAAGGACGTCCAGCAAAAATAAGGCAGTTCAAGTTCACAAGCGTCGCCGATGTTATTGGACCTCCATCGGTGCGACGAGAAATTATGATGATTACTCCTCCACAATTCGGCATTGAGCTTCCTGGTCTCCCGCATAACTTTCGTGGAGAAGGGAATGTGGAACTGCTGGTTTCCGCTGCGCTCGGCTGTCCGAGCGGAACGAGGCAAATGAGCCAGCAACAATAGGTATGGCGGTCGAAGATGAATAGAGATCTAAAGCTCGTGGCACTGGCAGCGCTTCTCTTGGTCCAGGGTTCCGTCCGCGGGCCGCAAAGCGTGTTTCAGTGGCCGCCAATTCAACCGTTCACACAGAACTTCTATTTCCCAGATGCCAGGCGTGCGCGACTGGACACAATAATTCGTGGGTTGGACGGCAAGCCGCTCTACCTGCTTCGTTGCCGACCAAGTGGGGAGGAAGACGAGGATGGATTCTATTATTCTGGAGATTTTGAGTGTCGACTCACCTCCTTCTATGAATCTACGAGCCGCTACACTACTTTGCTGACAGATAATCCTTTACAGCAACGCGACTGGGAAAGTCGCGCCCGGGTGCTTGCGACCGAGCTTCAAGGGGATTGTGCCCATTACCCGGAATACGGCCGCATACGTAATTTTCGACTACGCAATATGCAGATTACCTTGGAATTCAGCGACTACGTGTTGGAAAAGGCCAAGCAGGAGTGGTCAGGAAAAGATGTCCTTTTACTTCGTTCGTTTCGGCTTTCAGTCCTTGTTGAGCCGGATTCTGAAGCTGTGTCGGCCATTGCCGAGGACGTGCCGTTTGCTGAGCCACCTTACCTGCATCCCCCTGAAGTGGACGATGTCACCCGCCGCTGCGACACAGTAATCGAAAAACATGTCGCCGGACGCATCACAAAGTCGTATATCGAGAAAGAGGGATTAGCTCTTCCGTATGCAGAGATTCTCCCGACCGAGAAGTCGGGGTTGCTTCCTCGTCCTTGTGGTGACCCGGAGGTGCCTGAAGAACTGACAAATCAGCGATGCTGGGACTTCGAAGTTCCGATCTTCGAGCCATCCGGCAGAAAGTTGTATGAATTCGTTTGCTCAGCAGATGTTCCGAACGGCACCACCATTGATCGCAGCGGCATAGGCTGTGCGCTGCTCGTTTCAGGAGCGAAAACCAATCTCCTCGCTGACGCGATCGATCCCTATAGTCGGAGGAACCGTGCCACTATTTTGCCTGAACAGTTGTATGGTCGGTGTGCATACTATCCAGATTGGGGAGCTGAGCGTATATTTCGCTTACGCGGGTTTCGACTTTCTCTGCAACTTCGAAATCCGGTCTTCGTGCCGGGTGTGTGGGGCAAATATGGCCTCAGGCAAGTTGAAATCCACGCAAAAGTAGAGCCGGACTCGGACGCGACACTTCCCGTTGCAGGCCCATCGCCGTTTATTTATTGGGGAATCCAGGAAGAAGAGACCCCTTGTGAAAAGGTCCTTTATTCCCCGTTCTTCGCCAGATGAGAACTTCACCGTGATCGTAGCTCATCGCGGAGGTGTATTGGTAAGCACACACACAGTGCTGCCCCGAGTTTAGCGTAAGGTCATCGGACAGGTTGCACCATGATGCAGGAGTCAGCCTCTGACCTGACGTTGCGAAGTTCCTGCACACGGATCAGTTGGGTTCGACGCGGGTGTGCACCGATGCGAACGGGAACGCGACGGGCGAGTGCGTCGATGTGCCGCTGTGGCAGGGCGGTATTTCTTAGCTCGCGCAGGATGATTCAGCATGAGCCCTGGCCGCTGAGAGAGCTCACGTGATGCCGTGTGCGTATGAGCCGTTCGGGGAGTTCACTGGCGGGGCGAGTGCGTGTACTATACCCACCCACTACCGCTTCGCAGGGATGGAATACGATCCCGAGACCGGTCTCTACCACACCTGGTTTCGGCAGTACGACCCGAGCCAGGGCCGCTGGACTGGCGTCGACCCGCTGAGCGGCTCCCTCAGCGCCCCGCAATCGCTCACCCGCTATGTGTACGTAATGAACGACCCAGTGAATCTAATTGATCCTCTGGGTTTGAATTGTGTGATGATCTGCACAGGTTTCGACTCTTGTGTAATCAGGTGTTTGGTAGAAGTTCCAGGGGATGGTTCGGGTGGCTCTGGTGGTTCCGGTGGTTCCGGTGGTTCTGGTGGTTCCGGTAGTGTGAGCCCTCCGGGCGTGCCTCGTTTTGGTCTGTTTGGTCTGCGGGGAGGAGGCGGGTTATCCGGCTGCAACCCTGTTCCCGTATTTGTCGACAATGGCTTGCCTCCATGTTCAAATCAGCAGGGAGCCTCCACCGGCGGCAGCCCGCAGCAGGCGCAGCCCAAACCTGAGGAATTGTTGCAGGATTGTCGTGTCCGCGCGATGCTGGATGCCATAGCCTGGGCAGAGGGGACAGCTGGTGATCTCGACGGTGGTTATCGTCGAGTAGTCCGCGGAACGGTGCTGCGTGCACCATATAATCCCGAGCTTGTCGGCCAAACAGACGTTCGCATCAGTGATCTTTCACGCCACCCTAACATTCTTGTCCAAGTGACCAGCAGTATTAGAAGCACCGCAGCTGGGCGATATCAATTCCTATATTCAACATGGCGATCGCTTGGATTACCCGACTTTACCTCCGGATCACAAGACTTGGGTGCTGTAATGCTCTTGCAACATAGTGGTGCTATCACGCCTCTTCTGAGCGGTGATCTGAATCAGGCGTTACAAAGAGCCCGTGGGCATGGGCGAGTCTACCGGGATCCCCTTACGGTCAGCCGACAAAGAGCATGGCTAGGTTCCGAAGGGAATATGAAAAGGCGCTTGCAAATTGCAAACGGAGCTAGACGCAGTGTGGGATTCCCTTTGCGGATTCGTGCGTCCACAGTACTTTCGGTACCGGGAGAAGCAAATGAAGAAGGGAAAAGCGGTCTTCGTCATTGCAACTGTCTTTCTAGCAGGTACGTGCGGGTCTGCGGCTCTCGCGCAGAAAGATTCCCAGCATCCGGTGTTGCGGTTTAGCATCGAGGAGAAACCCGAGCAGCCAGTCACTTTACCGGCAGAGGTTTTGCAGATTCTGCGCCGAGATAATCGTGTTGAGCAGTGTCTTGCAGGCAAAACCTCTACCTCCGAGTTCTCACAATCATGGTTCGAAGGGGCCAGCGTGCAGCTAAGCCCCAAGAAGCAGGCGGCTCTCTTAGTAAAGGCTGCGGAGCCATGCTTGCTAGGTGCGAATATCGGCCCCTTTTGGGTTTTTTTGAACAATGCCCGAGGGTACGAACTCGTCCTGCAAGTCGATGCTCATACTCTGGAGGTTCTTGGATCCAAAACCCGAGGCCATCGCGATATCCGGGCGTTGGCCGCTACATCTTGGGAAATGAAGACATCAGTTTTCCAATTCGATGGCAACCGCTACCGCCTTAGCAGATCTTTCACAAAACCAATAAAAATGTCGACCTTTTCCCAGGCACAAGAAGAAAGCCGAAAAGGGTCTCCCTGGCCTCTGGTAGATCCCTTGCGAAAGGTCTACGATTTCACGGATGCTGCAAAGGCGGCCGTCGATTTGCCGATCACAGGGTCAAACGGATCGAAACTCGACATGCTGCGGTGCCGAACCTTTGGCAACCAGGACGATTCTGACTTTGATTACTCAGGCGACTTTGAGTGCCGACCGTTTTCCTTGTATTCAGAGGAGCGGTACAGCACTCTGCTCACCGAAAATCCGAAGCAAAGCCGGGACTGGGAAAGTAGAGGACGTTTTTTTGCCGAAGAACTCCATGGAGCATGCGGGAACTATCCGGAATACGGTCGGAGCAGAAGTTTTCGCCTTCGCGGGATGAGAATCACCCTGACGCTTGACAAAGTTCAATTCCGCAAAGGGCGTAGGACACAAGATCCTCGAGAGGCCGAAACTACGTTGTTGCAATCGTTCCGATTTACCGTGGAAGTCGAGCGCGCACCGGAGGCAATGTCGGAAATTGCCGAAGCGGTTCCGTATAAGCAACCACCGCTACTCCATCCAGAACGATTCGGCGACTTGTCGCGTGACTGCAGGCTTCCGCAACGGGACAAAAAGTAGAACGGCTCTATTGGCATCTCAGGAAAAAGCAACGATGTTTCACCGGTAGAAATGGAAACGCAAGCCACGCAGCACGCCTAGTGCACCTGCGTGGGCAGGGTGCGAGCTGGACGGACTACATCTTTTTTGGCGGCCAGCGCATCGCGGTGAACACCGGAGCGGATCTTTCGACCGCGAAGTTTCTTCACGCCGACCATCTGGGTTCGACGCGGGTGTGCACCGATGCGAATGGGAACGCGACGGGGCAGTGTGCGTATGAGCCGTTCGGGGAGTTCACCGGGGGAGCGAGTGCGTGTACCATTCCCATCCAGTACCGCTTTGCAGGGATGGAATACGATTCCGAGACCGGTCTCTACCACACCTGGTTTCGCCAGTACGACCCGAGCCGGGGCCGCTGGACTGGTGTCGACCCGCTGGCCGGGCACATGGACCTCCCGCGATCATTGAACCGGTATGCCTATGCCCTGAACGACCCCGTCAATAAGGTCGACCCACTGGGGTTAGATGTTTTCTTGTTCCTGTGGGGGTGCATCTGGAGGGCAAAAGTAGAGATTGTGGGTCACTCAATAGGCGGGCAGGAGCCAACCTATACGGTGACGATCACGCTGCTAGAGGCAATCTTGTGTGAGGACGTTGGTGTTGGCGGTGGTGGCGGCGGTGGTGGCCGGCCACCCGCGCTGAAGCCCCCTGGCTTGCCGGGATTCACACAACAGGTTTATAAAGACTGCGCTCAGCAGGCTTGCGGTGGAACAACAGGCACCATTCCTGGCACGGATCGGAGCATACCTGGGTATGAAGCTGCGCTGGCTGTTTTTCAGGAGTTGCTTCTGGTGGGTGCAGACCCGGCGGTGGTAGGTGCAACCTTGGCGTTAGAGTCTCACAGCAACTTAGCGGTAGCCAACTCCCGTAGGAATCGCAATGGAACAGTCGATGTTGGCCCGATGCAGCTCAACAGCGGCAATGCGAATAACCCGCTTTTCCGGCTTTTGGCAACGCGTTTGGCTCGAACTTCGAGCCGCACGGGACCTTCAATGGGGATATCTGAGCGAATATCGCAACTGGCGCAGCGTACCTGCGAGACTTGCGACGTCCTGAGCTGTATGTCGGCGCAGGCGGAGCAGCACAACGTCTCAGAGCACTTAATGCTTTGCTACCTTCGATGACGACCTTCTTTGATTGTCTGAGCGGAAATGCAAGACCGTAGGCCAATTGGACAGCACTCGTGTACATCAAGGTTCACACTGATTAAGGCGCTGGCGTTTTTCCTGGCAGCCATGGCGGCGTTGCCGTGGAGCTTACCCGTCTCCGGGTCCGGCCAAGCTTCGCAGGACACCTGCAGCAAGAAATACCGTTTTGTTTCGGTCCGTCCCGCGAGAGGGACTGTAGAACAGGCCATCGCCGTCGATCAGGACGGGAGAGTAGTGCTACTCGGTTTGGGTCAACAACAGACGATCCAGTCTGTCCAAACACTCGGTTTCGAACAAAGCCTCCCTCTGGAGTTTCCATTCGCAGGATCTTTGCCGAAGGATCAGGTGCCAGTTGCGCTTCGGAAATTAAGCTGCCCGGAGCGAGGTTGGCAAATCTGGATCGTGCTAACAATTGGTTTTGATGAGATCCCTATCCGGAGAGAAAGAGCCTGGTCCACAACTTTTAACTTTTTATACGCCTTTCGCGAAGGCGCAGACAGCAATACCACCTTGCTCAGAAAGAACTTCCATCAGGTGGTCAAGCTTGCCGTCGATGATGTCAACGGGGACCAATTGACCGAGCTTGCCGTCGAGTATGTTGAGACAGGTGCGAGCCCGTGGACATGGCTGAGGGTTTGGCAAGTAATGCCCGAGGGAACCCTGCGTCTAGTTCCGCTTGATAACGTCGAAAAGGACCTGGTTGCCTCTGCAACTAACGTTACAATCGGCTTAGGGGATTACAGCCGTGGCGACACTAGTGTGTACAGCGAACAGACGATTGCCATGGGGGATAAGCAGCTGATTCTCCGCAAGCAGTACCAGTGGAACAGGTCGGAACAGCGGTACCAATTTGTACGTGAAGTCAAAAAAGAAGAGACAGTAGTCAGATAGCGGAACTTTGCTCCCAAGCTGCAACCAACTAGATGCGAAGAGGCAAGCGCGGGCATTATCCGTTTGGGGAGTCCTGGTATGCGCAGGACGGTGCGGGGAATAGCCTCGCGCCTAGCAAGTGGCAGTTCACCAGCTACGAATGCGACCCCGAATCGGACAACGACTACGCCATCTTCCGCTACCACCGGAACCGCCTCGGCCGCTGGATCGGCGTCGACCCGCTGGCCGGCAACTTCAGCGACCCGCAATCGCTCACCCGCTACGCCTACGTTCTGAACGACCCGGTGAACCTCGCCGATCCCTTAGGGCTGACCCACGATTGCGCCCTCTATATCGAGAAATGCTCCTCTGTGATTACAAACGGGACGGATGATCAAGGGAATCCGACCTCTCGCGTGGAGGTCCATTGCCATATCGAAGGATATTTCTGTGGAGGTGGAGGTGGAGATGGAGATGGTATTGTGCAGGATGGCTCCTTCGGGGGAGGAGGTGGTGGTATTCGCCGCAGCGGCGGTGCCAGCAACAACCAGGTTGATTTGCACGATCTTCCGCTCAACACCAGAAACACAGCAGTCCAACCGATGTTGACTTCGTCCTGTCCACCTGTGCCGGTGGCACCGCCTGGTGTTAACGTCAATCGAAATATAGTTTATGCGGAGTCTATTCGAATTGGGACCGATGCGGCTGCGAGGCGTGCGGAAGGAGACAGCAGCTTTCTTGCCAAGTCGTCATGGTTTTATGGAATGGTAAGACCAGGAGGCCATGGGATTACAAACTCCAAGGACAAACCTATGAGCCGTTCGGCAACTTCAATTACGGAGCCATAGGTGCAACGCTTGGCTATGGATTAGGAGCCTTACTGCGCGCGGCAGGTGCCATGCAGTACGTTAGCGGAGCATGGCAGCAAGAGTTTGGATACCCGTGGGGGAGCTCGCCCTACGGAGACGATCCCCGTGACCAAGCAATGATCCGAGCCGGTTACACTTACACCCAGCTTGGTTGCCACAAACCCTGAATCCAGGAGAAACGAAGGTGATATGCAGGACAGGGAAAGACATCCAGTTACTACTGCTGATAAGTTTGGTTTTCACGAGCACGTTGGTGGCTTGCAGCCTGCCTGCTGATTCAAGTCTTGAAGCAAACTTTGTTCGTCACCAGTCTGATTTCGAAAGACTGGTTAAAATGTCGAACGAAGACCGCAGAGTAGTCCGGATCGCAAATGACTTCACTCGACTCGAAGACAATTGGAATTGGCCCCGTCCTGATGCCGAGATCGGCTTTTCAAAAGCGAGGTGGGATGAATATCGCAGTCTCTTCGCTAAATTGGGTTTGGAGGGGGGACTGGAAAGAGGTCCGTCCGGCATCATCTACTTTTTGGTGAGCGGGCGAGGCCTGGCAACAGGAGGTGATTACAAAGGCTACGCATATTCCGAGGTGCCGATTCCTGATTTATATGAATCGCTTGATGACGTTGGAGCATTGCGTTCTGCACTGCCGAGCTTGCAGCCCGCATTTAAAAAAATAGGAGACCACTGGTACCTCTTTTACATGTGGGATGACTAGAACCGGTGGCAAAACTGGGGACGAGGCGTTGATGTGTCGTAGTTAGCCTCCCTTGGGTGCAGTAGAAAGGAACGGCAGTGTCAGGGGGAGGGCGATACGGCGATAACTTCCAGAGTCGGCCGACGCGCAGGGAGGAAGAACGAGCCGCTTCACAAACGTTTGAAGCAGAAAGGCGGCGGGTGTGTCCGCGGTCGGACGACTGCGAGGCGTCGGAAGGCACTTTCTGGATTCTGCGTACCAGGGCGCACCAGGGTATGCTGCCCGCTCCGTACACTTTGCCTTCGACCCACCGGCGGCAGCCCGCAGCAGGCGCAACTCAGCTTCCTTCCTATTGACAAACGGTTTCTTCCTGAGAAGATTCGCAATTGTCCAGACAAAGCATTTCAAGGAACATAGCGAGAGCTAAAAATCATTTTGGCAGCGTGGAGATTTCAACGGCTCGTCTTCTGGGAGGGCAGCCTTAGGGGCACTTTTCGGAGCTGCAAGGAGTGGCACAGGTGCTCGAAACATCGTAGAACTTACACCGGTGCAGGCTGTCGGCAGAGTGGTTCGCGGGACAATCGCAGGAGCCGTACTGGGGGCAGTAGTGAGTTTCGCAGCCGATGCCGTTGTGCTTCGAAAGGTCCATGTTGAACACGATCGCCGAATTGCCGAGTGCTTTACAAACCTATGAGATTGTCTGATGGAATCAGGAAATTCCTGTATTGGGTGATTGTGGGGGCATGCTTTCTCTGCCTCGATACCGTCGTGCCTTTTCTCAGGGTCCGAAACTTGGCTTACCTGTGGTGGCTTTTGCTTCTCCTTCTGATCTGGGGCGCCTACAAAACTTCGAGTGGTGGTTCGCGTGCCGATCGTTTCGACATCATCACATTTGTCCTCCTTGGAGTGACTGTCTTCCTTTACGATCCGACGCTTCAGCCTGCACTCGCACGAGTAGGATTGGAAAAGCTCTGGATCGCCTCGGGGTGTGTTTTAGCGATTTGGATTGTGTTTGGGTTTGGCGCATGATCAAAGAACGGAGTTGATGGCATTTGCTCGAAGGTGAGCAGAGATTAGAAGACTCTGCGGAGGCCGAATTTCAGGTGAAAGGGCCGTGACCTGCCCAGTGTTATGGGCCAGTGCTTGGGAGCGTCCTTTAGGGGTGGTACATCGTTGGTGCTGAGTGGAGCGGGGGCAGAGCCAACACCAATCATGCGGCGAATTCGGCTGGCAGCTGCAGGTCTGGCGCGTCGGTATCCAAGTTCAGGTTTTCGCTTATGATTCAGTTGCTGCGACGCGAAAGGCTGCACACCAACAAGAAGTGGGGCGAGCGTGAAGTGGGTAGAATTTTTGTTGGGCGGTGGCCGTGGGGCGGATGAGGACTTTCCTCGAACCCTAATCCCACGCTTGTGGACAATGCTGCTTCCATGTCTGGACGCCCAGGACGGTGCCACCGGCGGCGGCCCGCAGCAGAACCAGCAGATTCGGCTGGCATTCGAAGAGGTTGAGGAGATAGTTAGGCAGTTTAATCTCTCTGGCTTTAGCGATGAACTGATCATTTGTATGTATCTCATTTAAGGAAAGTAGCTTCTTCTCCAACGCAGTTCCAAGAGATCCTAAGACCGGACAGTTGCTATCTTCCGCCAGGGGTTTTGATGCAAGTGACCAAGGATGCCGCGAAGGATCTCGAAGTGAGGTTTCCAAATTTGTTTTCTCCGGGGCTGTATGATCGTTTATTCGATCCGGCCACCAACATCGCAGCGGGTTCGGCCTACTTGTCTTTGCGATATAAGACTTTTCCCCGCGAGAAGGGGAACCTTAGAGCAGCCTTAGCAGGGTACGGGACGGGAGAGCAATATGCGGATGATGTTTTGGAATGCGAGCGTCGGCTCAAAGCGGGGGATTGGCAAGCAGCGCGGGCTGCGGCGCGCGGCCGTCGTTAGCTCGCTTTTGGCCGCAGGATTCATTGCCCTTTCCACGAATCCCTCGAACGCAATGTTTTGTCAGCTTTCAGGGGATAGCGGAGGTGTTGTCGCCTGTTTGCGAATGGGGACGACTGGCTCAGCGGAATTTTGGATACTGGCCCAAGAGTACCCAGGGTTGGGGTATGCAACTGAGCTTCGCATCGATTTTCGGTCACGGGCTGCGGCCAGGCGGTTGCTCAATTACCGAAGCACAGATCACCTGATCTCGATGTATCCGCTTTCGCCAGCCGACAACAAGCTCCTGACCATCTGGGAGGGCGGCAGCCATGTGGGTTTTCGTATTTTCCTGCTCACACCAGAGAAAGCGGAACTCATCTTCGATCGAAAGACTGAATATGTACCGGAAGTACTTTGGGGTGCCATTCTGCTCAATCGCGGCAAGGTATTTCGGGACAGCTATTTCGTGCCCGAAGTTACAGAGATCTATCGTTGGGAGGATCCGCCGGGACGTTACGAGTTGAAAGGGGTTGTGCCTTGGTCTGAACGGTACCGGAAACTAGCCGAGATGAATCATATGCCGGGTGCCGCGGACTTGCCCTGACTTGAGCGGACTCAAATCATCGCTCGGGCAGAGTGCACCGAGATGTAGAGCTCAGGTTCTGACCTATCGTGAGCGAAGTTCCTGCACACGGATCAGTTGGGTTCGACGCGGGTGTGCACCGATGCGAACGGGAACGCGACGGGCGAGTG
>ENA-ORXB01002977-ORXB01002977.1-sediment-metagenome-genome-assembly--contig:-NODE-2977-length-13018-cov-4.815007_pt1 | contig 13018 bp, 13 predicted proteins | sample MGYA00237863_ERZ511475 | MGnify/ENA primary metagenome ERZ511475 (study PRJEB26305, sample SAMN06343858) | sediment metagenome | isolation source: hot spring sediment | place: Canada: British Columbia... | reverse complement strand
AGGCGGTGGGGAAGGGGGTTGGGGGGATGGGGCACCCCCTCGCTAGGGCTGAGGGGCGGCGACCGACGCGGTCTGTCCGCCCCTGCCCGAGCGGGCACCGCGTGCCCGCTCGGGCAACGAGGCCGGGGGCATGGCCCCGCCGGCAGCCGGGGGTGCCCCATGATGCAAGACCAAGCCGTCGCCGGGGGCGAGGCGAGACGGCGCCTCGCCCCCAAGAGGAGCCGGTAATGCGCCGCGCGGACAGGCCCTCACGGGCCGGAACGCGAACCGAGATCGACCGTACCTCCTTTGAGCCGCCGTACCATCAGCTCGCGAGCATCCTGCGCCAGCAGATTGCCAGCGGCGTCCTGCGCGCCTATGACCGCCTGCCTTCCGAGGTCCAGCTCTGCGAGCGCTATGGCGTGAGCCCCATGACGGTGCGCCGCGCCATCGGCATTCTCCTCGATCAGGGGCTGGTCAGCACCGAGCAGGGCCGCGGAACCTTTGTCAGGCCCCTCCTCCTCAGCACTGCAACCTTTGACCTGAAGGAGCTCGAGGAGCTCTTCCGGGATGAGCGCACGAGGGTGGCGATTCTGGAGGCCCGCACCCTGCCGGCGGATGAGCGGATTGCCCGCCGGCTGCTCGTGGCGCCGGGTACCAGGGTCATCTTCCTCCGGAGGCTGCTCTCCGTCGCCGGCGAGCCGGCCGTCTACCATCGGGAGTATGTCATCTGCGACCCGGAGCGGCCGGTAATCGAGGCCGAGCTGGAAGTCACCACGCTGCGCGGGCTCTTTGATGGCAGCGGCGAGACCGGGCTGAAGCGGGGCGACCTGAGCATCCAGGCCACGGTCCTGAACCAGGAGGAGGCGGCGCTCCTCAAGGCGGCGCCGGGCGTGGCTGCCTTCAACATCGAGCACGTTTTCTACGACTTTGACGACCGTCCCGCCAGCTGGGGATGGTTCATCTGCCGGGGCGACCGCCTCCGCTTCAGGACGACCGTGGGCGCACCTCCGCGCGCGTAAGCCGGGAAGGGCTCGGAGGGAGGCAGGGATGGACACGAGGATCACAAGCGAGGTCATGCCAGGCACCCTGGCCGCAGACGTCGCGGACCTGAAGGAAGCAGAGGTCCTGCGCGCCGTCCGTGAGCGCCTGGCCCGCGGCGACGACCCCGTCGGCGTGATCGAGGAGTGCCAGGCGGGCATGCGGCTCGTGGGCGAGCGCTACAGCCAGCGGCGCTACTACCTGGCCGGGCTGATCATGGCCGGGGATATCCTCCGTCAGGTCATGGAGATCGTGCAGCCGTCCCTGGAGGAGCGCTTTTCCGGAGATGCCGGGGCGCGGGTGCTCCTCGGCACGGTAGAGGGGGATATCCACGACCTCGGCAAGAACATCTTTGCCATGCTGGCGCGCTGCCATGGCCTGACGGTGCATGACCTCGGCGTGGACGTCCCGCCCGCCCGCTTTGCGGACGAGTTCGACCGGCTCAAGCCCGATATCGTCGGGCTCTCGGGCCTCCTCACCGCCTCGTATGACCCCATGCGGGAGACGGTCACCCTGCTGCGACGCCGTGGCGCCGCGGTCCCCGTCATCATCGGCGGCCAGATCGACGAGCAGGTCTGCCGGTACGTGGGCGCCGACCATTTTGTGACCGACGCCATGGAGGGCGTGCACCTGTGTCGGAGGCTGGCCGGCCGCCGCGAGGGCTAGGGCGGGCGCCCGGATGAGCCGGTCTGTGCCCTGAGTGGCGGGCCGGAGACGTAGAAGCGCCCCGCAGTTGACTCCCCACTCGCCGTGTGCAATAATGGGCCCCGGTGTTCCGCAGTCTGGCGGGTTCCCGCTCCGAGAGCGCCCCGGCCATCGGGGCGTCGCCGCCGGTCCGCAGAGCCACAGCTGCGCCTGCCGCGGAACGGTGAAGGTCCGCGCGGCGCGCCGATGGCAGGCTCGCGAGAGGCGCCGTAGCACCGACGCGGGAGCGGTGCAGTTCATACGGAAGGTGAGGAGGCCATGCCGACGACCCCATTGATCGAGTTGCAGCACCTCGTCAAGCGCTACGGCGACAAGACCGCGGTAGACGACGTCACCCTCGAGGTCCGCGCCGGGGAGATCTTTGGCTTCCTCGGCCCCAATGGCGCCGGCAAGACCACCACCATACGGGTGGTGGTCGGCCTGCTCCAGCCCACGTCGGGCACGGTGCGCGTGGGCGGCTACGACGTGCAGACCCAGCCGTTGCAGGCCAAGGCCATCTGCGGCTACGTGCCCGACCAGCCGAACCTCTACGCCAAGCTGACCGCCCGCGAGCTCCTGCGCTTCGTGGGGGACCTCTACGGGGTCAAGCGCTCGCAGGTCGAGCGCCGCATCGAGGAACTGCTGCGCCTGTTCGACCTCACCGCGGCCGGGGACGACACCATCGACTCCTACAGCCACGGCATGAAGCAAAAGACCGCCCTTGCCGCCGCCTTGATGCACGACCCCCGGGTCCTCGTGCTCGATGAGCCGACCGTCGGCCTCGACCCCAAGTCGGCGCGGCTGTTCAAGGATATCCTCCGCCAGATGGCCGACCGTGGAGCCGCGGTATTCCTCTCGACGCACATCCTCGAGATTGCCGAGCACATGTGCGATCGCATCGGCATCATTGACCGGGGGCGGCTGATCGCCGTCGGCACCATGGAGGAGCTGCGCGCCCTCGGGAAGGGCGAGCGCAGCCTCGAGGACATCTTCCTGTCCCTGACCGGCGGGGCGGAGTACGCGGAGATTGCCGAGGTGCTGCGATGATGGGGGTGGAGCCGCTCTCGCCGGTGGGCCTGTGGCCGGCCGTGGCCAGGCTCCTTCGCCTGCAGTTTCGGATCTTTGTCAGCGGGCTGCGCCGCTCGGGCCTGCGGGGCAAGCTCGGGGCAGCGGCGATCACAGTTCTTATGCTCTCGGTCGCGGGGTTCATCCTCGCCATGAGCGTGGGGCTTCTCCATCTCCTGCAGTCTCCCGGCCTGCGCGCCGCCTTCCCGGAGATCGGCCCACTTCTCGCGAGGGTGCCCGGAGTGGTCGTCGCCCTCGGCTTTTTCGCCATTCTGGGCACGAGCTTTGGCGTGTCCTTGCAGTCCCTCTATCTGGCCGAGGACATGGACTTTTTGCTCAGCGCCCCGATACCGATCCGGGCCGTCTTTGTGGCCAAGCTGCTGCAGGCGATTCTGCCCAACCTGGCTCTGGTCGCCCTCGGGGCGCTACCGCTGCTGGTCGGGCTGGGGGTATCGAGCGGCTACAGCCTGCTGTACTATCCCCTGGCTGCGTTGATGCTCGTGGGCGCGGCTCTGGCAGCCGGCGGGCTCGGGAGCCTTCTGGTGATGGCCGTGGTGCGCATCTTTCCGGCGCGTCGCGTGGCCGAGGTGCTTGGCGCCACGGTGGCGGTGGTCTCGGTGGTCTGCTCGCAGTCGGGGCAGTTTGCGCGGCCGGGCACCATCGGTCAGCGGCAGGTGTCCACTGCTCTGCGGCTGCTGGCGAGCCTGGATGTGCCCTGGTCGCCGCTGGCCTGGCCCGGCCGTGCGCTGGCCGGGGTGGGCGAGGGGCGGTGGCTGGCCGGAGCGGGCTTTGGCCTTCTGGCGCTCGGAGCGGCGGGTCTGACTTTCTGGGTGGCGCTGGCGAGCGCCGAGCGGCTGTACTACAGCGGCTGGGCCAGGATGCAGTCAAGTCCGCGTCGCCGCAGCGTTGCGCGGGCGCCTCGCCGCGTGTCGGCACGGGCGGCGGCCGTGCCGGCGGCGCGCTTCCTGCCCCGGGCGGTTGCGGCCATTGTTGCCAAGGATTGGGCCGTGCTGCGGCGCGACCTGCGGAACCTCTCGCAGCTCATCACCCCGCTCATCCTCGGTGTGGTCTATGCCGCCATGCTCCTGCGGACCGGTGGACTCCCGGCCGGCGAGGAAGGCGATGCCCCCGCCTGGCTTCTGCAGGGGCTGCGCGGTGCCATGGGCTATGCCAACATCGGCATCGCCCTCTTTGTCGGCTGGACGATGCTGCAGCGCCTGGGCGCTCTCGGCTTCTCGCACGAAGGGCGCAACTACTGGCTCGTCAAATCGGCGCCGGTGAGCGCCGGGCAGCTGCTGGCTGCCAAGTTCCTTGCCGCCTACCTCCCTTCGCTGGCCATCTCCTGGGGGTTTGTGGGCATGCTGGCCCTCGTGCAGCGCAGTTGGGGCACGGCGTGGTTCTCGCTGCCTGTGGTGGCCTTTTGCCTGGCCGGCGCTGATGGCGTGTGCCTCGCCTTCGGGGTCGCCGGGGCGCGGATGGACTGGGAAGACCCGCGCCAGATGCTCAGCTTTTCCTCCGGCTGCCTGAGCGCCCTGGTCTCCGGGGTCGTGCTCGGCACGGGGATCGGCCTCTTTGCGCTCCCGCAGGTCGTCCTCGGGCTGCTCGGGTTGCCGCCGGTGGTCGGGCAACTCGCGGGGCTCGCCGTCGGCGGAGCCTTCTGTGTGGCATGCGCCATCGTGGCCCCGTGGCTTGTGCGGGGCCGGGTGACGCGGCTTGGCGAGAGCTGAGGCCGGCGGCCGGGCGTCGTGAACCGGAAGAGGGCCATGCTCGTCTGTAGAGTGAGAGGCCGAATGGTCAGCTACCGGGAGACGCTATGACGATCGGCGCGAGGAGCCACCCTTGGACCGCTACCGGCCGGCCCATACAGGCGGGGGATGGCGACTGTCCTGCCGAGCTGGGTGCACGTCTGCGTGGCGGGGACCTCACGGCCCTGGGCGATCTCGCCGAAGTCTGGGGCCCAAGGCTCTACGCCTACCTGATGCGGCTTACTGCGGATCCGGAATTGGCTCGGGATCTCGTCCAGGAGACGCTGGTGCGCGCCCTGAAGGCGCTGCTCGGCGGCGCGCGCCCGGACGATCTCCTCGCCTGGCTTCTGCGCATCGCTACGAACCTGGCGCGCGACGACCGCAAGAGCGCCTACCGCCAACGCGTCGCGCTCTACGACGCGCTCGATCCGCCCGAGGGCGCGGCTGTCGAGCCGAGTGCGGAGTGGTGCGCCCTCGATGCGGCGCTCGCTGCGGGTAGGGCGGAGGCGGTGCAGCGGGCCCTGTGCGCCCTCGCTCCCGAGCTTCGTGAGGTGATCGTCTTGCGCTTCGGGGAAGACCTGCCGGTGCGGACTATCGCGGCCGTTGTCGGCATTCCGGAAGGGACGGTCAAGTCGCGCCTCTATCGTGCCTACCGTGCCCTGGAAGAGAGTCTGGCGGGCTGGTGGGCGACAGGCGAGGAAGGAGACGGCCGTGCCTGACGCCAAGGCGGAGAAGCTGCAGTCTATATACCAAGAGCTCTGTGCGGGTGCAGAAGCGGAAGGTAACTCGCCTCCTCAACTGGAGGATGTTCGCTGGCTCATGTCGCTCCTCGAAGAGCCGCTGGGGGAGGTGGCCATCCCGGAAGGATTGCCCGCCACCCTGCGCGAGGCGCTTGTGGAGGCGGCGCGGACGGCAGGTGTCCCCGCGATGCGACAGAGGCCGGGGCTGCGGGCTCTTCTGCGGCTGCTGTGGGCCGAGGCACGCTTCCTTCCCCTTGCCTTCTTTGCCTTGCAGGCGGTGCTCCTGGCCGTGGCATTCATCGCCAACCGCAGCCTGGCGGGCTTTGCCGGCCGGACCTCGCTCGCGGTGGTGCCGGAGGCGGGCCTTCTGATGGGTGCACTGGTGCGCCGAGCGGTCGGCACCTCAGCCGATGCCTTTGTTCTCGTCGCTCCCTGGCTGGGTGCGGGGGTGGCGCTTGTCGCCGCGCTGCCCCGCCCCAAAGGCCTGTGGGCCGACCTCGAGGCCCTTTCGCCCTTCTCCGCGGCGACACGGCTCCTGGCGCGGACGGCCGTGGCCACGGCCATTGCCGTTGTGGCGACTTGCCTGGCGGGCCTGGCGGAGAAGGGGCCGACTGCGGGCACGGTGCTCCTTCTGGCGCGGATTGCGCCCCTGACACTCGCCGTTTCCTGGGCACTGGCGTGGTCCGTGCCCTTTGGTGCCGCTGGTGCGTCGGCGGCATCCCTTGCCCTGTGGGGCGGGTTATCCCTCTTTGGCGGCGCGCTGGGCCGCTGGAACCTGCTGGCACCGGCCCCGGCAGGGCCGGCGCAGGTAACTGCGCTCGCCCTGAGCGCCATCCTCCTCGCCATCTCGTGGATGCTGAGCCACCGCACGACACCGCGCGCACGGGGGAGCAAGCTGGCTGTGTGATCGAGATCGAGGGTGTCACCGTCCGCTACCCGGGGCATCCGCCGGTCGTCGCGCTCTGCGACCTGTCACTGCACCTTCGTCCTGGCGTCACCCTGATACGCGGCCCGAGCGGGGCCGGCAAGTCAACCCTCCTCCGTGTCCTCGCCGGCCTGCAGATGGTTGAGAGCGGCACGGTCCGCTACCCCTGGCCGAGCGTCGAGGTTCCGTGGCGCACCGGCTATGTCCCCCAGGAGAACCGGCTGGACCAGACGCTGGGCGTCGAGGACGCCCTGCGCTATCTGGCGGGTGTTCGCGGGGTCCCCTGCGGCCGCACGGATGTCGCTCCGGTCATGGCACGCTGGGGGCTGGAGCCACTGCGACGCAGGCCGGTCTGCCAACTCTCCTCCGGGGAGGCGCGTCGTTGGCTGTTGGCCCAGAGCCAGCTTCTCGACCCCGACCTCTGGCTGCTTGATGAGCCGCTCCGTGGGCTGGACGCCCAAGGAGTCGCCACGCTGTGCCAGCAGCTTGCTGCCTGCAGGAAGCGCTCCGCACGAGGCGGGCAGCGATACGCCATCCTCGTCGCCGGCGACCCGCGCTTTGAGGACCTGGCGTCGGCCGTCATTCGGCTGGAGCGCGGGCGCATCTCTGCCCTGTGAACCGGATGTAGAGGCGTTCGTCTTACTGTATGACGGGTTCACCATTGGGCAGCCGACCGGGCTGTCGGGCCCAAAATCAGCGAGGTTGGCGTTCCGATGAAAGTCACGCTTCGGGAAGTAGGGGTGCGCTACGGTCGACAGGTGGCGCTCGCGGGTATCAGCCTCGAACTCGAGGAGGGAGTGTGGGGCCTGCTTGGCCCCAACGGGGCAGGCAAGTCGACGCTCATGAAGGTACTGGCGACGCTCCTCGTGGCAGACCGAGGCTGTGTGCAGGTCGGTCCTTTTCGCCTGCCGCGCGAGCAACACGAGGTGCGAAGACGGCTCGGCTATCTCCCCCAGGAGTTCGGCCTGCCGGGGAACGTCTCCGGGCGGGAGTACCTGCGGTATGCCGCTGCCATGAAGGGCGCGTCGCCTAGTGAGGCCGACCGCCTGCTGGAGCTAGTGGGCCTCCAGGAAGTGGCCGGCCGTCCGATGCGCAGCTACTCCGGCGGTATGAAGCAGCGCGTTGGCATCGCCCAGGCGCTTCTCGGCGAACCGGACCTGCTGCTTGTCGACGAGCCGACCGCCGATCTCGATCCGGAGCAGCGCACGCGCCTGCGTACGCTTCTGGCCCAGCACCGCCCGGGGCGTACGGTCCTGTTCTCTACACACGTCGTCGGCGACCTTGAGCAGGTAGCTGACCGCGTCGTTGTTCTGCATCGGGGCCGCGTGCGCTTTGTGGGCACACTCGAGGAGCTGGCCTCCCGAGGGGAGGGTTGGGTGTGGACGCTCGCCGACGCGCCCGAAGTAGCGTACCCGTTGCGAACCACGGTGCTCTCCGAGCGTCTGATCGATGGCCGCGTTGTGCGACGCCTCTTTGCGCGGAGGCAGCCGCATCCGGAGGCAACGCTCGCTGCGCCGACGGTCGAGGAGGGCTATCTCAGCGTTATTGCGCAGGCTGATGCGGCAATGGCTTCCGTAGGGCGGGAGGGGAGAAGATGAGCGGCACACGGGGTGCTCGGGGTCTCCCATTCGCCATAGGACACGCTCTCTTCCGCCCCATGCTCGCCTACGAGGCGCGCCGGCTATGGCGAGGGGTCCCTCCCTGGCTGTTCGTTGCGGCTGTCCCCGCCCTCTTTGCGCTGATTGGTGACTGGCAGGCCCCGGGCCTGGAGCGCTGCCATGAGATGCTCCCGTATTTGTCGCTCCTCAACACCGCCCTCACGGCCTACGTGGCCTGGGTGATCCAGCGCGACCGCCGCGCCGGCGCCGACGAGATCACCCTGGCCTGGCCAGTTAGCTCGCTGCGACTGTACCTAGCGCGGACGCTCGCCCTCGGCACGCTGACTGCCGTCCTGTGGGCGGAGGCGGTTGTGCTGGCGCTGGGCTACACAGCGGTCTCGTATGGCACGGCCGCCCGCGCAGCCGGCACCGGCATTCCGGTCGCCCATGCTCTGCGCGAAGGTGGCTTGATCCTTCTCTCGTTGACGGCCACGTTCCTGGCGGCGCAGGCTACGGGTCAGCTCGCGGCAGCCATCCTCCCGGGCGTGCCGGGGCTGGTGGCGCTGGTGCTCTACCGCGCGTTTACCCTGGGCGGTCCCCGGCTTATCCTGGGTATCCTGCAGTGGCCTTACGCGCTGCTGGCGAGCCCCGAGTTTCTGTGGGACGGATGGCCGTGGCTCGCCAGGTACCTCCACCTGGGCATTTTCGCGGACGTCTATGTGGCGCACCAGGCCTTCTGGGTGGTCGGCAGTGTGGCAGCGCTCGTGGCGCTGGCCTGTCTGTTCCGGCCCCGCCGCGACAGGGCAACGGGAGTGTCCGCCGTCCTTCTGATGGGCGCCGTCGTCGTGGCAATCGCTGCGGCTGCGCCCTTTGTGGCTGCTGAGAGCCGCTACGCGCGGTCGCATGCGAGCTCCGTCTCCACCTATGGAGAGCCGGTCAAGCCCGGGCTCCACTCTGGCCCTCGGCAGGAGGCGCTGAGCGACACGACTGCGCCGGCGCCTGTGCGCTACGATCTGGCGGTGGACCTGACGCAGCCTCCAGAGGCGACGATTGCAGCGACGGTGGTGCTTGCCGGCCCGCCTGATCCGGGGGATGGCCTCGAACTGACCCTGCGCCGGACGTTTCACGTCGATGAGGTTCGCATAGAGGGTGTGGTTGTGCCGTTCGAGCGCGAGGGGGACCTGCTGCGCCTGCCGGCGCCGTCGGCCCTTTCCGGCGGGTCCCTTGCCATCTCCCTGCGCTACCACGGCGCCGTGGCTGACTGGCGGCTCGACCCCCACGAGCAACCTGCTGCCCTGGTGGCAAGCGAGTTCGTGTATCTGCCCTCGACCTGGGGCTGGTACCCCGTCCCTGGGAAGCACCGCCTCACCTGGGAGATCGGAATGACCTCCATGGTGGCGCGGGCCCTGGCCGACCGGACCGTGCTTTTCAACGATGCAGAGCCGACTTTTGTGGTCAGCGTCCGTGCACCGGAGGGAGTGCGCTTCCTCGCAGGGTTCGTGCAGGAGGCCGGGGGAACCTGGTACCTCGAGGGTACGCGCAACCAACTGACGCTGTTGGGCGGGAACTGGGTCGCCCGCGGCGACGGGGCAGCGAGGTTCGCAGTCCCCTTTGAGGAGCTCGATACTTGGCGGGCGTCCACCGCCGAGGTTGAGCGTCTCTTCCGTGCCCTGGCAGACTGGACCGGCGTCACGCCGCTGACGGTCGTGCCGAGCCCTGTGTCCTTCGTCAATGCGGCCGACGTGTCACTGCTCCTCGACAGCCAGATCGGAGACCTCTTTGAAGCCCCGCCCGACGCGGGGGAGCTTGCCCGCTTTGCCCGGCGTTGGCTATTCGGCCTCCTGAGTGTCCAGCCGCGGTTCCTGGCGCCGACAGCACCCGAGCTAGAGGGTGTGCCCTCCGCGACAGTGCAAGAGTTCGACGCACTCCGGGCCTATGTGCTCGACCGCGCACTGCACGACGTCTTTGGCGCTGACGCGCCTCCCGATCCGCCGGGGCTCGCCTCGCCGGAGGATGCCCGTGTCGAGGCCTGGACGGCCGGCACGTCGCTGGAGGAGCAGCAGGCGGCGCTGCGGCGCCTGTTCCATGATGCGCTCCTGCGTCCGCTCACCCCTGCCGACCTGGCATTTCTGGACGAGGGGGGCGCCGAATGAAGGCCTCGCTCCCGCGCCTCGTCGCTGCGCAACTGCTGTGGCTGCGCCGCCCGCTGCCGCTGACGGTGGCGATGGGCCTGGCGGCTCTGCCTGTGGGCATGGTCTGGCTATTCCGTAGGCAGGTGCTGACGGCCGGTCAGCTCTTCACCGGGCTCCTGTACTTTGACGAGTGCTGCCTGCCCCTTTGGATGCTGGTGGCAACGAGCGGGGCATGGGCGGATGGAGAGCCGGAGCATCGTCCGCTTCTGCTCGCCTGGCCGGTGCGTGGCTGGGCACTGGCACTGGCCAAGCTCGCAGCGGCTGCGGCGGCCTACTGCGTCCTCGCGGGAGCCGCGGCCATGGGGCTGGGGCCCCTCTGGTCCTGGGTGACCGGCGCCGGCGCCGATGCTCTGCCGGCCGGGAGGCTCTTCAGCCGGGCGATACTCTCGGGAGTTAGCCTCGGGGCGCTGGCCGGCGCGGGCTGTGCCGTCGGCGGCTCCTGGGCGAGGTTCGGGTTAGGCGCCGTGTTCTGGTTCCTGAACCTGCCCGACTTTGTGGCCGTCTGGCTCGACCGCACGACCCGAGGGGTGGTCAACCTCTTGGCGCTGTCGCGGGGGAGCGTCGTGCCGCTTGACGTGGTCAATCAGCGTCAGTTGGCAGCCACGCTTGTCCTCGTGGCGTGTGCGCTGCTCACGCCGATGGGGGCGCGTCGCGCGGTGCAACGCAGGCTCTGCCGCTGAGGGCCGTCCATCTCGCCCTCGCCTCCGTGGAGGCACCGCAGCTCGGCAGAGGGCGCCATTCTGCCGCTCCGGTCTGTGGCACCTGGTGGTGCATACTGCACGGGGCCCGGGCCGGGGCGGCCCCACCTCCGCCGCTACCTTCCCCGAGTCTGGCCCCCTGACGCGATCTCGGCTATCGCGTGCGGCAGCGACAGGCACGGGCGCCTTTACGTTACACTTACCACACCTTTATGCATGAATATGGAACTCTTGCTCCGGCCGCGATATAGTAGGGGCGCCACGGAACTGGCTTCACTTTCCGTCATCGCAACCCTCTGCGGCCCGCAGAGGCCGCGTGTCACCATGGAGCCAGAGGATAGTGAACCAGCAGCGTGTCCTCTACTTCGACGTTCGCTCGCGGCACGCCGCGATCCGGCCGGCCACGACCCGGGTCAACACCCGGGTCCTCGGCCTGACGGTGACTTTTCTGCTGCTCATCGGGCTCGGTGCCCTGCTGTACCTTTCTCAGGCGAGCACCGCCGCCCAGCTCCGCTACCATCTGGCCGAGACTGAGCAGGTGCAATCCGGCCTGCAGGAAGAGATCACGGCGCTGCGGTGCCAGATTGCGGCCGCCGAGAGCATCACCAGCCTCGAGGGGCGCGTCACTGCCCTTGGGCTCGTCGACGCGCCACCTGACGAGGCCGTGATGGTCTGCCAGATGCCTGCCGGGCCGGACCCGGCGGAGGGGCAGGATGCCGTGCCATCCCAGAGGCCCGGCACCGACTCCATCCTGGAGCGGCTGCTCTCCCTTCTGGCGCTCCGCCCGCGCCCCTCGGCCCGAACCAGCCTCTACTGACCCGGTCGCTGCCTTCGATACCCCGGCTCGTGTTCACGCGCCGCCGGCGAGCGGAAGGAGCTGTGGCCGGCGCTCCACGTAGCGCGTGAGGTGCGTGAACCCCAGGCGCCGGGCGAGGGCGTGAGCCCGCTCGATGTCGTAGCCGATGCGGGCTGCGTCGTGCGTATCAGAGCCGATGGTGATGCGCGTGCCGCCAAGCTCGGCGTAGCGCCGCAGGATTGCCTCACCCGGGTACGACTCCTCCGGCAGCTGCCGCCAGCCCTTGGTGTTGAGCTCGAGCGCCATGCCGCTCTGGATCACGAGTCGCAGGATGCGCTCAAGGCGTTCCCAGAAGCGCTCGGGGTCGAAGCGGCCGCAGACGGGGGTGCTGTGGAGCTTGGGCATGTCGAGGTGTGCGAGGGAGTCGAACAGCCGGCTCTCGACTAGCGCTTCAACGGCATCAAAGTAGGCCCCATAGGCCGTCTCGAGGTCGTGGCGGCGAAAGTAGGCTACGTCGATGAACTCGCCCTGCACATAGTGGACCGAGCCGAGGGCGAAATCCAGCGGGCAGTCGCGGAGAAAGGTCGCGATGCGCTCGCTATACCGGGGCTGAAAGCAGATTTCGGCGCCGAGAAGCAGCGAAAAGCCGGGCGAGACCTGTCCGCGGACCTGCGCGACCTCGCGCTTGGCGCGGTCATAGTCGTACCAGCCGTAGCCGGGGTCCGAGGGATCGGTGTCAAAGTGGTCGGTGAGGGTCAGGCCGGCGAGGCCCCGCTCGCGGGCTGCGTCGCAGAGCGCGGCGAGCGGGTCGCGGGCATCGCAGGAAAAGCGCGAGTGGACGTGGTCGTCATAGAGCGGTTGGGCGGACATCGCGCGGGCTCCTCAGAAGGCCGGTGATGGGATCGAGCCAGGCGGACATGCATGGCGCTGGCGGAGGCAAGCCTGTCTGCGGTCATGAGCGCCCGATGAGCCACACGCCGGCAAAGATGAGGAGGACCCCCAGCCAGCGGATGGGGCTGACGGGCTCACGCAGGATGATCGCCGAGATCAGGAGGACGAGCACATACCCCAGCCCGGCGGTCGGGTAGGCCACGCTGAGGTCGAGCCTGGAGAGCGCCATCAGGTAGCAGATGGAAGAGATGCCATAGCTGGCAAAGCCGAGGAGGACAAAGGGGTTGGAGAGCATGCGCACCAGCGCGCTCAGGGCGAACCGGTCGATGGCCCCGACCTGGTTCATGCCGCTCTTCATGAGAAACTGCCCCGCGACACCCAGGGCCACTGCCCCGAGCAGGAGCGCGAAAGGTTGCACCATCCTCCTGTGGCTCTCTTTCTGCAAAGTGTGCCTCCGTCAGATGGACAAAAGCGGTGCCCGAGGGGGCACCGCGCCCCATTATAGCCGGCTCGACTATCGGGTCAAAACTTGGACGCCGAGGCTCCTCCGCCCGTTGCCCCCGCCCTGCCGCGGTGAAGGGGCGGCCAGACCCATCCGTCCCGAGCGGTCGGAGTCATCGCCCTCGTAGCGCCCCCACCCCCTTCCCCGCCCCCGCCGCGCGGG
>ENA-ORXB01002975-ORXB01002975.1-sediment-metagenome-genome-assembly--contig:-NODE-2975-length-13027-cov-2.710656_pt1 | contig 13027 bp, 11 predicted proteins | sample MGYA00237863_ERZ511475 | MGnify/ENA primary metagenome ERZ511475 (study PRJEB26305, sample SAMN06343858) | sediment metagenome | isolation source: hot spring sediment | place: Canada: British Columbia... | reverse complement strand
TGGCCGTCTGCCCATTGCCTGCGGACGCGACCGCAGCGCGTCCCTCCATTTGGTTGCGCGCGCAGCTTGCGTTAGGCAATAGCCACCTTCGGTTGCCAACATTGCGGTTCGTTTACGCTTTGTTAGCCGTATGGCAAAGTCCGGCCGATGCTGGCAGCAATAGCTCCCGGCCGGGCAAGGCAAAAACCATAACGTACTTCCGTCGTGGCCGCTGGTTCTGTATTATCGGGGCATGGCCCAATCGCAAACTGCTACCGACTGCAAGGTGCGCCGCCCGCGAGCGATACTGCTAGGCGCCGGCCATCGTCCGCACGTTCCCGATGAAGCCAATCGGCTTCGCCCGGCGGTGGAGCGCCTTGCCGACGTGGTTCTGGCCGACTTCAGCGGCACCGAGGATTTAAGCTCGTTGGAGGCCGACGTAGCGATTGTTTTTGGCGGCGATGGGTCGATACTCCGGGCAGCCCGACAGATGGGAGATCGGCAACTGCCGGTCATTGCTGTTAATTTGGGTAAACTGGGGTTTTTGGCAGCAATTTCGCCCAACGAATTGCCGAACGTCTTGGAAGATTTCTGTGCCGGCAAGCTGGCGATCATCGAGCATCTGATGTTCGAGTGTGCCGTGTTGCACGCTGGGCAATTGGTTCACCGTCAAATCGGGCTGAACGAGGCTGCCATACACGCCGGGCCGCCATTTACGATCCTGGAAGTCAATCTTTACGTTGACGGAGAATTGGTAACTACGTATAGTTGCGACGGCCTGATCGTCAGCACGCCGGTCGGTTCGACGGCCCATTGCCTGTCGGCTGGCGGCCCGATCCTTCGACAGGACCTTCAGGCCTTTGTGGTATTGCCGATCAGCCCGCATACGCTCACCAACCGTCCGGTCGTCGATTCGGCCGACCGCATCTACGAGATGTTGGTCGCCCAACCCAACCCCGGCACGGCTTTGGTGGTCGATGGCCGGGTGGTGTGCACGCTTCGGCCGGCAGACCTGGTGCGGGTGCAGAAGGCACGAACCAAGTTCAAGCTGGTGGCCGCCCCAGGCCACAGCTACTACCGTACGTTGCGAGAGAAGCTCGGGTGGGGTGGACGCCGGGAAGTGAATTGACGGGCAGTGGCGATCGAAACCACATGCCCCAAAGCAACAGCCGACCACACGCATTGCGCTGCCAGCTCATCGTGTAAGTGGTTTCAAAGTGTAAACGGCACGAACTAGGAATACTTTCTGCCCGGCCGCTCGTCGGCATGTGCCGGCTAGCGCCAACCGGGCGTTTGCTCGAAAGGACGCGAGCATGACCAAGAAGTGCTTGTTGGTTCTGGCGATTGCGGCTGGCGTTTGCGGCTGGCCGGACTCAGGCCGTGCGGCAGAGCCGCAGCAGAGTGAACCGGTATTGTTGCGATACAAGTTCAAGCCGGGAGAGACCATCCGCTGGGAAGTGACCCACCGCGCCCGAGTGCGGACATCGGTCTCGGGCACTACGCAAACGGTGGAAACCGTCACAGCATCGACCAAGGCTTGGCGCGTTCTGGAAGTACAGCCGGACGGCACCGCCACCTTTCTACATATTGTGGAAAACGTCGATATGCGACACCAGATCAGCGGGTGCCAGGAAGTACGCTACAACAGCCGTACCGACAAGCAGGCGCCGCTGGGGTTCGAGGACGTGGCCAAGGCGGTGGGCGTGCCGTTGTCGCGGGTGACTCTGGACTGCCGGGGCAAAGTGATTACTCGGGATCGCAAACCACTGAAGGCGTTGGCGCAAAACGAAGGCGACATCACTATTCCCATGCCTGAAGAACCGATCGCCGTCGGCCACACATGGTCTTTCCCTCACGAAGTAGAGGTGGTGGGAAACAACGGCGTGATCAGCCGGATAAAAACCCTCCAGCGATTCAAGCTGCTGAGCGTGCAAACGGGCGTGGCCACCATCAGTGTATCCACGCAAGTGCTTACTCCGGTGTCAGACCCGGCCCTGGAGTCGCAACTGATGCAGCTTGCCACCTCCGGCACCGTGCGCTTCGATGTGGACGCTGGTCGGATACTCAGCCAGCAGATGGAACTGGACAAGCAAGTGGTGGGATTCCGCGGCCCGGCCAGTAGCGTCCACTATGTTACCCGCTTCACCGAGCAACTTTTGCCAGCCTCCCCGGGCGATAGGCAACAGGTGCAACTCAGCTACACCCAGTTGGCACCCAAACCCTGAAAAAGCCGACCGCAGGATCATCGCAGCCGTTGCGGGCAGCGAACCAGTCATGGTCTATGAACCGACCCCAAGTCCGGGCGAACTGCACTTCTCGCTTTTCGGCATTCCCGTTCGGGTACATCCCTTTTTTTGGCTGATCGGGCTGGTGCTCGGGCCGCTGACCAGGGCTGGTCTGCCGGAAAACCTGGCATGGATCACCGCATTCTTCATCGGCATTCTGCTGCACGAGTTGGGACATGCAGCGGTTCTGCGCGCTCTGGGACACCAGCCCTGGATTGTGCTGTACGGCTTCGGCGGCCTGACTGGGCACGGCCCGCAAACGGCCTTTCGCCGCTTTGGGCCTCAGTGGGTACGTGAAATCTTGATATCTGCTGCTGGTCCTGCCGCCGGATTCCTTTTGGCTGGCGCGATTGTCGCCGCGCTGCTGGCCTCTGGACGCAGGGTGATTATGCTCGTTCCCTTCTGGCCGCTGATGTTTCCCGTGTTCGATCCGCACGGTTTGCCGCCGTTGTTTGCCGAGTTTCTGTACGACCTGTTGTTTGTCACCATCGCTTATGGAATCCTCAACCTTCTGCCGGTGCTGCCGCTGGATGGCGGGCAAATAGCCCGAAGTGTGCTGACACGGATCGACCCGCGGGGCGGGCTGCGCAAGGCGCTGGTGCTTTCTGTGGTAGTGGCTGTCCTGGTGGCCGTTGCTGCTGTGGCAAAGCTGGGGCTGAGCAACGGACTGTTCCTGGCCCTGCTGTTCGGCTGGCTAGCGGTTAACAACTACCAGGCCTTGCAGTATCAGTAGCATTTGCCCGGCGGCATGTTGCGGAGTGCTTCTCCGGGCCGGTCAGGTTGCGCTCCAGCGCGCTTGGGAGAAACTGCCTTGTCGCGTCCGATTATGGAGTGAGGCGCTGCGGTCGCGCCCGATTTTGGAGGGACGCCCTTTGTCGCGTCCGATTATAGAAGGACGTGATTCGTCGCTTCTGATGACGCAGTGACGTGCTCCGCTCGCGTCGGTTGTGTTTTCTTCGATGATTGTTCAATCACCAGCCAGAAGCGGCCACTAGGCCACTAGTTAGCGCGGCCCTCCAGATTACCCGAAAACATGCGCCGACGGCGCGCACAAGTTACGCCGCAAGCAACCAATCGAGTCTTGACTGGAAATGATGTACAATACAGGCGTCATCGCCAGTCTTTTTGGGGAGATAGAACATGGGCACTCTTTGCAGAACAACGCTGTGTTGGCTGGTGGCGCTATTTTGGTTGTCAGCGACGGCCTGCGCATTGCACTGCGCACTGCAAGCCGCTGAGCCGGAGCGACAGCCGCCGCCAGCGAAGTATTGGGTATATCTGGGCACGTACACGCAGGGCGCGAGCAAGGGCATCTACCGCAGCCAGCTCGATATGGCTGCTGGCAAGCTGGACGAGCCGGTGCTGGTGGCCGAGACGCAAAACCCTTCGTTCCTGGCTATCCATCCTACCAAACCGTGGCTTTACGCAGTGGGAGAGTTGTACGGTCCGGGCGGTAAGGGCGGGGCTGTAAGTGCCTTCGCCATAGAGCCGACGACTGGAAAACTGAAGCTGCTCGGCCAGCAGCCTTCTGGCGGTGCAGGGCCGTGCCACGTCTCGGTCGATCATACCGGCGGCAACGTCCTGGTGGCCAATTACGGTGGCGGCAGCGTGGCGTGTCTGCCCATCAAGCCGGACGGCTCGCTGGCTGAACCGAGCGCGGTGATCCAGCACGTCGGCTCCAGCGTGAACCCCAAGCGGCAGCAAGGCCCGCACGCCCACTCGATTTACGTCGATAGCGCCAATCGATTCGCATTCGCCCCGGACTTGGGATGCGACAAGGTGTTCATCTATCGTTTCGACGCCCAGCACGGAAAGCTCACGCCTAACGATCCGGCGCATGCCACATTGCATCCGGGTGCGGGGCCGCGGCATTTCGCCTTCCACCCCAATGGCCGCTACGCGTATGTGGTCAACGAGCTTGACTCGACGGTGACTGCCTTCGCCTACGACGCCGAGAAAGGCGCTCTGAAGCCCCTCCAGACTATCGGCACCTTGCCGGAAGGTTTTACTGGCAACAACACCACTGCCGACATTCATGTGCATCCGTCGGGGAAGTTCTTGTACGCCTCGAATCGTGGCCACGACAGCATCGCCATTTTCGCCATCGACGGCGAAAGCGGCACGCTGCGTCGCGCGGGCCATCAATCCAGCGGGGGGCGCACCCCGCGAAACTTCGGCCTGGACCCGACCGGCAGCTACCTGCTGGCAGCCAATCAGGCTTCCGGCAACGTGGTGGTCTTTCGCATCGATCAGTCTAGCGCAGGATTGAAGCCTACCGGGGCCGAAATCTCGCTGGGCGCACCGGTTTGCGTCAAATTCATGCGTCCTTTGCAGTAGCACGACGCACAGGCGGCACAGGATGCTCGCCGGTGGCGGTTGCTGGGCTGCTGTGCTGCCGGCCGATTCGTCCTGGCCTGCCCCGCAGCCCAGGCCGATGGTAAAATGCCTGCCTTTGTGGTGACCGGCTGAAGAGGCCGGCTCAAAGGACTTGGGCATGGCTAAGTTTGCAGGCTCGCTGAGAAAGTTTCCTGCCAGGGCTTCGTTTTTCTGCTATGCCTTGGGAATCATGGTGGGCGCTGCTGTGCTGGCCAGCCCCATGTGCAGCGCCGACGCCGAGGCGCCCATCTCGCCGGTCGATGCCCTGTTTACCGCCACCAGCGCCACATGCGTAACCGGGCTGATTGTCCGTTCGACAGGCAACGACTTCTCCTGGGTGGGGCAATTGGTGATTCTGCTGCTGATACAGCTTGGCGGCATCGGGATCATCACCGTCACCACTTACATAACATTTCGTCTCGGCGCCACCCGGGGGCTGCGGTCGCGCACAGCAGCCGCAGAAAGCCTTGGTGTGGAGGCCCCGCAGCCGCAACTGGCCACGTTGCTGCGCGACGTATTGCGATTCGCCCTGACGATCGAAGCAGTGGGCTTCGCCATCTTGTTCGTCCGCTGGCTGTTCCAGTTCCCGCCACACCAGGCTGCTTGGTACGCGCTTTTTCACTCGGTATCGGCATTCTGCAACGCCGGCTTCTCGCTGTTCGACGACAGCCTGGTTTCGTTCCAGGCCGATCCGGTGGTAATACTGACCATTGCCGGGCTGATTATTACCGGCGGACTGGGGTTTCCGGTAATTACCGACCTGCACATCAACTGGCACGGCACGTGGCGCGAGATGTGGGACAACCTGCGACTGCACACCAGGCTATCGCTGCTGGGCACTGCCGTCCTGCTGGCCGGCGGCACGCTGGCCCTGCTGGCGCTGGAATGGGACAATCTGCTGGCCGATATGCCCTGGTGGCAACGGCTGTTGACGGCTTTCTTCCAGTCAGTAACTCCGCGAACGGCTGGTTTCAATTCGGTGCCCGTTGCACACATGACCACCGCCAGCCTGTTCCTGGTGATGCTGCTGATGCTCATAGGCGCGTGTCCCTGCTCGACCGGCGGCGGTTTCAAGGTATCCACGTTTACTGTGCTGGTGTTGCGGGTCTGGGCGTTGTTCCGCGGACGCGCTTATGTCAGTGTGTTCCGCCGCACGATTCCGCAGGCCGTGTTCGGCCAGGCAACCGCCACGGTGCTTGTATATACCGTGGTGGTGGCCCTGGCGGTGATGTGCGTGCTGGGGCTGGAAGAGCGCTTCGTCGGACATATCGAAGCCGGCGGCCGGTTCCTCGATACGACTTTCGAGGTCATCTCCGCGGCAGGCACCGTGGGATTGAGCACGGGAGCTACCACCAGGCTGTCTACGCCCAGCCGGTTGATCATCGTATTGGTGATGTTCCTCGGCCGACTGGGACCGATCTCCGTGTTCGCCGCCGTGTCTCAAAGCGAGCGGCACAAGGGGGTACAATACGTTTCGGAGAAGCCATTGATCGGGTGAACCTATGGCCGCCACAAAAAGGTTTGTGGTTTTGGGGTTGGGAACATTCGGAACCGCGCTGGCGCAGCGGTTGCACGAAAACCATTGTCACGTAACGGGCGTCGACGACAACGAAGAGCAAGTAGAGTTGCTGCGCGACTACCTTTACGAAGGCATCATCGGCGACGCCACCGACCGCGATCTGCTGGAGAACCTGTCGCTCGATACGGCCGATGCGGTGTTCATCAGCCTTGGCAACGACATCGCCCGGTCGCTGCTGGCCGCCCTGCATTGCAAGGAACTGGGCGCCCGCCGCATCGTGGTCAAAGGGGTTACCGTGGAGCACGGCAAGTTGCTAGAGCACCTGGGCGTGGAGCGCATCGTGTTCCCGGAAATCGAGGTCGCCCGCGAACTGGCCGATCGCATGACGTGGCCTAACTTTCTCGACTACATCCCCATCGACCCCGAGCACAGCGTGGTGGAACTGGCCGTGCCGGAATCGCTCAACGGCTGTACTCTTGCCGAGGCGAGATTGCGGCAGCGTTATGGGGTGCATGTGCTGGGCATCAAAGATGTGCTGACCGGAAAACTGGATGTGCTTCCCAGCGCCGAGGCCCGATTGACAAGCGATCAGGTGTTGCTGGTGGTGGGAAAACAAGAGGGGTTGAACCGGCTGCGCGAACTGAGTTGATCGCCGTGCCCTGCTCGAGTTATGCATGGCTCGACATATCGGCCGGGCACGTGGACGCCTGACTGCTTTTCGTGCAGCACTACTTTCTGTATCAGCAGGGCGGTGACGAAAGACGCCCGCTTCACGCTACCGCATTGGTTGATAGCGCACAAACTCCACTTGGTAGGTGGCACCGGTAGCGGCCTGAAAATACTCGCCTGCAAGGATGTCTTGATCGGCGTGATAGACGAGATTGTATGTGGAGCCAGGGTAGCCCACGTCGCGCAGTTCCACCATTATCCTAATGCTCTCGCCCTGGCGGCGCCATGCGGCTTTGGCCACTTTGATTTGCCGGGGGTTGAAATACGCCGCCTCCAGTGTTCCATCGCTGTCATACCGGCGAATCTCCAGAAAATAACTTTCGCCAGGCCGGTTCCATACGCCCAAAACTAACTGCGGATCGGCAGGTGTCGTGCGCCGGTTTGCTGGGGCGCTGGGTTTGCCGCTCTGCTCGCCCTTGTTGACGGAAGGTCTATCATCTGCCGCTGTAGCTTGTCGCTTGGTCGAGTCAACTTCGCCTGTGTGTTGTTGTGCGCCGGGGCCAGGCCGATCAGCGCTGGGAAAAATAGCTATCAGTGCCAACACCGAGGCGGCCACGATCAACACGCACAGCACCACCGTTACCCGCGGGTTGCTTACCCACGATGTCCGGGCGCTAACAGACGGAGTCGGTTTACTTTCAGGACGCTTGCTCATGGGACATGACTGCCGCTGGCCATCAGTACGAAAGGCTTTCAAGGGGCATCGTCAAGGAAGCGCAGGGGCAGGTATTGCTGCTTGGCTGTCCGTACGGTCTGGAAAAAATGCCGGCCATTTACGAATTGTCCCGCACCCGCGCGGGCGAAAAAAATCTAATCCAGAAGTCGAAAGGCATTTCAGTAGTGCCTTATGGCGGAACATACGCACGTTTTGCGCGCATGTTTTTGGGTTGCCTCGCGCATGTTTTCAATCAATCTAAAGGGCCACGCTCCGTCGTGGCCGTGTGCCCTGCGCTAACGGACGCGACGGAGCGCGTCCCTCCATAAAACCATTGGTTGCGGCTGAAGGCCGCGTCAGGTCTGAAAACACACCCGGTCAGTAGCCCCAGAGACACACTCTGCAATCATTTCAATTCCGAGAAAACTCAGACGGCTGAAGTGTCGCAAGATTTCGCGGTGTACACCTTTACTTTCAATGGTTCGTGCCGGTATGAAAAGAAACCTTTCCCTCGGCTGTTACGGTACACTGGAACTTCTGGCCGCCTGCACTGACACGAAGCGTGCCGGCTTGCCATCCCAGCGAGATTGGCCCATCCGCGTCCAGCGGTTTGTAGATGTCGAAGCTGTTCTCCCATTGGCAGAGTTGTCCGTTGCGGCGGACCGTGGGAAGGTCGTTTCGGGCGTTATGCACAACGGTGAGCTTCTGGCCGTCGTGCGAAGCGATGGTCGCTTCCGCCTGAGGCAGGTTGGACAAATCCAGTTTGCTGTCCGTGGTCACCTTGGCGACAAACTGCTCGAAGCTGCCGTCCACCGGTTCTTCCCCGACCAGCAGCGCAAAGCCTGCATAAGTGTCGCCTTTGGTGGTGGCGGCATGGAACTGTTCGTCGCGGTAGTGTTCGGCCCATTTGCCTTCCAGCGGCCAGGGACGTAGTTGGTCCAGATGAATCGGCCAGATGGCCAGCCAGGTCTTTTCCAGTTCGACGAACACTATGCCGTTGCGGTTCTGGACTTTCGCCGCCCGCGGACACTGGAAGTAGAACGTTTCTGCCGGCCGGGCCGGTCGCAGCCACACCAGCAAGTTGCGATACTGGCCGATCTGATCGCCGGAGCGTTTCAGCGCGTGCTCTCCCGGCTTGTTGGTGTTGACGACGAAGTAATCCACCCCGCGCTTGCTATTGAAGGCCATCAGCGACATCGGCCGACACATATCCAGCAGGCTTTCGTCGCCTCTGGAAACCACGCTGCCCAGTTGATACGTCTTGCCGAAGTAGAGGGTTTCCCAGAATCGCGGCGCGCGGCTGTCTTCCTCCGAGCGCCAATGGGCGTACAGCGGCTTGGTGTTCAGCAGCTCCACTGGCCGAGGAAAATTCTTGCGGGCCAGATGCACGACCGCTTGCGGCGGCCGGTAACTGCTGGTAATGGCGTGCACGTCGTCGTAATGCGGATCGGGGTCATCGATCACCGTGTCGCCGAACCACAGTGCCAGCATGTGCGAGGCCCCCGAGCCGAACACTACGTTGCCGCTGCCGTAATCGCGCATGCTTGGGCCGCCGAAACCGGCGCGATAGTACTTCACTGCTGCGGCGGCACAAAGCCAATCCAGCGCCGCCTTCGCCAGGCGCCGGACCTCGGAGTCTTTGGCGAAGTCGTACAAGTTCAGGTATGGGGCGATGGTATGAGTGTGGTAGTTTTCCGAGTCCCACTCGCTCATCCCCACCTGATACAGGGAAGTGACATAGTCGGCGATCCGCTGCTTGTACAGCAGCCGGGTCTGCTCGTTGCCGGTTTCCTCGGCCATCAGATAGACCGAGGTTTCCCGCATGGCCCGCAGATTGTCGGTGCTGCGCACATCGACGCAGGCGCCTTTGACATCCGGCCCCCAGCCGGCGCCGCCTTTGCCCTTGCCGAAGACCGGATGCGGCTGCGCCAGCGGATCGGCAGCGGTCCAGGCTTTGGCGCCTTCGTACATCCGCCGCCGATAGTCCGGCTGGAGATACTGGCCGAAAAAGAAGTACTTGCGCATCTGGCCTTTGAGCGTAAAACAGGCGTAGTAGTCGATGCCCGCCGTGTGCTTGTGCCAACTGCCCGCTTGCACGTCTTCCTCTTGCAGATACTTCAGTGCCGTCTGGCGGTGCCCGGCCAGAAAGTCGAACATCGCCTTGGGATAAGAGGCTTTCTCGTTTTCGAAGAAGGTGTTTCCGTATCGCCCTTTGCCGCCGGTGTCAAAATGCCGGATGGCGTGATTGGTCCGCCGCCAGAAGTCTTCCTCCCACTGCGAAGGCCAGGGGTTGCGGAGTTCCTCGGGCACGGGGATTGGATGAACGCGCACTGAGCCATCCGGCAGACGGAGCACACGCTCCGCCGGCTCGGCCGCAAATGCCGACTGCCAGAGGCAGGCGCAAATCAGCAACACATACGCGGTTGTCGAAAGTCCAAGGCGTGTCATGGTCTTTTACACTTATCGCTGAATCCGCTGGGGCCGGCCCGCCCACGGAGTGCACGGGCGGTAAGCAAAGTGGGCGGGCGTTAAGCAAAGTGGCCAGGCGTTAAGCAAGCTCTAAACAGATGTAATCACAGGTGTAGTCTGTGGTGTAGTCTGTGGTGTAGTCTGTGGTGTAGTCTGTGGTGTAGTCTGTCGAACGCAGTCGGCGGGCCATTGCTCGGCACATGGCTGTTGTTTACTGGCTCCCGATGCCTTTGACGCGCATCTTCAGGCCATACACCGCCTTCGAGGCCGTGATGAACAGCAAATGGCCATCCTTGCCGCCGAAGCACACATTGGCCGTCCACGGCTCGGGCACGTCTATGTGTTCGATCTTCTTGCCGGTCGAATCGAATACCGAAACGCCCTTGCCGGTCAGATACACGTTCCCCTCGTTGTCGGTCGTCATGCCGTCGGAGCCTAACTGGCAGAACAACCGCTTGTTGGCCAACTTGCCGTCGTCTTGAATGTCGTAGGCGTACGTTCTGCCGGCGCGGATGTCGGCCACGTACAGCGTCTTCCCGTCGGCTGTGCCGATGATCCCGTTGGGCTGCTGGAGGTCGTCGATCACCCGCCGCAGCGTCTTGCGATCGGGCGATAAATAGTACACGCCTTCGACGGGCTGCTCTTTGGGGCCGCGTTTCCAGTAAGGACGTTTGTAGAACGGGTCGGTGAAGTACACGCCGCCGCTGGGCGCTACCCACACGTCGTTAGGGCCGTTGAGCAGCTTGCCCTCGAAGTCCTTGACCACTACGGTGTGCTTGCCCGATCGGTCGATCACCCAAAGCTCGTTGCGCTCGTCGGCGCACGCCCAAAGATTGCCCTGCCGGTCGAAGCACAATCCGTTGGAACGGCCGGCCGGCTCCAGGAAGGTCGATAGCTTGCCGTCCACGCTCCATTTGAGGATGCGGTCGTTCGGCTGATCGGTAAACAGTACGTTGCCCTCGGCATCGGCCGCCGGACCTTCGGTGAACTTGAACCCGTCGGCCAGCTTCTCCAGTTTTGCGCCAGGGGCGATTATGCTCTCGGCCGACAGCAAGATCGGACAACACCACAAGACTAACCAGCTAACAGTCACGACAACCTTTGCGACAGCCAATGATCGCGCCATCATCTGTGCCCTTTCGCATGGGTGTGAAGATCGGACAAATCGGCCAAAGCGGAGGAAGGATTTTCATAGCCGGGCGTTTTGACAATTTGCCCGCAACGGCATCGTAATCATACATCATCACGAAAAGCATTGGAATGCAATGTTTGCTGCGAAACTTCTTGTCGGATGACGCTACCGCGTTATCGGATGACGCTGCCGCGTTGTTGGATGGCTCTGCCGCGCCACCTGGACAGCGCTTTGCAAGTTCCGACAATCCAACAGCGGGCGCCACCGAGCATGGCCCTAGGAAAGCTTGTTATTTCATCACGCCGTCACACTCCGGGCGGGCAGCAGTGGAACATTTTCGGAGCAAGAACGACTCAATCCAGTCCGGGCGAACCATATCACCATTTTTCGTGACGGCGCATTGACAGCCGGCTTTGCAGCACCAGCGGAAGGCTGTCCGCTCGCGCCGGCAAGTGGTTTAACAATTGGTTCCCGGAAACATTTCTGTTGACATCATTCGCCGCGTGGCGTAAACCAATGGCGGGCAGCACACACAAGCACCAGTTGTGGAGAAACCCGCTATGAACCATCTCGACAGGCCAACCAGCAGACGAAATGTACTCAAAGGGGCCGCGTTGGGCGCTGCCGTGGCAATTGTGCCGCGTCATGTGCTTGGCGGCAGCGAGCAGTTGCCGCCCAGCGAAGTGCTTACCGCCGGACTGATTGGCTGCGGCGGGCAGGCCGGCGAAGACCTGAACAGCTATATCCGGCAGCCTGGCGGCGATTACAAACTGCTTGCCGCCTGCGATGTCGATCGCAGTCGGCTAGCAGCCGCCAAGAAGAGGTTCGGCGAGCACGTGGAGCTGTACACCGACTGGCGGCGAGTGATCGAGCGCAAGGACATCGACGTGGTAAGCATCGCCACTCCGCCGCACTGGCACGCACTGATGTGCATCGCCGCCGCACAAGCTGGCAAAGACATCCTGTGCGAAAAGCCCATGACGCGCTTCATCGCCGAAGGTCGGGCAGTGGTCAACGCTGTGAAGCGTTACGGCCGGGTATTCCAGATCGGCACTAGCGGCCGCTTCGGAGCACAAAAGAGCAACACCAGTCGGATGATCCACAAGATCATGAGCAGCGGATTGCTGAAGCGGTGCCCGGCCGTGTTCATCCAACGGGGCGGTTTTCCGGTTCAAGAATATTGTGGCCGGGTGAATCTACAACCCGAGCGCATACCCGAGAATATCGACTGGGATATGTACTGCGGCCCGTCGCCGCTGCGGCCCTATCACTGGCACCGCTTTGGCGGAAGCCACCGTTTCTACTGGGATTATGAGGGCGGTAGTGTGGCCGATTTCGCCCAGCACTACATGGACCCGTTCCAGTGGATCTATGCCAAAGACTACACCAGCCCGGTGGAAGTAGAAGCTGTGGCACCGCCGCAGCATCACGATGCCTGCGGTTGCTGGGCTTGGGTGGAGCTGAAGTATGCCGATGGATTGACGCTGGTGCTGGACGGAAACAGATGGGGACCGCGCTACGACCGGCACCAGCCGCGTCACGTTTCGCTAAGCGACCTGGGCGAGGAGGACCGCAAAAGAGTCGAGGCCATGCCCGATCCCGAACCGCTACTGTCTTTCGTCGAGGCGGTCAAGACCCGCCGCGAGGCGGGCGGCCACGTCGAGGCGGCCCATCGAGCCGTCACCATTGCCCACCTGGCGAACATCGCCATCCGCCTGCGCCGCAAGATCCGCTACGATCCGGTGCGCGAGGAAATCATTGGCGACGAGGCGGCCAATCGTCTGGTCAATCAACCGATGCGCGATCCTTGGGCTTTGTACACGTTATAGAATGTTACGGCGTATCATGTGTGCACTGTGTGCGCGTGTTGCAGGGGGATCTGG
>ENA-ORXB01002972-ORXB01002972.1-sediment-metagenome-genome-assembly--contig:-NODE-2972-length-13032-cov-2.909842_pt1 | contig 13032 bp, 7 predicted proteins | sample MGYA00237863_ERZ511475 | MGnify/ENA primary metagenome ERZ511475 (study PRJEB26305, sample SAMN06343858) | sediment metagenome | isolation source: hot spring sediment | place: Canada: British Columbia... | reverse complement strand
GCTGGCCATGTATTCGGCGCGCTTGAAGCTCCGCCGCCAGATGCGGCGCCGGCCGCCGGGGATCTTGGGACTGATTATGCGCTGAGAACAAGAGAGGACAACCATGTCGCAGGCAAGGCAACCCTTACGGGAACTGAAATTCGAGATCGCCGACGAGGAGGCCCCTCCGGCCACCCAGATCAAAGTGATCGGGGTGGGCGGCGGCGGCTCCAATGCCGTCGCGCGAATGATGGACCACGGGCTCGGCGGAGTCGAGTTCTACATCATCAACACCGACCAGCAGGCGCTCAAGGCCTCGCCGGTGCCCAACAAGCTGGCCATCGGCGTCCGCATCACCGGAGGGCTCGGCGTGGGTTCGGATCCGGCCATCGGCCGCAAGGCGGCCCTGGACGACACCGAACGGATCATCGAGATCCTCGAGGGCGCCGAGATGGTCTTCGTCACTACCGGGCTGGGCGGCGGCACCGGGACCGGGGCGGCGCCGGTGGTGGCGGCGCTGGCCAAGGAGCTCGGCGCCCTCACCGTCGCCGTCGTCACCAAGCCGTTCTCCTTCGAAGGACCGCAACGCAAGCGCATGGCCGAGGAGGGTCTGGCCGAGCTGGCCTCGACGGTGGACACCGTCATCCCGATTCCGAACGACCGGCTGCTGGAGCTGCTGCCCCGCGGCACGACCTTCGTCGAAGCCTTCCGAACGGCCGACGACGTGCTGCGCCAGGGCGTGCAGGGCATCAGTGACATCATCACCACGCCGGGGCTGATCAACCGCGACTTCTCCGACGTGCGGGCGATCATGCTGGGGATGGGCTACGCGATGATGGGCACGGCCTCGGCCAGAGGCGACGGCGCGGCGGTCGAGGCGGCGCGCAAGGCGATCAGTTGCCCGCTGCTCGAGGAGGGCGGCGTCATCGGCGCCCGCGGCGTGCTCATCAACATCACCGCCAGCAGCCACCTGGGCATCCACGACGTTCACGAGGCCTGCACGCTCATCCGCGAGGCGACCGAAAACGAGGACGTGCAGATCAGCTTCGGTGTGGTGCTGGATGAGACGATGCGGGACGAGGTGAAGGTCACCGTCATCGCCACGGGCTTCCAGCGGGCTAACCTGCCGGAGATCGAGCGGCGGCCGGCCTCGGCGGTGATCGGCGAGGACTTCTTCCACCGGCCGCGGCCCGCTGCGCCGCCCGCCTATGAGCCGGCCGCCGAGGAGCCGCAGCCGGAGCCGGTGGTGGCGTCGGGTCCGGCGGCCGACTATACGGTCGAAGACGAACTCGACGTACCGGCCTTTCTGCGCCAGCAGCGGCGGCACGGGCGCTGAAGCCCGCCGGGTGCGCGAGAGCGTAACCGGGCGACGGGAGCAGAAGAGGAGAAGATCTGCTTTTCTCGTCTCGTCCCCCGGTAGTACAACAGAGAGTAGAGATGCACCCGGAACCCCTGAAAACTGCCGTCTCCTGGGCCGAGGCCGACAAGATCCTCATTCGCGGCTACCGCCTGCGTGACTTGATCGGCCGCGTCAGTCTCGGCCAGGCCGTCTATCTGTTGCTGGTCGGCGAGCTGCCCGAGCCCAAAGTGGGCCGGATGATGGAGGCGATCCTGGTCTCGGTCATCGCCCACGGCCCGACCGTGCCGGCCTCGCGCGCGGCCATCACCGTCGCCAACACCGGCGCGTCTTTGAGCGCGGCGGTGGCCGCCGGGATGCTGGCCATCACCCGCTACCACGGCGGGGCGATCGAGGACGCCATGACCGTGCTCGAGGACTGCGTCGCCATGCGGCTGGATCCCTTCGAGGCCGCCACCGAGATCGTCGCCCGCTACCGCTCGCGCGCCCAGCGCATTCCGGGCTTCGGAAGCAAAGTGCACCAGGAGGATCCGCGCGTGGCCCGCCTGCTCGAATGCGCCCGCGAGTTGGGCATCCACGGGCCCTACATCGAGCATGCCCAGGCGTTGCAACGCGCCGTCTCGGTTGCCGTGGAGCGCCATTTGCCTCTGAACATCGACGGCGCCATCGCCGCCTTGTTGTGCGAGATCGGCTTCCCCAAGCAGGCCGCCAACGGGCTGTTTCTGATCTCGCGCGCCGCCGGCCTGGTCGCCCACGCCGTCGAAGCCCAGTCCCGCTACAAGCCCCTGGAGACGAGCGCCGCCGCCGGACTCGAATACGACGGCCCGCCGGAGCGCTCCCTCGAGTAAGGCTCCAGCCTGGCTCCGCATCGCCTATGCTGATAATTTAGGATAGAGATCCTCCCGCCGGCGGACTCCGAAGCCGGCGCTTCGAACTTCGCCAGCACACCATGGCACCGATTGAAGGCGTTCCCATGATCGAAGCCGTGGGCTTGAGCAAATTCTACGGGGATTTCGCCGCCGTTCGCGACGTGACCTTTTCGGTTGGCGCCGGCGAGATCGTCGCCTTTCTCGGGCCCAACGGGGCCGGCAAGAGCACCACCATGAGGCTGTTGACCGGCTATCTGGCGCCCAGCGCCGGCCGCGCGCGCATTGCCGGCTTTGACGTTGCTCTCGAGCGGCTGAAATCCGCCGCCCGGCTCGGCTACCTGCCCGAGAACGGCCCGCTCTATCCGGACATGACGCCGCTCGGACTGCTGAAGTTCTTCGGCGAGGCCCGCGGCATGGAGCGGGCGCATCTGAAGCGGCGCATCGGCGAGGTGGTCGCGCAGTGCGCCCTGGATGATGTGCTCGAGAAACCCATCGCCAAACTGTCGAAGGGCTACCGCCAGCGCGTCGGCATGGCCCAGGTGTTGCTGCACGAGCCGGATGTGCTGATCATGGACGAGCCCACCACCGGGCTCGACCCGAACCAGATCCGCGACGTGCGACATGTGATCCGCGAGATCGGCCGCAGGCGCACCGTGCTGCTTTCCACGCACATTCTCCAGGAGGTGGAGGCGGTGGCCGGGCGTGTCATCCTGATTCACGAGGGGCGCATCATCTTCGACGGCACGCCGGAGGAGATGAAGAACGGCCACGCCAGCATGGACGAGGCCTTCTTCGCCCTCACCGGAGGCGCTCGCCTGACGGAGGAACCATGCCAGGCTCCAGCCGCCGAGTGATCCTCGCCGTCTTCAAACGGGAGTTCTTCAGCTACTTCCAAAACCCCACCGGCTACGTCTTCATCACCCTGTTCGTCTTCCTGAGCGCGGTGGCGGCTTTCTGGCAAGAGGGCTTCTTTCTGGCCAACTTGGCCAACCTGGATCAGCTGAACCGTTTCTTCCCCTACCTGCTGGTCTTTCTGGCGCCGGCGATCACCATGGGGCTATGGGCCGAGGAGCGCAAGCAGGGCACCGAGGAGCTGCTTCTGACGCTGCCGGCGACCGAGGCGGCGCTGGTGCTCGGCAAGTATCTGGCGGCGCTCGCCATCTACACCGTGGCGCTGGTCTTCTCGCTCAGCCATGTCGTCGTGCTGCTCGTGCTCGGCAACCCGGACACGGGCCTGATGGCAGCTACCTATTTCGGCTACTGGCTGGCGGGGGCGGCGTTGCTCGCCCTCGGTCTGCTTGCCAGCCAGTTGACCGACAACCTGACGGTCGCCTTCATTGTGGGCAGCGTCTTCTGCGCCTTTCCGGTGTTCTTGCGCCACGCCGGCGCGCTGGCCAGCGGGCCCCTCCAGCGCCGAGCCGAGCAGTTGTCGGTGGTGGAGCAGTTTCGGGACCTGGCTTCGGGCGTCGTCACCGCCTCCGCCGTGGTTTACTTTCTCCTGCTGGCGCTTTCGGTGCTGTATCTCAGCGTGAAAGTGGCCGGACGGCGGCGCTGGCGTGCCGGCTCGGACGCTCCGCCGATGGCTCTGCACCTGGTCGCCAGAGCCGCCTCGCTGGCCGTCATCACCGGCGCCGCGACGATCCTCGCCGGGCACTGGGGCGGCCGCCTCGACGTCACCTCCGAGCGGATCCACTCGCTCGCCCCGGAGACGCTGGCTCTGATCCGGAGTCTCGATCCGGCACGACCGGTTTTCATTCACGCCTATTTGAGCCCTGAGGTGCCGCAGGCCTATCTGGAGACGCGCCGGAATCTGGTCACTTTCCTGCGAGAATTTTCCGCCGTGGGCAAGCAGCGCATCCAGACGCGCATCGTCGAGACCGTCAAGTACTCGCCAGAGGCGCGCGAGGCGCGCGAACGCTACGGCATCGAGCCGTATCGGGTTCCGGCCGCTGAGGAAAGCGCCTCGGCGGCCAACGAAATCTTCCTCGGCCTGGTGTTCAGTTGCGGCTCCGAGGAGTTTGTCATTCCCTTCTTCGACCGCGGCCTGCCGGTCGAGTACGAGCTGATGCGGTCGATCCGCGTGGTCTCGCGCGCCGAACGGCGCAAGGTCGGCGTGCTCGAGACGGCGGCGGGTCTGTTCGGCGGCTTCGATTTCGAGACCAAGCGCCAGCGCAACGATTGGTCGATTGTGGCCGAGTTGCGCAAGCAGTACGAGGTGGTGCGGGTGGCTCCGGAGGCCGACTACCCCGAAGGGCTTGACGTGCTGGTGGCGGCGCTGCCGCACACGCTGAGCTCGCGCCAGCTCGAGCGTCTGGTGACCTACGTCAAGAGCGGCCGGCCGGCGCTGATCCTGCTGGATCCGCTTCCCGCCTTCAACGTCAACCTCTCGCCGGCGGCGGCCGGACAGCCCACCGGGGGCCTGTTCGAGCAGCCCGGCACGGCGCCGCAGGCTTCCAATCTGGCGCCGCTGCTTGAAGCGCTCGGGCTACGCTGGCAGCCCGACCGGATCGTCTGGGACGGCTACAATCCCCATCCGCAGCTCCGGCGCCTGCCGCAGGAGGTGGTCTTCGTCGGGCCGGGCAATCAGGCGCCGATGCCCTTTCAGCAGAGCGAGGAGATGACCGCCGGTCTCCAAGAGGTGGTATTGCTGTACGCCGGCGCGCTCACCCCCCGCGGAGATCCCTCGGTGGAGTTCGTGCCCTTGATGACGACCGGGCCGAACTCCGGCACCTTGCGTTGGAACCAGCTCATTGAACGCACGCTGTTCGGCACGGCCATCGTCCAGCAGCCGCCGCGGCAGCCGGATGCCGAGGTCCATACGCTGGCGGCCTGCGTGCGGCGCGACGGCGGCCGTTCGCTTCAGGCCGTGGTGGTGGCCGACGTCGATCTGATGGGAGAACAGTTCTTCGAGCTGCGGCGGCGAGGCGTGGAGCAACTGCGGTTCGACAACGTCACATTCCTGCTGAACGCGGTGGACGAGCTCGCCGGCGACCGCTCCTTCATCGCCCTGCGCAAGCGCCGTCCCCGGCACCGGACGCTCGAGGCGCTCGAGGCGCGCACGCGGGTCTACGAGCAACAGCGAGTCAAGCAGACCGAGGAGGCCGAGGCCACGGCCGCGGCGCGGCTGGCGGAGGCGCAGGCCCGGCTGGAGGCCGCCGTCCGGGACCTTGAGCGCCGCACGGATCTCGACGAGCGCACGCGCGAGATCATGATCCAGAACCTGCGCAGCGCCGAGGAGCGCCGCCTTCAGGTTGCCCGCGCCAACATCGAAGACGAGCGCAACCGGCAGGTGGAGAACGCCCGCATCGCCATGGAGGCCTCGGTCCGGCGGATCCAGAACACGGTGAAGCTGCTGGCGGTGGCGCTGCCGCCCGTACCGGCCTTCGCCATCTTCCTGCTCGTGTCGGCGCGGAAGCTTCGCCGCGAGCGCCTGCGGCTGGCGCGCGAGCGGCTCATCGTGAGGCAGTTGACATGAGCCGGGAACTGGTGACCACCGGGCTGTTCGTCGCCGCGGCGCTGGCCCTGGCGGTGACGGCGAGCTGGATCGAGCCGGAGGCGATCCGGCCGGAGATCTTCTCGGATCAGGGCGAGCCGTTGTTTCCCGACTTCCGCGACGTGCTGGCGGTCAAGGCCATCGAGGTCGTCGACTACGACGAGGAACAGGCCGTGGCGCGGCCGCTCAAAGTGGAGTTCCGGCGCGGCCAGTGGGTGCTCGCCTCCCATCACGACTATCCGGCGGAGGCCGGCGATCGTCTGGCGAAGACCGCCGGCGCCCTGCTCGATCTCAAGAAAGATCTGGTGGTGAGCGACCGCCTCGAGGACCATGCCGCCTACGGCGTCATCGATCCGCTCGACATGACTGCGAGCAGCCTCGCCGGCCGGGGCAAGCGCGTCACGCTGCGGGACGGGCAAGGCCGCATTCTGGCCGACGTCGTGCTCGGCAAGCCGGACGCCGAGCGCCAGAGCCACCGCTATCTCCGGCTGCCCGGGCAGAAACGGATCTACAGCGTCAAGACCGACGCCGATCCCTCGGCCGACTTCGCCGATTGGGTTGAGGGCAACCTCCTGCGCCTGGCCGCCTCCGAGATTCGCCGTGTCGTCATCAACCGCTATTCGATCGACGAGAGTCTCGGCCGCCTGGCCAACGTGGAGCGGGTTACGCTCAGCCGGGAGGGCAACGACTGGAAGACGGAGGGTCCGCGCCGGTTGAGCCGCGCCTCGATTGAGGCTCTCCTCGGAGCGCTGTCGCGGCTGCGCATCGTTGGAGCGCGCCCGAAACCCAAACCGCTGGCCGAGCAGTTGCGGAGCGGCCAGCCGCTTGAGATGAGCCTGGAAACCGTCATGTCGCTGCGCCAGCGCGGCTTTTTCATCACCCCCGACGGGCGCCTGCTGGCCAACGAGGGCGAACTGTTCGTCGAAACGGCCCAGGGCCTTGTCTACACGCTGCGCTTCGGCGAGATTACGGCCGGCGCCGCCGGCCCGACGCCCGCCTCCTCGGAGGCGTCGCGAGCCGCCGAACAGGACCGCTTCCTGTTCGTCACGGTCCGCTTCGACCCCCAGCGGGAGGCTGCCTCGGGCGCCGACAGCGCCGCCGGGGAGCGTCTGGCCCGCAGTCTCACGCAGAGGTTCGCCGACTGGTACTACGTCATCTCGGGCAAGGATTTCGCCCGGCTGCATCCGCGCTCCTAGCCTCCTGCGCGGTCCTTCTCCAAGAACTTTCCTGTCCGGTCTCGGGCAAAACCCGGCTCCGTGGCGGGTTTTCCGCTGCCGATGCCAGTGACAGTGGCTTATGGTCTGTCGTCCGACTCGCTTGTGCGGTTTGTCTTTCGCCGTCCGGCTTGCTGCCATCGCCGGGTTGATGAGCCTGGTCTCCGGCGGGGCGTCGGGCCCCACCATGACGCTCGATCTCTCCTCGTACTTCGGCGGCGTCAACAATGACTCGGTTCGTGATGTCGCCTTCGACTCGGCCGGCAATTTCTACTTGACCGGCGGTACGGAGTGGCCCGGCGTCGCCTACACCACGGCGATCCTCAACCCGGGCACCAAGGAGTCCGCCTCGGTTCAGGAGATGAACGTCTTCGTGGCAAAGTTCGACCGCACCGGCCGACACCTGTGGACGACCGTCGTCGGAGGCCCAAACTACGAGCGGGCCTACGCCATCGAGGTGGACGCCCAGGGCTACATCTACGTCGCCGGCCGCGCCGGCCGGGGTTTCCCGGTCACCGCCGGGGCCTTTCAAACCACGTTCATGGGCGGTCTGGGGGCGTCCTTTTACGGCCATCAGGACGGTTTTGTCTTCAAGATGGCGCCCGACGGCAGGAGCCTGGTCTGGGCCAGCTATTTCGGCGCCTCCGACGACGGCATGATCCGCGACCTGGCCATCGACGCCTCAGGCAACGTTTATGTGTCGGCGCAGCGCCGGGCGGGCTCCTCGTTCCCGCCGGAGGTCCAGGCGGTTTTCAACCGGGGACCGTATCCGACGCCCACCGGCGGGCTGGATCTGGCCGTGGCGCGAATCTCCAGCGACGGTTCGCAGCTTGTCTGGGCGATGAATCTGGGCGGAAGCGCCGACGAAGCCGGTGAGAGCTCGATCCGGGTAGGCCCCGACGGCCATCCGGTGGTGTTGACCGTCACCAACTCCTCGAACGCGCCGACGACCGCCGGCGCCTACAGCCGCTCCTTACGCGGGGCGACCGATTTCTATCTCGCCAAGATCCGCTCCGACGGCGCCGGTCTGGTCTGGGCGACCTACCTCGGAGGGACAAACAGCGAGGCGGTCGAAACGCACCATCTGGCCATCGACGCCGAGGGTAACCCGGTGATTGCGTCGGGAACACTGTCTACCGACTTTCCGATCCCTGCCGGCGCTTACGATGCGACGTACAACGGCTCGGGAGGTTCGGGCACCGGCGCCGGCACGAATTACCCGGGCGACGTCGTGGTGGCGAAGCTCTCCGCCGACGGCTCGCGTCTGGTGGCCGCCACCTATCTGGGCGGCCGTTACGGCGATCAGGCGGAGGGCGTCTGGCTGGACCGCAGCGGAGGCGTCTGGATGGTGGGAGGCACCTACTCCGATAACTTTCCGCTCACGCCGGATGCGTTCCAGACCGGCCGGCGGGGCGCCGCCGACGGCTTCATCGCCCAGTTGTCGAGCTCGCTCGACCGGCTGCTGTTCGGCAGCTACTACGGCGGCGGCTCGATCGAGTACCTGCGGTGCGCGGCGGTGGATCCGGACGGCTACGTTTACTTCGGCGGTCAGACCCAGTCGGGCGACCTTCCCCGGCAGAACGCCCTCCAAACGAGTCTCGGGGGTCAGACCGACGGCGCCTTCGGCCGGCTGCGCCTCAGCGTGCCGAACGCTGCTCCGGCGGTGCAGTCGCTGGCGCCCGCCTCGGGCGAGGGCATCCGGCAAAGTTTCACCGCGGTGGTTTCGGACGCCAACGGCGCCTCGGACCTCGCCTCTGTGCACCTCGCGATTCACACCGCTCCCGCTGGGGCCGGGGGCTGTCACGTGCGCTACCTGCGCCAGTCGGCGGGCATCGCCCTGCGGGACGACCATGACACGGCCTGGCTCGGCCCGATCCCGGTGGGCGTGGCGGGGACGCTCAACAACAGCCAGTGTCTGGTGGACGCAGGTGCGTCGGCGGCTTCTGTCTCGGGCGAGACTCTCACCCTGACCGTCGCGCTGAACTTTAGCCCTTCCTTTTACGGCACCAAGTTCGTTTACCTGCTCGCCGAGGATCTGGGACAGCTCTCCACGGGCTGGCAGCAGAGAGGGACCTGGATCCCGGCGCGCAACGAGCCGCCGACGGCCGTCTCGGTGAACCCTTCCTCCGGCCAGGGCCTCCAGCAGCGGTTCCAGTTCACCGTCGCGGATCCGAACGGCGCCCAGGATCTGCGTTCGGCGCGCCTGCTCATCCACCACGCGCTTACCGGCGCCGAAGCCTGTTATTTGAACTACCGCCCTGCCGAGGGAGGCTTCTGGCTGCGCGACGACGCCAACCAGAACTGGCTCGGCCCGGGCCGGCCGGGCGCGCCTGCGGTGCTCACCAACAGCCAGTGCCGGCTCGACCTTGCCTCCTCCTCGGTTTCCCAGGCAGGCACCCAGCTCACGGTTTCGGCCGCACTGAGCTTTCCGGCGAGCTTTCTCGGACCTAAGAGCCTCTACGTGCTCGCCGAGGATGTCAACCTGGCCAACAGCGGATGGCAACGGCTGGGCGCTTGGACGCCGATCACCAACCAGACGCCAGTGGCCGAAGCGGTAACGCCCAACTCGGGGGAAGGCCTCAACCAGGTATTTGAAGCCACGGTATCGGACCTCAATACGGCAGCCGATTTGCGCACGGCCCAGATTCTCATCAACGGGACGCTCACCTCCGCCGGAGGCTGCCATGTGATCTACCGGGTGGCGGAGCAGACCCTGTGGCTGCGCGACGACGAGGGGCGCCTGTGGCTGGGGCCGCTGCGGCCGCCGGCACCGGGGACGCTCGCTAACTCGCAATGCACGCTCGAGGCGTCCGGCTCGGCCGCCACAGCCGTCTCAAATCGGTTGACGCTTGCCGTGGCTCTGCGCTTCTCCTCCTCCTTTTACGGCCGCAAGAACGTCTACCTGCTCGCCGAGGACAGGAGTCTGGTAAATTCCGGCTGGCAGGTGCGCGGCGTCTGGACCCCGTCGCTCAACCAGGCGCCCGCAACCGTCTCGCTCGCTCCCCCTTCCGGGGAGGGTCTCGAGCAAACGTTCCAGTTCGTCGTTGCGGACCCGAACGGCGCACAAGACCTGCGAGCGGCGCGTCTGCTGGTGAACTCCGCGCTGACGGCCGCCGGCGGCTGCTATCTGATGTACCGTCCCGCCGAACGCAGCTTCTGGCTCCGCGACGACGCGAATCAGAACTGGCTGGGGCCGGCCTCGGCGGCTACGAGCTCGGCATTGGCCAACAGCCAGTGCCGGATCGAGCTGGCGGGCTCCTCGGCTTCCGCCTCGGGAACCGAGCTGACCGTCGCCGCCGCACTGACCTTTCGAGGCAGTTTTTTCGGAGCCAAGAGTGTTTGGGTGCTGGCCGAGGACGTCAACGCGACCAACAGCGGCTGGCAGCGGCTCGGAGCCTGGACCCCGATCAACAACCGGCCGCCCGCCGCCGAATCGATCACGCCTTCCTCGGGCGAAGGGATGAGTCAGGTGTTCGAGGCTGTGTTTTCCGACCCGAACGGCACGGGGGATCTGCGCGCCGGACATCTGCTGGTGAACGACCGACTCTCGGGCGCCGGAGCCTGCTACGCGCGCTTCCAGCCTACCAGCGGTTTGTGGTTGCGCAACGACGCGGGCAACGCCTGGCTCGGTCCCGTGGCCCCGGGCTCGACGGGGACGCTGGCCAACAGCCAGTGCAGCGTCGGTCCGGCTTCGGTCGCCGTGGACGCCTCGGGCAACCGGCTGACGGTATCGCTCAGCATTCAGTTCCAGGCCGGCTTTGCGGGCGCGCGGGGGCTCTACCTGCTGGCCGAGGACAGCACCTTCCAAACGAGCGGCTGGGCCGGCCTCGGCTCCTGGACGGTCTCGGCGCCCCCGCGCAACATCCACGTTCCCGCCGGCGGCAACCTCCAGCAAGCCCTCGACGGGGCGCGGCCGGGAGACACGATTACCCTGGAGCCGGGGGCGGCCTATACGGGCAACTTCCTCCTGCGCCGCAAGACGGGCTCGGGGCTCATCACGATCACCAGTGCCGACGCAGGCAGTCTGCCGCCGCCGGGAAGCCGCGTCAAGCCCGCCGACGCATCGCGGCTGCCGAAGCTGATCTCGCCGAATCAGAGCCCGGCCGTGGCCGCCGAAGCGGGCGCGCGCGGCTATCGCCTCGCCGGGCTGGAGATCGGCGCGGCCGCCGGAGTCGCCGCCCGGGAGCTGATTGCTCTCGGCTCAGCCGATGCGGGCAGCCTCGCCGAAGCGCCGTTTGACATCGAGCTCGACCGCTTGTACATCCACGGCGATCCGGCCGCCGGCGCCGGACGCGGCATCGCGCTTCATAGCGGCGCCACCGTCATCCGAGATTGCTGGATCTCCGATATCAAGAGCACGAGCGAGGCCGCTGCGGCGATCAGCGGCGGTAACGGACCCGGTCCGTATACCCTGGTCAACAACCGGCTGGAGGCCGCGGGTGCGGGCCTCTTGCTGGGCGGCATGCCGGCCCGGGTGGCGAACCTCGTTCCGGCCGACATTGTGATTCGCGGCAATCATTTCACCCGGCCGCCCGCTTGGAAGACGGCTCCGTGGCAGGTGCGCCACCTGCTGGCGATCCACAGCGCCCGGCGGGTGCGGATCGAGGGAAACGTCTTCGAGCACAACTGGGCCGGCGGCGATCCGGAAGGATTCGCCATCGTTTTCGCCGTGCGCACGCACGGCGGCGCGGTCCCCTGGGCGGCGATTGAGGACGTCACCGTCCGTCACAACCTTCTGCGGCACGCCGCCGCAGGTCTCAGAATCACGGCGCGGGACGCCGGCGTCGCAGCCTTGCGCCGTCTGGTGATTGAGAACAATCTGTTCTACGGCATCGATCACACGCTCTGGGGCGGCGACGGACGCGTCTTCGAGGTGGCGGGCGGCCCCGGCGAGGTCACGATCGATCACAACACCTGCTTGCAGTCGGCTTCCGGACGCCGCCTGCTCAGCTTTTCCGGCGAACCGGCTTTCTCGTTCGTCTTCACCAACAATCTGGCCGAGCACGGATTGGAAGGCGTCATCGGCGCCGGACAGTCGACGGGCACGGCCACGCTTGCCGCATACGCGCCCGGATTCCGCTTCGAGGCCAACGTCCTGGTGGGCGGCGATGGAAGCGCGTATCCGCCAGGGAACCATTTTCCGGCGGACGTCGCCGCAGTGGGCTTTGTCGACGCGGCCAACCACGACTATCGCCTCGCCGCCTCCAGTCCCTACGCCGGCGCCGGCACGGACGCAAAAGACATCGGGGCCGACGTGGACGCCGTCGTTGCGGCCACGCGGGAGGCGGCGCTTTAGCGCATCGGCCCGAAGCGGCCGGTCACAGGCGATTGCGCCGGTTGGCGCCTATTCCGCGCCGGGCTTGTAAGTGATTGCAAGCAGGAGCGTTGTTCTGTCACCAGGCAAACGGCGGGGGCAGCCGGGCTTCGCCAGGTGGTCCGGATTCCGGCCTCCTGACGGCTAGAATCGGAACGACACTGGTTCACTGTGTGAGGCACCTCGATGAACATCGTTTCCTTGGGCAAGATCCGCGTTACGAATCCGGGCACGCCGGTGCCGCTCTCGGCGACGCCGCTGATGGTGGCGAAAGTGCGGGTTCAGGCTGTCATCGGCGAGACGGGCAGAGTTTTTCTGGGTGAGCGCCCCTCGTTCAACAAGGCCAGCGGGGTGGGGGTGATCAAGGAGTTCTGGCCGACCGGCGTGGGCGGCGGCAGAGCCGATGAGTTCGAGCTCGATGCCACGAGCCGCGGCAATGTCATCGATCTGAGCAAGCTCTACCTGGACGCCAACGTCGCCGGCGAAGGGGCGATTGTGAGCTACTGTCAGCGCTAAGGCGCGCCGCGCTAGAATCGGAGAGAGGCGGGCGGGCGCGTAGCTCAGGTGGATAGAGCACCTGCCTTCTAAGCAGGGGGTCGCAGGTTCGAGTCCTGCCGCGCCTACCAATGAAATCAATCACTTGCAGGCACCCATGGCTGAGCCGGTCATACGATCGGTCATACCGAAATCGGCAGGCGGTCAGACCGGGCCGGAACCGCTTGAATCGGGCGCCCGACGCATCGAAAAGCAGGCGGTCTGCGGTTTGCGCTCGGCAGAACGGGCCTCCGGCGCAATCCGGAACTGCT
>ENA-ORXB01002971-ORXB01002971.1-sediment-metagenome-genome-assembly--contig:-NODE-2971-length-13033-cov-3.789132_pt1 | contig 13033 bp, 11 predicted proteins | sample MGYA00237863_ERZ511475 | MGnify/ENA primary metagenome ERZ511475 (study PRJEB26305, sample SAMN06343858) | sediment metagenome | isolation source: hot spring sediment | place: Canada: British Columbia... | reverse complement strand
TAATCTGGTAAAGGATGCTTTCCTGTATCCTTTCTCTTTTGTTCTTGGTGGAAAGGATTATAGGCCTTAAGGGTTTACTTCTTTGCCTGTTCCAAATCCAGAACTAGCTGTCTTATATGCGCTTTAAAGAATGCTTTTATGTCTTCCCATGCAATCTTAAGTCCCGGAAGATATTCGGGGTCGGGGTCAGAATCAGCATCGAAAAAATAAACCAGCGATTTACCGATATAAATAGGGTTTGTTCGTTTCTTGCCATATCGCTTGATAAATGCTTCTGCAACTTTATGAAAAGGAATTTTTTGCAAAATAAAATAAAGGTCAACAAAATCTCGTTTAGCCCCTCTTTGCGAGATAGCCAATAGCTTCATGGCAGCGATACTTTCAATGCTTGCCAAGGGAATATCTTGATAGCTTATTTCTGAAGTGAGAGGATATGGATCATAGAAAAAGGATGCTTTGGTTTGATTTATTATTATAATTAAGGCTTCTTCTTCCGCTGCCAATATCTCATAATCGATTCCCTTCCCCTCGATCTCTCGTAGGAGAAAGTCAAGCGTGAAGGATTCATTTGTAAAAAAATCAAGATCAATTGATTTGCGATGACCTAGAATCAGAGCCAAAGCAGTGCCCCCAGCCATAATAAACTGATGAGCTAATAGAAAATCTTTAAGCTTACTTAAAAGCCCCTTCTCTTCCTCTCGGAGACATTCAGGATGCATTTTCAATACCGTACCAGATTTGCCAAAAGTTTCGCGATTTTTCAGTGAAAAGATGTAAAGTAGTCTCTAGGCGGCTCACCGGTCTCTTCGATCAGAACGTGGGCGTTGATATCAGACGCTGTTTCAACGAGAAGTTGTATCAGCCGCTCAATAGCTCTTCGTTTTGTAAAATCGCTTTTATACTCTTGAAGCGAGATGTTGGATAGCTGTTTAAGCTCCTTTAAATATCCCTGCAGGGAGATTAATTTTCGTCTTACCAGAGCAGTATTAAGCACCTGGCTTCATCTCTGCTATAAACCTTTCAACAGCCTGCTTGTCTTGTTCAAAGAACTTTCTTGCATCCATATACATCTTAATTGCCTTTAGCCTAAATTCATCAGCTAGACCCGAGCGTTGCTCGAAAACCAACATACCTTTTGTAGCAACTTCAAACAGCAGGAGCGGGTCGGCGCTGTTTAATATTATGAGATCTATCTTGTCAGTAGCTAATGCGTTGGCAAGCTTATCACTTAATAAAAGCGATTCCTCTGCACATAAAAGGCGGTCCGGGCAAGAGCGCAGCAACACCCCAATGTCTATATCGCTGCCAGCGTGATATTTACCTGTAACAGCCGAGCCGAAAAGGTATACCAACAATATATTCTTATCTGGCTCAAGAACACGCCTTATCTTCTCTGCAATATTTTTTGGTTTTATCATAAGCAACCGCCCAACTTCTATCATGCACCAATTATAATTAAACTTCTTAATAGTTCCAATTATACGCTATACGCAATGCGATTATTTATTAAATCCAAAGTAGATACGGTATTTTGATAATTGGAATCCGTCAGGTAAACGCAAACCAGCCCTAGAGGATGATAACGCTGATAATATTACAAACGCCCCGTTCGCTGTTTGCCTCTTTGTTTTTGCCCCTTTGTCTTTTTATCTTCGTTTTAAACGATCAGAAGCCTAGGATTAATTTGTCCTAGCGCAAGTTTTGATTTTAAATGAGCGCACAGTATCTTATTTTTAATAAGATTTAAGTAGAGCCCTGCATTATTTACGTTTCCGATTAACAGCGCCCCAACAAGTGTATCTTTAGCAAACACTAGCTTTCGATAAAACTTACCGCTCCTGCTTATAAAAATCTCATGCAATGATTCTCCGGCATAGCTTTTAACTTCGTTCTCTGGCAAATTTACTAAGCCAATAGAAATGACTGGAAGCTTATAAACCTCTGTAGCATTCATAATTGATAAAAAAGCGCTAAATTTCTTATTCCCGCCGCTCATATTTTCCCCTGCTATCTTGCCCATCTCCTGTGCATTTGTCCACAGCGCGCTTACTTGAGGCTTCCCGATTACTTCATCTTTAAACTCAACAATATCGCCAGCAGCATATACGTCTGGCACATTGGTTTGAAGTAGTTCGTTTACCTTGATACCGCTAGCGGCATCTACGCCAGCCTTTTTAAAAATTTCTACGTTTGGTTTTGTGCCAACACAAATGATAATCAAGTCTGCTTCTATGTTATCCCCAGATGAAATTCTTATCTGACGATAACTTAAGTTATCTTCAATCTCTTCGACGATATTGTTAAGATGTACAATTACACCATTTTCTTCAAGCTCTTTCTGTATTATCGAAGAAGCAACTTCATCTAGTCTTGGGTAACCTAGCTGGCCTAACCTTTCAACTATTTGCACATTAAGGCCAAGCTTTCTTAAGGCTATGGCCGCCTTAATTCCGACAAACCCTCCACCTATGACAACAGCTTTCTTTTCTTGCTTTGCTTTTCTTGCTAAAGCAAATTCTCTTATTGCTTGAGCATCTTCCATAGTTCTTAATGTAAAAACACCCTTGCTTTGAACCCCTGGAATTTTCGGCACTGCCGGCGAACTGCCAGCAGCAATTAAGAGTTTGTCGTAAGCAACAACCTTACCTGTAGATAAAGTTATCCTCTTTTTATCTGTCTCTAGAAGCGCGGCTAAGCCATGCTCAATCTGAATACCATATGTTTTAATTGGGTCATTCTGCAGATAAATATCCTCTTTATTTTTTTCACCGCTTATAAGCAGAGGAATTAGCGGCCTATAATATGGCCTATAGTATGGTTTTTCTTTTTCGTTTGAAATAAGGACAATAGTAGCTTGCGGATCATTTAAGCGAATGGCTTTTGCAGCGGTAATTCCGGCAATGCCTCCTCCTATGATTACATGCTGCATATAAAACCTCCATTATCAGGTGGCTTGCTATAAGCTTGCTACAGGGCGGCTGCCTTTACAGCAGCGCTCTCAACCGCTTGCTTGTGCTTTTCTTTCAAGAAATCATCAAGCTCTTTTAACATAAGCGATCCAGTTGGACAAGCATTTACGCAAGCAGGGATTTCAAGCTTATGGCAGCGGTCACATTTAACTGCTATATGTTTTGTTTTATCCATGGTAATTACGCCAAACGGGCAAACCATAATGCAAGTATAACAACCAATACAACGTTCTTTTTTTCGCCTTACAAAGCCTTTTTCATCTCTGTACAGGCAGCCACTAATACACGCATTTAAACACGGCGCATCCTCACAATGCCGGCAAATTACGGGCATTTTTGTTTCTCCATCTGTTTCTACAAAAATCCTTTTTAAGGGCGCCGGCTCCTCCATAATCGCTGAAAATAATGTTTTCCCTTTAGAATGCTGCACCGCACAGGCTATCTCGCAGCTTTTACATGCGGTGCATTTATCGGCATTTACAAATATTTGCTTCATCTAAACCACCTCTGTTGCGAACTCAACAACAGAAAGGCCAAGGCCTTTTCGCCTTTCACTGATGGCGTCTAAAAGCACCCTCGCGGCTTGAATTGGGTCTGGCTCAACAATGAAATAGCCGCCAAACATGCCCTTAATAGCTGAAGTTAATACCTCGACTACAGTTTTACTGCCAAGAACAGGAGGTATAACTCCAAGATGGGTTGGTAAGCCTGCTGCTACAGCCCATGTACCAATTGCAACTGCTTTTTCTGTAACCGGCTCTGGTGCAGAAGCTACAACGGGTAGTTTATCTAAATCAACACCAAGTTTATTTGCAACAGCTACAGCTACATCAGCAGCCCTTGAGTTATCAACGCAGGAACCCATATGAAGAACTAGTGGGAGAGGCCCTCCAAGACCTGCTGCCTCGCCAATAGCTGTAAGAACAGCTTTCAAGCCATCGCCGGCATATTCATTGGTTGCCTCTTGTGTCATAAAACCTTGCCTTGCAAATGCACCTGAAGCGCAACCAGTTGATAATATTAAAACATTGTTTCTTGCAAGCTCTTTAATCATGGACACATAATTAGCATCTTGGGGAACTTTTACGTTGTTGCAACCCGCAAATAAACAAACGCCATAAATATTGCCTGCCACAATATTATCAATTAACGGTTTGAGCGGGTCATCTTTATTAACAAGTGCGAGCGCCTCAATAATTGCTTCAGCTGAAAAACCAGCAAAAGCTTTGCTTTTAATTGTTGGAATATTTATCTTGTTTGGGTCGCGCTTTTTAAAAGCATCTATCGCATGCTCAATTATAGTTTGAGCAGTTTGTTTAGCATTGCTCTCATGAAACTCTATATGTACTGAGCCGGGTATTTTGGCAATCGGCATAGTGGTTATAAGCTTCGTATGATAACACTCGGCAACCGTTGCAACAGAAGGCATTATGCATTGATAGTCAACAACCATTGCATCAAGTGCCCCGGTCACAATTGCCATTTCCTGCGAAACCGAGCTTGTGGCAAGCGGTATCCCATGCCTTACCATAACTTCATTTCCAGTGCAGCATACACCGACGATGTTTATGCCTGCCGATGCGCCCGCAGCTTTTGCTTTTTCATTTAAATCCGCATCTGAGGCAATCTGAGAAATCATATCGCTTAATAATGGATTGTGCCCATGCACTGCAATATTTACCGCATCTGGATTTATTACACCAAGATTAGCTTGCGTTATCAAAGGTTTTGGTGTACCAAACAACACATCAGCAATATCTGTTGCAATATGACAGCCAGCATAATCAGCAAGTGCGCATTTGACTGCGCCAAGAAGAAGATTTATAGCGTCAGCATCAACGCCGTATGTTGTCCTATGCATTATTTCAGCTACTTCGCTATCTATTCCAGTTGGGACAACACCGTGCTTTACAAAACTGTCAACGCGCCCCCCGGTAACCGTGGTGGCTGCCCAAGTAAGAGGCGAGTCTTTTTCTGAAAATTCTTCAAGTGCTTTTCTTGCAACATCTTTTCCTATATCATTAGTGCTGCGATTATCAGTTTCAATTCCTACTCTCTGAGCAACTGCTTTTAATTTTGCTTCGTCTTTTATAGAATAATCTGGGGCTTCACCAATAGCAGATTTTAATAGAGTATGCGCTAGGTGTTTTGCATGGCCACCATGCGACGCAGCACCAGCAGCTACCGCTCTTGAAATCCATCTCGCAACCATCACATCTGCATTAGCACCGCACACCCCTTTTTGCGGGCTTTCACCAAAGGGACTAATTCTGCACGGCCCCTGCATGCAATGTCTACAGCAAAGCCCGGTCTCGCCAAAACCACATTAAGGAAGTTGGGCCTGGTATCTATCCCAAACCGTCTCAATATTGGCCTTCTTTGCTTGCTCTAATGCTGCAAGCGTTGCATTGTCTGTTGAAGCTTGCGCCTTGTCAATTAAATTGTTCATAGCCACCTCCAGGTAAAATCGTTCCGTCTGAATAATACACCTAAAAAAAATCGTTCTGTTAACGATTATAGACTATTAAGAGATAGCGTAAATTATTCTGTGTAAATAAAAGGTGGTCCTAAAGGGGTAAATTTTTATCCGATTGTGAGCTGGTCCATTCGTCTGTCTTTTGCCAACTGCCATTTTACATATTTGCAGATCTTTTCTTCATCAAGACCTACGGTGCTCACGCAGTAGTCTTTTGCCCAAAAGTGCCTGTCCCAGTATCTCTTTTTCAGCCCTGTATGCCTGTCAAATATTTTGATGGCACTTTTTCCTTTTCAAAAATCCCACTACCTCTGATACCGAGTGCTTTGGCGGGATGGAGAGCACCGGGTGAACATGATCCTCCTGTATGTTCATTTCCAAGATGCTTAGCTTCTTCCACTCACATAGCTGTTCTAATAGTTCTTGGACCGATTTCTGTATTTTGCCTTTAATATCCTAAATCGATATTTCGGGCACTAAACAATATGGTTTTTACATTGCCATAGAGCATGTGCTAACTTTTCAAAATCACTCATTTGAATACCTCCAGTTATCTTTAGGGTCACCTGCCTTAAGACAATAAAGAAGGTATTCATTTTTTCGCCACTATGTACCCGCATTGCATAGCCTGGACCCACAGTGAAACTGGTGGTTTATTGGACAAATTAATTGTTCCCCTAATGGTATTTACTACATTAATAATCCCTTGGGTAGCGTATTTATTATGTGTAATTTCGTTTGCTAAGAAAGCAAAAGGGCGTATCCTCTAAAGGAGTCCAATCCAAAAGGAGGTATACGCCCAATGCAAGCAAAAGAACTAGATAAACTTAAGCTATCTGACCTATGGAAAGAAGTCAAGGATGAAGAAACCCTATGGGGCGATTTAAAAGGGGAAGCTTTAGTTTTGTTGAAGACACTGCTTAATGGAGCAATGAAGCAAGAAATACAAAATCACCTATCATGCTCTTCTTATGAGAGAGAGAATAGCAGGCTGGGAAAAAGAAGAAGAAAAGGGGTTGAAAATCTTATAAGGTGGGGAGGTCTGACCTTGTTGGCTAGCTGACGGGTGTCTGACATCGGTTCGCCGGTTCTTCGAAAGGTCTGCAATAAAACCAGTAAGTGAATAGGTCCCTTTCGATCGCTTCAATATTGCTAAACTTCTTAGAGACAATTCGCCAAAAAATCTCGTTGTGCTTTCTCTCGATTAAATGGGCAACTTCATGAAAAATCACGTAATTTATCAGCTCTTCAGGTAAGCGTTTCATTAGTTTATTAACTGTTAAATTACCTTTAGCGCTACAACTAGCCCACTTAGTTTTCATTAATCTGAAAAAAACACCGTTGACTTTAACGGCTAGCTCGCTAGACGCTTTTTCAGCAAGAGTATAAACAAGACTTTTAAATTCAGCATCTGATCTGTTGGCTAACTCTTTATTTAGAGAATCTTCTAGACACTCGCTTATAAATTTTGCTTTGGCATGCACCCAACCCCTGTGTTTATCTAAAACGGTTACAGGATCGCAGCCAAAAGGTAAAACAAGCAATAGCCTGCCCGTTCTCAATTCTAGCCGTGGATATTTAATATGCCGGTAAGAAACCTCGTATACCACATTACACAGCCCCATAATTTCTTATGCTTTCCATGAGTTTATTGTATAGTTCGTCCATTTCATCAAAAGATAGGCCATAGCTACTCTTCAAGCCCCGAGCAAACCTTCTTATCTCTCTTTCTACTTCCTTTTTTGCTGTTATTTGATTAATCCAACCAGGAAACATATGCTCATCAAGCTTCTGTGAAAGGCTTTTTACTTCCTCAACTAGATTAATTTCCTCACGCTTGCCGAGAGACTTCTCAAGCGTAAGTAACATAGAATACTCAAGATTTGAAAAACCCAGCGACCGTTGCCTGTTTAGAAGAGCGTTTGCGTCCTTTACAGTTTTGACACCTTCGGTGTAAATCTGCGCATAATCCCTGGTCTTCTCTTTCCATATCTCTAAAAGCCTCTCTACCCTATCAACTAAGGATTCGTAAATAGGGCTTTTGTGTCGCTCAACGAGAACTAATCTATTCAGCGTAAATAAAATATTGGCGGCCTTCTCCTTCTTGTTTTTTACCTTCTCTTCCAGGTTCTTGAGATACTCTTCGTCGAAAGCTATCACCGGTAGCTCTTTTTCCACTTTTTCCACTTCGATTGATTTATGAATGAAGCGCACTGTCTTGTCATAATATTTCTGTGCGTAAAAACTATAAGTAGGTTTCCGAACTACAACTTTTATGTAGTAAACATAAATAGCAGAAAGCCATTTGTAATCTTCAAAATACTCAAGCTTTACTTCAGCAGGCCCGAGCAGCTCAAAAACTTTTCTCATATGCCTATACTTCTCAACAAATTCCTTTTCCTTTTGCTCATCGGTAGTTATAACTTCAACTGCTTTGAGCAGAGTCTCTCGTTCATAATCCTTAGGTATGGCCTCAAATATCTCAAGAATTTCTTTAATGAGCAAGACAAACTCGGTCTTCAGGCTATCATAATCATAAAGCGCCCCGGAGATATCGGCTTCGCTGTACATCTCAAGCGCTTTCTTAAATTCTTTCAAGATACCAACATAGTCGATAATAACGCCAGCTTCTTTTACGCCCTTGAAAGGCCTGTTTGTTCTTGCAATCGCCTGAAGAAGCCTATGCTCTTTGAGCGGCTTATCGAGGTATATAGTTTGAAGAATCGGGGCATCAAAGCCAGTAAGCAGCATGTCGGTAACAATAAGAATCTTTGGAAATTCCTCTTCTTTAAATCCACTTATCGCCGTCTTTCTGACATCGCTAAGGTCTTTTGCTTTGTAACGTGCCTTTGTCTCCGCCACATACTCCTGAACAACCGGCTTTTCGCCTCGTTCATACATCGTCATAACTACTTCAAAATATTCTCTCGGCAGGTGTTTTTCCAACGCCTTTTCATATAAAACGCATGCTGTTCTACTTGCGGCGACAATCATCGCCTTAAATTTACCGTCAACGTTTTCCTTGAAATGCTGTGCGATGTCTTTGGCAATTAAGTTGATCCGCTCCGGGTTTTCTAAAACCAGCTCTATAGCATTAAGCCTGTCTTTAACCTTCTCTTTTACTTTGTCCCTGTAGTCCTCGGGGATCTCCTCAAACTCGACTTCAATAAACGCCTCGAGCAGATCTTTCCTCAGATGAACCTCTTTTTCGAGTCGCGGCTGATATACAATTTTTACGGTGAAGCCGTCTCGAATAGAATCGGTTATAAAATACCTGTCGAGGTACTGCTCCTCCGGCGGGTAGCTGAACTCAAGATACGTATCGCGCCCTTTCTTTGATATTGGAGTGCCGGTGAGCGCAAAGAAAAATGCACTCTTAAGAACCGCCTTCATCTGAGCCGCGAGAGGCCCGTATTGCGTGCGATGCCCTTCGTCTATAAAAGCGATAACGTTTTTTCTGTTCGTTATCGTCTCTTTTTTCTTCGACACTTCTTCAAGCTCTTTTTGAAGCTCCTCCAGTTCCTCGGGCCTGAATTTGTGGATAAGGACGATAAATACCCCCCGCTTGCCGCGATAATCGTCATAGTTCAATACATCTTTAAGCTCCCGGGTCGAGCCGATAACCTCCGGTTCTACGATATCAAGGGAGTAAAACTCAGTATAAAGTTGCTCCTCAAGCTCTATCCTGTCAACTATGAAAAAGACAGTGGGATTTTCGAGCATGGTTTCGTAGTAAAGTTTGTTGGCGGCAAATATCATAGTTAGCGTCTTACCACTACCCTGCCAGTGCCATATAAGGCCCTTGTCTTTGTCTTCCTCCCCCTTAAGGTTTCCAGTGACCCGGTTTACTATTTTGTTAGCAGCATGATATTGCATGTACCTGGTAACGACTTTGGTGGCATTTCCAAACTCAAACCTGAAAAAGAGAAAGTTTTTTAAGATATCAAGGAGGCGCTCTTTTGAAAACATTTCAACCGTTGAATCAATCGAGACTTCGTTTTTCTCACGCCATTCATAGGTTTTAACTTCTTCCTGCCAGGGGACAATCGGGAAGTATCTTGCCACACTCCCGACGGCAACCCCCAGTTGAACGTATTTATAAAGTTCAGGAACCGTTTGCTCATAGTCCTTGATCTGGACGTAAGCGTTATACCAACTCTCCGATATGCTCGCCGGGTTTTTGCATTCGATGTTAACCAGGGGAATGCCATTGATGTAGAGTACGATGTCTGTCCTTATCCTGTCTCTGCCGTCATAATTTACCTGTCGCGTGACTATAAACTCGTTGTTGTCGATGTTCTTGCAGTCAAAGAGCTGAACATATTTTATGACTTTCTCTTTTTCAAACTTGATCGGCACGCCGAACTTATAGAAATTAAGGATGCGCTTGGCACCCTCAATGCCTGTTGGCGTAAGTTTAAGCTCGTTTAGCAGTTTGTTTACTTCCTCATCGCTAATACCAAGCGGCTTGTTTATCCTTGCAATTGCCCTGTTGAGATTCGGGACTAAGAGGGGCTCCTGGTAACTATCTCGTTCTAGCTCTTCGGCAACAACAAAGCGCCAGTCTTTGGCTTGTAGTTTTTCGATAATGTAATCTTCAACTAGTTTCTTTTCGGTAAAAACCATTTTAAGCCCCTACTTTAACTCTCCTCTTGCCGGTAAGTAGATCATTCATCAAACCTTTTTTGATTCTTTCGAGTTTTTCTTTTCGTTGCTTGAGAAGCTTTATGTGTTTGTCAGCAGTCATTAAGATTTCGGCGATTTTCTTTTGTTCAGGAAGAGGCGGGAGTGGGATTTTTTCGCTTAACACATCACCATCTGTAACTGCTGGATAAGTTGCACCTTTCATTTTGGCAGATACTTTTGAGACAAATCTATCCATCAATACGTTATAGAATAACCAGCCCGTAACTGTATAGACCCCATTTGGCCTAATAACGGAGAACCCCGTAGAACAAATCTGATCATCTAGTTCATGCGGTATAACTGCTATGTTCTTTAAATAAGGCCTTGTTGTTGCAAAAATGATATCGCCTTCTTTTATTTCTTTCCGAGCTCTCGATGGCGCATTATCGCTACCAACTATTGTCCAGTTAGCAATTTTAGCTAAGGTATTATCAATACTTGATATATCAACATACTTAAACTTGCCTAAATGAGCCCTTTTTGGATCTATGCTTCTTGTTGGTAAAGTAATTTCTCGCAGTTTGACGACATCCCATTCCTTCGGTATTCTTCCTATCTCTGTTTGCTTAAATTCTTTATTCATCTTTAATAAACCAACCTTTTAGCATGGCTTTTGTGGTGGAGTCATCAACTGGTCGCAATTTGCGACCACCCTGTCCTCCCTTAGCTAAGCTGCTGCTCACCTTATTGAAAATAAATAAAAGCCTACTACCCATGTTTACCAGCACTTTCATAATTATTCTGCTTTATTTTCATTACCAGTTGAAAATAAAGTTACTGCAACCCTGCCCATAATTTCGACTTGCGGGGTGACTTGTGGTATATCTTGTGGGGTCTACTTATTACTTGCCCGGTGACTTGTCCGCCAACTTGTCCGGTGACCCAACCTATCACGCCTGTAAACAAGGGAGGAATGATTTGCAAATTAAGCTAGGTTCCACCCCCTGCATCTCCTGAAAATAAATATTTCGTCAAATACCTGCATTTACCAGCAGTTTTGCTTGTCACTCCGTTTTATTTTCATCCCCTGTTGAAAATAAACAGTTATCAAATAGCCCAATTTACCAGCAGTTTTGCTTGTCACTCCGTTTTATTTTCATCCCCTGTTGAAAATAAACTCATCGGCGGTTCCACACCAGGCTTTCTGTAGTAAGCAACTTTCTTTGATCGGCCTCCAGTCCGCTCAAGTAGCCCTTTTTCTGTCCAGGACTTCAATAAACGCGAGGCTCTCAAAGTATCCTTTATGCCAGTGATTTTTCTCACCTCGGCATTTGTAATCTTGAAGTTTTTATCTAAGTAATTGCTCACTGTATCCCAGTACTCTACTTTTTGAAGGTTATAAAGAACCACCAGGACAGAATTCGGCCTAAAGCTCGGAGGAATGTAGAGTGGCTCGTAAAGATTACTCTCCTGCATAACGTAGAACATTCGATCTACACCCTCGCCGATGTCCAAATTTGGTGCATCTTTAAACCGATTCAGCGTTCGAAGAATAATAGGATTTCTAGCAAATCTCTCGCTTCGGATATTAGAGACGGTAATGTGTCCGGGGTAGGTACCCGGACTCTCGATTTCTATTCGGTTATCAAATATGCGAATTTGTATATCATCCTGAACGGAGTAATCTCTGTGAATAACAGCGTTAACAACTGCTTCCTGGAATACCCACTCAGGGATGAGCATTGATGGCTGGAATGAAGCGCCAATAAGCTTAGGTGGTGAATTTCTCACTAAATCCTGAAAATATTGTAAGGCCTGCTGTATTTGCGAGATTAACGGCCCCTCAATAGTTATGGGTCGGTGCACAAAGTTGGGCTTCCCAGAAAAGGATGGCTTTATTCCATAATATCTCGAAATCTTGATATTGCATTTTCTGCCCAAGCTAATTGATGGATTCTTTGCAAATAGCAGTACGCCGCTATTGGTAAGTTTGAACCCTCTTCCTTGCTTGACTGCCAGACCATTATCTTTTAAGAACTGCCACTTGTCCCTTCCTTTGCTTTGATTATTGGCCATGTATTTTTGCAATAGCTCTGCATTCAAATCATCAAATGAAACTTGACCTGGGATCTCGTCCTCAAACTTTATAGAGCCCTTTTGGTACTTTAATCTAACAATTTCCTCGGCAGTAAGCTTTACATTTTGGCGACCTCTTCTAACAAAAGTATCGCCGTGTTTCAAAGAATGAATATCGGTGCTCTTTTTAATGTTTACGACAAGCAGGTGATCATCATTCCCATGAATATTTTTTATTTCTAACCAGATATGGCTATGTTGCTTAAGAGGCGGAGTGATTTCTTTTTCGAGAAGCTTTAAAAACTCGGAAACGTTATCGGGGCTTTCAGAAATGCCAATTAACCTCTTGTTGCCCTTAACTTTCTGTGGGTCCTCCAGTCCTATAACAAGAAAGCCTCCGTCTGAATTAGCAAACGCCACGGCTGTCTCAAGCAGTTTCACTGGTTTAACAGCTGCACGTTTACATTCAAAGTTTTGCCATTCCTCAGTATCAAGTATTAGTTTTAAGAAATTATCGCTTGACACAAATTATCGCCCCTTGTAAACAGTAGCTAAAATCATGAACCTCTACTTCAGCTCCTCCAAATACCCCTTAATTCTTTTCTCAACCTCCGCCAGCTCGGCCTCTATCTTTGCGAGCTCTTCCCATTCCTTGTAAACATCGATATGTTCCACTTCTTCCTCAGGGAAGACATAGAGCGTGACGTTGAGGTTATAATCGTTCTCTCTAATAGCATCCAAGCTAACTGCTTTTGAAAAACCTTCTCGATCGGTAAAACCCCTGAAAGCTTCTACGATGTTTTTAATGTGCTCATCACCTAAGCGGTTGAGCTTTCTGACTTCGGGGTGCTGCTCAAACTCCCTGCTAGCATTTATGAAAAACACT
>ENA-ORXB01002970-ORXB01002970.1-sediment-metagenome-genome-assembly--contig:-NODE-2970-length-13034-cov-3.888632_pt1 | contig 13034 bp, 9 predicted proteins | sample MGYA00237863_ERZ511475 | MGnify/ENA primary metagenome ERZ511475 (study PRJEB26305, sample SAMN06343858) | sediment metagenome | isolation source: hot spring sediment | place: Canada: British Columbia... | reverse complement strand
TCTGCAATATCATCTATTACTTCAATGATTTCACCAATTTGTTTAGACTTCTCTCCTAAGGCCTGGATTTTGTTTGCTGTAGAAAGGACGGTTTCTTTGATTTTCAACATGCCACTAACCGTGTCCTCAACAGCGCCTTTCCCCTTACTGGCAACAGTAGAAGACACATCAACAATCTCGGCTACAAAATGCGCATCTTCCGATACCTGACTGATTGTATCAATCAGCTGATTTATTGCCATAGCCATTTCACTAACAGTTGCTGTTTGCTTCTGCGCACCTGTTGCGACTTGGTTTATTGCGCCTGCTATTTGGTCCACTATAGCAGCTGCATCACCAGCGCTTTTGCTTTGATCCGTTGCCCCTGTCGCAACTTGCTCAATAGCTGAAGATATCTGCATTGAAACTTGATTAATAGCATTTGAATTTGAAGATAATGCCTGGCTAGATTTTAGTAGCCGTTGCGCAGCATTAGCTATCTTATCAAAAGAAGCCCTCATGGGATTTATAATATTAACAACTGTAAAGATAATTACATTTGCAGCAACAATAAGGGCTAGAATAATTGATATTGTCACGGCCCATTTTGAGCTGTTTCTTACACTATTGATATCACTTATTGCAGACCTCATGCTTTTATCGACTGCCCTCTTTGCATTATCAAGCGAGGACATGTAATTCTTCTGGGCTGCTAAAATCTTTGGCATTTGGTTATTGACAAGCTCTTTTTTTGCATAATTATCAAAAATCGGCTTTACCATTGCCAAATACGCTACGTATTTTTCCTTGATGCTTGCGGTAAATTTAGGATCGATTCTATCAGTTTTAAGCAATTCTATAAGCCTAGCTATTTCCACGTTTATCCGCTCACATTCTGCGATTTTATTCTGGTCTTGCGAATTAATTAGCTGGTAAATGCCCGCTTGGTAAAGTTGCGACTTATAGCGAAGTTCATCAATGTTTTGTATTGCTCTTGAACTCTCTTGCAACTTCTCTGTTTTTTGGCTAACAGACCACATATCGTAAACAGCTACATAAGTGATAATAGAAAAGGGAATAAGCATTAGAACAATAGAAACGATTAGCAGATACCGAGTTTTTACCCTAACTAATATTTTTAAAAAAGGCTTAAATAATTTCCGCACGTTCCCTGCCCTCCATGCAAGTAAATTAATGCTTTGTATATCGGCCAAAATTGCTATGACATTAATAATAAATGGGGTAATCGCTAAAAACCTAGAGCAGACTGTACACCTGGCGTTAAGTAGTTTTGAGAAGAACGCCTAACCGTCGTTTTGGTGGTTGGCAGTTGTTATTACATCCGCTGTAAGCCTCATAAACGAGACAACTGCTTGAATTATGTGATACTCTAAAGATTGTTATTTTATTTATGATTGTTTGTTTGCTTATTGGAGTAGCAATATGTGGGCATGGTTTAGGAACTTGCATTGGATAGGTAAAACAACGATTTTTGTTCTTTTATCAATGGCGCTAACTGTAATTTGGATAAGTGGCGGCTTTAATGGCTCTGAACAAAAGCACTCAGTAAGCTATATTATCACTGGTTCAGCGCAAAACGTTTCTATCACTTACACCAACGAAAACGGCTGGACTGAAGAAACCGAAACAAAACTTCCCTGGAGTTGGCACTCTAACAAGGTTCCAAGCGGAAGTCCTATTTATATCATGGCTCAAAACAATGGAGTAAAAGGCTCGATTTTAGTCCGTATTGAGGTAGATGGAAAGACCTTCAAAAAATCAACAGCAGCCGGCCCTTTTAACGCAGTAACCATTAATACATATCTGAAGGATTAAGTAACTATCAATACATACCTGAATAATTGGAGTATGAAGAATTGAAAAAAGTAATAAAAATGCAGAGCCCGGGCGGTGGTGCTATCTCCCCCACCTTTTTTATCCCGGGATTCTCTGCATCACTAACATATTTATCGGTAGGCCAAGCAAAAACTTTAGCAAATTCTGACATTTTTTGAAAACTCAAAAAGTAATCCCGTGGGCTACAACGACACTCGCATCTAATGATGATCTTCCAGGGAAGTTTTTTGTTCTCTTAACGAAAACACAATTATAAAATAAAGATAAAAAGTCTTAAGGGCAAAAGCCACAAATACTCTAAAAGGCACCAATGAATAAGGCTGACATCATTTTGGAAAACATTAAAACGCGTCGCAGCGTTCGAAAGTATACTGACAAGCAAATCTGCGACGACGACCTCTATAAAATCTTAGAGGCAGGCAGATGGGCACCGTCTGGGGCTAATGCACAGCCCTGGCAATTTATGGTAATTAGAGATCGCAATTTAATTAAGGCTGTTGGAGAGGTTTGCTATTACTCAATTTTAAAATCACGACATGTCGGTGAGGCGAACGTTATTATGGTAATTCTTGGGAACCCAATGGCCGGCAGCGCAACTTATTTGCAGGATTGTACTATAGCAGGAGCCAACATGACTCTTATGGCTAATGCATTAGGTATTGGATCATGTTGGATTGGGGCATTTGAAGATGATACGATTCGGCGCATCTTGGCAATTCCAGCACACCTTAAAATAGTTGCACTGATTTGTTTTGGCTATGCAGCCAAGAATCCGCGAGTTACTCCAAGGCTTGATCTTAAAGACATAGTTAGGTTTGATAGCTACAGTGAGCCTGGATCAAGTTGGTTACCAAGGAAAACTATTAAGAAAGCTTTGCGCTCAGGGCCACTTTCTGTCTTTAGACAGATTTTAGGAGTTCTATTTAACCGGCGCTCTTAAAACAAAAACCAGAAAACTGGAAAGCTGCAGCTATCTGTTGCACTTTAACTTTTTATTTCTTTTGCAATTTTCTCTGCTTCAACATAATGGGATAGAAACTTCTTCAACTTGCCTGAGGATGTCTTAACAACATCTTCCGCGCTGACTTTTTTCTTTGCAACAATATTAAGAAAAGTCCTTCGCTCATTATTGGTTAAGCTTTCATAAATACCTAACCAATCTGCTGCACCATTCTTCTCATGTTTTCGCCGATTTATTATGTATTCCTCTGGCATTAAAGTAATCTTTAAAAACTCTTCAGACGTTGAGCCAAATGCAGCTTCAAAAAATTCCCGTCGAGGACTGACCATTCCTCTAGTAGCTACCAGAATACATTGTATTCCCCTCAGGATTTGGCGATTCCAATGCTTGCCAATATAGGACCTGTCTTTAGCATCTAATGGCACGTATTTCATAGGGAATGAATATATCTTTGTGCCCAACTCCTCATTTAAAAGGACATTAACCCTAAGACGCTCATAAAAATCCTCTGGCGTATCTTTGTAGTTGTATAAAACATAATTTGAAAGATTCAAAAGCCCATATTCGCTTGCCAATCTTATTGCTTTTTCATAGGTATTTTTCATTTTGATACTATCAAATGCTATTCTTAGTGGCTTTATAGCTGTTTTTGCTAAAAGAGCCATTTTTTGCGACGTTAATAATCTTGCGTCAGTCCCTTGGTTAAAATCAACTCGTCGCAGCCTTCCGTTGAATTTAGCCCCCCGATAAAACCCTAGATCTAAAATATCCTTGATAATTTCCTCGAAATTTTCAGATGCAAGCACGTTATTGTCCATAAGAACAAGATCCTGCTTTGGTCCATATATCTCCTCAATAGCTTTTACCTGTTTTTTTAACGGTAGATAATGTACGAATTCCGGTTCGATGCGATTTACTGCACAAAAAGCACAATTATTAGGGCAACCTCTAGTGGCATAACCAAGATAGGCATCCTCAAGGCCATACTCGTAATTGATATCAGTTAATATGCTATAATCAGGGGTAAGTGCATCAACAATATGTCGATCCCCAGGATCAAGCATTCCAGGCTGGTCAATAAGACCGCGTATTACCTTAACATTTGTCTCTTTCTCAATTTCATTTGCTAAAAGAGTAGCCATTACACCGCCTACAAATATGTTTTTGGGCGAAGTTACAGAGGGTAGATAATATCTTATGGTATCTAAAGTGATTTTCCAGTAAAAGGTAAATAGGGTGGCTATATAAATCCTATCCCATCTATTCCGGCGTAAGGCAGGATCGCACCCCTTAACAAATTGAACGAAATCACCCTTAAGCTTGTGATAAGCGGAAATCTTCATCAATCCCAAGGGAGGATACTTATTCTTATACGAGGGTTCAACAAGAAGAATTCGTCTCACGCACCCTCCAAAATTTACAAAATTTGCTCTCTAATAAAATAAAGGATCGTTTTAGGAAGCTCTTTTGAATGACTTATATCAAGCCTAGGTTCGCTGTTACTTTTTGCTAAATAATCAGAGAGAAATTCATCAAGCAAAATCTCCATTCCTGCATTGGCATATTCTTCCATGCGCTCGATTACCTTTTTATCGTCTTGTATCGCATGGAGGTCCATATTATTCTCTTCAAGCATCATAGAGTAAAAACATGCCCATTCTTCAGGTGAAAAAGTTTTTGACCAGAAGCGATCTTCCTTGTCTTTACCTAATGGCTTTATTTTTTTATTTTTATAGCCGATGCAGGCACAAAGAAAGAAAAGCTCGTGCATATCTCCAACCGCAAGGTTTTTAAGATCGTTATAAAGTCTGCGATAGCGCTGGCCTGTTCTAACCCTAATTTCAGTTGACATATTCATAAGCCCGTTCCTCCTCGCTATCTTTAAGAATAGCTATCGCATTGTCAACATCTAGCTCTTCAATCTGTGTAACGCCAGCGCCTTTGGATTCGAGTACGTAGAATTTGCCCCATTTTCTGCTGCTTTTTAATAAATTAGCCTCTTGTTTTCGCAACTCAGTATCGGTTGCAAGAAGTATCCATTGAGCAGAAAAATTAGGTATCTGAGTGATTAGGTTTCTCCTATGTTCATACGATAATCTACCAAATGGAGTATCCATAAAAAGTGGCATCTCCAGAATTTCGTCTTTAGCAGCCGCCTTTGCTAAAGCTGCTATAAAAGATATCGACATTATCTGTCTTTGTCCAGCTGAAATATTCGCAAGAAATGGCTTTCCTCATCGGTCAAGAACCTGAAGGGCATAGCTGTTATCGACTACGATATGTCTTAGTGTCTCTTGGCTTTCCTTATCAAGAAGCTTTTTAAAGAACTCTGTGGCAGTCTTTCCAATTACATCTTTAATCTCGGTAGTAAATTCGTTATATACCGCTCTAAGTGCCTCAAGGCTCTTATTGGCTAAAGCAGCCCTTTCAGATAGTTCGTTTTTGATATTTTCCTCTTGTTCCTTTGCAGCACGTTGAGCCTGTAGCTTTTCGTATTCTTGATTCACAGATTCTAAATCCCTTTGAATACTTAAGCGTTCTACCTCCATTTTCCGAAGCCTAGATTCTAGATATCCCCTGTGGTCTTCTAATTTAGCTGCATCTTGCCTTTCCGAAGAGCCAATCTCCTTATTAATATCATCAATTCTTAAACAAACTTTTTCTATTTTGTTCTTATTTACTCCATACCTTTGAAGTAGCGTCTCTAAGGTTTCTGCCAAATCATCATTTCGATTCCTGATTCCACTCAAATATCTCCACAAATCCAGTGCCGAGTCTTGTAAAGAAATATCGTGTGTGCGATTTTTCCACTGTATAATTTCATCAAAAGCAGGCGTTCCTACAAGAACTTCACGGCCACATATGCACTTTTTTTCTAAGAGAATTCGTTCTATCAAATCCTTTCTAATCTCTGATGGAATTTCCCCTTTTTGCTTACGCTCATCGATGGCTTTAAATACTTTTTCAATCGTTTCTTTAACCAAAAGTAGGGCAGCCTTGCCCACTCTATTTTTCATCTCTTCAAGAAGCTTCTTTGCAGCTTCCTGATAATCTTCCAAAGCGTTTTCTAGCTCATTCCTTTCTTTAAGAAGATGGCGAATTTCAGAGAATTTTTCCAATTCTTTATCGACCTTTCTTTTTTCTTCTGACGCATGCTTTAGTTCGACATCTAGCTGGTCAAGTCGATTCTTAAGGTCTCTCCGATTCTCTTCACAAACATTAAGCTGATTAAGTATTTTTCCGAATTCTCCTGTCGATTTCTTAGTTAACTCATCGTCCAAACTTTTTCTTAAGCGCTCAGTCGCTCTTATAGCTTTTTCAAGTGCATCTACATTTAATAGATTTCTAATGCCTTTTGAAATTTCCATCCGTTGCTCAGCATTTGCTCTTGTTAGCCGTTCAATCTTTTCACCATCAAAAAGAAAGTATTCTTTAACGCGTCGGTCTAATATCGCGTTTACAATCGATTCTACATCCCTTGGGTCATCATATGTTATGCAATTTCCATCCGTTTTCCAGCGAGCAAGCCCTACTTCGCCGTGTTCTTCGATTACCTTATCTCTATCAAGCATTCCATAAATAATGCGCTTAAGAACATAACGTTCTCTTTTGTGGGAAAATTCAAGCTCTACAAACGATTCAACAGGGTATCTATCATTAGCGTCGGCATTCCGAAGTTCAGCCAGGTTTACTAGGTAAAGCTCCTTTTCTTCGACTTCCTCATCTTGGGATAATCTGTGGTCACCATATAAGCAAAACATAATTGCTCTAAAAATGCCTGTCTTGCCACGACCATTTTCGCCGAAAATAACAGTTACGTTTTTCCCACTATCGCCCATTCGGGATGCAAATTCGATGCTTTGTATCCCCCTAAACTGACGGAAGTTTTTCATTGTAAGCTTGTGAAGAATCATGAACGATCTTTCCTTCGCCTAACAATATCCCGAACAACGCTTCTCAGCTGTTCTGCCACATTTATCTCTGACGAGTATTCACTCGATGATAATTCTAAAGCTTTAATTGCAATTTCAGCAACCTCTGGCTCATATTCTTGAAGCTTTCTCTTTATTAACTCATTGATTTCAGACAATTTTACCTCCTACTTATATATCAATAATACCATCGATTGCTTTGTTTTTGATTAACTTGTGATATACGTCCCAGGGTTTCTCATTCAACAGATTAAGCATCTCATATTTATCAAGTAAGTCTAGAACAACCGATCTGGCCTCAAATTGGTTAATTGCGCTTGATGAAAATTCTGCAAATCGAGGCATTTCTCGCTTCAGTAAACTTGCGTCAACATCTCTTTTTAAAGGCATTAGCTCCGAATCAGGAACCACTATGAAATCATATAATATGGCCCTGTCTTTTCTCTCAGCTAGACGAAGAACTCGGCCGCGTCTCTGAATAAACTCCTTGGGATTAGTAGTGCTAGCCAGGAAAAATGCAGTACGGGTCGAAGGCACATCGACACCTTCATCCAAACACTTTACAGCAACTAAAACCTGGATTTCTCCCTTAGCAAACTGCTCAAGAATCTTAGCTCGTTCAGATAGCGACACTGTATGGACAAATTCTCGACACCGCAATCCCAAGTTAGCCACTGCTTTAAGTACTTCCTTATGCTTGCCGGGTGCACAATAGATTAAAATATCTCGTAAGTCTTCATCACGCGTCTTGGCATCCTCAACCAATCCCTTAAGTATAGATATTAATTTAATAAGTTTTTGCTCTGCGGATGCCACTATTCTTGCTCGCTTAAGCAGAAGATTTTCTAGCCGCTCGCGAACCCCCTCATCTTCATCGGCCGTATTGCACAATTTCGTTATTTGAGCTGTTAGCTCCTCATATTCGTCCATTTCTGTTGACGTAAGATTAACTAGCTGCGGTAAGTATTCATAAGGAGTAAGATATCTACCAATTGCTTCCTCTAAAGAAAATTCGAAACAAACTTCCCCGAAATATGATAGCAAGAGCTTAGTTCCATCTTCATCAAACCAACGTCTTGGAGTAGCAGATAGACCAAGCCTCATTTCGACTTGTGGTATTAATGCATCTCTTAGCTTTGAAGCACCGAGACCGTGTACTTCATCGCCAATAAGCATAGTAGTTTCTGGCTTCAAGGCTTTAATGGCCTTTTTGAACCTATCTAATGCCGCGGTTTGATGAACAGCTAGGATACAAACATTAGAGAGTGCATTAAGATTAAAATCCTGTATTTTTGATTGGACTTCTGTTTGCCACCTGGCATGATCGCCACTACATAGGATGGGCGAAAAACCGAATTTTCTGCAATTCTGTTCCCATTGCTCCAGTAAGTGAAGATAAGGAACCAGTATAATAAGAGCGAGCCTACCTAAGCTCTCAAAACGGTTGACTGCTGCTGCAAGAGATGTAAATGTCTTACCGGTTCCAGTAGCCATCTCGAAAATTCCTCTACATCCGGCCGACAACCAAGATTCTATTGCCTTTTCTTGAAAAGTGCGCAGCTTTATGGAACGTCTAGGGTTATCTGAAGATTCCCTAATTAAGATTTCGCGCTGAGAAAGCAAATAATACGGCCGGTCATAGATTGAACGCAACTTGATAAACTTTTCTCGAATAGCGTCAGGTATTGTGTAGACCCTAAATTGACGGTTCTTATCCTCCCAGAGACTAAGCAACCTACTTAAATGCTGCCCTACATAAGGCCTCTGACCGTCTTCCCACGATTTAAAAACAGAAAACGCTTCTCCATTTAATGAACCTTGCACTGAATCATTAAATGAGCCATGGATTGCAACCATATTTTCTTCTTCATCAATAAAAACCCCCACCTTGTCGTGATAATCCCCACCAAACCATCTATCTCTTGGTATGGCAAACCTAAATTCCAAAACACCATCGGCAATCATCCAGGCAAGACAGTTAAGCGTATCTTTTTCAAGAGCAGATTGCAAATCATCAATATTCCTCTCTAGTATTAATTTTAGCGATGCATCAACCTTTGCCTTTTCACCCACCTGAAATGCTTCCCAATCCGATTCTTGCAGATTGGGAGATAAAACAATTCTCGCTTTACCTGCATTTTCTATAAGCTCCACTAAACCTTTAGAAGCTAACCTCAACCAACCTGAGGTAAAAAAGCCTACGCCACGAAAATAATTCTTTGAATTTAGAAGAAGCGGGACTATTAGATCTCTAATTAAATCATGCTCTGAACTATCATAGACAGGCTTTAGATTTAGCGTTTTAAGCATAACCCATCAACTCTGCGATTATAATTTCTTTACCAACAATTCGTACCTTCTTTGATTTGCCAAGCACGCTTGGTGCTATTCCTCTTATAATTACACCTAGATTCCTAAGGTTGCTCTCAAAAGATGCCAAATTAGATGCTCCATCGTATTCTCGCTTTAATAACTCATAAATAAGGTCTTCAAACTTTTCGATACCTAGATCATTTGGTACAGGAACAAAGGCATTTTTTTGGTTGCCTAAAGTCCTGAATTTGTTCTGACTGGTCAGAACATCAGCCAAAAGTAATCTTGTCCAAAAAACACCGTTTTTTAATTCAGGTAAAGCACCTCTTTCTAATATAGTATCAATTAGCCCAAAGCATTTGCCAGCCCTTATGGCATCACCAAAAACATTATTAGCAATTCGCTCGACCTGCTCCTGTTTTTTATCATTCCAATCTATTGTTTCCTTATGGACAAGGCAGTTTTGAAGATACTTATAGATATCTTCCTTATATGCTGCCAAAAAGACAGCCTGTTCATTATATCCTAAATTACTAACAAAATGTTCTTCTAACTCTTGATATGTACAGGGAGCACTTTTATTTTTTATGTAAGCAATAACTTCGTTTACTATTCCTCTACTACTAGCTTTAGCATCATATTTTTCTAACGATCTTATTTGTGGATAATTTCGCGCAAGAATCTTATCGCCTGCATACAGCTGAAATATCGAAAATAGCATTATAGGACTATCGATTCCCATTAACTTGCAACTTATTCGTTTATCTTCATATACCTTAACTATAGAGGCATGTCCCTCTTTGGAAATAATCCCTTGCGCATAAGCTATAATATCGTCCAGCTTCTCTTCGTCAATTTCCAAAAAATCGGTATGCAAAAATCCCCAGTTGCTAGTGCGAACTACGTTTGGAATCCTCTCAACATATTGGTTCCACATGAGTTCCTTAATAAACAACCCACCCGTAGCAAAAGTCTTAAGTTCTATGTAAGAGACTGGTCCACCAGCCTCCTGCAGAAATTTCTCTAGAACAAGCGTAACAGGCAAGTGTTGCGAAAAATTCTTTTTTAAATAAATATATGGAAAGCGTGGGTAGGCAAATGCTGGGTCTGCTGATTCTCTAAGACAACTGTAAAGTGCATATTCCGAAGATATGCCCTCCGATAGACAGCGCTCCTTAAAGGCTTTAAACGCCCCATAAACTGAAATAAATGGAATGTCTTCCTCCAGCTGTGTTCTAACCCAGTCTTCAATTTCTCTAAGAAGAGAAAACGGGAATACTGCATGTTTTCGGTGAATAAACGTTCCTCGGTCCCATAGGAGCACATTTTTAGACCTATCCAAAATGGCATGTATATTACGCTCATAATGCAAAGGAAGGTCTTTGCGCCATCGTTTTAGTTCCTCAAAAACGTCTGAAAAATGCATTGGTCGGCCTGAAAGCTCCAAGACTATATCAGTAGCGGCAGGTAAATTCCCATAGCGCAATTCCCACATATTTCGAGAATAAATACGACCGCTTTTTATCTTGACCCTCTCACTTAAAGTGTTAAAGGAGTTAACCAAATATGCTATAAATGAATGAGAAAAGAAATTTGAACTGCTTAGTATTTTTTGGCAATTATTTCGGCAAGCGTCAGCTAAGCAATAGGCAGCGTCAAGAAATTGAAGCTCTCCAATATCCTCAACAATTTGCTGAAGATATTCGATTGCTGTCTCACAGTTTGCACAAGAAAAATTTTTTGTATAAACAACACCAGCTTCTTTATCTGTAACAAATCTTGCGTTAAGCGAGAGAATTTCTGCTAATGCAGAAATGCTTGGATTGCGATTCCAGTTAAATGTAGTTTTAAGCTTTAATGATAAACTATCCAAGTTTATCATGCCATAAGCTTCAGCTAAGTAGGCGTCAACTGCAATCCACAGAGGCTTAAGCCTTAAAAGTGAAGAGGGGTGTTCGAGTTTTTCTCGCATTTTTTTCTCAACTTGGCGAATCCGTTCTCGTGTAAGCCTCAGCTCAGTGCCCAATTCTCCAAGTGTTGCGGGAGGTTTATTTTCAAAGCCCATTCTTCGTAACAAGATATAAAGATTACGCTCATATGAATGCCTGACTTTAGTCAAAACTAGCATTCTTATAACCGAATTGAAGCTATCCCAAGAATCACTATTCTCGATAAAAGGAGGCATAAGTTTAGTCAATATTTGCACTATAGGATTTATGGCCCAGAGATCTTGGATCAAATAAAGAGATTTCGTACTAAAGCCAAAGCTATTGATTATATCAAGCTCTGATAAAGAATCTAATTGATTCCATTTAGCTATACCCATTTTAGCAAGAAATGCAATTATATCTGGGGGAACAAAGGAAGAGGAAATTGGTAAACTACCAAGACCCCCCCCATTCAATGCCGCTAAAAATAGGTTGTTTACTGTATAATCCATTTTCTGGCAAGCATAAATCGCGTTCTAGTATAGTACTTATAATATCTAAGAAGTGCCTTATAAATTCTGATAAACGAGCATCACTATTCCAAACTCGAAGGATAAAACCCAAAGAAAAAGCCAAAATGCTATCCAGAAAATCGTCTGGGTAAATACAATGCTGACTTAGCTCTTTCCACTCAGCAGCCGGAAATTCTAGTGCAGATATTGTCTGATTTGCAAATACCTTCCAAAGAACTTTCTCCTCATCTGCCGATAGGCCAAGAACACCAGGGAGCGTTTGTTTAAGTAAGCTCCAAGGTGGCGGTTCGCAGAAACTGTCATGATTGGATAGGATGTCTTTCTCTCCTATTAATATTTTATCGATTTCCTCTTCAATTCTAAGCTTCTGTAAAACCTGCGCTTGCTGCGGTTCTGTATCTATTCTCTTTTCTCTATGACCACAAAAATGGTTTTTAATTTGCTTCTGTAAGGATAATACTTGCTGATAGGTACCGTGGCCATAGCCACGAATACCAAGAATGTATCTTGCATTGAGTTTTATTAGATCATTGATGGTATTGATCCGCAGAATTTTTAGCGCCTTATATTCCTTGGTTCCCATTGTAAGTTTTTCAATTGGGTCGGTTAGCTTTATGTGAGCAAGCTCACTATAAGTATGCACATTCCCATTCATCTGTTGCTTTCTAATTATTGTTAATTCCGCCAGGTTTTTCCAAAAACAGTGATTACAAAGGCGCAAACAGAGACGACTTAACGCTTTAATAACTGCAATAATGTTTATTTATCTAGTATTAGCATAGCAAATGGTTTGACGGTTTTCAAGCCTTAAAGACCAAAGGTCACATCAGATATTTGTGTAAATTCTTTTAAAGGCTTATCCTCCCACTTATTGTTTAGATGATGTATGATACCATAGGTAATCCAATCACAGCTTTTTGCATTGGTAAAACATGACATTGGCCTTGTTCTTCTTCGTATTTCCCTGAATGATCTTTCTATAGCATTGGTCGTTCTTGTCTTTGTCTGATGAGGGACAGGAAAATCAAGAAAAGTTAATAGATCATCAATATCTTTTTCTAGGCAGACTACTGCCTTAGGAAATTTGCCCACCCATTGTCTCTTCCAGGTCTTGAAGAGCTTTGCTGCTTCTTTTTTATTGCTAGCTTTATATATCACTTTGGCACCTAGAAGAACTTCAAGTTGCCTTTTTTTGGGAAGATGGCTTGCAATATTTCTTAGCTTGTGTACATAAGCATCGCTGGATGGGAATAAAGGGTATAGGGCACGAATACTTTTAAGTAGAGCAGAATTTCCATCACAGATGGTAAGCTTTAGGTGTTTTCCTTCAAGCCCCCTGCGGTAAAGGTTATTAAGGAAGCTATACCAAGCTTCTTCAGACTCTGATGGCGCTTGATAAAAATCGATAATCTCTCTTTTACCATCTATTGTTATACCATAAGCAACAAGGATGGCCTTTCTGCTTGAGGCAATAGCACTTCTAATCTTCATATTTATACCATCAAGCAGAAGGTGGACATACCTGTCGTTA
>ENA-ORXB01002967-ORXB01002967.1-sediment-metagenome-genome-assembly--contig:-NODE-2967-length-13037-cov-2.785880_pt1 | contig 13037 bp, 9 predicted proteins | sample MGYA00237863_ERZ511475 | MGnify/ENA primary metagenome ERZ511475 (study PRJEB26305, sample SAMN06343858) | sediment metagenome | isolation source: hot spring sediment | place: Canada: British Columbia... | reverse complement strand
CGAGGTCATGGGTTCAATCCCCATCAGCAGCTTTGGGATCAGTCGCGTGATTGTTCAGCACGTGTTATATTGGTCAGTCGTCGAATAGTTGAACCATTTAGTCGAACCATCCCTGTTGTACAGCATAGGGAGCAAGAATGGCCAAGGAAGTATTCAAACGCACTAAGCCCCACGTAAACGTGGGCACCATCGGGCACATCGACCACGGCAAGACCACCCTGACCGGCGCAATATTGGCCGTGCAGTCGCGCAAAGGGCTTGCCAAGTTCAAGTCGTACGCCGACATCGCCAAAGGTGGCACGGTACGCGACGCCACGAAGACGCTTACCATCCATGTAGCACACGTGGAGTACGAGACCGAGAAGCGGCACTACGCCCATATCGACTGCCCCGGCCATGCCGACTTCATCAAGAACATGATTACCGGCGCGGCACAGATGGACGGGGCCATCCTGGTGGTCTCGGCAGCCGACGGCCCGATGCCGCAAACCAAGGAACACGTCCTGTTGGCCCGGCAGGTGAACGTGCCGGCCATTGTAGTGTTCCTCAACAAGATCGACTTGGTCGACGATCCGGAGCTTCTGGAGCTGGTGGAACTGGAACTGCGCGACATGCTGAACAAGTATGGGTTCCCCGGCGACGAGGTCCCCATCATCCGCGGCGATTCGCTTTCGACCTATCAGCATCCAGAGGATCCTGAGAAGGCCAAGTGCATCGACGAGTTGATGGACGCCATCGACAGCTACATTCCTCAGCCGGTCCGCGAAATCGACAAACCGTTCCTCATGGCCATCGAAGACGTGTTTTCGATCGAAGGTCGTGGGACGGTGGCTACTGGACGTATCGAGCGCGGCACGATCAAGGTGGGCGACGAGGTGGAAATCGTCGGCTTCACGCCCGAACCGCGCAAGACGGTGGTCACCGGCGTAGAAATGTTCAACAAAACCCTCGAGGTGGGTCAGGCGGGCGATAATGTCGGTTGCCTGCTGCGTGGCATCAAGCGCGAAGAAGTGGAGCGCGGCCAGGTGCTAGCTGCGCCGGGAACCATTACGCCCCATACCACCTTCGAGGGCGAAGTGTACGTGCTTTCCAAGGAGGAAGGCGGGCGGCATACGCCGTTTTTCAGCGGCTATCGGCCCCAGTTCTACTTCCGCACCACTGACGTTACTGGCACAGCGAACCTGTTGGGTGGGGCGGAAATGTGCATGCCGGGCGATAACGTCCGCTTGGGCGTGGAGCTGATCTCGCCGATCGCCATGGACGCCAATGTGCGTTTTGCCATTCGCGAAGGCGGCCGTACGGTCGGTTCTGGAGTAGTAACCAAGATCATCAAGTGACTATGCGAAGCCAGGAGACGGCCGGCGCAAGCCGCCTTCCAGGGGTGTAGCTCAATTGGTAGAGCACTGGTCTCCAAAACCAGCGGTTGGGAGTTCGAGTCCCCCCGCCCCTGCTCCGGCAGGCAGTATTGCATCGATCAGGACCGCTTCCGCGGTGGTGCACCAGACCGGTTGACGCGGGCGCACAGACCCATTCGAGCATGGGTTATTCGTCGTCGCCGCGGCTGGTGAAGATTGGAGCGACCCGCCACACCGGCTTAGTCGTGCGGGTTATTGTTAGCCAGTGCCGCAAGGAAACCGACTGGTCCGCCTGATCCGACGCAGAAGACTATTAACCAAATTGGCGTTCAGCAATTCCCAGCGGAAGCGCTGTCACGGCGGGCCGCAATAGGATGTTGCAGTGGGCGAGTTCCTTCAAGAACTAGTGCATTTTGGAGTTTACAAGGGCAGCCAGGGTAGGATTACCCGGCAACTGACCTTCGGCGCTATTGCTATTACGATAGCATTGGGTTTGTGGCGGTTGCACGTCAGCCTCAAGTTCAGCCCGTGGCTGGCGGCACACCTGCCTATGGCTCACTACTGGATACCGGGAATCCTTTTGGTAGCGGGGCTTTGGGCCGCTTTCCGGCTGGTGAATATGCCCAGTTTCGCAGATTTTCTGATTGCCGTGGAAGCGGAAATGGTCAAGGTCTCTTGGCCATCCCGCACCGAGTTGTTCCGCTACTCGACGGTGGTGATAGTTGTTATTTTCTTCCTCGCGTTCTTGCTGTATGGATTCGATTACTTGTGGCAGTTGTTTTTCCGTTACGTGTTAAGGTTGTTTTAAGTGCGCGCCGCAGCCGAACATAATTGTCCGGCTGTGAGGGGTGACCTGACAGTCATGGACCGAGCTGACCAACTCCAAGGGGCTTTGCCGGGCGAGGCCTCCCAGGCGCAGGCGGATTCCGCGCACCTGCCCGAGGCTCCAAAGCCCGCTGATCACGCCACCGGCGAGCCGACGGCGGAGGCAACCGGGGTGTCGGCTGAACATGCATCGGCAGAGATCTTCGGCGCCGAAGTACAAGATAAACAGCAAGAAAGCGTGGAAGCTGCAACGGAAGCAACACTGGAGCCGATGCCGGTTGTGGCGTCAGCCGAACCGCCGGAAGCAACCCCCTTGCAGCAAACAACCTTTTCGGCCCAGGCATCCGAAGCGCCGATGAGCGAGCCTGTCCTGGCGGAGCCGAGGCTGGCAGAGCCGGGCGTGGCCGAATCGGCAGCGGCAGAACATCCGGCGTTCCAGATCGAGCATTCGCAAGCAGCAGAGCCTTCAGCGCTCGGGTCGGCAGCAGGGGAACCAGCGGCAGTCGAGCCTCCGAGTGCACAACCGACGGCGGAAGCTGTCGCAGGCCATACGGCAGCAGAGTCCCATCTTGTCGCGGAAGAAGCTGCGGCTGCAACGCCACAGCCGTCGCAGTCGCCCGCCGAAGCGCCGGCCGAAGAAAAATCCAAGAATATGCAGTGGTACGTGCTGAAGGTGCAAAGCAACCGCGAGGAAACCATTCGCGAAGCCCTGCTTAAACGAGTTAAAATCGCCGGTCTGGAAAAGTATTTCGGCGAGATCATAATCCCGACCGAGAAGGTTACCGAGGTCAAGGGCGGCAAGAAGCGGGTAGTGACGCGCAAATTGTATCCCGGCTACTTGGTCGCCCAGATGGAGATCAACGACGATACTTGGTACCTGGTGCGCGATACTTCAGGGATTGGGGATTTTACCGGGGCGGCCGGCCGGCCCTCGCCCATGCCCGAACACGAAGTCGCCCGCATACTAGCCAAGCACGAAGAAAAAAGCCAAAAACAGCCCAAGTTGAAGATCGCCTTCAAGCCTGGAGATCAGGTGAAGATTCACGAGGGTACCTTTGAGAATTTCGAGGGCCAGGTAGAAAGCATCGACGAGACTAACGGCCGGGTGACGGTGATGATCAACATCTTTGGCCGCTCGACGCCGGTCGAGTTGGAGTACTGGCAAATCGGGGCGGTGTAGCGCTGGCGGGCGGCAGGAGGCATCCGGGGCAGTCTGCTCCAGCAATAGTAAGGTGAAACTGTCGTTCCCGGCGCGGCCAGTGGTGACTAGCGCCGAGAGCACTGTCGGGCCAGTGAGGCAATTATGGCTAAGCAGTTGGTGGCGGAAGTGAAGTTTCAAGTGCCGGGCGGTCAGGCAACCCCTGCGCCGCCGGTGGGAACTTCGCTGGGCCGATACGGGATAAACCTCGGACAGTTCGTCAGCCAGTTCAACGAACGCACCAAAGACGCCGGCGGGATGCCCATCCCTGTGATCGTGCGGGTGTATAACGACCGCAGCTTCGAGTTTACCACTAAGAGTCCGCCCGCCGCGGCTTTGTTGAAAGAAGCCGCCGGGCTTGCCAAAGGTTCCGGGACGCCGAACAAGGAGAAGGTGGGCAAAGTTACCATGGCGCAGGTCGATGAGATCTGCCGCCGCAAAATGGCCGACCTCAATGCTCGCGACCTGGAACATGCCCGCCGGATAATCGCGGGAACCGCCAGAAGCATGGGAATTGAAATAGTCGACCAGTAACGGTGGTTCCTTGCAGGCTCGTGCGTATGTTGCAGCCGTACCAGGTAGCCGACAACGGCTCGGGTGGAGGCCCGATTGTCTGGTTTCCGCATCGTACCGCGGGGGGAGTTTCGGCGGAGCGAACACCGTCGCCGGCGCACTTGATGACCGCCAAACGCGGCACCCGACCAGTGCGCCGCCGAACAACGAAAGCCGAACAACGAAAGTCGCGTGACCATGCCAAAAACTAGTAAGCGCATGCGGGCACTGCTGGAAAAGGTCCCGGGCAAGAAACCCTTGCCGCTGGAAGAAGCAGTGGCTTTGCTCAAGTCGTTCGATAACGTGAAGTTCGATCAGTCGGTGGAAGTAGCGATCCGCCTGGGCATCGACCCCAAGCAGGCCGATCAGGCAGTACGTGGTTCGATCGTGCTCCCCCACGGACTGGGGAAAACGCTGCGGGTGGTGGTGTTTGCCAAAGGCGATAAGGTTGACGAGGCCCGCGAAGCCGGCGCCGACGAAGTTGGCGGCGCCGACCTGGCCGAGAAGATCAAGGGTGGCTGGACCGATTTCGACGTGTGCATCGCGGCACCAGACATGATGGGTGTGGTCGGCCCGCTGGGAAAGGTTCTCGGGCCGCGAGGACTAATGCCCTCGCCGCGAGCCGGTACGGTTACTCCCGACGTGGGCCGAGTCGTGCGAGAGTACAAGGCCGGCAAGGTCGAGTTCCGCAACGATGCCGGCGGCAATGTACACGCCGTGGTCGGCAAGTTGTCGTTCGAGGCGCCAAAACTGGTCGAGAATATTCGTGCCTTCGTCAGCCATGTGGCCAGCCTGAAACCGACGGCGGTCAAAGGCCAATACATCAAAGGCGTGGCAATCAGTGCCACCATGAGTCCCAGTATTCGGGTGCAATACCAGTGAGTTGTGGCAATGCGGCGGGACCATTCGGTCATGCAAACCTTGCGGATGGCGGGCCGGTGGCAACCCGCTCGGTTGCGCCTGTGCCGGCCGACCGCTTGCGGCTGCGGCAGCCCGACGCCATCGGCGCTACAGCACAGACCAGCAGAGCGCCGAGGAACAGCGAGGGCTGCTGGCGGGCCTGTTTGGCAGTAGGGTGTTAGCATGAGCAAGTACGTCAAGAACCTGATAACCGAACACCTGCGCCAGCGTCTGGACGGCGTGCGCGATGCGCTGTTGGTTGACGTGATTGGTCTGAAAGCCAACACCGCCCACCGCCTGCGCACAGAATTGCGCACAAAAAACATCAATTTGATGGTGGTCAAAAATAGTCTGGCGCGACGAGCGGTCGCTGGCACACCGTTGGCAGGGCTTTTCGACGGAGTGGACGGCTCGGCGGCTATTTGTTGGGGCGGCGAAGACGTCGTCACGCTGGCCAAAGAAGTCGTCCGCTTTGCCAAGGACGACCAGTACGCGCCTTTCACACTGCGCAGAGGGGTCATGGATGGCCAGCCGCTCGATGCAAGCCAGGTAGAAGACGTCGGCAAATGGCCCACCCGCACCGAAATGCTGAGCATCTTGGTAGGCCAGTTGCTCAGCCCAGCGTGCCAGCTTTGCGGACAATTGAGCGCCCAAGGCGCTGCGCTGGTTAGTCAGATAGAACAAGCAGCGGAAAAAAAGCAATCGGCCGAGCAGACTGAACCCGCTCAGCAGACAGAAGCGCAAAGCTCTCCGGTTCAGCCTACATGAGATCAGGGGTATGGACTTCCACTCGGCAAACAGCAGGTTTCCAGCAGTTGGTACGCTGCAAGAGCCGCTAAGCGAAAGTTTTTTTCGGTGCCTTGCCGGTAGTGGTGTTTGGTGCTGTTTCCGGTCGAGCAGGGAGCAAGTTCACAAATCAGGCATTTTTGTTCTTCGCGAAAGGTAGTGACCGGCTGACATAACGTTTTTGTAGTGGTCCGTGTCGCCACGTATCGCGAATGTCAATAGGTGGTTGCTCGGCGGCGACGAAGCGAGCATCGCCGGGCAGAGTGCAACACAAGTCGATACAAGAAAGGATCGAGCTACGATGTCCACAGCAGAAGCCACCCGCCAGTTCTCGGCAACCGCCAAGGATTGGGGTGAGAAGATCATGAGTTTGACCCTCAGGGAGGCCAAGGAGATAAGCGATTACCTGGAACAGGTACACGGCATAAAGCCGGCCGCTGGCGGGGCGGTGATGATGGCTGCCCCGGCGGGCGCGCCGGGCGCTCCGGCCGCCGCTGCCGCCCCCGAAAAAGACACCTTCGACGTCATCATCGAGGGATACGGCGACAAGAAGATCGGGGTGATCAAGGTGGTACGGGCGGCGACCAACCTGGGGTTGAAAGAAGCCAAGGACCTGGTCGAGGCTCTGCCGGCGAAGGTCAAGGAGGGCGTCTCCAAGGCCGAAGCCGAGAAACTCAAGAAAGAATTGGAGGAAGCCGGGGCAACGGTGGTTATCAAGTGACCCGATTGGCCCCGCCGCTGGCGTGCTTCCACGGTCCGATGTCCGGCAGTGGGCGATAGCCGCTGTCGGGCGCGGAGAAGATGTGCTGAACCGCGAGGCTCTTGCCCACGCAATGATTGCCGTAGCAGGTCTCCGGCGTCCCTGCGGAGCTGTACTGCTGCTGCGCGCCGCCGGCGCGCTTGCGCCGTGCGCCGCGCTGGCGTCCCTCGGGCACGCTCGATGTTCTTGCCGCTGTGCCAAGCTGGCCCCTGTTGTTGCAGCTTCTTTTTTGTTCTCTGCCTAGGAGGTCGACTCTCTATGGCTACCGTTGCTCAAAGGCGTATGTTGCCCGGTGATGTCCGCCATTTCGGCAGCCGCCGACCGCATTTGCCCATCCCCGATCTGACCCAAATCCAGACCCGAAGCTACGAACGGTTCTTGCAGCACGATGTGCCCCCACACAAGCGCAAGGACCAGGGCATCGAAGGGGTGTTGCGCGAAATCTTTCCCATCGAAAGCTACGACAAATCGCTCCGTCTGGAATACATCAAGTACGAGTTGGGCAAACCGCGCTACGAACCGGACGAATGCCGCCAGCTCCGCTTGACCTATGGTCGGCCCCTGAAAGTATGGCTCCGCCTGACCAAAGCCCAGCCGGTCGAAGAAGAGGTGTATCTGGGCGATATTCCCATCATGCTTGGCGGGGGCGAGTTCATCATCAACGGCGCAGAACGCGTGGTCGTCAGCCAGTTGCACCGCAGCCCAGGTGTGGATTTCGTGGTCGAAACCGAAACCGGCAGCGACCGCCGCTATCACAGTTGCCGCGTCATTCCAGAGCGCGGAAGCTGGATCGAAATCAACGTCTCGCGCAAGGAAAGCCTCGTGGTCCGCATCGACCAGAGCGGGAAGTTCTCGGTGATGACCTTGCTGCGGGCCATGGACCCGAAATACAGCGACAACGCCGCTCTGCTGCGCACCTTCTACGATACCCAGGTGGAAACCATCCACGGGTCTCGCAGCGCTTCGAAACTCGAAGGCAAGCTGGCCGTCAGCGACGTGATCTACCCCCCCGATAGCCCACACGCCGGCGAAGTCATCGTCGAATGCGGCCAGAAAATCACCAAGAATGCGGCAGAGCTGATCTGCACCTCGGGGCTGAAGGAAATCGAGGTAATGCCCGAGCCGAAGAACAAGCTGATCCTCACTTCGTTGCAGGAGGACCCCTCGGGCAGCCATGAGGAAGCGCTGTTGCGCATCTACCAGCGCTTGCGTCCCGGCAACCCACCCCAACTGGAAAAAGCCAAAACCCTCTTCCACGAGAAGTTCTACGACACCAACCGCTACCGGTTGGGCCGCGTGGGGCGCTTTCGCATCAACCGGAAGCTGGGCTTGGACATCAGCGAAAACGAGATGACCTTACGGCCCGAAGACCTCATCGCCGCCATCAAGTATCTGGTGCGTCTGTGCAGCAACGACCCGGAAGCGGAAGTGGATGACATCGACCACCTGGGCAACCGCCGCCTGCGGACGATCGAGGAACTGGCTTGCGACGAGCTGCGCAAGGGGTTTTTGAAGCTTCGCCGCACGGTGCAGGAACGGATGAGCCTCAAAGACGTAGAGGACATGACGCCCCGCACCCTGGTCAATCCCAAGAGCATTTCCGCGGCCGTCGAGTACTTCTTCGGCCGCGGCGAGCTTTCCCAGGTCGTCGACCAGACCAATCCCCTGTCGATGCTCACCCACGAGCGGCGGCTTTCGGCCCTGGGGCCTGGCGGCCTGAACCGCAAGCGGGCGGGTTTCGAAGTGCGCGACGTGCACATCTCACACTACGGCCGCATCTGCCCTATCGAGACCCCTGAAGGCACTAACATCGGCCTGATCTCCAGCCTGGCCATCTATGCCGGCGTGGATGAGTACGGCTTCCTGGTCACCCCGTACCAGAAGGTGCGCAACGGGAAACTGCTCGATGAGATCGAGTGGCTGCGGGCCGATCAAGAACACGAGGCCTACCTGGCGCCCGCAGACGCCAAGATCGAAAATGGCCGCCTGGTGGGCGATACCATCACCGCCCGCTATCACGGCGATTTCGCCATCGTTCCTGTGGAAAAAATCCAGTACATCGACGTGGCCCCATCGCAATTGGTGGGCGTTTCGGCCGGTCTGATTCCGTTCCTGGAACACGACGACGCCAACCGCGCCCTGATGGGCTCGAACATGCAGCGCCAGGCGGTCCCCTTGCTGGTGACCGAGCCGCCCCTGGTAGCCACCGGCCTGGAAAAAGAAGTGGCCAAGCACAGCAGTATGGTGCTGCGCGCCCAGCGAAAGGGCGTAGTGACCAAGGTCGATGCCAACCATATCGAAATCGGCAACGACGTTTACCACTTGCGCAAGTTCGTCGGCCTTAACGAGCGCACCTGCCAGAACCAGAAACCGATCGTCCAAGTAGGCGACAAAGTAGAAAAAGGACAGGTGATCGCCGACGGGGCCGCCACCTACAACGGGGAACTGGCGCTGGGACGCAATGTGCTGGTGGCCTTCATGGCCTGGGACGGTTTCAACTTCGAGGACGCCATCATCATCAGCGAGGAACTTGTGGAGAACGACACCTACACCTCGCTGCATATCGAGGAGTTCGATATCGAAGTGCGCGAGACGAAGCTGGGCCGCGAAGAGTTCACCCGCGACATACCCAATGTGTCCGAGAAAATGCTCCGCAACCTGGACGAGAACGGGATCGTCCGCGTGGGAACCTACGTACGTCCCGGCGATATTCTGGTGGGAAAGGTTTCGCCGAAGTCGAAGACGGAACTGACACCTGAGGAAAAGCTGCTTCACGCCATTTTCGGCCGGGCAGGCGAGGACGTGAAGAACGATTCCTTGGAGGTTCCCTCGGGCGTGGAGGGAATCGTCATCCACACCCAGAAGTTCTCCCGGCGGATGAGCCTTTCGGAAGAGGAACGCAAGGAATTCGAACGGCAATTGAAGGAAGCCGAAGCGGAAGGAAACGCCCGCATCGCTGCCGCCTTCGGCGAAATGATCTCCCGTATCGAGGATGTGCTCAAGCGGAAGATCACCGACGAGGACGGCACACCGTTGATCGAGGGGAAGGAACACCGGTTTATTGCCGAGCAGGCCCAGCGCTTCAACATCGACGCCCTGGACATCCGCAGCACAGCGCGCAAAGCGGAAGTGGAGAAAATCTACAAGGAAATGTGGCCTGCGGTGGAAGCAGCCATCGACGCCCGCGACCGCCGGCTCAACTCAATGAAACGCGGCGACGAGTTGCGCAGCGGGGTGCTGCAAATGGTCAAGGTATGGGTGGCCACCAAGCGGGTGATATCGGTGGGCGATAAAATGGCTGGTCGTCACGGCAACAAGGGTGTGATCGCCAAGATTCTTCCCAAGGAAGATATGCCCTTCCTGGCCGACGGCACGCCGGTGCAAATCCTGCTGAACCCGCTGGGTGTGCCTAGCCGTATGAACGTCGGTCAGATTCTAGAGACGCACTTGGGCTGGGCGGCGGCCAAGTTGGGGTTCCAGGCCATTACCCCGATCTTTGATGGCGCCGACGAGAACGCCATTCGCCAGTGCCTGAAGGAGGCCGATCTGCCCGAAACCGGCAAAGTGCAACTCTACGACGGCCGCACCGGCGAGCCATTCGAGCAGTTGGCCACCGTCGGTTGCATATACATGATGAAGCTGCACCATCTGGTGGACGACAAGGTGCATGCCCGATCCACTGGGCCATACTCTCTTATTACTCAGCAACCGCTGGGCGGCAAGGCGCGGTTCGGCGGCCAGCGGTTCGGCGAAATGGAAGTGTGGGCGCTGGAGGCTTACGGCGCTGCCTACACCCTCCAGGAACTGCTCACCGTCAAGAGCGACGACGTGGAAGGGCGCACCAAGATCTACGAGGCGATGGTCAAGGGAGAGAACACCCTCGAAGCCGGCACGCCAGCCAGCTTCGACGTGCTGACCAACGAGATTCGGGGATTGGCCCTGAATATGCAACTGGAAAAGGCGCGAATTTGAACCCTCACGGCTCCACGGAACCGATGCGTGGAATGAACCACTGCGGGCATGAGGTGCGTTTTTCGATGCAGCGTACGGCTGCGTATGGCTATGGGGAAATTGCCTATAGCGGCCGGTCGTGCGCTTGCATCGACGGCTACGTGGACATCGAACACTCCTTCGAGCATAAGGAGGACTGGCAGTGAGTATCGGCGAGAGCACCTACGATCGGATCAACGATTATTCGGCGGTCAAGATCAGCCTGGCCCGGCCGCACGACATCCGTAGCTGGTCTTTCGGGGAAGTCAAGAAACCCGAAACGATCAACTACCGCACCTACCGGCCGGAAAAGGACGGGCTGTTCTGCGAACGGATCTTCGGGCCGGAAAAGGACTGGGAATGTTCCTGCGGCAAATACCGGGGAATGAAATACAAGGGGATGATATGCGACCGCTGCGGCGTGAAGATCACCCACAGCCGGGTCCGCCGCAAGCGGATGGGGCATATCGAACTGGCTGCGCCAGTGGTGCATATCTGGTTCTTCAAGGCTCTGCCCAGCCGGCTCGGGGCCTTGCTGAACATGAAAACCACAGCCCTGGAGAAGATCATCTATTACCAGGATTATGTGGTCATCGATCCGAAGGACACCCCGCTGAAGTATCAGCAACTGCTTACCGAGGAAGAATACCGTGCCGCCAAGGCCCAGTACGGGGAAGGCTCGTTCGAGGCCGACATGGGAGCCGAGGCCATCCGCAAACTATTGATCAATCTGGACCTGGTGAAGCTTTCCCAGGAGCTGCGCAGCGAACTGGTGGAGACCACCGCCAAGCAGAGGCGCAAGGAGCTGATCGGACGGCTGAAAATCGTCGAGGCCATCCGCGACAGCGACAACCGCCCGGAATGGATGGTGCTGGACGTGATTCCCGTCATTCCGCCCGACTTGCGCCCCCTGGTGCTGTTGGATTCCGGCAACTTCGCCACCAGCGATCTGAACGATCTGTATCGGAGGATCATCAACCGCAACAACCGCTTGAAGAAGCTGGTGGACCTGAACGCTCCGGAAGTCATCATCCGCAACGAGAAACGGATGTTGCAACAGGCGGTCGACGCCTTGTTCGACAACAACCGTTGCAAGCGCCCGGTGTTGGGCAGCAGCAACCGGCCCCTGAAATCGCTTACCGACATGATCAAAGGCAAGCAGGGGCGGTTCCGAGAAAACCTGCTGGGCAAGCGCGTGGATTACTCGGCACGCAGTGTGATCGTGGTCGGCCCGACCCTGCGCCTGCACCAGTGCGGATTGCCCAAGAAGATCGCGCTGGAACTTTACCAGCCGTTCATCATTCGTCGGCTGAAGGAGCTGGGCCATGCCGACACCATCAAGAGCGCCAAGAAAATGCTGGAGCGCAAGGACGAGGAAGTATGGGACATTCTGGAAGAGGTGATCCAGAATCACCCTGTGCTGCTCAACCGCGCGCCGACATTGCACCGGATGGGCATACAAGCCTTCGAGCCGGTACTGGTCGAGGGAAACGCCATCAAGCTGCACCCACTGGTGTGCAAGGGATTCAACGCCGACTTCGATGGCGACCAGATGGCGGTGCACCTGCCGCTGTCGATCGAAGCCCAGGTCGAGGCCCATACGCTGCTGATGTCCACCAACAACATCTTCAGCCCGGCCAACGGGTCGCCGATCATCAGCCCTTCGCAGGATGTGGTGATGGGCTGCTACTACGTGACCATGTCGTTGCCGGAGTGCAAAGGCGACGGGATGGTGTTCTCCTCGTTCGACGAAGTGGTGCTGGCCTATTCTCACGGCGTGGTGGCCACGCACAGCGCGATCAAAGTCCGCTTGCCTGCCAACCGCAAAGTCAAGAATGATCCGGAAGCCAAACCCGGCAAACTCATCAACACCACGGTGGGCCGCGTGTTGTTCAATATGATGCTTCCCGAAGGAATGCCCTACTACAACACGCCGCTGAAGTCGGGCGACCTGGCCACGGTGATCTCGGATTGCTACGAGCTGTTGGGGCGGGCGAAGACCATCGACTTGCTGGACGGCATGCAGCGATTCGGCTTCCGGCAGGCGACGCTCAGCGGTTTGAGCTTCGGCACGGACGACTTGATCACCCCGCCCAGCAAGCAGCGCATCATCCAGGCGGCCGAAAAGAAGGTTCTGCAAACCCACCGCAACTATCAGCGCGGCATCATTACCGAGGGCGAACGCTACAACCAGGTGCTCGACGCCTGGACGCACGCCCGCGAACAGATCACCACCGAGATGATGCGCGAGCTGGAGAACGACCACCGTTACGCCGGGTACGTGAACCCTATCTATCTGATGGCGCACTCCGGCGCCCGCGGCGGTGTAGAGCAGATTCGCCAACTGGCTGGGATGCGAGGTTTGATGGCCAAGCCATCCGGGCAGATCATCGAGACGCCCATCAAGGCCAACTTCCGCGAGGGGTTGAGCGTGCTGGAGTACTTCAGTTCCACGCACGGGGCGCGGAAGGGACTGGCCGACACTGCGCTGAAGACTGCCGATTCGGGGTACTTGACCCGCAAGCTGGCCGATGTGGCCCAGAATGTCGTGGTGACGATGTACGATTGCGGCACCACCCAGGGCGTGACCAAAGGGGTGATTTTCCGCGGGGAAAAGGTGGAGGTGAGCCTGGCGGATTCGATTCGGGGTCGGGTGAGCCGGGCCAATATC
>ENA-ORXB01002964-ORXB01002964.1-sediment-metagenome-genome-assembly--contig:-NODE-2964-length-13043-cov-33.424032_pt1 | contig 13043 bp, 12 predicted proteins | sample MGYA00237863_ERZ511475 | MGnify/ENA primary metagenome ERZ511475 (study PRJEB26305, sample SAMN06343858) | sediment metagenome | isolation source: hot spring sediment | place: Canada: British Columbia... | reverse complement strand
TTCGCCATCGGGGCCGTGACGGCCGGATGCAAGTTCTACTCGGCCTATCCGATGACGCCGGCCTCCTCGATTCTCCATTGGATGGCGGCTCATGCCGAGCGCTGCGGCATCGTCGTCAAACAGTGCGAGGACGAATTGGCCGTCGTGAACATGGCCATCGGAGCCGGATATGCGGGTGTCCGCGCCATGTGCGGGACATCGGGCGGCGGCTTCGCCCTGATGACGGAAGCCATCGGACAAGCCGGGATGATCGAAGCTCCTGTCGTCGTCATCGAAGTGCAGCGCGGAGGGCCTTCGACGGGCTTGCCGACGAAGACCGAACAGGGCGATCTCAACCAAGTCTTCGGTGCCTCGCAAGGCGATTACCCGCGCGTCATCATCGCTCCTGGGGATGTGGCCGATTGCTTCGCGACGGCGGTCGAAGCCTTCAATCTCGCCGAGAAGTACCAATTGCCCGTGATCATCATGAGCGACCTGCTGCTCAGCGAACATCCGGAGACGATCGAGCCCGATCAGCTCCGGTACGATGTCCCCATCGAGCGCGGCGAGGTGATCACCGAATGGGACGAGTCCAAGGGGAGATACAAGCGCTACGCCTTCACGCCATCGGGCGTCTCTCCGCGCGCGCTCCCGGGGACCGAAGGCGCCACGCACGTCGCGGCCACCGACGATCACGATGAGGAGGGGATCTTGATCAGCGACGTCTTCACGTCGCCTCCGGTGCGGCGCAAAATTCACGAGAAGCGGATGCGCAAGCTCGACGCCGTCCTCCGCGAGCTTCCCCCGCCCGTGCTCGAAGGACCGGCGGATGCGGAAGTGACGCTGATCGGATGGGGTTCGACCAAGGGCGTCATCCGCGAAGCCGTCGAGAAGCTCGCCGCCGAAGGGATTCGCGCCAACCATCTGCACATCAAGTATCTCTTCCCCTTCCACGCGCGCGAAGTGACTGAGATCTTGCAACGCTGCCGGAAGACGATCTGCGTCGAGGCGAATTACAGCGGGCAATTCGCGCGCTATCTGAGGGCGGAGACGGGCATCTCCGTGGATGCGCACATTCGCAAGTACGATGGCGAACCTTTCGAGCCCCGTCACATCGTCGAGCAGGTGAAGGCGATCCTCCGCGGCGAGCCGCTCACGCTCGACGTCACCGAAGACGAAGCGCGCGAGATCGCGTACCACTACATCCGCACCCATCTTGACGATGATGCGCGTCCGGGACGTCTCTCTCGCCTCGAGCGCGATGGATTCGAAGAACCCCTCTGGGACGTGGAGATCATCTCGCGTGAGACGGGACAGAGGCGCGGGCGATTGCTCATCGGCGTTGAGACCGGCTCGACCTATCGTTGGCAGCCGGAAGAATCGGCATCCTGAAGGAGAGGAGAGCGTATGGCGACCGTTATCGAACTTCCGATTGAGACGTACGCGGGACCGGTAGATCCCGACTGGTGCCCGGGCTGTGGGGACTTCGGCGTCCTGAAAGCCGTGAAGATGGCGGCCGGCAAGCTCGGCATCAAGCCGAAGGATTTGGTGATCGTCTCCGGCATCGGCTGCTCGTCGAACCTGCCGGGCTTCATCCACGCCTATGGCGTGCACAGCCTTCACGGGCGCGCCGTCGCTGTGGCCGAGGGAATCAAACTCGCCAATCATGAGCTGCACGTCGTCGTCACCGGCGGCGATGGAGATGGGTACGGCATCGGCGTCGGACATTTCATCCACGCCATGCGCCGGAACATCGACATCACCTACGTCGTGATGAACAACCAGATCTACGGCCTCACGACGGGGCAGGCCTCGCCGACGACGATGAAAGAGGTGCGGACGAAGTCCACGCCGCGCGGGAACCCGGAACCCCCGATCAATCCCATCGCGCTGGCCATCGTCTCGGGAGCGACCTATATCGCGCGCGGCTTCTCGGGCGAGCCGGAACATCTGGCGCAGCTGATCGCCGGGGGGATCGCGCATCGCGGGTTCGCGCTCATAGACGTCTTCAGCCCGTGCGTGACCTACAACAAGGTCAACACGTACCCGTGGTTCAAGCAGCGCGTCTATAAGCTCGAGGAAGAGCCCGGATACGATCCGTCCGACGTTATGGCGGCATTGCAAAAATCGTTCGAGTGGGGCGACCGCATCCCCATCGGTCTCTTCTACCGAGACGAGCATCCGATCTACGAGGACAGCGAACCGGCCTTGCGAAAGGGACCGCTGGTGCGCCATCCCATGAGACCGGAACGCGCCGTCTTCGAGGAGCTGATCGAAGAGCTGATGTAGCGGTGCCGACGGTCCTAGCCAACGGCGTTCGGCTCTACTATGAGACGCAGGGGACCGGCATGCCGCTTGTGCTCATTGCCGGGCTGGGCGTCGGGCACTGGATTTGGTACAAGCAGGTCCCGGCATTCTCCCGTCATTTTCGCACGATCACCTTCGACAATCGCGGGATCGGAGCCTCGGAATTGGGCGAGGCTCCATTCACCATACGCACGCTCGCTGAGGACGCAGCAGCGTTGCTGCGTGCCCTCGGCATCGAACGGGCCCACGTCCTCGGCGCCTCGATGGGGGGATTCATCGCGCAGGAACTGGCCCTGGCTTACCCAGAGATCGTCGCTCGGCTCATCCTGGTGTGTACGAGTTTCGGCGGGCCGAATCACGTCTCGGCCGCTCCGGAGATCCTGCAGGCATTTCTCTCCCCGGAAGGATTGAACACCGAGGAGCGCGTGCGCGCTGGTCTGCCCATCGCGTTCACGCCTCGCTTTCTCAGCGAGCATCCCGATGACGTCGAAGACCTCGTGCAGCGTCGGCTCGCCCATCCGGTCTCCGAGCAGACGTTCCTCGCGCAAATCCAAGCCGTGATGGGGTTCAATGTCGAAGACCGGGTCTCCGCCATCCGAGCGCCGACGCTCGTCATCACTGGGGATGCGGACGTCCTGATCCCGCCGGAGAATTCCCGACGTCTCGCCGCCCGAATCCCCAACGCCCACCTGCAGATCATCGAGGGCGCCGGACACGCCGTCTTCATCGAACAGGCCGACGTCTTCAATCGCGTCGTTCTGGAGTTCCTGAGCGCGTGAACGCCTCTACCGGTGGTGGGTGTCCCCACCCCTCGGGCAGGTGTATGCGCTCCCACAGCTTGGCCTGTTTGAGGAAGACGTAGTAAGCGGCGAAACCCGCGATCACCAGCCCGGGAATGCCATCGCGAAAACCTTGTCGCAACACGTAACTCCGCAAGAAGGCGAAGAGCGGTCGCACGCAGAGGGCGAACCATCCGGCGCGCTTCCCGCGCGCGAAGGCCTCTTCGGCGGCGAGCGTCGTGTACTGGTTCAAGACCTCGTGATGTTCGCTCAAACTGCGCCGCGTCAGGTGCCAGAGATCTCCTTCGAGGGTTCCCACGCTCCCCTCGACGCGCACGGATTCGTGGACGTACTCGCCAACCCATCGCGCGCGATCACGCCGATAGAGGCGAAGCTGATAATCCGGGTACCAGCCGCTGTGTCGAATCCATCGCCCGAGGTACCACGCGCGACGCGCGACGCGATAGCCATCATGCCGCGGCCCTTCGCGCTTCAAGCGCTCGATCGAGCGCCGCAGCTCGGGCGAAACGCGTTCATCGGCATCGAGAGAGAAGATCCACTCATGCGTGGCTTGCTCATCGGCGAATCGCTTCTGCGCGGCATAGCCGGACCACGGGCGCACGAAGACGCGATCCGTATACTGTCGGGCGATCTCCGCCGTGCGATCCGTGCTGCGGGCATCCACGACGACGACGATCTCATCCGCCCAGGTGACGGACGCCAGCGCCTCCCCGATACGATCCTCCTCGTTGCCCGCGATGAGCGTGACCGAGATCTTCATAGGGAGAGCGGGGGCCTCATCGGCCCCTGCGCGAAGGATGGCCTGGGAAGGAGGCCTCGCCGAGCGAGGCCTCCGACGGATCGTCACTTGCCGGATTGCGCGGAGATCTTGATGTTATACGCGTCCAACGTCGTGGACATGACGCGCTGCAGGTTGGCGATCGCCTTGTTGTAGTTGACCAGCGCTTGCAGCTCCTGCGCTCGCGCGGCGGCCAGGAAGTTCTGGAATTGCAGGACGAAGAAGGTCGTCGAGAGTCCAGCTTCGAACTTCCTCTGCTCGCCCTCCAGTTGACGCTCGCGCGCAATTCGCTCCGCGCGCGCGGCCTCGATGTTCTGACGCGCGACCTCCACTTGCTGCAACGCGTTCCGAACCTCGACGCTGATCTGCTGGATCAACTGCCGCTCCTGAAAATCGAGGCTGCGTTGCTGCGCCAACGCGGCGCCGAAATTCCCCTCCGCCGTGCGATTCCGCAAGGGGAAACTGAAGGAGAGGCCGAAGCTGTAGGAACGGAAATCGTTCGAAAACGCCGTGCGCAAGGCCTTGGCCGCTCCGCCGATGAACCGCGGCGGCACATCGCGCGGCACGCGTTCGAGGACGGGCTCTCCCGTCTCCGGATCCGTGATCGGATTCCCCTCTTCGTCCACCTTGATGCGCGTCACCAAGGTCGGCGTTCCGGCCAAGCCCGAACTCCCATAGGTGGCCACGAGATCAATCTGCGGCCGCATCTGGTTTCGGAAATACTTCAGATCGATCTCGTTCTGCGCGCGCCGGAAGCGCAGTTGTTCTAACTCCGGACGATTCGCCAGCGCCATGCGCATCGCGCTCTCGAAGTCCACGGCTGGCGGCAGGAATTCGATGCTCTCGGTCGGGACGATGTTGGCCGACCACTCCGGCGCATTCGGGTCGCCGAGGATCAGATTCTTCAACGCGTTTTCGGCGACGGTGACTTGTCCGATAGCCGCCGTCACCTCTTGCGTCCGCCGCTGCACTTCGGCCTCGGATTGCGCCAGCTCGATCGGCGCGAGCGTCCCCGCTTGCACTTGCCGCCGATTGTTCTCCAAATTCGCCTTCGCCAGCTCGAGCGATTGCTGCGCGATCTCCACGTTGCGAATGGCGAAGACCAGATCCCAATAGGCGTTCTGCACCTGCGTGATGATCTCGATCACGCGTTGCCGGAATTGGCTGTCGGAGAGATCGAGGGCCCGCTTCGCGATCTCGATCTGCCGCCGCGTCTGATCCATGCGGAAGTTCCGGAACAGCGGCTGGCGCAATTCGAACTGCACGGTGCTCACAAACGAGGGGTTGAAGGCGACGGCCGAATCGCGGCTCTCGATGCCCAAGAAGCGCGAGACGAAGACCTGATCGGTCGTCTGCCGCGTGTTCAGGATCTGAAAGCGCCAGCTCCCACCGGTCGGCAACAGCTGTTGCAGCGACAGGTTGTAGTTGAGCTGCCGATTGGTGAACGCCGGATTATCCGCGCCCGTAGTGAAGGAGCTCGTGCTCGGCCGCGTCGCCGTCGTCCCCGTGGTGTCGAAGCTGAAGAGGATGTCATAGGCGCCGCGCGCGGCCAGCAGGCTCCGTTCGCTCGACTGCACGCTCATGCGCTCGATCTGGATCTGGTTGTTGTTCTCCAGGGCCTTCAGGATGGCATCATGCAGGGAGAGATACAGGAGCTGATCCGGATTCACCCCCACGCGCGGGACGCGCAGCGGTTTCACCCGCTCCAAGATGACCTGAGGTCGCGTCGCCTCCTGCTGTCCCGACGATGAGGGGGGCTGCTGTGCCCACGCTGTCCCCACGATTCCCATCGCCAGGGCCAGGATTCCGACCCCACTGAGAAGCGCATCGAATGTCCGTCTCCTCATACGCCTTCCCCCTTCCCAATCGTCACGCCAGAAACTACGCTCGGAGCCATGATGAAGTTTCATCGCGCTCACCCCGCGAAAAATGGGACCGCCCCTCTTCCGCGGGAAAGGATACCGCCCATCGGCCACCGAAGGGGAGCTGATCGTCCGTCATCTGCGGCGCGCGCTTCACGTGATCCCATCCGCTTGAGCGCTCACCGTGCTCGCACCTTCCCGACCATCCCTCGAATTCGCGCGATAGACTAGCACATTCCTCCCTCGGAAGCAACCCAGGCGCGAACGCGAGCGAGGTTTCGGCGATCGTCGTCCAACGTCTTTCTGGGCGTTTCGAGGATGAGCGGGCATCCTCGGAAAGCGGCGGTTGCGAGGATCCGACGAAAGGCATCGGCGCCAAGATTCCCTTCGCCGAGGTGCCAATGCCGATCCACGCGCCCGCCGCGCACCACGCGCGTGTCATTGAGATGAAGGACGCGCACGCGCTCCAGCCCTACGGTCGCCCGCAATTGCGCGAGCATCTCGGCGAATCCCACGTCGGTCGCCAGATCGTACCCGGCCGCAAACGCATGCGCCGTATCCACACACACACCGACGGGAAGCCCCTCTAACTCATCGAGCAACGCCGCCAGATGCTCGAACCGCCAGCCGATCTGAGAGCCTTGACCGGCGGTGTTCTCCAGGAGAAGGCTCAGCGAGTCCAAAGCCAGATCGCGCATCGCTCGCCGAACGGCGCGCGCGCAGGCGCGAATCCCTTCCTCGACGGAACGGCCAGCCGCGCTCCCCGGATGGAGGACGAGATAGTCAGCGCCCAATTGCACGGCGCGCCGAATCTCTTGCCGAAGTGCGACAATAGAACGCTCCCGCACCTCGGGATCGGGTGCGGCGAGATTGAGGAGATAGGGAGCATGAATGACGACCGGATCTATTCCCGCGCGCTCGCGTTCGCGACGAAAGGCGCGAATCTCCGCCGCCTCAAGCGGTCGCGCTCGCCACCCCCGCGGATTGCGCGAGAAGAGTTGCACGGTTTGGCATCCCAGCGCGCTCGCCTCCCTCAAGGCGTGAGCCAATTCGCCGACGATCGAAGCATGAATGCCAAGACGCACGCCAGCGGACACGCGTCACTTCTCTCCCGAGCGCTTCACCTCTCCCTTCAGAGGCCGATCCTCGGCGCAGGACGATCGCGCGAGTCACGTGGGCACGCCCAGCCGGGGAAGAATGTAGCGCATGAGGAGCACGTAGCCAACCGCGAAGAGGGTGGGCCAAAGGACATCCATCATCGTCGTTTCTCCGCTCATTGGGTCGAAGCCGCCCTCTCGCCCAACGCGATGAGACGACAATCAGACCACTTACGCGCAGCCCTGCGGCGTTGACGGCTCGGAGGCACGCTCACTCGGAGATCTCCAGCGGTCGCTTCACGCTCTCCCGCACCGTGCGCACGATCTGTTCGAGCAGCGTCCCCGGCAGGAAGACCTCAGCTACTCCCAATGCCTTCAGCTTCGGGATGTCCTCCTGCGGGATGATCCCCCCGACGAAGACGACGACGTCCGTGAGCCCTTTCTCCTGAAGCAATTGCATGACGCGCGGGACGAGCGTCATATGCGCGCCGGAGAGGATCGAGAGCCCGATGACGTCCACGTCTTCCTGAAGCGCGGCGGTGACGATCTGCTCCGGCGTTTGCCGAAGCCCCGTGTAGATCACCTCCATGCCCGCGTCGCGCAGGGCCCGCGCGACGACTTTCGCCCCTCGATCATGCCCGTCTAATCCGGGCTTGGCGATGAGCACGCGAATCTTGCGCTCCCCCATAGATGCCCCAGACTCGCCATCAGAACGGCGGCTCTTGATACTCACCGAAGACTTCCTTCAAGGCCTCGCAGATCTCTCCGAGCGTCGCATAGGCGCGCACGCACTCGAGGATGTACGGCATCGTGTTCTCGGTGCCGCGCGCGGCCTCCTTCAGGGCGTCCAACGCGCGCTGGACCTTGGCATTGTCGCGCCGCGCGCGCAAGCGCCGCAGCCGTTCCTTCTGAATCTCCGCCACCGACTCGTCAATATAGAGGATGGGAACCTCGATCGGTTCCTTCTCGACGACGTATTCGTTGACGCCGACGATGATCTTCTCGCGCCGATCCACGGCCTGCTGATACCGATAGGCGGCTTCCTGAATCTCCTTCTGCGGGAATCCGCGCTCGATGGCGGCGATCATCCCCCCCATGGCGTCAATCTTCTCGAAGTACTCGTAGCAGCCGCGCTCCATCTCGCTGGTCAACGCTTCGACGAAGTAACTTCCGGCCAACGGATCCACCGTGTTCGCGACGCCCGATTCGTGCGCGATGATCTGCTGCGTACGAAGGGCGAGCATGGCCGTGAATTCCGTCGGCAGCGCGAGCGCTTCATCCAAGGCGTTCGTATGCAGGCTTTGCGTCCCCCCGAGCACCGCCGCGAGCGCTTGGATCGTCGTGCGCACGACGTTGTTGTACGGCTGCTGCGCCGTCAGACTGCATCCGGCCGTCTGCGTGTGGAAGCGACACATCCACGAGCGTGGATCGCGCGCGCCGAATCGCTCGCGCATGACGCGCGCCCAGACCTTCCGCGCCGCTCGGAATTTCGCGATCTCCTCGAAGAAGTCATTATGGCAATTGAAGAAGAACGAGAGGCGCGGCGCGAACGCATCCACATCGAGGCCCGCCCGCACGCACCACTCCACGTACTCGATCCCATCGCGCAAGGTGAATGCCAACTCCTGCAGCGCCGTCGCGCCCGCTTCGCGAATGTGATACCCCGAAATCGAGATGGGATGCCAACGGGGTACCTCCCGCGTGCAGAACGCGATCGTATCCACGATCAAGCGCATCGAGGGTGCCGGAGGATAAATCCACTCCTTCTGCGCGATGTACTCTTTCAGGATGTCGTTCTGAATCGTCCCGGAGATCTTCTTCCAATCGGCGCCCTGCTTCTCGGCGACCACCAGATACATGGCGAAGATGACGGCCGCCGGGGCATTGATCGTCATCGAAGTCGTCACCTCTTCCAGCGGGATGCCGTCGAAGAGGACCTCCATATCTTCCAGGCTGGAGACGGCCACCCCACACTTCCCCACCTCCCCTTCCGCGAGCGGATGATCCGAATCCAACCCCATGAGCGTCGGCAAATCGAAGGCGACCGAGAGCCCCGTCTGTCCCTGCTCCAAGAGATATTTGAATCGCTTATTCGTATCGAAGGCCGTGCCGAACCCGGCGAATTGCCGCATCGTCCAGAGCTTCCCCCGATACATCGTCGGGTGAATGCCGCGCGTGAACGGATACTCGCCGGGGAAGCCGATGTCTCGTTCGAAGTCGAGATGCTGAATGTCGAGCGGCGTGTACAGACGCTTGATCGGCCGCAACGACGTCGTCGTGAACTCGGTCGCCCGCTCGGGCATGCGCGCGAGCGCAGGGCGCAGCGTGTGTTCCTCCCACCGGCTGAGGGCTTCCTCTACGTGGCTCGTCATCTCCTTCGTCGTCATACGTCCCCCCCCTCTGGCGTGACTCGGAGTGTAAATGGTAGGGCAGCATCAGGGAGCGTGTCAAACGCGCGATCGAACCGCGCTACGCCTCTTGGTCCCACGCACTTTCGCGAACCGAAGGAGCAGTGCACCATGCTGCTCCCCCTTGTCCCCACGCGAGCGATGGCCAATACGCGAGCGCTCCGAAAAACAAAAAGCTCACCCCATAATCAGCTAACCGAAGATCGAGTCGCCCCGTTTGAAGCGTCGTGAGGATGAGGCCACAGGCGATGGGGAACGCGAGCACATGCGCGCTCTCTCGAAAGAACCCGATCGCATCCGCGCTCGCGCGAGAGCGAACCAGTGCATATCCTCCAGCCGCGAGCGGAAGGAGAAGGCTCGCGTGTGGGAAGATCCCCTCGAAGCGAGCGAACTTGTTCTGCTCCAGAAATGGGGAGACGCCGTGCGGAGCGTGCAGGGCGAAGGGAAGCACGAGGCTTCCGAAGGCTCCGAGGATCAGTCCCAGCAGTCCGAGCGCCGCCTTTCCTCCGACCTCTCGCCAGAGGAGCCCAAGAAGCAGGGGCAGAAGGAGCAGGAAATTCAGTCGCCAGGCCAAGCTCACTCCCAGAAGAAGCGCTGCCGCGGGTTTCCACGGCCGAGGAACCCGCATCATGAGCCAAGAGAGGACGAGGACAGCAATGCTGTTGGCCGGAAGATCGCCACCCGTGATGATCTGCTGCAAGAGCACCGGCGAGAACACAAGGAGACTCCACAGAAGAAGAAGCGCATGCCGAGCCTCGCGCAAGACCTGCTGGGCGAGGAGGAAAAAGATGGCGAGCCAGAAGAAGTTCTGATAGGCGCTGTTCCCAAACAACAAGACGAAGGGAAGCGCGAGCACCACTCCCCCTGGGAGCGGTGCGATGGGATTCCCCAAATAGGTCGTGACGTGATAGGGACATCGTCCTCGAAGCAATTCGCGAGCGCCGAGGTTCAGCGCATCATCCCGATCGCTGCCGCCGCCCACGATCCCCGAATCGGCCACGGGATAAAGCGCCAGGAACAGGAGTATGAGCACCACTCCCGTCACGAGTGCGAGGCCGTAGACCTGATGCTCCGACGCCAGCGCCTTCGGCGCGCGAAGGAAGTGAGGCACAAGAAGCCAGAATCCGAAGGCCACGAGGAGGTAGAGGAGGAGGCCTTCGGTCCCCGTATATTTCTGCACCTGCCCCAGAGACGGCCCCACCAATAGGAGCGCGAATCCAAAGGCTGCACCTTTTGTGCCTCCCCGACGCCCGACCTCCTTCGGTGGGAACGTCTCCGGCATGTTCAGGGGTCGTTCATCGCCCACTGCATCGTGCGGCCGCTCAGGCGCCGGCGAGCCGATTCGGTGCCGTTCGGATGGGGCATGTCCTCACCGATCCCCCCCCGGAGGCCGAGCAATCCACGCCGATGGCGTTGATCGGCAAGCCCGTTCCCCCTCCAGCTGGACCCGCGCAGTTCGATCCGGTCGCCTCAGGACAGATCGTATTGCCCGGAGCCGGATCTTCCGCCGAATCCGGTCCCGTGCTCGCTCCCCAATAGTTGTTCCGCGCATCCAACGTGTAGGCCCCAGTATTGAAGCTGAGCCCGACGGCGCCCGCCACTCGACACGCGCCCAGATTCGTGCACGTGATGTTATTGTCATTGATCATCAGGGTGGCCCCACTGGCCGCCGTGGGATCAACCTGAATCCCGACTCCATTATCCTGCAGATGATTGGCCAAGATCTTGCTCCCTGGGGATCCGTCCACGATGATCCCCGTCCCGAAGTTCAGGATCGTGTTGCGCTGTACGATCACGCCGTGACTGCCCGGATTGAGCAAGATGCCCACAGCCCCTCGCCCGAGGTCTCCCCCTTCGAGGATGTTCCGCTCGATGAGGACCGAGCTGCCCGAAGGGATATCCGAGACGATGATCCCGGCCGTCACATCGCTCCCGATGCGATTCCCCCGCACGATCGCTTGGAGAGACGAGCTCCCTCGGCCATCAATGAGAATGGCGGAGCTCACCAGTTGATTCGTGATCTGATTCCCCTGAATGAGGAACGGTCCGCCGAATTCGTTCACCAGGGCGATGCCGGAGAAGAGCGCCGACCGATCGCGCCCGACGAGCCGGCAATTGCGTACAGTCAGAGGAAGTCCGCTGTCCCCGGAGAGGATGCCGTAGCATCCCGCGGGGACCTCGATGTTCAGTCCGGCGATTTGGACGCGCCCACGCCGACCCCGCGCATCAATGACGGCGAGATTCGGGGGGCATGGATCCACGGAGATGATGGCGGGGATCCCGCCATTCGTCTTCCCCAGAAGCGTGACCCCACCAGGGGCCAAGGCGAGGTTCACTGCCCCCTCAACCCTTCCCATGATGAGCAGTGTATCGCCACTACGCGATTCCGCTAGCGCTTGATTCACCGTCGCATACGTCCGCCGCAATCGCGGATTGTAGACGCGACCCGTTCCCTGCGTGAAGACCAGAGTCGGAAGAACGAGCCCGCCAAGAATCCCACTCACGAGGAGCCACCGGAACACGCTCGATCGCATGATCGTCCACCTCCTTTCCGAAAATTCACTCGCTCTCGCACAGACCGCCCGAAGAGGCGTTCGAACTCAGCACCCGAATGCGGACGACGGTCCCGCCTCGAGGACGACTTATCAAAGAACGCGCGTGATCATCGCTGGAGGGGAGTATAGTCGAGGTAAAGGGCTTCGTCAAGCCGAAGCTGATGGCCCGCTCCTCCCTCATCTCAAGGGGGTTCAGGCGGAGGCCCCGTTGACAACCCACGGTGATGAGACGTATGATTTTGACTCTGCTTTCGGGGCGTAGCTCAGCCTGGTGAGAGCGCACGGTTCGGGACCGTGAGGTCGGTGGTTCAAATCCACTCGCCCCGACCAGTTTCTTATGCCGATCGCGCGCCGCTTTTTGATCAGTGGGATTGTGCAAGGTGTGGGCTATCGGTACTTCGCCCTGCGCGCGGCCAAGCGTCACGGGATCGTGGGCTACGTGCGGAACCTGCACGATGGGCGCGTGGAGGTCGTCGCCGAGGGCGAGCCCGAGGCCATGGAGGCCTTCAAGCGAGAGCTGTACCGCGGCCCGGCCGCGGCTCGCGTGACTCACGTGGTCGAAGAAGTTCTGGAGCCGACGGGCCGCTTCCACCATTTCGGCGTCGCGGACTGAGAAGGCCTCCCTAAGACTCAGGGAGCGACATGCATGGAGAAACTGAAGCGTTTGATTCGGGAGATCCCAGACTTCCCCAAACCGGGCATCCTCTTTTACGACATCACGACACTTTTGAAAGACCCCGAGGGATTCCGCACGACGGTGGATCTACTCTCGGAAGCCTTCGCTGGCGAGCATGTGGATCGCGTCGTGGGGATCGAAGCCCGCGGCTTCATCTTCGCTCCAGCCCTCGCGTATAAACTCGGCGCTGGCTTCATCCCGATGCGCAAATCGAACAAACTGCCAGCCCCCACCGAGAGCGTGACCTATACCCTCGAGTACGGAACCGATCGTTTGGAGATCCACAAGGATGCCATCGAACCGGGCCACCGCGTCCTGATCATTGATGATCTGCTGGCGACGGGAGGGACGGCGAAAGCGGCGATCGAGTTAGTGGAAAAGTTGGGTGGTCAGGTCGTCGGCGTGGGCTTCGTCATCGAGCTGGAATTCCTCAAGGGGCGCGAACGGCTGGCTGGCTATCGCGTCGTCTCCCTGCTAAAATACCCGTCTTGACGGTGCTCCCGTAGCTCAGTTGGATAGAGCGAGCGCCTCCTAAGCGCTAGGCCGCAGGTTCGATTCCTGCCGGGAGCACTTCATTCGAC
>ENA-ORXB01002960-ORXB01002960.1-sediment-metagenome-genome-assembly--contig:-NODE-2960-length-13055-cov-3.059177_pt1 | contig 13055 bp, 16 predicted proteins | sample MGYA00237863_ERZ511475 | MGnify/ENA primary metagenome ERZ511475 (study PRJEB26305, sample SAMN06343858) | sediment metagenome | isolation source: hot spring sediment | place: Canada: British Columbia... | reverse complement strand
ACACCTGGATTACACCATCAAAACGCCGGAGGACGTGTCTAGGCACCTGGACATACCCGTTCTGGGGGTTATCCCTCTGGCCACCGCCCGCACAAGCAAATCGTCTTACGGTTAGATAGTTTTAAGTTCACAGTTCGAGCTTCACAGTTCAGCTTAAGGTGATAGACCTTTGGGGTCCGTTCACAGTTCGAAGTTGGATAGTTCGGAAGTTAGAGAAGAACTGGATGAAAATCGAAAAATTCGAGGATCTTCAAGCATGGCAATTTGCCCGGGAGTTAACCCAGGGGATATACAAAGTATCAAAAAGATTATCATCGGTTTCATTCGCTATCTCCGCGAAAACCCAAGAAAACGCTGGAACTTCCAACCGTGAACCGTGAACCGTGAACTGTGAACTGTGAACGTCCTTACGGAGGTATCCAATGCTCAAAAAAGAAAACCACCGCTACAACGAAAACGTCGCCCTGATCACCCAGCGTCACCCCCGCTCCGCGGTGGCCGAGGCTTACCGCACGCTGCGGACCAACTTGAGTTTCGCTTCGCTCGACCATTCCTGCCGCTCGATAATGGTGACCAGCCCCGGTCCCGGAGACGGCAAATCGACCACCGCCGCCAACTTGGCTATCGTGCTCGCCCAGGCCGGAAAAACGGTCCTGCTTGTCGACTGCGACCTCCGCAAGCCGGCCCTGCACAAGATCTTCGAACTGGACAACTCCTCCGGTTTCACCAACGCAGTGGTCCAGGGGCGGGACCCCGCAGAGCTTGCGCAGCCCGGCCCTGTTGAAGGGCTTTTCGTTCTCCCGAGCGGGCCGCTCCCACCCAACCCAGCGGAACTCCTGGGCTCCGAGCGGGTGCGCGGTCTGTGGCCGGGGCTCTTGGAGCGGTTCGACACCGTAGTTGTCGACGCTCCTCCCGTGCTCGCCGTCACCGATGCCGTGCTGCTGGCGGCGCAGGTTGAAGGAGTCATCCTGGTTATTTGGGCCGGCGCAGCGCGGGTGGAGATTGCCCAGGAAGCCAAGGAGCAGTTGACCAAAGCCAGCGCCCGCATCATCGGCGTGGTTTTGAATAAGGTGAAGGTGCCCAGCCGTGACTACCATTACTATTACTACTACCACCCCAAAGAAAAGGAAGACATCATAAGACTGTAGTTGTAAGTCGCAGAAAACTTCAATTTCAGACCAGGACCGCAAAATAGGACTAGCGGGAAGAAGGAAAACCGGGAAAAAGTGAAGTATTTTAAATTTACAGAAGCTTAGGAACGGTTACCATAGGAGAGAAACTTGAGTTGTTATCTTGATAAGACCATATGGGCGACAATATAGTTAAGATGAAAGCAGGGAACGTCGAATATTAGCAACCCTTGTCGAATTTCAAGCCATTGAACTAAGCTGAACCGTGAACTGTGAACCGTGAACCGACTTTAAAGGTCCATCAGCTTAAGCGAAACCGGAGGACAAAATGGCGGACAAAAACCTGACTTTTGCGGAAACCTCGACAAGGGCAGCCGAAGTTGTTCCCTTGCCCAAGAAAACCGCCCCGGCAAAGCCGGCTACACCGGCGGGAGCACTTCCTTCTGCCACTGTCACCACCCGTCCTTCCCTTGACCTGCAGAATGTGGCGGCGGCTGCTCTGCTCCTGCTTGGGGATGTTGCCGTGCTGCTCTTTTGCTTTGGCATTGCCCTTGCCATTCGCCTGGAAATCCTTCCCAACCTCTTCTCCTTCTTCCCCCGGGCGGTGCCCGCAAACCTGGTCTTCAAAATGTGGTGGTTTCCAGTGGCCGCTATCCTCTGCTTCGCGTACGAGCACCTCTACACCGTGCGGCGGCCGTTCTGGCGCGAGGTCAGCTCCTTAGTCAAGGCCTTAACGCTGGCCTTCGTTGTCACCCTTGCCATCGTCTCCCTGGCCAAGCTAAGCGGCGAGGTGTCCCGCACGGTGATTGTTTTGACGTACATGCTTTCGCTCGCCGCCCTGCCCATCTGGCGCTATGTCGGCAAAACCACCCTGGGACGGGTTGGCATCTGGCGCCAGCGGGTGCTGGTACTGGGTGCCGGAAAAACGGGAGAGCTTGTGGCCCAGGCGCTCACGCGCGAGAAATACTTAGGATACGAAATCATCGGGTTTTTAGACGACGACCCCGGCAAAAAATCCGGCATCTGGGTAAACGGGCACCATTTTCCGGTTCTCGGCGGCTTCCGGGACAGCGAGCGCGTAATCGGCGAGACCGGCGTCCGCCACCTCATCGTCGCCGCCCCGGGTATGGAAGCGCAAGCCCTGGTCGCCCTTATCAACCGTCTCCAGCCGCGGGCCGCTTCCGTCTCGGTAGTTCCCGACCTCTTCGGCATCCCGGTGATGGGCGTCGAGGCGGACTACTCCTTTGACGAACAGATGCTCTCTTTCCGGATCCGCAACAACTTAGCCAGCTCGTGGAACATCCTTGGCAAGCGGGCTTTCGACCTGCTGGCCAGCAGTGTCATCCTGATCGCCATCCTGCCGGTCTTAGGGATAATCGCCCTGGCGGTAAAACTCGACTCACCGGGACCGGTCATCTTTGCCTACCGGCGCATCGGCCGTGGCGGGAGAGAGTTCAACTGCTACAAGTTCCGGACGATGTTCATTAACAATGAAGAAATCTTGCGCCAGTACCTGAAGGTAAATCCTGCGGCGAACCATGAATGGAAGAAGTACGCCAAGCTCAGGGGCCACGACCCGCGCGTGACGCGCCTGGGCAGGTTTCTCCGGAAGTACAGCCTGGACGAGCTGCCGCAGCTCCTCAACGTCCTGAAAGGCGAAATGAGCCTGGTAGGACCCCGGCCCTACCTGCCGCGGGAGCAGGCGCGGCTCGGAAACTTTGCCGCCACAGTTCTTCTGGCCCGGCCCGGCATCACCGGCCTCTGGCAGGTCAGCGGGCGCAACGAAATAGACTTCGAAGGCCGTTTACAGCTCGAATCCTGGTACATCCGCAACTGGTCCCTGTGGCTCGACATTACCATCATTTTCCGCACCATCGGCGTAGTTTTCTCCCGGCGTGGCGCTTATTAAACCGCCGGCGGTTTATAGTATACTATAACTGAACCTTGAACGTCGCACGCCGAACGTCGAACGTCGAACGTAGAACGCCGCACGCCCAACGTAGAACGCCGAACGTCGCGAACGTCGAACGCCGAACGTAGAACGCCGCACGCCGAACGTAAAACGGTGAAGTAAATGGCAATCGAAAAATTTGAAGACATTGAAGCCTGGCAGCTCGCCCGGGAGCTGACCCAGGCGATATATAAAACAGCAAACCAGAAGGGCTTCAGCCGCGACTACGGCCTGCGGGACCAGATTCAACGCGCCGCCGTCTTGGTTATGGCGAATATTGCGGAGGGATTCGACAGCCAAAGCAACCAGACGTTCCTGCAGTTCCTGAGCTACGCGGTCCGGTCAAGCACCGAGGTTCAATCGCACCTCTACGTCGCCCTGGACCAAGGCTATATAAACGAAACTACGTTTGCCGAATTGTATAAACAAACGGAGGAAGTTAAAAAAAACGATTTACGGCTTTATGCGCTACCTGCGCGCCAACGCCAAAAAACGTTGAACTACCTTAAACTATCTAACTTCGAACTTTGAACGAACGGAGGTCTCCTACCCGTGAGCCTGAACGAAAAAGAAGCCGCTAACTGGACATTAGAGCAAAAGGAAGCCGAAAGTTTGAAGCTGATTCGCGAAACCCTCGACCGCTTCGGCCCGGACAAAGTCGCCACCACCTGGACCGGCGGCAAGGACTCCACCACCCTCCTGCATATGCTCCGGCAGGTGGGCGGCGGGAAAGTGCCCGTCCGGGTGATAAAGATAGACACCGGCGCCGACTTCCCGGAGATTTACGCCTTCGTTGACCGGCTGGCGAAGGAGTGGGACCTCGACCTCCACGTCCTCCGCAACGAGGAGGCGCTTAGAACCATCAAAGTGGCGGGAGACCCGCTCCAGTGCTGCTACCAGCTTAAAACCGTACCGCTTCTCAACTTCATCCGGGAGCAGGGCCTCAAGGCCGTCTTCACCGCCATCCGCTGGGACGAACAGGAGGCGCGCAAGGACGAGCAATACCTCTCCGAGCGAAAAAATCCCGACCACCTGCGGGTGCAGCCCATCCTGCGCTTCCGGGAGATCGACATCTGGAGCTACATCCGCAAGCACGAACTTCCCTTCTGCGAACTCTACCGCAGGGGCTACCGCAGCCTTGACTGCGCGCCCTGCACCGGCCGGGGCGGCGCAAGCGAACGCGGCGCCCGCTCCCAAAACAAAGAGGCCGCCATGCAGCGCCTCCGCGAAATGGGCTATTTCTAACATCGGCCCCGGAGGTTATAATTATAAGCAGAACGTCGAACGCCGAACGCAGGACCTTGAACGAGGGGGATAAAAAACTTGAAACGCTTTAATTTAACCAGTCTCATATGGAAGGAAGAACACGGCTACGTTTCAAAATGCCCGGAACTTGGCGTGGCCAGCGCTGGCGACACAATCGAAGAAGCATTTGCCAACCTGAAAGAAGCGGTAGAGCTTTATTTAGAAAACGCTAGCTTTATTTAGAAAACGCTAAAGAACTAGACCTCTTGGATGAATTGAGTTTCGCGCTCGGGCCGGATAAATTTACCGCCTCTTTCGAGGTCGAGGCCCGGTGACCCGGCTGCCCGTTTTATCCGATACCGAAGTGATCAGAATTCTCCTCAGACTCGGCTTCCAGTACGCTCCGAAGCGAGGGAAGGGCAGTCACATCGCGTTGTGTAAAGTCGGCAAATCTGGACACCGGTTGCTGGTAATCGTACCGAAAAGAGATTCTCCGCGGTACTTTAATGGCAATTTTAGAACAGGCACAAGTCAGCCGTGAAGAATTCCTGCGCCTGGTTGGGAGAGAATAACGCTTCGTCTGCTGATTTGAACCCTAAACCTTGAACGCCGAACGTAGAACGTAGAACGTAGCACGCCGAACGCAGAACGCCGAACGTAGAACGCCGAACGGACCCCAAAGGTCCATCCCTTAAGCTTTAACGAGGTGAAAAAATGGCCACCGAAAAAAAGGACTTGAACGAACTCCTGCGCCTTGCCAGCCAGCTCCCGAAGGAGCAACAATTAGAACTTATTACCAAGTTATCCTTACGCCTCCGCGTTAAAGGTGAAAGAGAAAATACCGGCAAACGATTGCCTGCTTCCAAAGAAGCACTCTTGGAAAAGACAAAGGGAGCTTGGGCCAACAATCCTGAAATAGAACGCGCGCTTGCAGAACTCAACCGGAGTTGGCAGGAATGGGCGAAGGAATTGTAATTGATACCGGCGTTATAATTGCTCACCTGAGAGCAGCCGGCAAAACAAAGACCTCTTTCCAGGAGGCCATTGAGCGGTATCCAAAATGTTATATATCGTCAATCACTGCCTGGGAAATCGAATACGGTGCCTGTCGCGCCGGGCGCCCTTCAGATCTCACGGATATTTTGGGATTGGTTAAAGTGTTGCCTTTTGACCTGGAAGATGCACGCATAGCTGCAAAAGTGCACGCGGAACTGAAATCGCGCAACCAGGAAATAGGCATCCGGGACGTCTTTATCGCCGGAACCTGCCTGGCAAATGGTCTGCCTCTTTTAACCGCCAACGTCAAGCACTTCCGGCGAGTAAGTAACTTAGAGGTAATACAACCTTGAACGTAGAACGTAGAACGCCGAACGTAGAACGCAGAACGGACCCCAAAGGTCCATCCCCTTGGGTCTAAACGCCGAACGCCGAAAGGAGACCGGTAGAATGGCAAAAGAAGAAAGAATAGAAGAGCTTATCAGAGCGTTGCCGGCTGATTTAAAGAGGGAACTGGCAGATTTTGCAGAATTCTTGTTGAAAAAGCATGCAGCAAGACGCAAAAAGCGCTTGAGCCTTGATTGGGCAGGCGGACTAAAAGAGTACCGCAACCAGTATACATCGCTTGAACTGCAGAAAAAGTCCCTTGAATGGTGGGGGGATTAGTGTACTTAGTAGATACAAACGTTTGGCTTGAATTACTGCTCGAACAGGCGAATGAGAAGGATGTGCGCCGCTTTTTGCGTGAAGTTGACCCAACTGCTCTTCATATGACAGAGTTTGCTTTTTATTCAATTGGTATCGTATTGTTAAGATTGAGGAAAGCAGAGTTATTTCGCCGTTTTGTACGGGACACTCTCCTGGATGGCGGAGTCGGGCTGATTCGCTTGGGGCCTGAAGACATGGTGACGCTGGCGGAGTCTTCGGAGCGTTTTAACCTCGATTTCGACGACGCTTACCAGTACGTAGCAGCCGAGAAATACGGCCTCGTTTTGCTGAGTTTCGATGCGGACTTCGACCGAACCGAGCGGGGCAGAAAAACCCCCGCCGAAGCCTTACCATAACCTTGAACGCCGAACGCCGAACGTAGAACATCGCGCGCCGAACGCCGAACGTAGAACGCAAAACGTCGAACGTAGAATGTCGCACGCCGAACGCCGAACGTCGAACGCCGAACGTAGAACGTAGAACGTCGAACGCAGAACGCCGAACGGACCCCAAAGGTCCATCAACTTGAGCTTGAACGCTTAAGAGAGGAGGTAAACAAAATGGAACTACTTCGCGAAGTGGCTGAGGCGCTGGATATGAAACAGGATTTTCTCGCCCGGAAAAGCCTGACCTTATACCTGGAAAAAGAACTGCGCGACACGGAAGCAGCGATTTTTAAAATCACCTCCAGATACGGCGTTAAGTCGGTATTTGAACTTGATGAAAGACTGAAACAAGGAAGATTGAAGGAAGAAGATATGCTTGATGATTTCCTTGAACTCGACTACCTGGAGGCAAAAAGGGATAAGATCCGCCGTATTCTGGAGAAGATTCAATGATAACGCTGGAAAAGCTCCGAAGAATCGCCGAAGTTGATAAGAACGTTTAAAAGAGGTGAGTTATATGGGACTCGAAAACACAAGAGACGAATTGCTCCTGAAACAAATCAACACCTTAGAACGCGAAGTAGAGCGCCTCAAGCGGAACCTTCTTCATAACCTAACTGCGAAGACCGGCCGAAAAAAAGCCAAACCCTCTCTGTTTGGAAGCGTCCGGAGCGGCGACATTGCCGATGAAGAGATCCAAAAGGCAAAGACGGCGCTGTTTAGAGACCTGGAGGATCTGTAGCTCCTATGCCGAAAGATGTGCTGTATGTTCTCGATACCCATGTGCTCATCTGGTATTTTACCGGTAGTAGGCGCCTTAAACAGCAGCTTAAAGAACTCATTGATCATGTTCGGTCAGCGGGTGGACGTCTGTTAGTCCCTACTATAGTGCTGGCTGAAGCGATGGACATCGCCGAAAAAGGCCGTGTACACTTTGACTTCACCGAAATGTACCGGTTGATCAAGGAAGAACCGGAGTTCGAAATCGTCAGCTTCAGCCCGGATATCCTTGAAGAGTCGACGCAGATCAGTAATATTCCTGAAAGTCACGACCGAATCATCGTCGCTACGGCCAAATTCTACCAAGCGGGCATATTAACAAAAGACAGAATAATCTACAGCTCGGGAGAGGTAGAAACGCCTTGAGCGCAGAGAACGGACCCCAAAGGTCCATCAACCTAAGCTTTAACGCCGCACGTCGAACGTAGAACGCCGCACGTTGAACGCCGAACGCCAAACGTAGAACGCCGAACGTCGAACTGGAGGAAACTTGCGATGGCCGGAGATTATAGCCGTCTAAAAACGCGCATCCAAGGCTGGCTCTTCGAAGAAGTGGTTAGGTACCTGTTACGACTCAACGATTACACCATCATTTCTCTTGACTCATTAGCGGGTAAAGCAAAGAAATATTACCGGGACAGAGGAAAAGGTTTGGAAATACGCGGGCGCGGCGAGTGGCATCAGATAGATGCGGCAGGGCAGTTTCAATTTATACCGCCGTTTGTATATCAAATTCGCCTTCTTTCTGAAGCAAAATGTTACCGGCAGACCGCAGTGGGTCTCCCTATTGTTCGCGGATTTGTAGGCGCCCTTAAAGACATTAGCGAAAACTACTTTACTGATGTTGATCATCCTGGGGATAACGATTACAACCTCCGGTTTACCGATTGTGGTGCTATTTTTTCCACCTCCGGATTTTCAGACGAAGCGGAAAATTTCGCTTTTGCTCACGGTATCAAGTTAATCAGTTATAAAAATTTACCGATTATGCGGGATATCACTGAATGCATCTTCAATTTCGTCGACTCATTAGAATCTTTTCTCCCCCACATAGCCAAGAGAGAACTTGAACTCCGGCGAGAGATTTGTAACATATTACAGGGTTCTGGCTTTAATGATATGCGAGACCACAGTTCGCTGCCACCACAATTAAACCAGCACATTCTCAAACTGCGCGACAAGCTCTTTGAAATCAAATTTTCCGCCGTCGGTTTAGCAGCGGGAGGGTTCCCGGTGCACTTGGTCGGCACGCAGGAGTTTCCGCCCGAGGCGGTTGCACAACGTGACACTGCTAAATGTCAAATTTACCGCGAACAGGGTAACCCGTTCCGTGTCGACCTTACAGACCAGTGGAAATGGCACGCTTATTTTTCAGTGCCCGAATTGATGTTAAGCAAATTTTTAGCTAATAGAGAAATGATGGTTGAATTCAAAGGTCGAAGCCTGTCCTTCATTGACGTACCCATCAAAATTAATGGTATGCGCCGCATTATCAGGCTTGAGCTGGACCCGAAGTGGCTGGAAGATATCAAGAAAAGAGCAGACGAACGGCGAAAACGAAAGGATATAACAACCAGACCATGAGCCGCGGGGACATACTTGTTCAGTGCATAAAGGCTTTCGAATCGGCGGGGATCAGAACCTGTATCCTGCACGGTTATGAGACTTATCCTGACTATATTCCATCCGATGTAGATTTTGTCGTAGCACCAAGAGACCTAATGCGAATACCGCCTATCTTGAAACAGATTGAGCAGGCTACCGGCGCCCGACTGGTGCAGGCAATCCAGCACGAGATAACGAGCTATGCTTTCATTCTCTCGTGCTCTGATCCTGCAGGAGGTTTAGCATTCCTTCAACTCGATGCTGCATCGGATTATCGATGTATAGGGCGAATTTTCTTTCGAGCACACGAGTTTCTGCACTCGCGCAGGCGGTTTGGTCCTTTTTGGGTATCTGCGCCTGACTTGGAGTTCGGTTATTACCTTGTAAAAAAAGTTGCCAAAGGAAGCCTGGAACAAAAGCATGCAATCTACCTTTCACGACTGTACCACAAGGACCCGCGGGGCTGCCAGCAGCAGGCATACCGGCTCTGGCCGAAGGACTCAGCAAAAAAGATCATTCAGGCAGCTTCGTCACATGACTGGACTGATGTGATGGCTAACTTACCTATAATGAGGCGACGTTTATTGCAAAAGATAGCGCTTATAAACCCACTCGGCGTCCTGATCTACTGGTGTGGCGAAGTGGTCCGATGGTTTAAGCGGTGGGTACTACCCACAGGTTTACTTGTTGCTTTCTTGGGTCCAGACGGTTCTGGTAAATCCACTATAATTCCAAGAGTAAAACGAGATTTGCTGCCTGCTTTTCACCGGGCATTTTACAAACACCTGCGCCCCTATCTTTTGGGTGCAATTAATATTAATAAAGATGTAGGTCCTGTTACAAACCCACATGGCAAGCAAACCTACAGTAAGTTCGCTTCAATACTTAAACTATTATACCTTTTGGTCGACTATACGTTGGGATATCAGTTACGTGTCCGTCCAAAGCTGGTCCGTAAGACATTAGTTCTTTTCGACCGCTACTATTACGACCTGCTCGTTGATCCGAGGCGTTACCGGTACGGCGGTCCGGTGTGGCTTGCCCGGCTGGTGGCCCGGTTCATCCCCCGCCCGGATTTGGTGATCCTTTTGGACGCGCCGCCGGAGGTGCTGCAGAAACGCAAGCAGGAGGTTTCATTTGAAGAAACGGCCCGGCAGCGGGAGGCCTACCTGAGGCTTATGCAGAACATGCCGAACGGTTATGTAGTAGATGCTTCGAAGCCCCTGGATGAGGTGATTGCGGAGGTGCAACGGATTATTCTGAATTATATGGCCGAGCGCACCGCCCGGAGGTTGGGATTGAAGGGATGAACCAGGAGATGACCGTTTTTTTCCCGCCGGGCACAACCGTTCTCGCCCTTCCCGCATGGAAGAGGCCGCGTCTTCTTTTCCCCGACGGCGGAGTACGCCGGCGGTGGCGGGAAAGTTCATTTTATCCCGCGTCGCGCTGGCAGGGTCGCGCCTACCGGTTCTTCCTCCGGTGCAAAGGCATTGTAGGATTAGTAGAGAAGCAGGTGTCTCATAGGAGCAACTGGGAAGTAGGTGAATTTGTCTGGGATGTATTGCCTGAGGCAACCTGTGCAACAGTCTTCGTGGGTCCACCCGGCCCAGCACAGAAAATTACCATCCAACTCCGGGACGCTACGGATCGCGTGTTGGGCTATGTTAAGTATGCGGAAAAACCTGCAGCCGTAAGAAGACTGTCACGGGAATACCAGGTGTTAAAAGCCCTTCCCGACAACCTCGGGCCGGTGCCCCTAAAGTACGGTCGGTTGCTGAACGGGGAAGCCCTCGTGCTTTCGCCCCTTCTTGGACAACCGTTACCCGCAAAGCTGCCGCCGCCGGAGGAACTGGTAGCCCTTCTGGCAACGATGTCCACTGGTTTAGAATATCCGGTAGAGGAACACCCGTGGATAAATTCGATTTTGGAAGATAAACACCAAAACCTCGTATCCTGGATTAAAAACCTGGGGCAAAGAAAGTGGCCGGTGGTTTTGCAGCACGGCGATTTGGCCCCGTGGAACGGTAGAAAGTCGCCGGACGGCAACGTTCGTCTGTTTGACTGGGAGTACGCCTATTTAGAAGGCTTCCCTCATCTGGACCTGATATACTACATTCTCCGGGTGGCCGCCCTCATTTACAGATGGACGCCACCAAAAGCATTTAGATATACAAAAACATACTTATCAAAAAAGCTGTCGCTATTATCTAACCGTGAGGTTGATGCGCTCGTTCGTCTAACGGCGTACGTAACGCATCTTCAGGCGATCGAAGACGGGCTTCCGCCAGATACTTCTTTATTGAGATGGTACCGCCAGCTATGGGAGGCAAAGGGGTGAGCCAGCGGCTGAAAATCCTCCTCTCTGCCTATGCCTGCGAGCCGGGGAAGGGATCGGAGCCTGGTGTCGGCTGGGGTTTGGCGCGGGAGATGTCCCGCTACCACCAAGTCTGGGTAATCACCAGGGCCAACAACCGGCCAGCGATCGAGGTGGAACTGGCGCGAAACCCGGTCCCGAACCTCCATTTTGTTTATTACGACCTGCCGCGCTGGGCGCGTTTTTGGAAAAAGGGGCAGCGGGGGGTGCAGCTTTACTACTACCTGTGGCAGATAGGTGCTTATTTTGTAGCCCGGAATCTCCACCGGAAGATAGGTTTTGACTTGATACACCATGTAACATTTGTGAAATACTGGTCGCCGAGCTTCCTGGCTTTGCTGCCGGTTCCCTTTATTTGGGGACCGGTAGGCGGCGGCGAATCGGCGCCCCGGGCGTTCTGGCGCGACTTTAGCCTGCGGGGACAGGTATATGAGGCACTGCGCGGTCTGGCACGGTGGTTGGGGGAGCTCGACCCCTTTGTGCGGCTGACCGCCCGGCGGAGCGTCGTGGCGTTGGCAACAACGAACGAAACGGCGGCGCGGCTCCGCAAACTGGGTGCGAGGGATGTGCAGGTTTTCTCGGAGGTGGGCTTATCAAAGGAAGAAGTAGAGGAACTCGGGAAGATAGAGGGGCGTTCGGGTAATCCGGTTCGGTTTATCAGTATCGGCCGGCTTCTTCATTTGAAAGGTTTCCACCTGGGACTGCGCGCGTTTGCTGAGGCAAAGCTTGCGGAAGCGGAGTACTGGGTAATCGGCGACGGTCCGGAGCGCGGTCGCTTGGAGGTACTGGCGAAAAGCCTTGGGATTGCCGACAGGGTAAGGTTCTGGGGCTGGCTGCCGCGGGAAGAAACTTTAAGGAAACTTGCCGCTTGCGACATACTGGTTCACCCGAGTCTGCACGACTCCGGCGGCTGGGTCTGCGTCGAAGCGATGGCTGCGGGCCGTCCGGTGATCTGTCTGGATCTGGGCGGGCCTGCAACCCAGGTTACAGGGGAAACGGGATTTAAGGTCCCGGCCTTGTCACCCGAACAGGCGGTGCGGAACCTGGCGGAAGCGATGGGTAAACTCGCCTGGGATATTGGTTTGCGCATCCAGATGGGCGAGGCCGGGTGCCGGAGGGTGCAGGAATACTTTGCTTGGATCGAGAAAATCAGATGCGTTAACCAAATTTACATGAAGGCGATTAAAGATGCAAATCCAAGAAACGACGGTCAATCTTAGGATAGCTGCTCTTTTGATCGTTGCCTCTATCTGCGTTGGGGCGGCCGCTGCGCTGGCGTTGGAGTCGCCGCTTGGTCTAAAAGCAGCGCTGCCGGCGCTTGTTTTCCCACCTTTGCTTTTAGTGGTTCTTATAGCCGGATCACGGCCGAGGCGCTATATTCTGAGCTTGCGGTGGTGGCACGCGCTGTGGGCGCTTCTCTTTATCAGCGGTCTTACTTTTAGGGCAAGGGGTGTGGAACAAATACATCGAAACGTACTTGATGCCGCAGCAATTTTTAGAATCGGTCTTGTTGGCATAGTGGCTGTTGGCATTATATCAATGGCGACAGGACGCTACCAGAGTCGCTTTTTCCAAACGTTCTTTCACGGATTAGTCGGGTTGTTAGCTCTTTACGCTGTTTTTGGCGCTACCTCCACCCTCTGGTCCGTCTATCCGGCCTGGTCGCTCTACCGGTCGCTTGAATACTTAGTGGGCGTCGCTCTCATCGCTGTCATCTTGTCCTGCGTCCGCTCGACCGAGGAATACAAAAACCTTTTTGACTGGACCTGGATGCTCTTGGCAGCACTCTTGGGAACCGTTTTCCTCGGCATGGTGCTTTGGCCGGATGAGGCAATAAGACGGGGCGTTGGGTTGACTGGAATGCAGGTAGAGGGAGTGCT